>TARA_R110002050_G_scaffold82286_5_pt1 | contig 116105 bp, 99 predicted proteins | sample TARA_R110002050 | Tara Oceans TARA_R110002050 (sample SAMEA4396988) | marine metagenome | biome: Polar Biome; feature: [DCM] deep chlorophyll maximum layer (ENVO:01000326); material: water (ENVO:00002006), including particulate matter (ENVO:01000060) such as... | depth 25 m
GCCGCGCCGCCGATGCCCTCTCTCCGCTGACCTCGGTGCTGGATGCTGCCTCCGGTGTCCCTTCCGGTCCGGGCATGACCACTCAGATCGCGATCGGCACATTGGCGGGTTTGACAGCCACGGTGCTGGAACAGATTTGTACCGATGAGTCCGGTTCACTCGAAACGATATGGGGCGATGAAGCCGGAGCCGATCTCGCCGGCCTGCTACTTGAAACCCGTGACAGCGGTTCGATGCTTGCCATGACCGGTCATGAATGGATCGGGGCGCTGGATGCGCTGATGTCGGGCAGAATGGTCAAGCCGCGTGGTGGCGGCCATCCCCGGGCCTTCATCTGGGGTTCGCTCGAAGCCAGGCTGCAGCATGTCGATACGCTGCTGATGGGTGGATTGAACGAAGGTGTCTGGCCGCAGGCTGGTCAGGAAGATCCTTTCCTGTCGCGCTCGATGAAGGCGGCGATCGGTTTGGAACCGCCCGAACGCCGCATCGGTCAGGCAGCCCATGATTTCCAGATGGCGATGGGCGCGCCGGAGGTGGTGCTGTCGCGCTCCTTCCGCTCCGGCAAGGCGCCGACGGTCGCCTCGCGCTGGCTGCAACGGCTTCTGGCCGTCGCCGGTGAGGAGCCGGCGAATGAAATCAGGGCAAGAGGTGGGGCACTTCTCGCTCATACCCGGAGTCTGGATCAAGCCCCGTCCGTCCCGCCGTCCCGGCGCCCCGAACCCTACCCGCCCGCCAGGCTGCAGCCAAAGAGTTACTCCTTCTCCGAAGTCGGCAGATTGCGCCGCGACCCCTATGCGATTTACGCCAGACGCATATTGAAGCTCGATCCGCTGGAAGCCTTTCTCGCCGATCCGGGTCCGCGCGAGCGGGGTACATTGTACCACCAGATCCTTGAGGAATTTGTTTCGGATACGGAACCATCTGGCCGAAACCTAGAGACGCTCGAACGGATCGCAGCCAAACACTTCGCCAGGGCCAGCTTGCCCGACGCCACCGCATTGATCTGGCGGATGCGCTTTGGCAAGGCCGCCAGGACCATTGTCGACTGGGAGATGGAGAACATCGGTGAACTGCGCCGGTCCCTGGTCGAGGCGCGGGGAAGCCTCGAGCTACCTCTGCCGGAGCTCAAGCTTACCGGAATGGCTGACCGGGTCGATCTGCGTCAGGATGGGTCTGCCTGGATCATCGATTACAAGACAGGCGGATCACCATCGCGCAAGGAGGCGCGCATTCTTCTCGATCCGCAACTGGCGCTGGAGGCCTATGCGCTGATCAATGGCGGTTTTGCCGATACTGGAAAAATGCCTGTGTCCGGACTGCTCTACTTGCGCCTGACTGGCAAGGAACAACTTGTCGACCGGATTGATGATGATCCGGCAAAGCCGGGCAAGGGCGAGCCGGTCACCGCCGAAGCTCTGGCCGAAAAGGCTGTCGAGGAATTTAGCCGGCTGGTCAGTTTGCTCAGAACCGGCAAGCGCGGGTTCCTGTCGCGCGCCATCCCCGAAAGTGCCCGGGCGGTTGGCGGCGATTACGACCACCTGGCCAGGGTTGCCGAATGGCAGACCGCGGTGGATTCGGAAGGAGCCGATGGCGATGACTGAACCTGATAGCGTCAGCAGCGTATCGGAAACCACGTTGCGTCAGAATCTGGCGGCCACCCCGACTTTGTCAGCCTGGGTGTCGGCCAATGCCGGTTCGGGCAAGACCCATGTACTGGCCCGTAGGGTCATCAGGCTGCTCTTGCGCGGCGCACGCCCGTCAGCAATCCTGTGCCTGACCTACACCAAGGCGGCATCGGCGGAAATGTCCAACCGGGTCTTCAGGACCCTTGGCGAATGGGTCCGGCTTGATGATGCGGCACTGGCTGAGAAAATCGCCGAACTGGAAGGGGCAAGCGTTGATGCGCAGCACCTGATTCTGGCACGACGGCTGTTCGCCACGGCGCTGGAAACCCCGGGCGGTCTCAAGATCCAGACCATTCACGCCTTTTGCGAAGCGGTTCTGCACCGTTTTCCGCTTGAGGCGAACATCCCGGGTCATTTCAGCGTTCTCGATGACCAGAAGGCAAACGAGCTGCTCGCCGAAGCCCGCCGGCAATTAATGTCGGCGCAAACTTTCGAGGATGATCCGGACCTCGCAGACGCAGTCACCACGGCGATCGATATCGGGGGCGAGGCCGGTTTTGACAGGCTTCTTTCGGGCCTCTATGCGCGCCGCCGCGACTATCTTGCCTTTGACGCCAGAGCACGCGCATCAGGTGGCGCCGAGCCGGTGATCCGTTCCGCACTGGGATTGTCGGCGGATGAAGACGAAGCATCCGCAATTGCGCGATCCTGGCCGCTCGACGCATTGCCGGTTGATTATATCAGGGCATTGTTCGAATTCGCGGAATCGGCAAAATCCGCGGCACGGGCCCACACTCTCGGCTACGGACTGCTCGCCGCCGGCTCCGAATCGGACCCGGCTGTCAGGCTTGATCTTCTCAGGCAGGTGTTTTTCACCAAATCCGGCGCGCCGGCCAAACTCGGCAATGTGGCATCGTCCACCGTGGCCGGACAGTTTCCCGATCTCGCCGTCAGGGTGGATCAGGCCCAGGCGCAAATCATCGGGGTCGTCGATCGTCTGGCGCGATTGAACGCCTTGTCCGCATCGCTGATCGCATTCCGTCTGGCGCGGCGTTATCTCGGTGGTTTCGAGGCGCTCAAGACCCGCAATGCGCTGCTTGATTATGACGATCTGATTGCCTCCACCGAAGCGCTGCTGTCAAAAAGCGGCGCCAGCGCCTGGGTGCATTACAAGCTCGATCAGGGTATCGACCATGTGCTTGTCGACGAGGCGCAGGATACCGCTCCCCTGCAATGGAGCGTGATCGGGGCTTTGTCGGATGAGTTTTTTGCCGGCGAAGGGTCGCGTTCAGTGACCCGGACCGTTTTCGCCGTCGGTGATGAGAAACAATCGATTTATTCGTTTCAAGGCGCGCGGCCCGAACGTTTTGCCGAAGAACGCAAGCGGATTGCCGGTCGAGCGCGCGCCGCCGATGTCGAATTCGAGCAGGTCTCGTTGCGCGTCTCCTTCAGGTCTTCCGTCGAAGTGCTCAAACTTGTCGACCATGTCTTTGCCGATCCGGATGCGCGGCGGGGCATGGGATCGGACGACGAACCGGTGATCCATGAAACGGCGCGGTTGGGCGCTCCGGGACTGGTGGAAATCTGGCCGATGATCGCCAAGGAGAAGAGCGAAGGTGACGAGGACTGGACAGCCGCCTTCGACGAGATGCCCGAAACCGCTCCCGCGGCGCGATTGGCCCGGCGGATCGCCGGAGTGCTTCGGCAATGGGTCGGGCGCGAAATGATCGAGGACCAGAAATCCCGCCAAATGCGTCCGGTTGCGCCCGGCGATATTCTGGTGCTGGTCCGCAAACGCGATGGTTTTGTACCGACACTTCTGCGCACGTTGAAGGCAACCACCGAGATTCCGGTCGCCGGCGCCGACCGGCTGCGTCTGACCGATCATATCGCCGTGCAGGATCTGATGGCGCTTGGCCGTTTTGCCCTTCTCGCCGACGATGATCTGTCGATCGCGAGCCTGATCAAAAGCCCCTTGCTGGACCTTGATGAGGATCATCTGTTTCGCCTGACCGCTTTACGGCCGGAGGGCGTATCCGTTTGGCATAATTTGCGCGAACTTGCCGAAACAGATCCGGCCTTCGCCACTGTGCGGCAACAGCTTGTCCGCTGGAGGGCGCGGGCGGCGCACCTGCCGCCGCATGATTTTTTCGCGGCCCTGCTCGGGCCGGACGGTGGCCGCCGGGCCTATCTGGCGCGGCTGGGTCATGAGGTCGGCGATGTGCTCGACGAATTCCTCGGGCTGGCGCTCGACCATGAACAGGCGGGTCTGCCGGGCCTGCAATCCTTCCTCGCCATGCTCGAAACCGACGCGCCGGAGATCAAGCGCGAGATGGAAGGCCAATCCGGCGCTGTCCGGATCCTGACCGTACATGCGGCAAAGGGCCTGGAAGCGCCGATTGTGTTTCTGGTCGATTCGGGCGGTGAGGCGTTCCAGCACTCGCATCAGCCGCGGCTCTGGCTGCTGCCGTCTTCGCCTGACCGGAACGAAGCGCCATCGGTGCCGGTGTGGCTCCCCGACAAGTCTTGCGAGAACGAGGCGACGGCTCCGACGGGTGACAAAATGCGCGAACTGGCCGAGGAAGAATACCGCAGGCTTTTGTATGTCGGCCTGACCCGCGCCGCCGACCGGCTGGTGGTCTGCGGCTATCGCGGTCTCAGGGAGGTCAAAACCCCGACCTGGCACTCGCTTGCCTCTGCCGGGATCGAAGCTGCCGCGGGTGAGGCGAATTACCAGGTATCCGATGCCGTGCATGACATTGGCGGTGAGCCGTTTGACATCAAGCGCTTGTGTCGCACAGGCGCGAAAACTGCCGCTCCGGACGAGTTGACACAGCCCGCAAACGATCTGCTTCCCACCGATGCAGGTATGGTAATTCCGATGACGCCGCTGCCCCGGCCCGCGCGGTTGCCACGACCGCTGGCCCCGTCGGGGGTCAGTGCCGTGCTGGAGGACAGCGGCGGTGTGGTGTCGCGGTCGCCTTTTGCGGGAACCCGAGTCCATTCGGGATCCGCGCTTGAACGCGGCAACATGGTCCACCGATTGCTTCAGGTGCTGCCGTCGGTGGCAACCGGTGAGCGCCGTGAAGTGCTTGCCCGCTATCTCGGCCGGGCCTTGCCGGCGGATCAGGCTTCAGTAGCCGTGGAGATCGAGACCCAGGTTCTCGCGGTGCTGAATGATCCGCGGTTTTCCGCGGTTTTCGAGACACAAGGCGAAGCGGAAGTTTCCGTGATGGGCACGTTGCGAATCGGTGGCGAGGATCGGGCGGTCTCGGGCCGTATCGACCGAATTGCGCTTGATGGCGACCGGGTGCTGATTATTGACTACAAGACCGGCCTCGCGCCCGGGCCCGGAGAGGAGCCGCCGGCAGGCCATGTATCCCAGCTGGCGATCTATCGCGCGCTGCTGATGCCGCTCTATCCCGGGCGTCAAATTGACGCTGCCCTGGTCTATGTTTCCCGCCCCAGTCTGGTCGAAATCTCCGGTACGGTGCTGGATAACGCCATCAGCAAACTGACCGGCTGAAATTGGAAGATATATCACGGCTCGGTGATGAGCCTCGAAAAGCCTTGAATACTCAGTGTCGAATCATCACATTGTTTGCATCTGAGACATCCATCAAAGGAGTGCCGAATCATGGCAACCGTTAAAGTAGACAGCGCCAATTTTCAGAGCGAAGTGCTCGAGTCGACCGTACCGGTTGTTGTGGACTTCTGGGCGGAATGGTGTGGGCCCTGCAAAATGATTGCCCCCAGCCTTGAGGAAATCTCCAACGAGATGGAAGGCAAGGTGAAGGTCGTCAAGCTCAACATCGATGAGAACCCCGAACTTGCGTCGCAATTCGGTGTTCGTTCGATCCCGACACTTGCTATGTTCAAGGGCGGCGCCGTGGCTGACATCAAAGTTGGCGCTTCACCCAAAACTGCATTGTCAAACTGGATTTCAGGCGCCGTTTGAGACCTGTCGCGTTCAATTGGTCCCAATTGAACGCCTGTGCTTGTTTCGATGCAAAGTGCTTCAGCGCCGCGCTTTGAGACTGTGATTGAGCCCGTCCGGCATATGCCGGGCGGGTTTTTGTCTGCGGGCTTCTTCAATTTCAGCCGGGACCGGTCAGACCGGCGGTGTGCCGTTGACGCGCAGGACGTCGCCGAGCAGATACAGCGATCCGCCGATCAGGATGCGCGGAGGTCGCTCAAGGCTGTTGCGGTTCCTGCAAATGGTTTTTATCGCAGCTTCGACATTTTCCGCCGACTCTGCCGTCAAGCCGGCTTCATCCGCGGTATCGGCAAGAAATTCCGGGTCAAGTCCGGCGTCGGAATCTCTCACCGGCACGGTGTAGACGTGTCTGGCCATTCCGGAAAAAGCTTCGAAATATCCGACCGGATCTTTGGTGTTGATCATGCCGGTGATCAGAAACAGAGGACGAGATTCCCTGTCATTGAGATTGGCCATGGCTTCGGCGATGACCCGTCCGGCGCCGGGATTGTGGCCACCATCGATCCACAATTCGGCACCCTCCATCGCAGTGTCGACGAGACGGCCGTGAACCAGTCGCTCCAGTCGTCCGGGCCAGGACACGCTGACCAGGCCTTCGGCGATCGCCTGTTCATCAAGTTTGAACCCGGCGGCCTTGAGCGCCCGGATCGCTGCCGCTGCATTGGCTTGCTGATGCCGGCCAGCAAGCTTTGGCAAGGGCAGATCAATCAGTTCGTCTTCGTCCTGATAGGCAAGCCGTCCGTTTTCCTCGACAGCGAAGAAGTCCTGGCCGTAGACGCTGACCGGGCAGCCGAGCCGTTCCGCGATTCCGTTCAGCACATCGCGCGCCGCGTCTTCCGACTGGGCGCCGATCACGACCGGTGCACGGCGCTTGATGATTCCGGCCTTTTCCGCCGCGATCAGTTCCACATGATCGCCAAGATAGGCCTGATGATCGAGCGAGATCGACATGATCACCGAGACCGCCGGATTGGATATGACGTTGGTTGCATCAAACCGGCCGCCAAGGCCGACTTCGATCAGCGCCGCATCCGCGGGGTATTCCGAAAACAGCACGAACATCACCGCCGTCAGGATCTCGAAGACGGTGATCATCTCGCCCTGGTTGGCGACCGCCACCCGCCGCACCGCATCGGCAAGCACCTCATCATCAACAAACCGGCCGCCGCCGGTTGCGCCGATCCGGAAACGTTCATGCCAGTTGACCAGATGTGGCGAGGTGTGGACGTGGACCTTCAGACCTTGCGCTTCGAGAATGGCCCGGCAGAATGCACTGGTCGAACCCTTGCCGTTTGTGCCGGCGATATGGATCACGGGGGGCAGCTTTTCATGCGGGTTGCCAAGCCGTCCGAGCAGCCGCGTGATCCGGTCGAGCGATAGGTCGAAGCCCTTAGGATGCAGCGCCATCAGCGCGTTGATTTCCTTCTCGGCAGCCGACACGACCGTTCCTCCCGCCGAAATTGCCGGCTCTTGTTACCGGGGTTGATATCTATTGCGCGGCTTCGGCGACCTCTGGTTCAGGGCCGGGCTCCGGTGATGGCGCGGCGAGCGCCTTGGGAGCCGGGGCGTCGAGCTTGAGGAATATTCTCAACAGCCGTGCGATCGTTTCCGGCAGGTCGTGACGGTGCACCACCATGTCGATCATGCCGTGATCAAGCAGATATTCGGATGTCTGGAAGCCCTCGGGCAGCTTTTCGCGAATGGTCTGCTCGATCACGCGTTTGCCGGCGAAACAGATTTCCGCACCGGGCTCGGCCAGATGGATATCGCCGAGCATTGCATAGGACGCAGAGACGCCGCCGGTGGTCGGATTGGTCAGCACCACGATGTAGGGCAGACCGGCTTCCTTGAGCATTTCAACGGCGACCGTCGTGCGCGGCAATTGCATCAGCGACAGGATGCCTTCCTGCATGCGGGCGCCGCCGGAGGCGGGGAACATGACCAGCGGGCAATTCCGCGCGATCGCTGCCTCAAAAGCCTGGATAATGGCTTCACCGGCGGCGATGCCGAGCGATCCACCCATGAAGGCAAAGTCATGCACACAGGCAACGATGTTGACACCTTGCATGGCGCCATGGGCGGCGACCACGGAATCGTCAAGACCGGTTTTGGTTCGGCTGTCGCGCAATCTGTCGCTGTATTTTTTTGAATCACGGAACTTGAGCGGATCCTGAGGCACTTTCGGCGAAGGCAGAGTCTCGTATTTGCCTTCGTCGAAAATGTGCTTGAGGCGTGCTTCGGCCGACATTTTCATGTGGTAGCCCGAAGCAGGGATCACAAAGTGGTTTTCCTCAAGATCTATGTGGAACACCATTTCCCCGGTTTCAGGGCATTTGATCCACAGATTCTCCGGCACCTCGCGGCGGCCGAGCATCGAGTTGATCTTCGGCCTGACGTAGTTGGTAATCCAGTTCAACGCGTTATCTCCGGTTCGTCCACCAATGTGGGGGTATTATTGCGCCGGTGCAAGCCGTGCTGCACGAACGCCGGTGGCAAGACCGCGCACCATGGTGGCCACGCTCTCGACCGTGTCGCTGGTTGCCGCGCCCTTTGCGTCAAGCGTGTTGGCGATCTGGTTGACGATGGCGGTGCCAACCACAACCCCGTCCGCTGACTGCCCGATGGCGCGCGCCTGTTCGGCGGTTTTCACCCCGAAACCGACACAGACCGGCAGGCTGGTATGGCTCTTGATCCGCTCGACGGCAACATTGACTTTCGACGTGTCGGCAATCGCCGATCCGGTGATCCCGGTCATCGACACATAATAGACAAAACCCGACGTGTTGCTCAGCACACGCGGCAGCCGCTTGTCGTCGGTGGTCGGCGTTGCCAGCCGAATGAAGTTGATCCCCGCTTTCAGCGCCGGCAGGCACAGTTCCTCGTCCATTTCCGGCGGCAGGTCGACCACGATCAGCCCGTCAATGCCGGCCTCCCTGGCGTCGATGAGAAACTGTTCCACGCCATAGATGTAGATCGGATTGTAATACCCCATCAGCACGATTGGCGTTTCATTGTCGCTCTTGCGGAAGTCCCGCGCCAGCGAAAGCGTCTTTTTCAGCGATTGGCCGCCTTTCAGCGCCCGCTGACCGGCCATCTGGATCGCCGGGCCGTCGGCCATCGGGTCGGAAAACGGCATGCCGAGCTCGATCACGTCGGAGCCCGCGCCCGGCAGCGCCTGCATGATCTTCAGCGACGTGTCGTAATCCGGATCGCCGCCCATGAAATAGGTCACCAGCGCTGGCCGGCCCACGGCTTTGAGCTTTTCAAATCGGGTGTCGATGCGAGTGGTCATTCAGGATTTTCCGATCTCGGGGTGGTCAAAACGCGCGCCATTGTTCCAGGCTTCGACATCATTGCCATGGTTGGGGATGCCGCCGGCATCCTTGAGCATCCGCGCCAGATGCATCAGGTTCCAGGTCATGAATGTGGTGTTGCGCTTGGTGAAATCATTGTCGTAGCCGGCGCCATCATCGCCATAGGATTTGCCCGGGCCGACCTCGCCGATCCAGCCGCAATCCGCCTGCGGTGGAATCGTGTAGCCGACATGCTGCATGGCATAGAGGCAAGACATCGACACGTGCTTGACGCCATCTTCGTTGCCGGTGACGACGCAGCCGCCGGTCTTGCCGTAATAGATATATTGCCCGCGGTCATTGCGTTGTCCGGAATGAGCGTAAAGCCGTTCGATGATCACCCGGCACAGCGAGGATTCTTCGCCCAGCCAGATCGGTGTACCGATCACCAGAATGTCGGCATCACGGACCTTGGGCCAGAAGATCTCGGGCCAGTCATCCCGGTCGGCGCCATGCTCGCGCATGTCGGGCTGCACGCCATAGGCAATATGGTGGTCGGCGGCGCGCAGCAGGTCCACCTGCACGCCATTGGTCTCCATGATGGCCATCGAATTGCGCATCAGCCTTTCGGTGTGGCTTTCGCCCTGCGCGGAGCTCTTCAGCGTGGTGTTGATGAAAAGCGCCTTGAGATCGGTATATTTGGTCATGATCAAAGCTCCACTCCGAGAATCTTGCCGACCGTGAAGATGTCTTTGTCGCCGCGGCCGCACAGGTTCATCACGATGATCTGGTCCTTGCCCATTTTCGGCGCGCGCTTGATCACCTCGGCCAGGGCGTGGCTGGGTTCCAGCGCGGGAATGATGCCTTCGAGCCGGGTCAGGAGCTGGAAAGCTTCCAGCGCTTCGGTGTCCATGATCGGCACATATTCGACCCGGTTGGATTCCTTCAGCCAGGAATGCTCCGGGCCGATGCCGGGATAATCGAGACCGGCCGAGATCGAGTGGCCTTCCTTGATCTGTCCGTCGCTATCCTGCAGCAGATAGGTGCGGTTGCCGTGCAGCACGCCGGGTGATCCGGCGGTCAGCGAGGCGCAATGTTCTTCGCCGTCCAGCCCCTTGCCGCCGGCTTCGACGCCGACAATCTGCACATCCTTGTCGTCAAGGAACGGATGAAACAGGCCGATGGCGTTGGAACCGCCGCCAACCGCGGCAACCAGCATGTCCGGCAAGCGGCCTTCGGCTGCCATCATCTGTTCGCGGGCTTCCTGTCCGATAACTGACTGGAAGGTGCGCACCATTTCCGGATAGGGATGCGGGCCCGCTGCCGTGCCGATCAGGTAATAGGTATCGTCGACATTGGTCACCCAGTCCCGCAGCGCCTCGTTCATCGCGTCTTTCAGCGTGCCATGGCCGGAGGAAACCGGATGCACCTGTGCGCCAAGAAGCTTCATCCGGAACACGTTCGGCGCCTGACGCTGAACATCGGTGGCGCCCATGTAGACTTCGCACGGATAACCAAAGCGCGCGGCAACCGTGGCTGATGCCACGCCATGCTGGCCGGCGCCGGTTTCAGCAATGATCCGGGTCTTGCCCATGCGCTTGGCCAGCAGGATCTGGCCGATGCAATTGTTGATCTTGTGCGACCCGGTGTGGTTGAGTTCGTCGCGCTTGAAATAGATTTTCGCCCCGCCCAGATGCTCGGTCAGCCGCTCGGCGAAATACATCGGCGACGGCCGTCCGACATAATGGGCGTTGAGATAGTCGAGTTCGGCACGGAAGGCCGGATCGGCCTTGGCCCGTGTCCATTCATCTTCCAGCTCAAGGATCAGCGGCATCAGCGTTTCGGCAACGAAACGGCCACCGAAAATGCCGAACATGCCCTGCTCGTCGGGACCGGTGCGGAATGAATTTGGGGTGCTTGTCTGATTCAATTCACTTACTCCTGAAACCGTCCCTTTTCGGGGTCGTAAAGTCCGCTTCGCGAACAGCGCGGACAAAGGCGTCCATCATGCCTGGATCCTTGACGCCCGGCGCGCTTTCAACCCCGGACGACACGTCAACGCCTGGGGCGCCGCTGATGCCGAGTGCCTCGCCGACATTGTCTTTCGTCAAGCCACCCGAAAGCATGTAATTAATGCTGTCGTCAAGCTTGGCAAGAAGCCGCCAGTCAAAGCTTAGGCCATTGCCGCCGGGCAAGTCTGACCCTTTCGGCGCCTTCGCGTCAAACAGCAACCTGTCGGCAATGCCGGTATAGGGTGCGATCCGGTCGAGATCTGCCGCCTCGCGGATGGCGAAGGCCTTCATCACCGGGAGCCCGAACCGGGCCTTGATGTCCGCGGTCCGTTCCGGGCTTTCATCGCCATGCAGTTGCAGCCAGTCGGGTTTGACACTTGCGACAATCTGGTCGAGCCCGGCGTCATCCATACCGACGGTCACAGCCACGGTTTGAAGCCCGCGCCCCCGCGCCCGCTCCGCCAGAGCGGCCGCTGTCGCGATTGCAACATGGCGCGGGCTTTTTTCAAAAAAGATGAAACCGGCCATATCGGCGTTGAGATCGGCCGCACGGTCGATTGCTTCAGGCGTGCTCAGGCCGCAAATCTTGATGGTTGCTGTCATGGCGGCTGACGTCGCACAAAATGGCCAGTGAGTCGAGATATGAGTGAGTCGAGATATGGATAGCCAGCTGGCGCCAAACCGGCCCAACCAGGACTCCGACCCGGGCTAGAATGTGACGGCAAACAGCCGCGATCCATTCTGCTTGAGCCACCGCTTGGCTTCTTTCGTGCGCGGACAGAGCATCGTGCAGGTGGCCCAGAAATTCGGTCCGTGGTTCATTTCCTTCAGATGCGCCACCTCATGGGCCGCAAGGTAGTCGATCACGAAATCCGGTGCCATGGCAATCCGCCAGGAAAATGACAGGTTGCCCTCCGAGGTGCAGGACCCCCAGCGGCTTCTGGTGTCCTTGTAGGCAATCGCCCGCACAGGTTTGCCCAGGGTCGTCGCGTGCATCCGCACCAGCGCCTCCAGCTCCCGCTTTGCCACCCGCTTGAGATGGTCGGAGACGCGCCGGCCGACATGTTCGGGCGAACCCGAAACCATCAGCACCGGTACACCGTCGATTTCGGTTTCCTCGGCCAAGCCCCTAAGCTTGCCGGTGGTCTCGATCCGGTGATCGACGCCGCGTATGGCAATGGTCCTGGTCTCTGCAAGCGGCCCGGCGTCCGGAACGCGCGCCAGCCGGGTCATCAGCCAGCCGTGATGACGGGTGAGAAACTCGTCGATCTCGCGGCCCGGCAACCCCTTCGGAATGGTCAGCTTCAGCGCCTGGCCGCCCGGCTCGATCCTCAGCGTCATGCGGGTTGCCCGCGCGTTTTCGCGAATGGTCAGCGGCAGCTCCCGGCCATTGACGGTGACCACTCCAGGCCGGGGCGTGGAGTGTCTTGAGGAATTGCGGCCAAATCCGAACATGGGGCTGGTTTTATCCGATTCGCTGGCGCTGCAAGCTCGAATTTGCGTGCGTCGGCGCAACAAAAAGGCGGCGTCCTGAACAGAACGCCGCCGGGTATCGTGTGTGGTGGTCAATCAGCCGTCGATTTCGGGCACCGAGCGACCCTTTTTCGCCTTGCTCTGATTGGCCTGGCGGTCTGCCATGAACTGCTCGAACTCGGTGCGGTCACGCGCCATGCGCAGATCGCGCATATGCTGGTCGAATTCGCGGCGCATCTCGTCGAGCTTCTTGCGTTCTTCGTCAAGCCGCGCCATTTCGGCATCACGCCACTCGTCAAACGCAACGTTGCCGCTGCCGGTGGCACGCATGCCGCCACGGTTCTTGCGAAACGCGCCGGTGAAATCATCGGTGGCGCGGTTTACGTCTGCCTTGAACGCGTCGAGCCGGTCACCCCAGATGATGTAGGCGAGCATGGCAAAGCCCAAAGGCCAGAAAACCATGAAGCCCAGAACCATCAGGGCGATGGTCGCCGGCGTCCAGGCCGGACGGATCAATGCGGTCTGTGTCATCAGCTAAAACCTCATCTCGTGAAGGGAAGCGGGGATCGTTCCCTTGTGAATTTGATGTGGTATGGGCGACAGGTTGATTCAAGAAAATCCCGACAGGAAACCGTTATCTCTTTGCTTTAACAAAGAAAATTTCAACAATTAAAATGCTGTCTAAACCTCCGGTCAGCCGCTGCGGCCACCCTTGATCACCTTCGGAGCAACCTTTTTGGTGCGATTGGCCAAGGCGTGGGTCCGGACGAAATCGAGGATCCGCGGCGCGATCTCGGCGCGAAAGCGCGAGCCATTGAAAACACCGTAATGGCCGACATCCGGCTGCACATAGTGGTGGCGCATGTCGTCGGGAATATTCGGGCAGATGGTCTGCGCTGCCTCGGTCTGGCCAAGACCCGAAATATCGTCGTTCTCGCCCTCTACGGTCAACAATGCGACATTGCGGATGGCTTTTGTGTCGACCTTGCGGCCGCGATGCGTCAGTTCGCCCTTGGGCAGCGAATGCTTGATGAAGACCGCATCGACGGTTTGCAGGTAGAACTCGGCCGTCATGTCCATGACCGCGAGATATTCGTCATAAAAATCCCGATGCCGTTCGGCCGGATCGCCGTCGTTCTTGACCAGATTCAGGAAAAAATCCTTCTGCGCAATCATGTGGCGATCAAGGTTCATCGTCATGAAGCCGGACAATTGCAGAAAGCCCGGATAGACTTCGCGGGAAAATCCCGGCAGCGGCCACGGCACCTGCATGATGACATTGTCTTCAAACCATTCGATCGGCTTGGCTTGCGCCAGTTCGTTGACGCCGGTCGGATTGATGCGGGTATCGATTGGACCGCCCATGAGCGTCATGGTGGACGGCACGAAAGTGTCGCCGCTTTCTTCCATGACCGCGACCGCTGCCAGAACCGGCACGGAAGGCTGGCAGACAGCCATGACATGCGTATCAGGTCCGAGTGCGTGCAGCATGGAGATGACGTAGTCGATATAGTCATCGAGGTCGAAACGGCCTTCCGCAACGGGCACCATGCGGGCGTCGGTCCAGTCGGTGATGTAGACTTCGGCCTTGGGCAACAAGGTTTCGACCGTGCCGCGCAGCAATGTCGCGTAATGACCCGACATCGGCGCCACGATCAGGATTTTCGGATCGGGCCGGTGATTGGCTGGAAGGGTTCGTTCGAAATGGACCAGGTTGCAGAACGGCCGCGACCAGACGGTTTTTTCGTGCACGGACACCTTTCCGGTGTTTAGCGTTGTCTCATCGAGCCCGAATGCCGGCTTGCCGTAGCGGCGCGTTGTACGCTCGAACAATTCAAATCCCGCGCCCACTGCACGGCCGAACGGCGTGTGGGAAATTGGATTGATCGGATTGCGGAATGCCAGACGCATCGCGTCGGCATAGGCCCGCATTGGCGCCACGGCTGCGTGGTTAAGCTCGTACATCTGGTAGAACATGATGATTTGCCTCTATTTTGACAGCCCAGCTGCCCGGTTCCCGCCATCATGCATGCCATATCCTTACCGGAGTCTGACTTGTTGCAGCGCGCAAACAGTCTAGGACCCTATCACGCTTTTGCTGCATTGCAACAACAGACCCGTTGATTATCGGGGGTTATGATACCAATCGCCAAGGTCAGCGGCCCGTTTTTGGCAGATCTGCTCGCCAGTTCACGACCGATCCGCTGCACGTTCCTCCTGCGCGAAATCCCGTCAGACAGGGCCCTTGTCCCTATCCATATCGGGGAACTGGCTGTAGTGCCGGCATCGATTGCCGACTATGGGGTGAAGCGTCGCGCATCCAGGGAGCAATGTCATTGAAGCCGTTTACGGGCAATTTTACCCAGCAGGAGTCCCTGGATGACGATGTCGTCGCGGCGGCCACGGCGGTCCTGAAATCAGGCCGCCTGCATCGCTACAACAGCGGCGCCGGTGAGATCTCCAAAGCTTCCGAGCTCGAGCAGACCTACGCCCGCTATCAGGGCGCGCGCTTCTGCCTGGCCTGCGCTTCCGGCGGATATGCCATGGCGATCGCGCTGCGCGCCGCAGGGATCAAACCGGGTGAGACTGTGCTGACCAACGGCTTTACGCTTGCGCCTGTGCCAGGCGCCATCGCATCGGCAGGCGGCAAACCCGTTCTCGTTGAAATCACCGAAAACCTGGTGATTGACCTTGAAGACCTTGAACTCAAGGCTCGGTCTTCCGGTGCCCGTTTTCTGTTGTTGTCGAATATGCGCGGTCATCTGGCCGATATGGAGCGGTTGTCGGACATCATGCGCCGCCATCGCATGATCCTGATCGAGGACTGCGCCCACACGATGGGCGCTGCCTGGAATGGCCGCAAGAGCGGCAATTTTGGCCTGGCAGGTTGCTTTTCGACCCAGACATACAAGCATCTCAATTCGGGAGAAGGCGGTCTGCTGACGTCCGACGATCCTGATTTCATGGCCCGCGCCATCATCCTGTCGGGCTCGTACATGCTCTATGAGCGCCACGGTGCGGCGCCACCGCCAGAGGTGTTCGAGCGGATTCGGCTTGAAACGCCCAACATGTCGGGCCGCATGGACAATCTGCGCGCCGCAATCCTGCTGCCGCAACTGCTGCGCCTGGAATACAACATCGACCGGTGGAATGAGCGCTATCGTGTGGTTGAGAACGGCCTCAACGGTATTGACGGCCTGGTTTTGCGTCGGCGACCCGATGCCGAGCGCTATGTCGGCAGTTCCATCCAGTTTGGCCTGCCAGGGATTTCTCGATCCGGGGCGGTGTCCTTTGTGGCCGCCGCCAAGGCGCTGGGTGTGGAGCTGAAATGGTTCGGTGCGCCTGATCCGGTGGCATTTACCTCCAACCATCACAGTTGGAGATATGTCGATCCGCAGGCGTTGCCCGAAACCGACCGGGTGCTATCAAGCCTGTTCGACATGCGCCTGCCGTTGACATTTTCCGTCAAGGAATGCCGTCAAATTGCATCCATCATCGCTCATTGCGTCAGCACTCTTCCGGCCGCTTGCACATGAATTCGCTGAATATTCCCGATTGAGTGGGACATACAAGCCAAGCGGCAAATAATCGGCCTGCAGCGAGAGCCGGCGTTGCCGTGCGGTCATCCGATCTGGCGTAGTCGTACCCCTGAACTGGTACTAGAGGTGATGGGGCCAGTTGTGGTTCTAATCCACCATAAGGAGAATTGCCCATGCCAAAAATGACCACCGAGGAAGCTTTCGTCAAAGTGCTCCAGATGCACGGAATAGAGCATGCCTTTGGCATCATCGGCTCTGCCATGATGCCGGTATCGGATCTCTTTCCCAAGGCCGGGATCACGTTCTGGGATTGTGCGCATGAAACCAATGCCGGGCTGATGTGCGACGGTTTCATCCGCACCACCGGCAAAATGGCAATGGCCATCGCCCAGAACGGCCCGGGCGTTACCGGATTTGTTACTCCGGTCAAGACAGCTTACTGGAACCACACCCCTATGCTGCTGATCACCCCGCAGGCGGCCAACAAGACCATCGGTCAGGGCGGCTTTCAGGAAATGGAGCAGATGCGACTGTTTGCCGATTGCGTCTGCTATCAGGAAGAAGTGCGTGATCCCTCCCGCATTCCCGAGGTGCTGAATCGCGTGATCATGAAGGCCTGGCGGGGATCGGCTCCGGCGCAGATGAACATTCCGCGCGACATGTGGACACAGATTATCGATGTCGAACTGCCGCAGATGGTCGAATTCGAGCGTCCGGCAGGCGGCGAGCAGGCGATCGCCAAGGCCGCCGGGCTTTTGTCGAAAGCTCGCTTCCCGGTCATTCTTTCGGGCGCCGGCGTGGTGTTGTCCGGTGCAATTGCGGATCTGGCCAAGCTGGCCGAACGTCTTGATGCGCCGGTCTGCTCCAACTACCAGCACAATGACAGTTTCCCCGGATCGCATCCGCTCGCGGTCGGACCGCTCGGGTACAACGGCTCCAAGGCCGCGATGGAGCTGATCGCCAAGGCCGATGTGGTGCTGGCGCTCGGCACACGGCTCAATCCGTTTTCGACGCTGCCGGGATACGGTATCGATTACTGGCCAAAGAACGCCGACGTCATTCAGGTCGACATCAATGCCGACCGTATCGGTCTGACCAAGAAGGTCACTGTCGGCATTGAAGGCGACGCGGGCAAGGTTGCGCGCGCCATTCTGGCCCAGCTCTCCGATGATGCCGGCGATGCCGATCGCCAGGACCGGCGCAATCTGGTCTCGCTGACCAAATCGCGCTGGGCGCAGGAACTGTCTTCGCTCGATCATGAAGACGATGATCCCGGCACGGTCTGGAATGAGGAATCGCGCGCGCGCGATGCTGATCTGATGTCGCCGCGTCAGGCCTGGCGCGCCATCCAGTCAGCGCTGCCGAAAAACGCCATCATCTCGTCTGACATTGGCAACAATTGCGCCATCGGCAACGCTTATCCGACGTTCGAGGAGGGCCGCAAATATCTTGCTCCCGGCCTTTTCGGTCCTTGCGGTTACGGATTTCCGTCGATCATCGGCGCCAAGATCGGCCAGCCGGACATTCCGGTGGTCGGCTTTGCCGGCGATGGCGCCTTTGGCATTTCGATGAATGAAATGACGGCTTGCGGACGCGATCAGTGGCCGGCGATCACCATGGTGATCTTCCGCAATTACCAGTGGGGTGCTGAAAAGCGCAACACAACGCTCTGGTACGACAACAATTTCGTCGGCACCGAACTCGACCGCGATACCTCCTATGCACGCATCGCCGAGGCCTGCGGCGCCAAGGGAATTGTGGTGAAGGATCAGCAAAGCCTGAGCGAGGAACTGGCCAAAGCCGTGGAACGGCAAATGAAGGATGGCGAGACCACCTTCATAGAAGTCCTGCTCAACCAGGAACTGGGCGAACCGTTCCGCCGTGACGCGATGAAAAAACCTGTCGTCGTCGCCGGCATCAATCGCGATGACATGCGTCCGCAAACGGGTGCCGTCTGAGGCAATCGGATAAGTCTTTGAAAACGGCCACGCCTTGTGCGTGGCCGTTTTCATTTGCGACCGAACGCCTCGATTGTGTCGGCGATGATATCGATCCCCGCAGGTATTCTGGCGCTGTCGATCGAGGAATAGGCAATCCGGAAATTGCGGCTGCCATCTTCCGGATTCTCAAAAAAGAAGTGCCCTGGTTCAATCAGGACACCACGTTGTCTCAATGCCAGGGAAAGGTCGCGCGCATCGATCCCGTCCGGGGTTTGCATCCAGAAACTGGACCCGCCCGAAACGTCCGATCCGGCGATGTGCAAACCGCGCCGGTCAATCGCCTCCTGCATGACTTCGCGCCGGCGCCGATAGGTCTGGCCCATCCGCGCCACCAGGGCATCGAAATGACCCAGTGACAGGAAGTTTGCCACGGTGCGTTGCAAATGCCCCGGCGGATGCCTGACGATGATCATGCGCAAGGCGCGGGCTTCGCGGATGAACGGCTCGGAACCGACCATGTATCCAAGCCGCAGGCCGGGAAACAGGGACTTGGAGAACGACCCGACATAGATCACCCGGCCTTCTTCATCCAGCGATTTGAGCGCCGGCGCCGGCGGGTTGAGGAACGACATCTCGAATTCATAATCATCCTCGACGATCAGAAAATCATCCCGCGCCGCCATCTCGAGAAGCGCTTGCCGTCGCTCAAGCGGCATCGTGACGCTCGTCGGACAATGGTGGCTTGGCGTGGTGAACACCACATCGGTTTCCGCCGGCAGCGCGTCGAGCCGCATCCCCGCATGATCAACCGGCACGCTGACCACATTGCAGCGGGTCAGATTGAGCGCCACCCGCAAGCCTGGATAGCCGGGATTTTCCATCACGGCGGTCCGCCGCTGATTGAGCAGCACCTGTGCAGCCAGCCAGAGTGCGTTCTGTCCGCCCATGGTGATAAGGATCTGCTCGGGTTTGGCCTGAATGCCACGCCGGGGCAGGGTGTTGAGCGCAATATACTTGACCAGTTCCGGGTCGTCGCGCTCGTAGCTGTCGGCGGTAACCGTGGCAAATTCCCGTTTTCCCAGCGCCTGCAATGCACATTGCCGCCAGTTGCTGTGATCGAAGATCCTCTCGTCGGCCTGACCGTAGATGAACGGATACGGGTAAGTGCGCCAATCCACCGGTTTCTCGACCAGTACCTGGCCGGTATAGCGTTGACCGATGGCGCGGCTCCAGTCTACCTTGTCCTCCATCACCCCTTTCGGCGCATCGAACCGGCTGCGCTGTGGCGCTGTCGGCGAGACATAGTATCCCGAGCGTCCCTTGGCGACGACATAGTCATCCGACACCAGCTCGCTGTAAGCCAGTGTTACGGTGATCCGGCTGATTGCGAGATGTGCGGCCAGTTTGCGGCTCGACGGCAGCTTGGCGCCCGGAATGAAGCGCCCGGACAGAACGCCTTCACTGATCATCCTCTGGATTTTCTGCTGCAGTGTTCCCTCGAATTTCGGATCGAGAAAAAATGTGTCTATCGGAATCGACATTCAATCGCCCAGCCGGTTTTCACCAGCTTATCGATAGACTTGGTCCGACGAAAGAAGCAAGCGGGAGAATGCGTCAGGCGGTCGAATGCCGCGCCGCATCCCTTGTCGGGGCTACGGCGCCCTGGTGGCCTGGTTATGCGAACACCCGTGTCAGCGCCTGGTCGACGCTGTCGGTGATCCGGTCGATGTCATCGGCTGTGACTATCAGGGCCGGGCTGAAACACAGCACATTGTTGAACCCCGGCAGCGATCGGTTGGTTGCGCCGATGATGACGCCTTGCCCCATGCAGTCGGCCACGACGGCCTGAACCTTTTTCTCATCGGCCGGTTCCTTGGTGCTTCGGTCGCTGACCAGTTCCGCGCCGACAAACAGGCCCTTGCCGCGCACATCGCCAATAACCGTGTGCTTGTCCTGCAGTGCGCGAAGATTGTCCACCATACGCGCGCCCATGACCCGGGTGTTCTCGATGAGGTTTTCGTCCTCGATGATCCGCATGTTCTCAAGCGCCGCCGCAGGACCGGAGGTGCATCCGCCAAAGGTAGAGATGTCGCGGAAATAGGACATCGGGTCTGATGGATCGTCCTTGAACTGATCGAACACCGCTTCCGTCGTCACGGTGCACGAAATCGCCGCGTAACCTGACGCAACGCCTTTCGCCATGGTCACGAAGTCCGGCTTGATGCCGTAATGCTGATAACCGAACCAGGCACCGGTCCGGCCCAGGCCGCAAACGACTTCATCGATATGCAGCAGGATATTGTACTTCGCGCAGATTTCCTGAACCCGCTCCCAATAGCCCTCGGGCGGGGTGATCACGCCGCCGCCGGCCGTGATCGGCTCAAGGCAGAGACCGCCGACGGTATCGGGACCTTCGCGCAGGATCACCTCTTCGATGGCGTTTGCCGCAGCCAGTCCGTAGCTTTCCGCATCCGGGTACTGGTTGCGATACTCGAGGCAATGCGGCACCATGACAAAACCGGGCGCCAGCGGACCATACTGCTCCACCCGCTGCGGCTGTCCGCCGGCCGACAGCGCTGCCAGCGTCGTTCCGTGGTAATCCCGATCCCGGTAAAGAATCTTGTATTTCTTGCCGCCATGGTGGCGATGCGAGATCTGGCGGATCATCTTGAACGCCTTCTCGTTGGCCTCCGATCCGGAATTCGAATAATAGACTCGGCTCATGCCCGGCATTTTCTCGATCAGTTTTTGAGCAAAAAGCGCCCCGGGAATCGATCCGGCGCTGTTGGCGAAATAATTCATCTTGATCAATTGGTCGCGCACCGCATTGGCGATGCTCTCGCGGCCATAGCCGACATTGACTGTCCAGACGCCACCTGACACCGCATCCAGGTATTCCTTGCCCGTCGCATCCCAGACCCGCATGCCGCGGCCCTCGACCATGATGCGCGGATCAATGGTTTCAAACGGCTTGTGTTGGATCAGATGATGCCAGACATGAGACCGGTCAGCCTCTATGACCGCCTGAATGTCGTTGGGCTGGATGGGCAGATTCATGAGAGGTCCCTCCCGGGAAGAGTATTGATGGACACAGCTTTGGTGTCAAAACCATCGCCGAAGTCCTTGGCAAGTGAATAGGGCCAGTGACCACTCAACCATATGGCCAGAAAAACCCGAACAAAACCAAAGACCTGAGGCAAATGAACGAAACTGGTACAATGCGGATGGTCAAATTGGCGCTATGGGTTTGACTCCCGAGTTGATCGACTTCACCCTACTGGCACATATCACAATACAAAAAAGCCACGAAGATGGGAACAGTGTCGTCGGCTCAAATCTGCCCGGCGATGAATTGCAATCGAAAGGCTGGCGTAGCGCTGGCCCGGACAGGGGAGCATGGACATGAAAGCTGCATCAAGAATTTCAGCATTGTTGGCCGGCATCGCAATGGTGGCCACCGCATCGGTCGCCAAGGCCGAGGAAATCACAGTCGCCTACTTCCTGGAATGGCCCATGCCGTTTCAGTACGCCAAGGTAAAGGGCCTCTATGACGAAGCGCTTGGCATGAAAGTCAATTGGAAAGCATTCGACGCCGGCACGGCGATGTCGGCTGCCATGGCGTCAGGCGATATCCATATTTCGGTCAGTCAGGGCGTGCCGCCCTTCGTGGTTGCCACATCCGCCGGCCAGGACCTGCAGGTTGCCGACATTGCCGTTGTTTACAACGACAACGACAACTGCGTGGTCAAGACTGAACTGGAGATCACCAAGGACAGCGCCAAGGAACTTGAGGGCAAGAAGGTCGGCGTCCCGATCGGGACCGCCGCTCACTACGGCTTCCTCAAGCAGATGGAACATTTCGGCGTCGATGTCTCCACCATGGAAGTCGTCGACATGGCCCCGCCGGATGGCGCGGCGGCCTTTGCCCAGGGCAGCCTCGACATGGTGTGCGGTTGGGGCGGCTCGCTTCGCCGCATGAAGGAGCATGGCAACGTGCTGCTGACTGGTGCGGAAAAGGACGCCATCGGCATTTCGGTCTATGACGTGACATCGGTGCCGGCTTCTTTCGCTGCCGAAAACTCCGAGGTTCTTGCCAAATTCCTCAAGGTCACCGCCGACATGAATGCAAAATGGCTGACCGATTCTGCGGAAATGCTGCCGGTCATTGCCAAGGATGCAGGCATGAGCGAGGAAGACGCGACCGACACGCTGAAGGGATTCCAGTTCCCCACGGTCGAAGCGCAGCTGTCGGACAAATGGCTGGGCAAGGCCACGCCCGAGTTTCTCAAGGGCGTGGGTGATTTTTTCAAGGAACAGGGCAATATCCCGGCTTCCCGTGACACCTATGATGGCGCCGTGAACACCGGTCCGCTCGCCGCTGCGGCCAAGATGTAGGCCAGGGCATCAGCGAACGGCCGGACGGGATTTCCGTTCGGCCGTTCGCCCGACTGCACACCTGTTCTCAATGATTGGAGCAGCCATGGGCAACCTGGTGATTGACGACCTATCCATGCGCTTTGACCTGCCCAATGGCGGATCTGTTCAAGCGCTCGAGAATGTCTCGCTGGAGCTGGCAAAAGGCGAGCTTCTGGCAGTGCTGGGCCCTTCGGGTTGCGGCAAGACCACACTTCTCAACATTGTCGCCGGATTTCTCGCCCCCACTGACGGCAGAGTCACTCTCAACGGCAAGCATGTCACCGGTCCCGGCCCGGAGCGCGGCATGGTGTTTCAGCAAGGCGCATTGTTTGAATGGATGAGCGTCCGCCGCAACATCTCGTTCGGACCCGACATGGCCGGCAAGCCGGCATCTCACACCACACCCATCGTCGAAAATCTGCTCCGCACGGTCGGCCTGCAGGATTTCGGAGACAAGATGATCTACGAATTGTCCGGCGGCATGCAGCAGCGCGTGGCGCTGGCGCGATGTTTGGCCAACGACCCGGACGTCATATTGATGGACGAGCCCCTCGGCGCGCTCGATGCTTTGACCCGCGAGAAGATGCAGGGTCTGGTGCTCAAGCTCTGGAAGGAAACCGGCAAGACCATCATACTGATCACCCATTCGGTCGAGGAAGCGCTGCTTCTGGGCGAACGGCTGTTGGTAATGGCTCCGCGGCCCGGTCGGATTCACCAGGAATACAATTTGCCCTTTGCCGAGATGGGAGTCGGCCGCGATCTGCGCCTGGTCAAGAAGGAACCCGAATTCAACCAGCGCCGGGAAGAGATCCTCGGCATGATCTGGGACATGGAAGAAGAAATCATGGGCCGGCAGGAGGAAACCGCATGATTGTCTTTCTTCTCTATCTGGCAATCTTCGCGCTGGCCTATTTTGCCTATCGGTTCTGGGAGCGCTCGCGGCACCACATCCATGACTTCACCAGCCTGAAAACCGTGACCTTCGGCGATGAAAGCGCTGTGTCGCCAAACCGTTTTGCGTCGGTGGTCTCGATCATTGCCTTGTTTGCCATCTGGGGCGCCTTCACCGGCTCGGTCATAACGCCCTTGCATGTGCCGGGTCCTTTCGTCGGCGATACAAGCTTCACCTACACGGCCCGCAACGCTGGCGGTGAAACCGATGATGCAGTGGTGCACATGCGGGTTTACCGTGTTGGCGAGGAGGTGGCTCTTCCGGAAGTATCTGACAAGCCACACAGGTTTGCGGTTGATGATGCCGTCAAGATTGGCGCCTGGAGATCGGTTCTCAGCCGCCCCAATGAAAACGACATTGGCGGCAAGGAAGACAGCTACAGCCTCATAGCCATTGATGGAAAACCCGTCGCACCCGGCGAAACGGTGCGTTTCGCTAACGGCGATGTCACCATGACCTCCAAGGGCAGCCTGTCGATCAAGCCGGACAAGGGCTGGCAGATGGAACCGATCTGGTTGCCTGCGCCGGAAGCCGTTCTCAGCCGCCTGGGTGAAATCGCCAGCGACGGCTACAAGAATGTCTCGCTGTGGGAACATCTCGGCTCGTCACTCGGCCGGGTGCTGGTCGGCTTCGTCATCGGCAGCATCATCGGCATCCCGCTCGGCTACGCAATGGGACTGTCAAACTGGTTTCGCGGTTGGTTCGATCCGATTGTGGAATTCATGCGTCCGGTGCCGCCATTGGCGTTGATCCCGCTGATCATCATCTGGTTCGGCATCGGCGAGGAAGGCAAGATCATTCTGCTGTTCCTGGCGGCGCTGTGGATCATGACCATTGCCGCGCGCGCCGGGGTTTCCGGTGTGCGCATCTCCAAGGTGCACGCGGCCTATTCGCTCGGAGCGTCGAAATGGCAGATCCTCAGACACGTCATTGTGCCCAACTCGCTGCCGGAAATCTTCACCGGAGCGCGCGTCGCCATGGGTGTCTGTTGGGGCACGGTGGTTGCCGCCGAACTGGTTGCCGCCGATCGCGGCGCCGGCATGATGATCGTCAACGCTTCGAAGTTCCAGCTCACCGACATCGTGATTCTCGGCATCATCCTGATCGGCATCATCGGCTACGGCATCGACATCCTGATGCGCATGGCCGAGAAATGGCTGGTGCCCTGGAAGGGTCGCGGCTGATCTGGAAACAAGAGTTGGCGATGCAGAAGCGCCGCCGCTCCAGCTCGGGGCGGCGGCGCTTTTACGTCTGAAATGATGTTCGATCAGATATCGAGGTTGGCGACCGAGAGCGCATTTTCCTGGATGAACTCGCGCCGTGGTTCGACCTCGTCGCCCATAAGCCGCGAAAACAGGCTGTCGGCGTCCACCGCGTCATTGACCCGGACCTGCAGCAGCGAACGGGCATGCGGATCAAGCGTTGTTTCCCACAATTGCTCGGCATTCATCTCGCCAAGGCCCTTGTAGCGCTGAATGGTCAGACCCTTGCGGCCGACGGCAAACACCGCCTGAAGCAGCTCACGCGGTCCTGAAATCTGGGTTCCGCCTTCCTTGCGCCTCAGCACTGGAGGTTCGGTATAGACATCGCGCAGCTTGGTGTTCATCTGATCAATCATCCGCGCGTCCTGGCTGCCGATCAGCCCGGAATCGAGATAGGCTGATTCCTTGACGCCGCGCACCACGCGTTCAAACCGGTACCCATTGTCGCTGGTGACTCCTGTCCATCCGCGCTCTGATTCCTCGGCGATCATGTCAAGCCGCCGGGCGACTTCCGCGACCATTGCTTCCGACGAGGCAGGATCGGTAATCCGCTCCGGATTGAAGGCGCCGGCGATGGCTGCCTGCTCGACAACGGAATGATCATAACGTGAATGCAGGCCTTCCAGCAGCGCCCGCATTCTCAGCGCATCGGTGATCGTGTCTTTCAGATCGGCCCCGATACGCACTTCACCGGTTGAAAGCTCCAATGCGGCTTCATCAAGACCGGTCGTGACCAGATAGTCTTCCATCGCCTTCTCATCTTTGAGGTACTGGCCGGATTTGCCGCGCGAAACCTTGTAGAGCGGCGGCTGGGCGATATAGAGGTGGCCGCGCTCGATCAACTCCGGCATCTGCCGGAAGAAGAAAGTCAGCAGCAGGGTCCGAATATGGGCGCCGTCGACATCGGCGTCTGTCATGATGATGATCTTGTGATACCGCAGTTTGTCGGCGTTGAACTCGTCCTTGCCGATGCCTGTCCCCAGCGCCATGATCAGCGTGCCGATTTCCTGGCTCGACAGCATCTTGTCGAACCGGGCTCGCTCGACATTGAGAATCTTGCCTCGAAGCGGCAGAATCGCCTGGTTTTCGCGCGATCGGCCCTGCTTGGCCGATCCGCCAGCTGAATCGCCCTCGACCAGGAACAGTTCCGACTTGGCCGGATCTTTCTCCGAACAGTCTGCAAGCTTGCCGGGCAGCGAGGAGATGTCGAGCGCGCCCTTGCGCCGCGTCAGTTCGCGCGCCTTGCGTGCGGCTTCCCGCGCGGCGGCTGCTTCGATAACCTTGCCGACAAGAATCTTCGATTCTGCCGGATGCTCCTCAAGCCAGGCGCTCAGCGTCGAGTTGACCAGATTTTCAACGGCGGGCCGAACCTCCGACGACACCAGCTTGTCCTTGGTCTGCGACGAGAATTTCGGATCAGGCACTTTCACCGACAAGACCGCGGTCAGGCCTTCGCGGCAATCATCGCCGGTCAGCGATACTTTTTCCTTCTTGGTCATGCCGGAATTGTCGGCATAGGCCACCATCTGCCGGGTCAGCGCGGCGCGGAAACCGGCCATGTGTGTGCCGCCGTCGCGCTGGGGAATGTTGTTGGTGAAGCACAGCACATTCTCGTGGTAGCTGTCGTTCCACCACATGGCGAGTTCGACAACGATACCGTCCTTTTCGCCCAAGAGCGTCACCGGGTCGACGACCAGCGGTTTCTTGGAGCGATCGAGATAGCGCACATAGGCTTCCAGACCGCCTTCATAATACAATTCCAGCTCTTTGACGTCGGAATGACGCCGGTCGGCCAGCAGAATGCGGACGCCGGAATTGAGAAACGCCAGTTCGCGCAGACGATGCTCGAGTGTTCCGAAATCGAAATCGATCATCGTGAACGTTTCGCTGCTGGGCATGAAGGTCACTTCGGTGCCGGTCTCGTCGCCGCAATCACCGATAACCTTCAATGGGGCATCGGCGACGCCGTGGGTGAAACCGATCTCGTGGATCTTGCCCTTGCGCCGGACAACCAGCTTCAACCAGACCGACAGCGCGTTGACCACCGAAACGCCAACCCCGTGCAAGCCCCCTGATACCTTGTAGGAATTCTGGTCGAACTTGCCGCCAGCATGCAACTGGGTCATGATCACTTCAGCCGCGGAAATGCCTTCGCCCTGGTGTATGTCGGTCGGAATCCCGCGGCCATTGTCTGTTACAGTCACCGATCCGTCCGGATTGAGCGTCACGGTGACGCGGTCCGCATGGCCTGCCAGCGCTTCGTCGATGGCATTGTCCACGACTTCGTAGACCATGTGATGCAGGCCGGAGCCGTCATCGGTGTCGCCTATATACATGCCCGGCCGTTTGCGCACGGCATCCAGGCCCTTGAGAACCTTGATCGATTCGGCGCCATATTCGGCCTCCACGGTCGGGATTGTCTCGGGCGTATCATTCATCATGCAGGTCTTTCGGTCCAGAGCGGCTGTGCCAGGCTGAAAAAGATGGGAAATGCGGCAACGAATCACCGCGTATACGAACTTTCAGTATAGGCGGGCAGGTGGCGAAAACCAAATCCGCGACGCCATGGAATTGTGGGTTTTGGAATGCATATATGGGGATGAACCTGCCGGGACCCAAAGGCCGGAACCAGAAAGGAAGATTTCATGTCCGTCATCACCCGCCCGTTCGTGCCGCCGGCTCCGGTGCCGCGTACGACACCGCCGTCGCGGCTTGAGATCATTCGCACCGTCATGCGCAATCCGCTTGAGCTGTGGGGCGAGCCGTCCTTCCGGCTGCAATGGATGAAGACGAAGTTTTTCAACGAACGCACGCTGATCGTCAACCACCCCGGTCTGGTACGCCATGTGCTTGTCGACAACGCGCGCAACTACCGCATGGCGACGATCCGCCAGCTGATTCTGCGGCCGATCCTGCGCGATGGTCTGTTGACCGCGGAAGGCGAGACCTGGCGGCGCTCGCGCAAGGCCATGGCGCCGGTGTTCACACCACGCCATGCTCAGGGCTTCGCCGAGAAGATGCTGGAGCAATCCCGCGCCTTCACCACCCGCTACGAAACCGCCGCGGCGAGCGGTGAAGTCCGTGACATCGCCGTCGACATGACCGAACTGACTTTCGACATTCTCTCCGCCACACTTTTCTCGGGGCAGGTTGCCGGAACCGAGGCGGAATTTGCCGGCGATATCGAAAAGCTGCTCTCGACCATGGGCCGGGTCGATCCGATGGATTTGCTCAAGGCGCCCTTATGGGTGCCGCGCATCCGCCGGCTGTTCGGCAGAACCGTGCTCGCCAAATTCAGAAACATCGTCAAACAGACCATGGCCGACCGCCAGCGTCTGATGAAAACCGATCCGGAAGCCGTGCCCGAGGATTTCCTCACCTTGCTTATCCGACTTCAGGGTCCGGATGGACTGACCATCGACGAGATCGAGGACAACATCATCACCTTCATCGGCGCGGGTCATGAAACCACGGCGCGGGCGCTTGGCTGGACGCTCTATTGCCTGGGCAATTCGCCGTCCGACCGGGAGAAGGTGGAAGCCGAGATCGACGTGGTGACCGCAAGTGAGGCCGATCCGGTCAAATGGCTCGACATGATGCCGTGGACGAGGGCTGCGTTTGAGGAGGCAATGCGGCTTTATCCACCGGCGCCATCGATCAATCGTGCGGCGATCGAGGATGATGAGTGGGATGACGGCAAGGGCGAGACCGTGACGATTGAAGCCGGCACCACGATACTTGTGATGCCCTGGACATTGCACCGCCATACCAAGCTGTGGGACAGGCCCGAAGCCTTCATCCCCTCCCGCTTCCTGCCCGAAAATCGCGGTGCGATCGATCGGTATCAGTATCTGCCGTTTGGTGTCGGGCCGCGTATCTGCATCGGTGCGATCTTCGCGCTTCAGGAGGCGGTGATCGCACTTGGCGTATTGCTGTCCAGGTACCGTTTTGATTGCGTTGCCGAAACCAGGCCCTGGCCGGTTCAGAAACTCACCACCCAACCCGAGGGCGGGCTGCCGATGCAGGTCAGTCGCCGATAAACCGGTCTCACCGAAAGCGGCCCTCCCAGATCTGACCTTGAGCGCCATGAAAAGGGTATGGCGTCCGCATGACAAACCATTCTATGTGACAAGGTGATGAGAGATAACGCCAAAGTGCCTGATTGGACCGCAGACATGACATCCCCCCTGTTTCTCGGCATTGATACCGGTGGCACCTATACCGATGCGGTGCTTTACAGCGAAAGCGAAGGCATCCTGGCTTCGGCCAAGGCGCTGACCACGCGTCATGATCTGGCCGTGGGCGTTGCCGGCGCGGTTGAAACGGTGCTGTCGGAGATCGGCGGCGCCACCGCGCGCATCAGACTGGTGTCGCTGTCGACCACGCTGGCCACCAATGCGCTGGTCGAAGGACAAGGCGGCCGCGCGGGCCTGGTGATGATCGGCTTTTCCCCCGAGGACCTCAAGCGTGACGGCCTGGCCGAAGCCCTGGGCAGTGATCCGGTGATTTATCTCAACGGCGGACATGATGTGCATGGCCGCGAAACGCCGCTTGACCTGGCCCCGCTTGAGGCGCGTCTCGACGAGTTGGCGAATGATGTCGCTGCAGTTGCGATCGCCGGCTATTTTGCTGTCCGCAATCCGGCTCACGAGATCGCCGTGCGCGCCCTGATTCGGGAGCGGACGGCGTTGCCGGTGACCTGCAGTCATGATTTGTCGTCCCGGCTTGGCGGCCCGCGCCGGGCGCTGACGACATTGCTGAATGCGCGGCTGATCTCGATGGTTGCCCGGTTGATCGATGCGACCAGTGGTTATCTGGGCAAGCGCGGCATTACCGCGCCATTGATGGTGGTGCGCGGCGATGGGGCGCTGATTTCCTCCGACGAGGCGCTGCTGCGGCCAATCGAGACGATTCTGTCAGGTCCGGCAGCGAGCCTGGTGGGCGCGCGCCATCTCACCGGTCTCGACAATGCCGTGGTTTCGGACATTGGCGGTACTACAACTGACATCGCGGTGCTGGATGGCGGCCATCCCCGACTCGATGTCGAAGGCGCCACGGTCGGACGCTATCGCACCATGGTCGAGGCGGTGGCGATGCACACATTCGGGCTGGGGGGGGATTCCGAGGTGCGGCTTGACGAGGGCGGTCTGGACGCAGGCATGACCCTTGGCCCGCGCCGTTTGATGCCGCTCAGTCTGGCCGCACATCTTTGGCCACAGGCTGTTCTTCCGGTGCTCGAGCGGCAATTGCGGGCTTCCTATCCGGGGCGTCAGGATGGCCGGTTTGCGGTGCGCACTGGTCTGCCCGATGCAATGGCGGCAGGGTTGGCGCCCCAGGAGGCGGCGCTTTATGACAAGCTCGGGCTTGAACCGCAGCCGCTGGACGTGGTGTTGTCGAGCACCGCGCAAAGGGCAACGCTTGACCGGCTGGTCAGCCGCGGCCTGGTTCTGATTTCCGGTTTTACACCATCCGACGCCATGCATGTTCTGGGACGGCAGGATCAATGGAACAAGCAGGCCGCGCGTCTGGGTGCGGAGATCCTTGCACGCCGCAAATCGGGTTCAGGGCGCGCTGTCGCTGACACGCCTGCGATGTTCGCCGAACAGGTGTCGGCGCGGCTCACCCGACAGAGCTCCGAGGCTGTTCTGTCCGCGCTCATGGCGGATCAGGGGATGACTGGCGTCGACGCCACCACATCAACTCTCATCGACCGCGCGTTGAGCGGCACGCCGGGATTTGTTCGCTTCGGCGTCACACTTGACCGTCCGCTCGTCGCTCTCGGCGCTTCCGCTCCGGTTCACTATCCGGCGATCGCAGCCATGCTGAAGGTCGAAAGTTTCGTGCCGGTTCACGCCGGGGTCGCCAATGCGGTGGGCGCGGTTGTAGGGCAGGTGCGTCAGACGGTGACGGTTTTCGTCACCGAACCCGACGAAGGCCGTTATGCGGTCAATGGCGGTGGTGAACGCCGGATGTTCAAAAGCCGTGACGATGCCTTCGACTGCGCGCGGCAGATCTGCACCACAGAGGCGCGCGCGGCCGCGATTCGCAGCGGTGCCGAAAGCCCGGTCATCGAGCTGCAGGAACATATCGACATGCCACTGATCGAGGGTCTGGAAAAACTGATCGAAGCGCGTTTTAGCGCATCGGCCTCGGGGCGACCGCGCATAGCAAGCAAATGATTTGTTCCAAATCGGAATAAATCATTTGCACCTTAGATGAATTGACAGGCAATCGCCTGGACGGCAGGGTCCGGCCATAATTCGGCGGATTCCGTCTCGCCTCGAAGCGATTTGAGGCAAGGCGGGGAAGGCGACGTTCCGCCCGTGACCGCGTGAATAACAAGAGACAGAGCGTTTGTGCGAACCGTTGAAAAGCACAGCGCTCGCTAAGAGGAGACATGCTGTGAAGCGAATTGAAAAGAATGGCCTCAAGATCAGCGCCGACCTCTATGAGTTCATTGTTGATGAAGCGCTGCCCGGAACCGGGGTTGAGGCCGACGGTTTTTTCGAGGCCTTCGGCGCCGCCATTGATGATCTGGCCCCAAAAAACCGTGCGCTGCTCGCCAAACGGGATGCCTTGCAGGAAAAAATCGATGAATGGCATCGCAAAAACGGCGCGCCCCATGATCTCGATGCCTACAAGGAATTCCTGAAATCGATCGGCTATCTGCTTCCCGAAGGCGGCCCGGTCCAGGTATCGACCGAAAATGTCGATCCGGAAATCGCGTCCGTCGCGGGTCCGCAACTGGTGGTCCCGGTGATGAATGCGCGCTTTGCGCTCAACGCCGCCAATGCCCGCTGGGGGTCGCTCTATGACGCGCTGTACGGCACCGATGCCCTGGGCGATCTACCTGGGGCCGGTGGATATGACGAGGGCCGCGGTGCCCGTGTGATTGCCTGGGCCAAGTCGTTTCTCGATGACAGTGTTCCGTTGGCGAATGCAAAATGGGCCGATGTCACCGGCTTCGATTTTGACAAGGGTGAGCTGAAGATCGAGACTGCCAAAGGCGAGACGGCGCTCGCCGATCCGGCGCAGTACACCGGCTTCAAGCGTGAGGATGAGCAGGCTTACCGGCTCTATTTCGAAAAGAACGGCCTGCATTCGATGGTTTTCGTCGACCCTGCCAGCGTCATCGGCAAGACCGATCCGGCAGGTATCGGCGATATCGGACTCGAGTCGGCTCTCACCACCATCATGGATTGCGAGGATTCAATTGCTGCCGTCGACGCCGAGGACAAGACACTGGTCTACCGCAACTGGCTTGGCCTGATGAAGGGCGACCTTGCGGAAGAAGTGCACAAGAGTGGCAAAAGCTTTGTCCGCAAGCTCAACGGCGATCTCGATTTCACCACACCCGAAGGCAAGGACGCAACGCTCAAGGGCCGCTCGCTGATGCTGGTCCGCAATGTCGGCCACCTGATGACAAATCCGGCTATCCTTGACCGGGATGGCAACGAGATCCCCGAAGGCATCATGGATGCGTTCGTGACCGGATTGATCGCTCTGCACGACATTGGACCGGATGGACGGCGGGCCAATTCGGCTGCCGGGTCGATGTATGTGGTCAAGCCGAAGATGCATGGCCCTGAAGAAGTGGCTTTCGCCGTCGATATTTTCTCGCGCGTCGAAGCTGCGTTCGGCATGAAGCCCAATACCATCAAGATGGGCATCATGGACGAGGAGCGCCGCACCACCATCAATCTGAAGGAGTGCATTCGCGCCGCCAGCGAGCGGGTGGTGTTCATCAACACCGGCTTCCTCGACCGGACCGGCGACGAGATCCACACCTCGATGGAAGCCGGTCCGATGATCCGCAAGGGCGACATGAAGCAGGCCGCCTGGATCTCTGCTTACGAGAACTGGAATGTCGATGTCGGTCTGGAATGCGGTCTTGCCGGACACGCCCAGATCGGCAAGGGCATGTGGGCCATGCCGGATCTGATGGCCGCGATGCTGGAGCAGAAAATCGGCCATCCGAAAGCCGGAGCCAATTGCGCCTGGGTACCTTCACCAACGGCGGCCACCCTGCACGCCACGCATTATCACAAGGTCAATGTTAGCGAAGTTCAGTCCGGCCTCAAATCACGCTCTCGCGCCAGGCTCGATGACATCCTGTCGATCCCGGTGGCGAAGAATCCGAACTGGACGCCCGAGGAAATCCAGCGCGAAATCGACAACAATGCACAAGGCATCCTGGGCTATGTCGTGCGCTGGGTTGATCAGGGTGTTGGCTGCTCCAAGGTTCCCGACATCAACAATGTCGGGCTGATGGAAGATCGTGCGACGCTGAGGATTTCGGCACAGCACATGGCCAATTGGCTGCATCACGGCGTGGTGACAAAGGACCAGATCATCGAGACCATGAAGCGCATGGCGATTGTCGTGGACGGCCAGAACGCGGGAGATCCGGCGTATCACGCGATGGCGCCGGATTACGACAAGTCGGTGGCGTTCCAGGCTGCGGTGGAACTGGTCCTGGAAGGCCGCGCCCAGCCCAACGGCTACACCGAACCGGTGCTGCACCGGCGTCGCCTCGAACTCAAGGCCGCCAGCGCCTGACAGCGCTTTATCCGGCGATCGTGGCCGGGATGACGCATCAAAAAACCCGCCGGATCGCTCCGGCGGGTTTTTGTTTGCGAGATGCGTGAAGATTATTGCTTGACGATCACCCGGGCGCTCTTGCCGGGACGGACACGCTCATAGAGATCGATGATGTCCTGGTTCATCAGGCGAATGCAACCCGATGACGCGGCCGTGCCGATCGAGTTCCATTCGGGTGTGCCATGCAGCCGGAAAAGCGTGTCCTCGCCCTTCTGGTTGAACAGATAAAGCGCACGTGCGCCGAGCGGATTGGTCAGGCCGGGCTGCATGCCGTCCTTGCCGTATTTGGCAAGCGAAGGCTTGCGTTCAATCATTTCCCGGGGCGGCGTCCAGGTCGGCCATTGCTGTTTCCAGGCAATATAGGCTTCGCCTTCCCAGGCAAATCCGGCCTTGCCGACGCCGATGCCGTAACGCACCGCTTTCCTGCCCGGCAGCACCAGATACAAGAACCGGTTGGGTGTATCGACAATGATTGTGCCGGGCTTCTCCTTGGTGCTGTAGGAGACGATCTGGCGGTGGAACCGCTTGTCGACCTTGCTGATCGGAACGGCCGGAATGGAATATCCCGAATCCTTGACGGTGCCGTATTCGGAGGTGAAAATGGTGTCGGAACCACCGCCCTCCGAGCTGGGAGAACAAGCCGCAAGCGAGAATGCTGCGACCAGAGCTGCAATGGTAAGCGAAAAGCGAGTTGTCATAATGGAATCTTCCGAGGGCAAGGTGTTGACGCCGAATTAGAATCGCGCACAACTTGACCTCGGTTATTTTAAACAAGTCCTAACCATGCAACGGTTTTCAAAGGAAAAACGCACAGGACTTCACGCTTTGTCAAAAGCCATTGTTTTTCTGCAACAAGACTGCCACCGGACGTTGCGGCAGCATCGGAACCGGGGCAAATATGGATCATGCCAATCATCTCTCCCCATTCGGACAACCCGCTGATCGATGGCCGTCAATCCGACCGGGCGTTGATGGTGCGCCGGGGCGTGCAGCGGCTGTTTTTCGATCTGCGCCTGTCGATGGTGGCGGAATTGACCCTGGCATCCGGCCGCCGCGCCGATCTGGTCGGACTCAGCGGAACCGGTGAAATCTGGATCGTCGAGATCAAGTCCTCCGTCGAGGATTTCCGCGCCGATACCAAATGGCCTGACTATCGTCTTCATTGCGACCGACTGTTTTTCGCCACCCATGCCGGCGTACCCGCACACCTGTTTCCTGAAGACTGCGGCCTGATCATCGCTGATGAATGGTCCGGTCATCTGCTGCGTGAAGCACCTGAGCACCGGCTTGCCGCGGCGTCTCGCAAGGCAATGCTGCTGAGATTTGCCCGCGCTGCAGCGGACCGTCTGTTGCAGGCTGAATTGTCTGCTGGATAAGGCCAATCCCGGAGCAATTCCACGAAATGCGCCAACCGGATTTCCCAACGGTTGCGCCGGACCGGCGAGCTGGAAATCAGCGCGGCGCGCGCTTGGCGAGGATCCGCTGCAAGGTACGCCTGTGCATGTTGAGCTGCCGCGCGGTCTCCGAGACGTTGCGGTCGCACATTTCATAGACCCGTTGAATATGCTCCCAGCGAACCCGGTCAGCCGACATCGGATTTTCGGGAACTTCTGCACGCTCGCCGGGTTTGCGGGTCAGCGCCGCGAAAACCTCATCGGCGTCGGCGGGTTTGGCAAGATAGTCGATCGCCCCCAGTTTCACCGCGGTCACAGCCGTGGCGATATTGCCGTAACCGGTCAGTACGATGATGCGTGTGTCATCCCGGCGTTCGCGGATTGCTTCAATGACATCCAACCCGTTGCCGTCCTGAAGCCGCATGTCCACCACGGCGTATTTGGGTGTGTTGGCCTTGGCCTTGGCAAGTCCCTCGGCCACACTCTCGGCGATTTCGACCTCGAAACCCCGGGCTTCCATGGCGCGGGCAAGCCTTCGTAGAAAAGGGCCGTCATCGTCCACAAGCAGAAGTGTCGGGTCCGGCCCGATGGATCGGGTTTCTGTTGGCTGGAAACTGTTGTCAGTCATGATTCACCTTGAGGGCGTACGCAGTACGGATCTGTATCTTCAATTTAACGTCAATTTGCAATTTATCCAGTTCCAGCCGCATTTTCTTGCGGCATTCCCGATCCAAACAGGTCCATTTTTTCGCGTGGCCATGTGACCTGGACACGCGCTCCGGTTTGAGGCGGCTGCTTGTTGGAAAATGCCAGTTGCGCGCCGGACCGCTCCAGCAACGTCTTGGCGATAAACAATCCAAGCCCCAGGCCACCGGCCTTCTCGTGATCCAGGCGATTGCGCCGGTTCATGAACGGAACTCCTATCTGGGCGAGAACATCGGGGGCAAACCCCGGTCCGTCATCATCAATGATGATGTCGAGCCGGTCCTGCCCGTGGGAAACCGTAACGGTAACGCGTTCATGGGCGAAGTCGACAGCGTTCTCGATCAGATTTCCCAAACCGAACAGAATGCCGGGGTTGCGGCGGCCGACCGGCTCGCGCATTCCGGTTTTTTCGTGAACGACATCGATGGCGATTCCGAATTCCCGGTGCGGTGCGATGACTTCCTCGATCAGCGAGGCCAGCGGCAGTCTCACCATATGCGCCTCGTCTTCGGCTGAAAGGGTGGACAGGCGCTTCAGGATATCGCGGCAGCGTTCACTCTGACTGCGCAGCAGCATCAGATCGTCGGTAAACCGGGGATCGTCGGCCAGGGCCTTTTCCATCTCCTTGGCCACGAGCTGAATGGTCGCCAGCGGCGTTCCCAGTTCATGCGCCGCCGCCGCCGCCAGCCCATCGAGCGCCGAGAGATGTTGCTCGCGTTGCAGGACCAGTTCGGTCGCGGCCAGCGCATCGGCAAGCTGATTGGCCTCGGCGGAAACCTGAAAGGAATAGAACGCAGCGAACGCCGTGGTCGAAACGATGGCGATCCATGTGCCGGCGATCAGCAGATACGGAACCTCGAAACTGCTGCCGGGGTACCAGGGAAGCGGCAATGAATAAAACACCAGCACCGTGACGATGGCCACCGACAACGCGCCGAGACCGAGCGTATGGCGCACCGGCTGTGATGCCGATGAAATGATCACCGGAACGCACAACAGCACGGAAAACGGATTGGCCAGCCCCCCGGTCAGGAACAGCAGGCCCGACAGCTGCGCCACATCAAAAGACAAGATAGCCGTCGCACCAAGCGGCGGCAGCCGGTGAGCGGCAGGGAAGCGGACGGACAGGAAAATATTGAGATAGGCCGAGCAGGCGATCAGGGTAAAGGATGGAAATTCCGGAACGTCGAATCCGTAGCCGTGGGCGATGATCAGCACCGTGGCGCTCTGGCCGAGCACGGCCAGCCACCGAAGCCGGATCAGGGTTTGCAGGCGCAAACGGTGGCGGATGGAATGATCGTCCAGAAAAGGCGGGAATAGGGTCATGGATTCTGGTCTATCGTACCAAACCGGTGTTGGACAATCGGTTTGGCTGAAACCGCTTGAATGCATGGTGCACAAAGGGTGCGGCGGTTTTGTGATAACCACATGCAGAAACAGTGAACTGGCGTGCGTCAAGTCCCGCGCGGTTTTGCGCGACGGGTGGGCCCGGTCGCGGCCGGATTTTCTGGCCAGGGATGGCGCGGATAGCGTCCGCGCATGTCGGCACGCACATCGGCCCAGGAGCCTTGCCAGAATCCCGGCAGATCGCGCGTGGTCTGAATCGGCCGGTGCGCCGGCGACAGCAATTCCAGCGTCAGCGGCAATTGACCCCCGGCAATCGCCGGATGCCGGGTTTCACCAAAAAGTTCCTGCACGCGGATGGCCACCACCGGACTGTCCTCGTCATAGCGGATCGGCACGCGCGATCCGGTCGGCGCCTCGTAATGGGTCGGCGCAAGCCTGGCGATCTGGGCTTTTGCGCCGGGTCCGCACAGAGACAGCAAACCCTCGTTGAGACCATCGCGGCCGATCTCCCTCAGGGAGGTGATCCCCGGCTGGAACGGGGCGAACCAGGTTTCGAGATCCTCGAGCAACGCTCCGTCGGACACATCCGGCCAGGCAACTCCGAGACTGCGGTGCAAAAAGCTGATCCGGTCGCGCAATTGCAGCCCGGCGGCGGAAAACGGTAATGCCTTGACGCCGATTTTGCGGATTGCCGTGCACAGGACGGCCATCGCGGCCATGTCGTCGGGCTTGGGCAGTGGCGTTTCGGCAAGCGTGATGGCGCCAAGCCGGTTGACCCGCCGGGCGCGGACCGAACCTGACTGCGCATCAAAGACACACTCGTCAGCTTGCGTCGCCTGCTCAAGCAGCACATCCTCCAGGGCTTGCCCTGTCAACTCCGCGGCAGCGAGAATTCGCGCTGCCTGGGCCTTGCCGCTCAGATCAGCGATCACCAGGAATTCCGCGCCGGCCAAACGGTCCGTCTCATCCAGTGTCGCGCCCCGGCCGTTTGCCAGCACGAACCGGCCCCGGCCGCCCCTTTGCCGCGCGATGCGGTCGGGAAAGGCATGTGCGAGCAGGCCAGCCGCCGGGATCGCCTCGTGGGCGCGCTTGAACTTGCCTCCGCCCGCCAGCCGCGCCGCCAGAGCCCTGGCGGCTGATCCTCTCGGCGTTCGGTCATTGCGAAACCGTGACAGCCGGCCTTCGAGATCCACATCCTGTCCGCCCAGTCCCTGTTCTGTCAGCAGTACGGCCAGTTCGGCCGCGGCGAAGCCGTGCCCGTCTTCGTCTCCGGCAACCACCATCGAGGCCAGCCGCGGCGGCAACGCCAAATCACGCATGAACTTGCCCCGGGCGGTTAATCCACCGTCTGCACCGGTAGCGCCAAGTTTGTGAAGCAGGGCGCGCGCTTCCTCGATTGCCGCGTCGGGCGGCTGATCGATGAAACGCAAACTGCGGGGAGATTTGACGCCCCAGGCCAGGCAGTCGAGCACCATGGCGGACAAGTCGCTTGCCAGTACCTGCGGCGTTGAAAAGGCGGGCAACGCCTTGGTCTGTTCGGCCCGCCATAACCGCACGGCAATACCACGCGCTGTTCGTCCGGCGCGTCCGGCGCGCTGATCGGCGGAGGCTTGTGAAGCCCGGATGGTTTCAAGCCGGGTAATGCCGGTCGATGGTTCATAGACCGGTTGCCGCACCAGCCCGCTGTCGATGACGATACGCACGCCGTCAATGGTGATCGAGCTTTCGGCCACCGGCGTGGACAAAACCACCTTGCGTCGCCCTTCCGGCGCTGGCCTGATCGCGGCATCCTGGTCAGCCGAACTCAGCCCGCCATAAAGCGGCTGCACGTCCGTCATCAATCCCAGACGGCCTTCAAGCCTGGCCGCCACTTGCCGGATTTCGCCTTGCCCCGGCAAAAACGCGAGGATTGAGCCGGTTTCGGTGCGGTGAAGCATCTCGATGGCACTGGTCATGCTGATCTCGACGCGCTCACCGGGCGTTCGGTCGAGATATCTCTGTTCAACCGGATGGCTCCGGCCCTTGCTCTCGATCACCGGACAATCGTCAAGCAGTGCTGCGACGCGGGTCGTATCAAGCGTTGCCGACATCACCAGAATGCGCAGATCCTCGCGCAGCCCGGACTGGATATCAAGCGCCAGCGCCAGGCCGAAATCAGCCTCCAGCGCGCGTTCGTGAAACTCGTCGAAGATGACACAATCGATGCCCTCGAGATCCGGCGATGACAGCGCCAAGCGGGTGAACACGCCCTCGGTCACCACCTCAATGCGCGTTCTGGCCGACACCTTCGTGTCGAGTCGCATCCGGTAGCCGACGGTTCCACCAACCTCTTCCCCCAGCATCGCCGCCATCCGTCGCGCCGCGGCCCGCGCCGCCAGCCGCCGCGGCTCAATCAGGATGATCTTGCCCCCCAGCCAGGGTTCATCCTTGAGCACCAGCGGCACCAGCGTGGTCTTGCCGGCACCGGGAGGTGCCGCAAGCACGGCATTTGGCCCATCGGACAGGGCTGCGCGCAAGCGATCAAGCGCATCGGAAACCGGCAGATCCCTATAGCGGGCGGCAATGTCGCTCATGCCGGATCGACCTCGTGCACCTGGCCGCCAGCGGCGCGGGCGTCTTCAAGCACCAGACCCTGATTGTCAGTCACGTTCTCCAATATCTCACCCGCAAGCCTTGCCGGTTGCGGAATACCAAGCCGGGCAATCCTGTTGCAATGGCAAAAGCCAAAAATGGCAGCAGCGTCTGCATGAGGGCGTAAACGCCGATGGCGCTGCATGGTCCACCGGCGATATCAGGAAATCGGCCAGTACCAACGCTGCGGTCGGTGTGCTGGCAAACACGGTCAGGGATTTCGGCATGGCAGGCGCCTTCGCGAAGCAAAATCAAGCCCACCCTCCATTGGGCGTTGATGGCGTCAGACAAATACCGTCTGTCGCAAAGTCACAATCTTTTAACGCCCGTATATACAGCCAGCCCCGCAATATGGCCCAGGCGTGCCTGACGCTAATGCGCCTCGTCCCAATTCAGTGCGGCACGTGCGTCGACTTTCAGCGGCACCGCCATGTCGATGGCAGGCATGGCGGCGTTTTCCATCACCTCGACAATGGTTGGAACGATCTTTTCCGCATCCGTTTCCGCTGCTTCGAAGATCAGTTCGTCGTGCACCTGCAACAGCATCCGCGCCTTCAGCCCGGCGGCGTCGAGTGCCGGCTCCATCCGCAGCATGGCGCGGCGGATGATGTCGGCGGCGGAGCCCTGAATCGGCGCATTGATGGCGGCGCGCTCGTTGAAGGCGCGCACCTGTGCGTTCGGTGACTTGATTTCGGGATAATGCGCCCGGCGACCGAAGATGGTGGTCACATAACCATGCTCCTTGGCTTCCGCCTTGGTGGTTTCCATGTAGTCCTTGATGCCGGGGAATCGCTCGAAATATTTGCGGATATAGTCTCCCGCCTCCGACCGCTCGATGCCAAGCTGGTTGGCCAGCCCGAACGCCGAAATGCCGTATATAATGCCGAAATTGATCGCCTTGGCGCGACGGCGCACTTCCGACGGCATGCCCTCAATGGGAACGCCGAACATTTCAGACGCGGTCATGGCGTGAATGTCGACGCCATCGGCGAAGGCCTGGGTCAGTTGCGGAATATTGGCGACATGCGCCAGCACCCTGAGTTCGATCTGGCTGTAGTCCGCCGAGATCAGCACATTGCCGGGTTCGGCGATGAAGGCGGTACGGATCTTGCGGCCTTCGGCGGTACGCACCGGAATGTTCTGAATGTTGGGATCGGACGATGACAGCCGTCCGGTGGTCGTCGCTGCCATCGCAAACGAGGTGTGCACCCGTTTGGTCTCGGGATTGATGAAGCCGGGCAGCGCGTCGGTATAGGTGGATCTGAGCTTGGTCAGCTGCCGCCAGTCAACGATCTTGCGCGGCAGTTCGTGTCCGGCGGCCGCGAGATCTTCAAGCGCCTGGGCGGAGGTGGACCATTGCCCGGTCTTGGTCTTCGAGCCGCCCGGCAGGCTCATCTTGTCGAACAGGATTTCACCGAGCTGCTTGGGGGAACCGACATTGAAATTCTCACCGGCCAGCTCCTGGATTTCTGCTTCCAGCGCTGCCGCTCCCTGCGCCAGCTCGCCCGAAAGCCGTGACAGGATCTGCCGGTCGACGCGGATGCCGCGCTCCTCCATGCGCATCAGCACCGGCGCCAGCGGCCGCTCCAGCCGCTCGTAGACCGCGGCCATGCCCTCGGCCACCAGCCTTGGCTTGAGCACATGCCAGAGCCGCAAGGTCACATCGGCATCTTCCGCGGCATAGGCGGTGGCCTTGTCGATCATCACTTCAGCAAACGGAATCGAGCTTTTGCCCGATCCGGCGACGTCCTTGTAGGAGATGGTGGTGTGGCCGAGCCAGCGTTCGGCCAGCGCATCCATGCCGTGGCCGCCGCGACCGGCGTCGAGCACGTAGGACAATAGCATCGTGTCGTCGAAGCTGACGATCGAGATATTGTGCCGGACCAGAACCAGCATGTCATATTTGAGGTTTTGCCCGACCTTGAGCACTGATGGATCTTCCAGCAGCGCCTTGATCTCGTCGAGTGCCGCGCGCACCGGCATCTGTCCCGGCTGCAGTCCGCCGCCGCCAAGCAGGTCGCCAGCGCCGTTGGAATGGATCAGCGGCGCATAGCAGGCCTTGATCTTGAGCTCGCCGGTATCCGGCGCGGTTACCGGGACCGCCAGCGAAAAGCCGACCAGTTCCGCCTGCATCGCATCAAGCGAGGTGGTTTCGGTGTCGAACGCCACCACGCCGGTCTCGCGCGCCATCGCGCACCAGGCCTTGAGCTGGTCTATGTCGCGCAGCGTCTCGTAAGCATTGGTGTCGATCTTGGCCGCGACCGCAGCTTCCGCGCGCCGTTTTGCAAGATCCTGCGGCGTGTCGTCGCCGCCAGATCCTGTTGAGCTTCTGGTCGCTGCAGATTGGCCCGGATCGAGATCGGGTCCGCGCAGTTCCGAAGCCGCATCAACCGCGGTTTCGGCCGCATCCACCGCACCGGCGTCGGTATCCGTGGCTTCGGCGACGCGCCGGGTCAGCGAGGTAAACTCCATGCCCTTGAGGAACGCCACCAGCTTCGGCCCGTCGAGCGGATTGAGCACCAGTTCATCGAGCTTCTCGGCGACCTCGACATTATCACAGAGCCGCACCAGCTCGCGGGAAATCCGCGCCTTGTCGGCAAATTCGATGATGTTCTCGCGGCGCTTGTTCTGCTTGATTTCGCCGGCACGCTCAAGCAGCGTGTCGAGATCGCCGAATTGCTCTATCAGCTGTGCGGCAGTCTTCGGCCCGATGCCGGGGATGCCCGGCACATTGTCGACCGAATCGCCGGTCAACGCCTGCAGATCGATCATCTTCTCGGGCGGCACGCCCCATTTGTCGATGACTTCCTGCACGCCGATCTGGCGGTCCTTCATCGAGTCATACATCGACACCTGCGGGCCGACCAGCTGCATCAGGTCCTTGTCGGACGAGATCACCGTCACATCGGCGCCGGCTTCGCGCGCCAGCCGCGCATAGGTGGCGATCAGGTCGTCGGCCTCGAATCCCTCCATCTCGATGCAAGGAAGGTCGAAAGCCCGCGTTGCCTCGCGGATAACGGCAAATTGCGGCACCAGATCTTCAGGCGGCGCCGAGCGGTTGGCCTTGTATTCGGGATAGAGTTCGTTGCGGAAGGTTTTCGACGAATAGTCGAAAATCACCGCGAAATGGGTTGGTGTCACCCCCACCGAGGTGTCGCGCGTGTCCACCATCAGCTTCCACAGCATGTTGCAGAAACCGGCCACGGCGCCGACCGGCAGCCCGTCGGACTTGCGCGTCAGCGGCGGCAAGGCGTGATAGGCGCGGAAAATGTAGCCGGAGCCGTCGACGAGGAAGAGATGATCACCTTTTTTCATGGTGCAGGATTAGCGCGGGGTGCCGCCAAGGTCCATGTGTTTCGCACTCGATATGCCGGGAAAAGCAGTCAATTTCGCGCCGGAATCCAGCGCACCAGGTCCTGCAGCAACCGGTTGAGGATCATTATCCGGCGTGACAGGCCGGCGGCAACGGTCTGACGTCGCTCCGCACTACCCTCAAGAACTGCGTCCGCCATGACCTCGGGCGAGATTGTTGACTTGCCCTGGCCGGATGTCATGTCGGTGTCGACAGGCATCGCAGCCCAAACGAACCCACGTCGCGCAAAAGTGTCCTGCGGTTTTGCGATAACGACTTGAAGAAACAAAGAGCTAACGCGTGTCGCCTGACCCATAGGTTACCTGGCGGGTCAACATGGTCGTTGGTGCGATTCAAGCTGAACAATGAGATAAGCAGGGTCGCATCCTTTAGGGGATGCTAAAATATTGATTTCGCGCGATAATCCATGAATATGCAGCGCATGGGTGAATTTTCGGGGCGACCTGGCTCCCTCCGCGATCACACAATGGTTACCAATTTGTAATCTTCTGCAATACTTTGTGTCCTTGAAAAGCCACATTCCCGGGGCCAGATCATCAACATCGGCAAACGAATAAGCCGCTGTCTGGAATTCCGGCTCGTCCCCCGCCGCCTCCAGACCCAGGACAAGGGCCTCCCCGCCCCCTCTTGTGGCCCTTGTCCGATCAATATGCCGCCATGACCTCCCCCCTGGTCATGGCGGCTTTTCTTTGTCCGGTCCGGACCGCGCAAGGTTCTGTGTTGTTGACGTCAAATCCGGCCGCTTTCACATGCCTCGACTTGCAGCCGAATTTTCACTCCCGGATCGGGTCCGGAATGGCGAATTATGCAGTAGTCTTTGCGCTTCTGATTCCCTACGGAGCTTGCCATGACAGACCTGACCGCCGCCCTTTCCGCCGCCGATGCCAATCTCGACGAGAGTCTTGAGCGTCTGTTCGGGCTCTTGCGCATCCAGTCGATCTCCACCGATCCGGCCTATGCGCCTGAATGTCGCCGCGCCGGCCAATGGCTGGTCGATGAACTGGCATCGCTCGGCTTTGACGCCAGTCTGCGCGATACCACCGGCCATCCGATGGTGGTTGCCCATCATCCCGGCGCCACGCCGGATGCGCCACATTATCTGTTCTATGGCCATTACGACGTTCAGCCTGTTGATCCCCTGAACCTGTGGGACGAGCCTCCGTTCGAGCCGGCGATCAAGGAAATCGCGCCGGGTCGCAAGGTTATCACAGGCCGGGGATCGTCCGACGACAAGGGGCAGCTTATGACCTTTGTCGAGGCCTGCCGGGCCTGGAAAACCGCAGCCGGGTCTTTGCCATGCCGCATCACCATCCTGTTTGAAGGCGAAGAGGAATCCGGGTCGCCGTCACTCAAGCCGTTCCTCGAGGCCAATGTCGAGGAACTCAAGGCCGAATGCGCCCTGGTTTGCGACACCGGCATGTGGGACCCCGAGACACCGGCCATCGCGGTGGCGTTGCGCGGTCTGGTCGGTGAGGAAATAACCATCCGTGCCGCAGACCGGGATCTTCATTCGGGCCTGTTCGGCGGCGCGGCTGCCAATCCGTTGCATATCCTGTCGGCCATCCTTGCCGATCTGCATGACGCGACAGGCCGGGTGACGCTTGAGGGATTTTACGACGGCGTCGAGGAAACGCCGGCACAGGTTCTTTCCAGCTGGGAAAGCCTCGGCCGCGACGCGGAAGGATTTCTCGGCGAGGTCGGCCTTTCGCTCCCTTCAGGAGAAAAGAGCCGGTCGGTGCTCGAACTCACCTGGGCGCGCCCGACCGCCGAGGTCAACGGCATGTGGGGCGGCTATACCGGCGAGGGGTTCAAGACCGTCATCGCGGCGCAAGCCTCGGCCAAGGTGTCATTCCGGCTTGTCGGCAAGCAGGACCCCGATCAGGTCCGCGCCGCCTTCCGCGCTCATGTGGAAGCCCGTCTTCCTGCCGATTGCACGGTGAGTTATGCGCCTCACGGCGGCTCGCCCGCAATTCAGTTGCCTTATGATTCGCCGGTGGTCACCAAGGCCCGCACAGCGCTCACCGATGAATGGCCAAAGCCGGCCGTGATGATCGGCATGGGCGGTTCCATCCCGATTGTCGGCGACTTCCAGAACATACTGGGGCTGCAGTCGATGCTGTGCGGTTTCGGTCTGACAGATGACCGCATCCATTCCCCCAACGAGAAATACGACCTGATATCCTACGCCAAGGGAATCCGCTCCTGGGTCCGCATACTGGAGACCCTGTCGACGCGATAGGCGCCGGTCTGGTCAAGACGGGCGATCCGGCGCGCGGGTTCAGTGCGAAAAGGGGCGGTTTCCTTAACCGCCCCTTAAATCGTCGCATTTAGGGTGTTTTGCGATCACCGGGCAGTTTCGAAGCGGGACACCGAATGTCCCTTTCCGGAATTGCAGTCGAACCAATACCCCGGCTCGCGGACGCAATTGTCACGATTGCCAGGCTGACCGGGTCCACAACAGCATCCGGATCATTCATGGCGCGCAAGAAATCCAGCTCGAACCGTATCGAACCTTCTTTTGAGGGCGGTCGGTCCAAAGCGAGCGCAAGGACGATTGCCGATGAACGGGTGGCTGGCAAGCCCACGCCGCCCAAGCGCCGCAAGAAATCCTCGCCCAAAGCCCGCAAACCCAGGTCACGGACATCGCGGAGCCGCCTTGCTGGCGTGCTGCGCGGCATGGTCTATTGGTGTTTCGTGCTGGCAATCTGGGGCGGCATCGCTATTGCCGGCGTCGTCGCATTTTACGGCGCCCGCATGCCGAGTGCTGCGACATGGTCGATTCCGGACCGTCCCCCGAATGTGAAAATCGTCTCGGTCAAGGGCGAGATCATGGCCAATCGCGGCGCCACCGGCGGCGAAGCGCTGCTTCTGGGCGATATGTCACCCTATATTCCGGAGGCCGTGATTGCCATCGAGGATCGCCGCTTCTATTCGCATTTTGGCGTCGACCCGATCGGATTGGCGCGGGCCATGGTCTCCAATGTGATGGCCGGGCGTATGGTACAGGGCGGATCGACCCTGACCCAGCAATTGGCCAAGAACCTGTTCCTTTCGCCGGAGCGCACCATTGAACGCAAGGTTCAGGAGGTGCTGCTGGCCTTGTGGCTCGAACACCGTTTCACCAAGGACCAGATCCTTGAAATGTATCTCAACCGCGTGTTCTTTGGCTCCGGCGCCTATGGAGTCGAGGCTGCGTCGCGGCGCTATTTCCGCAAACCGGCCCGCGACGTATCCCTGGCCGAGGCCGCTCTTCTCGCGGGGCTGTTGAAGGCGCCGTCGCGGTTGTCGCCCGCGCGTGATCCCAAGGCCGCCGAGGCACGTGCGCAAGTCGTGCTTGCCGCCATGCGTGATCATGGTGTGGTGTCCGACAGTGAAATCGCCACCGCGCTGACAAGCCCGCAGGTACGCGCCAAAAGCTATTGGACCGGGTCCGAGAATTATGTCGCGGATTTGGTGATGGAAAGATTGCCGGATCTGGTCGGCAAGATCACCGAAGATCTGGTGGTCGACACGACAATCGATTTCCATCTTCAGCGCGAAGCTGAAAAGACGCTGCGCGCCGCACTTGAAGAGAATGGCGCCAGGCTCAAGGTCGGCCAGGGCGCGCTGGTTTCTGTTGATGGCACCGGCGCCGTCAGGGCGCTGATCGGCGGCCGCGAATATGCCACCAGCCAGTTCGACCGGGCAACCGATGCGTTGCGCCAGCCCGGGTCCGCATTCAAGCCGTTTGTGTATACCGCAGCACTTGAACAGGGCCGCACGCCGCTGTCTGTGCGCAACGATGCGCCGGTCCGGATCGGCAAGTGGACGCCGGAAAATTATGACGGCAAGTATCGCGGTGAGGTGACCTTGTCGGATGCGCTGTCCGATTCGCTCAACACTGTGGCGGCGCAGCTTGTCATGGAAGTCGGGCCCAGAACCGTGGTGCAGACCGCCCACCGGCTTGGCATCGAAGCGCCGCTCAAGGCCAATGCGTCGATCGCCCTGGGCACGTCCGAAGTGACGCTGCTGGAACTGACCGGAGCCTATGCGCCGTTCATGAATGGCGGCTACAAGGCCACACCGCACGTCATTCGCCGGGTTTCCACCCAGGCCGGCAAGGTGCTTTACGAAAACACCTATGACAATCCACCGCGGGTTATCGATCCGGCCGTTGCCGGCATGATGAACCGCATGCTGGTACGTGTTGTCGAGCAGGGAACCGGCCGCAAGGCGCGGCTGGACGGCTGGCCGGCAGCCGGCAAGACCGGAACCACCCAGTCCTACCGCGACGCCCTGTTCGTCGGATACACCGCCAATCTTGTCACCGGCGTCTGGTTTGGCAATGACGACGGCAAGCCGATGAAGAATGTCACAGGCGGCGGGCTTCCGGCCCAGACCTGGAAGAAGTTCATGCAGGTTGCCCATTCGGGGCTGCCGCCGGCAAACCTGCCGCTGGGAAATCCGGTTCCGCCGGTGGCGATTGACGGTCCCGCGCCCGCCGACACCGATGCCGTGGCCGATCTTGTCCGCGATCTGGCGCCTGTGCCGGTTTCGCGCGACGCCACGAGCGCCACCAGTCAGGGCGTTCCGACCCCGCCTGCCGGCATTGGCGTAGCCTCGTCCCGGCCCGACAACGGAAAACGGACTACCTTGCTTGATATCCTGTTGGGCAATTAGAACCGGATTGACCGCTTTATCTCGCAAAAACAGGCGTGAACCGCCCATCTGGGCAATCCGCGGCGCTTGCAGTCTGTCGGGGACATTCTTATATACGCCTCAACGCTTCCAGCGGGCGCCGTATTGAAGCGGTCCTGATTGGCGGCGGAAACGGATGATCAAGATTATCCTGTTTTCAGTAATGTCCCGTTAGGGGCTGTCGAATGGAACGCCTGACCGGGTCCCGGCAGCTCGCTTCAAGGAGAAAGTAACATGGCGAAAGTAATCGGTATCGACCTCGGAACCACCAATTCCTGCGTTGCAGTGATGGATGGCAAGGAGGCCCGCGTGATTGAAAATGCGGAAGGTGCCCGCACCACACCGTCAATGGTGGCCTTTAATGATGACGGCGAACGTCTGGTTGGCCAGCCGGCCAAACGGCAGGCGGTCACCAATCCGGAAAATACACTGTTTGCAGTCAAGCGCCTGATCGGCCGGCGCTACGAAGACAAGGCCGTGTCCAAGGACAAGGAACTGGTTCCGTTCAAGATCGTCCGTGGCGACAATGGCGACGCCTGGGTCGAGGCCAATGGCGACAAGTATTCGCCGGCTCAGGTCTCTGCGATGATCCTTCAGAAGATGAAGGAAACAGCCGAGTCCTATCTTGGCGAGAAGGTCGAGAAGGCCGTCATCACGGTTCCGGCCTACTTCAACGACGCCCAGCGTCAGGCCACCAAGGATGCAGGCAAGATTGCCGGTCTTGAAGTGCTGCGCATCATCAACGAGCCGACCGCTGCTGCCCTGGCCTATGGCCTGGACAAGACCGAAGGCAAGACCATTGCCGTCTATGACCTTGGCGGCGGCACCTTCGACGTCTCGATCCTCGAAATCGGCGACGGCGTCTTCGAAGTGAAGTCGACCAACGGCGACACCTTCCTGGGTGGTGAAGACTTCGACATGCGCCTGGTTGGCTATCTCGCCGACGAGTTCAAGAAGGAGCAGGGCATTGACCTGAAACAGGACAAGCTCGCGCTGCAGCGCCTCAAGGAAGCTGCCGAAAAGGCCAAGATCGAGCTGTCGTCCGCTTCACAGACCGAAATCAACCTTCCCTTCATCACCGCCGATGCCTCCGGGCCGAAGCACCTGACCATGAAGCTCAGCCGCTCCAAGTTCGAAAGCCTGGTCGATGATTTCGTCCAGCGCACGATCGCGCCTTGTAAGGCTGCGCTCAAGGATGCGGGGCTTCAGGCTGCAGACATCGACGAAGTGGTTCTGGTCGGCGGCATGACCCGCATGCCCAAGATCCAGGAAGTGGTGAAGAAGTTCTTCGGCAAGGAGCCCCACAAGGGCGTCAACCCGGATGAAGTCGTTGCCATGGGCGCCGCCATTCAGGCTGGCGTGCTGCAGGGCGACGTCAAGGACGTTCTGCTGCTCGACGTCACGCCGCTGTCGCTCGGCATCGAAACGCTTGGTGGTGTGTTCACCCGTCTGATCGACCGCAACACCACGATCCCGACCAAGAAGAGCCAGGTCTTTTCCACCGCTGAGGACAACCAGAATGCCGTGACGATCCGGGTTTTCCAGGGCGAGCGCGAAATGGCCGCCGACAACAAGGTTCTCGGCCAGTTCGATCTCGTCGGCATTCCGCCGGCCCCGCGCGGCGTGCCGCAGATCGAAGTCACCTTCGACATCGACGCCAACGGCATCGTCAATGTCTCGGCCAAGGACAAGGGCACCGGCAAGGAGCATCAGATCCGCATCCAGGCATCGGGTGGCCTGTCTGACGCCGATATCGAGGCAATGGTCAAGGAAGCCGAGGTCAATGCCGAGGCCGACAAGAAGCGTCGCGCCGTCGTCGAGGCCAAGAACCAGGGCGAAAGCCTGGTGCACTCCTCGGAACAGTCGCTCAAGGATTATGGTGACAAGGTCTCCGAAGAGGATCGTGCCGCCATTGCCGACGCCATTGCCGCGCTCAAGGCAGCCGTGGAAGCCGAAGAGCCGGACGCCGAAGACATCCAGGCCAAGAGCCAGACTCTGATGGAAGTCTCCATGAAGCTTGGTCAGGCCATGTATGAGCAGGCCCAGACTGATGGCGGCGAAGGTGAAGCCGAAGGCGACGAGAAAGTCGTCGACGCCGATTTCGAGGAAGTCAAAGACGAAGACGACGACCATAAGAAATCCGCCTGACATCCGGTCTGACATAAGCCCGGCATGAACGAAGGGCTCCGCTTGCGGGGCCCTTTTTACGTTTACGATGTTTTCAAGCTCCGTTTGTGAAAGCCGGCCCGGATCATTATTCAGTGATTCATGAAATACTTATCAAGCACACCGGAATGGCATTGCGAATATGAAGTCCGGACATTCCAGACCCTCTGCAAGCTCTTTTCCAGGCCTTGCAGCAGGTTGGCATCATGGATTGGAGTACGGTAGTGAAGCAGACCTACAGGTTGTTTGGGGTCTGGAGACTTCTCGCCGCGATGCTGGTGATGGCCTATCACTTCGCGCACTCCGCGCCGAACCCGGAGCCGGTCGTCAAATGGTTCGAGCATATGCTGCCGCTGCTCGACATGTTTTTCATCATGTCCGGCTTTCTGATTTTCGAACATTATGGCCGCATGGAGAATACCGGTGAAAACTATGCCGGTTTCCTGATCAAGCGGCTTTCCCGGCTTTATCCGCTTCACCTGATCACGCTTTCATTCTTCGTTGCGTTCGCGGTGCTTGTTTACTTCGGTCTGGTCAACTCCCAGGGTGCCGACACCCGCTATGATCTGACGGCACTGCCAGCCAATCTGATGCTGATCCAGGCTTGGGGCGTGGATTCCGAATTGACGTTCAACTATGTGTCCTGGTCGCTTTCGGGAGAATGGTTTGCCTACCTGATATTCCCGGTCGTGCTTTTCGCTTTCGCTCGCGGCCGGGCCTTTGGACTGGCGCTGCTGGTGGCGACCATCATCGTGGCACTGGAGATTGCCGATCACGGTGCGACCGAAAAATACGACTACTGGTTCAACACCAAATTATGGGCCGCATATCGGGTGGCGGCGGACTTTTGTTTCGGCGCTTTGCTTTGTGTCGTCACACGGCAAATCAAGGTGCCACGGCGCTGCCAGTGGTTGGCCTGGGGCATGTTTGGCGGCGTTTTCGTCGCCATGTTCTCCGAGGCCAATATCTATCTCACGCTCGGATTGTTCGGAGTGGCCATTGTCCTGGCAGCCCTGGCTGACCGGACCGGGAAGGATGAAACGGCATGGCTTGATCCTGTCATGCCTGTGGCAACGGTGTCGTTCGGGATTTATCTCTGGCATCCGGTCATCGAACTTTTCGCCTACTCGCTTTTGTGGAAACGGTTGATCGGAATTGACGATCCTGCGCTGTTCTGGCTCTTTTTGCCGCTCCCCATGATCTTGACCATCGGTGTGGCGCTGGCATCCGCACGCTGGTTTGAGCGGCCCGCGGGCAAGTGGATCGAAACAACCCTTGTCGGTCTCATCGGACGCCGTCGATTGTCTCGGCAACAGGTTTGAAACCGGGCTGTGACGCACTGTGAGGCGTATTGGGGGCTAGAATTTTTCCCGACGAGTGACTACATGACGCAGGAACGCGTTCAGGCGCGAGTCCTCCTCACCGGTTGAGGCGGGGCATGTGTGAGTTCTTGTGCGTCCATCGAGCCTGCGGCATCGCTATGGACGCTCCCGGAAGAGAGATAGACGGATACTATGGCCAAGCCAGACTTTTACGAAACGCTTGGTGTGGCGCGTGGCGCGGACGAGAAGGAGCTGAAAAGCGCTTTCCGGAAACTCGCCATGAAATACCACCCGGACAAAAATCCCGACAGTTCCGACGCCGAGCACAAGTTCAAGGAGATAAACGAGGCTTACGAGACCTTGAAGGATCCTCAGAAGCGCGCAGCCTATGACCGCTTCGGTCACGCCGCCTTTGAACAGGGCGGTCCTGGCGGAATGGGGGGCGGTTTCGGCGGTGGCGGCGGGTTCTCCGACATCTTCGAAGATATCTTCGGCGAAATGATGGGAGGCGGTCGCGGTGGCCGTCGCTCGTCCGGCGGTCGCGAACGCGGCGCCGATCTACGCTACAACATGGAAATCTCGCTTGAGGAAGCCTATGCGGGCAAGACCGCGCAGATCCGGGTTCCCACCTCGATCACGTGCGATGTATGCTCCGGCTCTGGCGCCAAGCCCGGTACGCAGCCGACCACATGCGCCACCTGCGGCGGCGCGGGCCGTGTGCGCGCGGCACAGGGCTTCTTTTCAGTTGAACGCACCTGCCCGACCTGCCACGGTCGTGGCCAGACCATTACCGACCCTTGCACCAAGTGTGCCGGACAGGGCCGTGTGACCGAAGAGCGCTCGCTGTCAGTCAATATTCCGGCAGGCATCGAGGATGGCACCCGCATAAGGCTTGCTGGCGAAGGCGAAGCCGGCATGCGCGGAGGCCCGACCGGCGATCTCTACATTTTCCTGTCCGTGCGACCCCATCCGGTTTTCCAGCGGGAGGGTGCCGATCTGTATTGCACCGTGCCGATCTCGATGACCTCGGCGGCGCTGGGCGGCAAGTTTGACATCACCACGATGGACGGCGCGCGCTCACGCGTATCGGTTCCCGAAGGCACCCAGCCAGGCAAGGAGTTGAGATTGCGCGGCAAGGGCATGCCGGTGCTGCGCTCCGCTCAGTTTGGCGACCTCTATATCCGGATCTCGATCGAGACCCCACAGAAGCTGTCCAAACGGCAACGCGAACTGCTGATGGAATTTCAGGAACTGTCCTCCAAGGAGACCAGCCCCGAATCAACCGGCTTTTTCTCACGGATGAAGGGCTTTTTCGATACGCTGACAGACTGATCTTGCGGCCCGGACTGGCGTCGCCCAAGAGAAACCGTGTTGTGCCCAGATCGCGTCGTCCCTATTGCGCGGACGATCGGGTTTTGCCTTTGGGAGGTGCAGGATGTGGGCATGAATTTTTCCGGGCGGTTTGCCAGGCGTTTCGATGATGAAATCCGTTTTTTCAAGGGTTGGATAGACGGTCCGAAGGCAGTCGGTGCGATCATGCCGACCTCAACGATCACAGCCCGGTCGATGGCCCGGGTGATCGACCCGGCGTCGGGGCTTCCGGTGCTTGAACTGGGACCGGGCACCGGAGTGATCACCCGCGCCATCCTGGCCCGCGGCGTGGCTCCGGCCAATCTGGTGTCGATTGAAAATTCCCGCGATTTTCACAGCCGCCTGACACTTGATTACCCCGAAGTCCGGTTTATTCACGGCGATGCGTTCGATCTCGACAAGACCCTGGGAGATTTGAACACCAGCCTGTTTGACAGCGTTATTTCGGGGATTCCCTTGCTCAACTTCCCCATGGACCACCGGGTCGGGCTGATTGAAGATCTTCTCGATCGCCTTCCGCCTGGCCGCCCCGTGGTGCAGTTTTCCTATGGTCCGATATCGCCGGTGACGGCGCGCGGATCGAGCTTTTCAGTGGTTCATCATGACTTTGTCATGCGCAATGTGCCGCCGGCGCGTTTGTGGATCTACCACAGAGTGGAATAGTGCATCCCACTCCAACCGGCCCGTGGTCGTCCAGCCCGTAATCCCTCGCCTGCCGCTATCCACACCCGGCGCCCCCCGAACTTGATCGCGTTGTTTGCGCTGGTCCATGGTGATCTGTAAGGGTCTGTGAACCTGAAGAATCTCGATCAAAGCCACCTGATGTGCAGCGGAGCAGTCCATGATCCCGAAAATCCTCGTTCTCCCCGGCTCGAACCGCAGTGGTTCGTTCAATGCGTCACTGGCGGCGGCGGCTTCGCTCGAACTGGCGCAGCAGGGCGCCGATGTCACTCGCATCTCGCTGATCGATTTTCCCCTGCCGATTGTGGACGAGGATCTCAAGAACCGGTCCGGCATACCCGAAAACGCCATGAAACTGGGGCGGCTGATTGCCGCCCAGGACGGGGTGTTCCTGTGTTGCCCGGAATACAATTCGTCAATCCCGCCGCTGCTCAAGAACATGATTGACTGGGTCAGCCTGATTTCCAGCGACGGCGACCGGCCGTTCAAGCCATGGTCGGGACGGTATGTGGCTCTGGGATCGGCTTCAAACGGAAAATTTTCAGGCATTCGCGGGCTGTATCATGTCCGCTCGGTGCTGATGAATGTCGGTACCCAAGTCATCAGCGAGCAATGCTCGGTCGGCGGCGCGGCGGATGCGTTCGATGAAGCCGGAGGGCTCAGGGATGAACGGACACGGGCGATGCTGTCCAAGGCCTGCAAATCCCTGCTCACCCATTGCACGATGATGAACAGCCGGTGAGGCTCTTGTCTCACCCCTCTTGCGATAGCTCCGTCTTCATGCGAGGACCGGATAGTACGGAGGGAATGCATGATGACAAATGCAGCGGTTGATTTGAATGTGGCAGCCACTGACGCCTTTGATTCGCGCCTGATTGTGGCTCTCGATGTACCCTCAGTTGCCGAAGCCGAGGCCCTGGTGGCGCGGATCGACAACGAAGCGGTATTTTTCAAGATCGGCTACCAACTCGCCTTTGCGGGCGGATTGTCGCTGGCCCGCGATCTCAAGGCGTCGGGGCTCAAGGTCTTTCTCGACATGAAGCTTCTCGATATCGACAACACCGTCGCCAAGGGTGTGGAGAACGTGATGCGCATGGGCGTCGACATGCTCACCTTGCATGCCTACCCGAAAGCCATGCGCGCGGCTGTTGCCGCGGCCAAGGGCAGCGATCTGTGCCTTCTCGGCGTGACCGTGCTGACCTCGATGGATGCCGGCGATCTTGCTGAAGCCGGTTATGCCATGTCTCCCGAGCAACTGGTCAAGCGCCGTGCCGCACAAGCCCGTGATGCGGGAATGGGTGGCATTGTCTGTGCTGCCGCCGAAGCCGCGGCTGTGCGCGCCATCATTGGTCCCGATATGGCAATCGTCACACCGGGTATCCGGCCTGCCGGCGCCGATCACGGCGACCAGAAAAGGGTTATGACGCCCGCCAGGGCGCTGTCCGCCGGTGCATCACATCTCGTTGTCGGACGACCGATCAACGCCGCTGCCGATCCGGCCGCCGCAGCCCGGGCGATCCGCCTGGAAATGTCACAGGACTGAAGGAGCAGATCATGGCCAAGGGATACTGGATCGGGCGCATCGATGTGCATGACCCGGAGGCATACAAGGCCTATGTCGAGACTGCGACGCCGGCCTACAAGGAGTTTGGCGCAAACTTTCTGGTGCGCGGCGGAGACTTCAATCCGGTCGAGGGCCAGTCGCGGGCCCGCAACGTCGTGATCGAATTCCCCAGCTACGAGGCGGCCGTCGCCTGTTACAATTCCGCGACCTATCAAAAGGCCCGTGCCATCCGCCAGCAATTTTCCGATGGCGAACTGCTGATTGTTCAAGGACATGAGGCCTGAGCCGGAGAATGGTCCATTTGGCGCAGGGCCTGGCTCTTCACCTCGCGGCTGTTTTTGACTAAGAGCATGCTTGAACGTTGACCCGACCGGGCTGCTCTTGATTGATCAACCTGCCCATTGACCCTGCGAGGGAGTGCCTAGATGACATCGCTGATCCAACCCAAGCTCGTAACGGTATTCGGCGGGTCCGGCTTTGTTGGCCGCCACGTCGTGCGTGCGCTCGCCCGCCGCGGTTACCGCATTCGGGTCGCCGTGCGCCGGCCAGATCTCGCCGGCCATCTTCAGCCGCTGGGCGGGGTCGGCCAGATCGTCGCTGTCCAGGCCAATCTGCGAAACCGCGATTCAGTCAACCGGGCAGTCAGAGGCGCCGATCATGTCGTCAATTGCGTCGGCATATTGTTTGAATCGGGACGCAACACCTTTGATTCAGTCCAGGATTTTGGCGCGCGCGCCGTCGCCGAAGCCGCCCGCGCGGCGGGCGCCGGCCTCACCCATATCTCGGCCATCGGCGCCGGTGTTGAATCCGGATCGGTTTATGCCAGATCCAAGGGCCGCGCCGAAACCTCGATCAGCAAGATCATGCCCGATGCGGTGATCCTGCGACCGTCGATCATTTTCGGGCCGGAAGACGATTTTTTCAACAAATTCGCCGAAATGGCGCGGTTTTTCCCGGCCCTGCCGCTCATCGGCGGCGGGGAAACAAAGTTCCAGCCGATCTATGTCGGCGATGTCGCCGAAGCGGTCGCGCGCAGTGTCGACGGCACGCTGGCAGGTGGCGTGACCTATGAACTGGGTGGACCCAGGGTGATGAGCTTCAGGGAATGTCTTGAGGAGATCCTCGAGATTACCCATCGCAAGCGCCTCCTGCTTCCGCTGCCATGGAGCGTGGCGTCGATGATCGGCAAAATTGCCAGCCTTGTTCCATTCATTGCCCCGCCATTGACCGGCGATCAAGTTGTTCTGCTCAGAAGCGACAATGTTGTTTCCGCAGAAGCGTCAAGCCAGAACCGGACTTTGGCCGGAATCGGCATCGCACCGACCACGGTGGAAGCGATTCTGCCGAGCTATCTCACACGCTACCGGCCCCATGGCCAGTATAGCGGCGCCGGGAGCAAAGCCTGAGCGTCGATTTTGCTTGGCTGATATCGGCGCTGGTTCCGCCCGGGCTTGAAGGCTGGGCAGCGGTGGTTTTGATAACAGCGAGTTTTTTCGCCTCCGCGCTGACTGTTTCCGTCGGTATTGGCGGAGGCGTCGCCTTGCTTGCATTGATGGGATATCTGTTTCCCGTTGCAGTCATCATTCCGGTCCACGGCGTCGTGCAATTGGGCTCCAATGTCGGCCGAGCAGCCATTCTGCGCGACCATGTTGCCTGGAGCTGTCTTGTGGCGTTTTTGATCGGCGCTATCCCCGGAGCGTGGATGGGCAGTGTTGCTGTCGGCGCCCTGGCCGAACCGGTTCTCAGGGCGGCGCTTGGCGGATTTATTCTGCTCATCACCTGGATGCGCCTTCCCCGGCTTGCGGCGATCAGGCTACCGGGTTTTGTGCTCACCGGCGCGATCACCACTTTCCTGACAATGCTTTTTGGCGCCACCGGACCGTTCAACGCCGTGGTTTTGTCCAAGACTTTTCCTGACCGACTGCGGTTTCAGGCTACCACCGCGGCGGTCATGAGCCTGCAGCATCTGGTCAAGACCATCGCCTTTGCGCTTGCCGGTTTTGCCTTTGCCCCCTGGCTTGTGCTGATTGCGGCGATGATTGTCACCGGACTTGCGGGGACCTGGGCGGGCGCCAATATCCTTCGCAAGTTGCCCGAAAGCCGCTTTCAATTGCTTTTCAAGCTCTGCCTGACCATTCTGGCGCTTGATCTGGTCCGGCGTGGTGTTGCAGGAATGGCGCATGGTTAGCATTGATTTAAGTTTCTCGGGTTTTATTGGAGACCCTGCCGGGTTGGGACTTGAACCAACAGGCAGAGCCGCGTAAATCGCCCCTGCTTCTCGCGGGCCTTCATTGCTCTCCGCAGTGTCATTGGATCAACACCGTATTACGGCCCGCGGCAGCGAAATGCATGTTTGGAATACAACAAACGCTACGCGCTTTGGTCAATCAGGCGTCGGGTTTAAAACAAGTCGGGATGAGTATTTATGGGTAAAACAGTCGTATCCGCATTCGCTTTTGCAATTGTGGTGATCCTGTCCGCGTCAGCCTTTGCGCCACGCAGCGTTGCCCACTCTTCCAAGGGCTGCACTCCGGCCTACGGCGTTGATCCCTGTGCCATCCAGACTATGAGCGAATAGTTTCGGGCCTAATTCAGCAGCTGCAGACCGACAAGCCCCAGGACACCGACAATGATGCGCCACCAGGCAAACAGCGCAAAACCGTGCCTTGATACGAAGTCGAGCAGACTGCGCACCACGATCACCCCGGCGATGAACGCCATGACAAAACCCACGGCGATGGTGACGACGTCGTCATAGGCCAGCTTGTCGTAGTTCTTGTACAGGTCGAGCGCGAAAGCACCCACCATTGTTGGCATGGCGAGGAAGAACGAGAATTCCGCCGCCGAGCGCTTGTCGGCGCCCATCAGCAATGCGCCGACGATGGTTGCTCCCGAGCGCGACGTGCCGGGGATCATTGCAAGGCACTGGAACAGCCCGATCTTGAATGCCAGCGGCAGCGGGTAATCCATGACATTGGTATATTTCGGGGTAAGCGTCATCCGGTCTATCAACAACAGGATGATCCCGCCGCCGATCAGCACCCAGCAAATCATCGCCGTCGATTCAAACAGCACCGACTTGATGAAGTCATGGGCCAGCGCGCCGATCACCGCTGCGGGCAGGAAAGCCAGAAGTATGCCGGCAACGAAACGCCGCGCCTGGGGGCTCGATGGAAGGTCTGTAAGCAGTTTCCAGAGCCGCGCGAAATACACCGACAAGATCGCCAGTATGGCGCCGAGCTGTACGAGCACTTCGAAGCTGTTGCCCGGAGACTTGAATCCGAGGAAATGCCCGGCCAGCAGCAAATGCGCGGTCGAAGACACCGGAACGAACTCTGTCAGGCCTTCGATAAGGCCCAGCAGAGCCCCTACAAGTGTGGAATCATTCATGCTGGATACATCCCTGTCTCGACTGGTTTTCGCACTTTGCGGTAGCCCTACCCGGTTTCGCCACAAGGATTCACTAACATTGGTTTAGTGATTCGCTTGTCTTGCGGTGGGCCAATCCCTATAGCTCTATTTCCCGGAAACTGACCAGTCCCGCGCACCGGCGCCAACGCAAACACGTTCAGCACAACGATGCCAGTCCTTTATCATCACACAATTTCGGCCGCCTCCCGCTTCGTCAGGGTGTGTTTCAACGAAGTGGATTTCGTGGCGGACCTCTCCGAGGAACTGCCCTGGGAGAATCGTCGGGAGTTTCTCAAGATCAATCCGGCCGGAACATTGCCTGTGCTGGTGACCGACAACGCTCATGCATTATGCGGACCGCACGTCATCGCCGAGTGGCTTGATGAATCTTTTGGCGTGTTCAAGCGCGATCGCCGCCTGCTGGCGGAGGATCCGTTTCGGCGTGCGGAAATCCGGCGATTGCTGGAATGGTTTCTGATCAAGTTCGAGCAGGATGTGGTTCGCCCGCTGGTTCGCGAGCGGATTGTCAAACTGCAGATGCCCACCAGCAATGGCGGCGGTGCACCTGACCCGAAAATGCTTCGCACCGGCCGGGCCAATATTCGCCAGCATATGAAGTATGTGTCCTGGCTCGCCGGATCCCGCGCCTGGCTGGCCGGCGACCGCTTGAGCTATGCTGATCTCGCCGCCGCCGCCGCGCTGTCGGTGATGGATTATCTGGGCGAAATTGACTGGAAAGAACATCCCCAGGCAAAGGACTGGTATCAGCGCGTCAAATCCCGCCCTTCTTTCAGGCCGCTTCTGGCCGACCGGATCCGGAATCTGCCACCGGTCGCCCATTACGCAGATCTCGATTTCTAGGGCGATGGCGCCGGCTGATCCCTCTACGCTAACCACTACGGCTGACAAGGCCGGCGTCAGGGCAGAGCGGCTCAAGGCCTATCTGGTCACCGAGGCCGAGAGGCTCGGCTTCTGCGCTTTGGCCGTTACCGCTCCCGATCCCGGCCCGGAAATTGCCGAGCGGCTGGACCGGTTTGTCGAGTTGCAGCGACACGGATCGATGCTGTGGCTTGATGAAACGCGGGCCCGCCGCGCCGACCCGAAAACCCTGTGGCCCGAGGTCGGCTCGGTGATCATGCTGGCGATGAATTACGGTCCGGACAGTGACCCGCTTGCCAATCTTGAACAAAGAACCCGCGCAAACATTTCGGTCTACGCCCGCAACCGCGATTACCATGACATCATCAAGGGCAGGCTGAAGGAGCTTGCAGGCAAGTTTGCCTCCCGGTCAGGCGGTGACGTCAAGGTCTTTGTCGACACCGCGCCGGTGATGGAAAAGCCGCTGGCCAGGTCCGCCGGGCTTGGCTGGATCGGCAAGCACACCAATCTGGTCAGTCGCAGCCACGGTTCCTGGCTGTTTCTCGCCTCGATTTTCACCACCGTGGAACTGCCCCCGGACACGGCCGAGATTGACCATTGCGGCTCCTGCCGGGCCTGTCTCGATGCCTGTCCGACCAATGCCTTTCCCGCGCCCTATCAAATCGATGCCCGGCGCTGCATTTCCTATCTCACCATCGAGAACAAGGGGCCTGTTCCCGAAGAATTCCGCAAGGCCATCGGCAATCGCATCTATGGCTGTGACGACTGCCTGGCGGCCTGCCCGTGGAACAAATACGCGGTGACGGCGAATGAGGCGAAACTGATCGCCCGCGATGATTTGCGGTCGCCGGCGTTGATCGACTTCCTGGCGATGGATGATGCGGCGTTTCGCAGCTTTTTCTCCGGTTCTCCGGTCAAGCGGATCGGCCGCGACCGGTTCCTGCGCAACGTGCTGATTGCCGCCGGCAACAGTGACGATCCGAAACTGGTTCCGCCCTGCGAGGTTCTGCTTGAGGATGCCTCGCCGCTGGTCCGTGGGGCTGCGGTCTGGGCATTGATGCAATTGACCGGGCAGGACCATATGCAGGCCCTCGCAGGGCGGATCGGCGTCGATCCGGACGATGACGTCCGCGCCGAATGGCATGCGGCTGTCTCGCCAGCTTCCCGGTGAACCGGGATTGACCAGACCAAACGTAGTCAGAGGATGGACCGGCAGATGAACTTGATGATTTTCGGCGCAGGTTTCTCCGGTCTCGCCATCGCCCGTACCCTTGCCGGTGAGTGCGGGTTTGCAGCGGGCACGACCCGCAGCGAGGCTCGATTTGGCGAGTTGCGCACTGCAGGTCTTGCCCCGTTTACTTATGAGGGGGAGCAACCATCGCCGCAATTGCACAAGGCGCTCTCAAAAACCACGCATCTGGTCATGTCGATTGCACCCGATGCCGGTGGTGATCCGCTTCTCGACGCCTTTGCCGGCGGGCTTGGCGAAATCATGCCGAAGCTTGAATGGATCGGGTATCTCTCCACGGTCGGGGTCTATGGCGATCATGGCGGCGAATGGGTTGACGAGACAACGCCTTGCCGCCCGGTGTCCAAACGGTCTGTGGCGCGGCTGGCGGCCGAAGAAGGTTGGGCCAGACTGGCCGATCAGGTGCATGTGCCGCTTGCCATCATCAGGTTGTCGGGCATTTATGGTCCTGGCCGCAATGCGCTTCGAACACTGGAACAAGGCAAGGCGCGACGGATGATCAAGCCCGGCCAGGTGTTCAATCGCATTCATGTCGAGGACATCGGCGGCGCCACCGCCTTGCTGGCGCGACAATGTCTTGGCGGGATCTACAATGTGACCGACAACGTGCCCGCGCCGCCGCAGGATGTGGTTGAATGTGCCGCAAAGCTGATGGGCGTCGCGCCGCCACCGGAAACCGATTTCGAAACCGCGGATATCTCTCCCATGGCCAGATCGTTCTATAGCGAGAACAAGCGTGTCTCCAATGCCAGGATAAGGGCGGCGGGATATGAATTTCTCCACCCCGACTACGAAGCTGGCCTTGCCGCGCTGTGGCGGAATGCGGCCTGGGCAGGCTGATTCTGTTGCGTTGCAACAAAACGCAACAACAAGTGATTTTGCAGTTCTTTTTTTGGCCCGGTTCGGTGTGCAACACCCTGACTGAACCAAAAGGGATCCAAAATTGACTTCAACAAGCACCAACGCACGAGCCGCATCTTTGTTCCTTGCCGGCCTCATGACCGTGACAGCCAGCGTCACTGTCTCCACCCCGGCCTCCGCCGCCGATCCCTCGTGCGGACGCGCCTCGTGGTACGCACTGACCTCGCGCACCGCATCGGGCGAACGCATGGATCCGTCCAAGCTGACTGCGGCCCATCCGCGTCTGCGTTTTGGCACCAAGGTGGAAGTCAGCAATCCGCACAACGGAAAAACCGTCGTCGTGCGCATCAATGACCGCGGACCTTTCGTCAAGGGTCGCATCATCGATGTCTCCAAGGCCGCCGCCGGTCGTTTGGGCATGATCAGATCCGGCGTCGCAAAGGTTTGTTTTCGCGTGGTTTCCTGATCCGAGACATCTTGTCAGCCCTGCCGGTCTCGCTATTGTGGCGCGACAGCAGGGAGACATCACATGGCGCAAGCCGTCGAACAATCTGATCGCCAGCAGGCAATGGCCCGGGAAATTGCCGCGCGGCGCGACGATCTCGTGGCTCTGACCCAGGATCTGATTCGCATACCGACGATCAATCCACCCGGCGAATTCTATCGCGACATTTGCGAGTATCTGTCCCGGCGCCTGGCAAAATCCGGGTTTGCCATCGAGATGTTGCGTGCCGAAGGCACCCCCGGCGACAGCGAACGGCATCCACGCTGGAATGTGATTGCCCGCCGCGAAAGTGGGCGCCCCGGCCCGTGCGTGCATTTCAATTCTCACATCGATGTGGTCGAGACCGGCAGCGGCTGGACCTTCGATCCCTTTGGCGGAACCGTCTCCGACGGCAAGATCTACGGCCGTGGCGCCTGCGACATGAAGGGCGGGCTCGCCGCGTCGATCATCGCGGTCGAAGCTTTTGTCGCGCTTTGGCCCGATTATCCCGGCGCAATCGAGATCTCCGGTACTGCTGATGAGGAAACCGGCGGTTATGGCGGTGTCGCCTGGCTCGCCGAGCAGGGCTATTTCTCGCCCGAGCGCGTCCAGCATGTCATCATTCCCGAGCCGCTCAACAAGGATCGCATCTGTCTGGGCCACCGTGGCGTGATGTGGGCGCAGATCCGCACTCATGGGCGGATTGCACACGGGTCCATGCCTTTCCTGGGTGATTGTGCCGTGCGGCACATGGGAGCGGTCATTTCCGAAATGGAAACCTCGCTGTTTCCGGCGCTGGCGCAAAAACGCACCGCCATGCCGGTTGTCCCCGATGGCGCGCGTCAATCGACCATGAACATCAATTCCCTGCACGGAGGCCAAGCCGAACCGGAACCGGATTTCACCGGCTTTCCTTCGGCTTGCGTGCCCGATGAAGCCCGCATGGTCATTGACCGGCGCTATCTGATCGAGGAGCAGGCGAGCGATGTGCGAGAGGAAATCGTGGCGCTTCTCGAACGGGTGAAGGCGGAGCGGCATGGATTCCGCTATGATTTCGAGGAACTCTGGCAGGTCAGCCCGACCATGACCTCTGTGGATGCGCCGGTGGTCAAGGCGGTGGAGCGCGGCATACGCTCGGCTCTTGCCTGCGAACCGGTCCACGTTGTCTCGCCCGGCACCTACGATCAGAAACATATTGACCGGATTGGCCGCTTGAAAGACTGTATCGCCTATGGCCCCGGCATCCTCGATCTGGCCCACCAGCCTGATGAATATGTCGGGATTGAAGACATGATCGATTCGGCAAAGGTAATGGCTTTTGCCCTGGACGATCTTTTGCACGGATGCGCGCAGGACGCATCCGGGCCAACGGGAGCGAAGGAAGTTTAAATGACAAAGAACCCGATTGCGGCTGCAGCCGTTTCGATACTGGCCCTGGGATTGGCATTCGGCGTCACGCCGGCGCTGGCCGCCAAGATGGACGCCACCATCGGCATGCAGCTTGAACCGCCAAATCTCGATCCGACCGGCGGCGCGGCTGCCGCGATCGACGAAGTGCTTTATGCCAATGTCTTCGAAGGACTGACCCGCTTTGGTTCGGATGGTGCGATTCTGCCGGCGCTGGCTGAAAGCTGGGAGATTTCGGAGGATGGCCTCACCTACACATTCAAGCTGCACACCGGGGTGAAATTTCACGATGGTTCGGCATTTGACGCCGAGGATGTGAAATTCTCGCTCGATCGTGCCCGCGCGGATGATTCGACCAATGCCCAGAAGGCCCTGTTCGCAGATATCGCGTCGGTCGAGGTGGTTGATCCGGCGAGCGTCAGGGTGACCCTGTCCAAACCCAATGGATCGTTTCTTTTCAACATGGCCTGGGGCGATGCTGTCATCGTTGCTCCGGAGACCGCGGCCGACAACGCCGCCCATCCGGTCGGCACCGGCCCGTTCACTTTTGGTGAATGGGCCAAGGGAGACCGTGTCGATCTCAACCGCAATCCCGACTACTGGGGCACGCCGGTCAAACTTGACAAGGTGACGTTCAAATTCATTTCCGACCCGACAGCTGCGTTTGCCGCCATGATGGCGGGTGATCTGGATGCCTATCCGGCCTTTCCGGCGCCTGAAAACCTGGTGCAGTTCGAAGCCGACCCTCGGTTTGAGGTCATTATCGGCTCATCGGAAGGCGAGACCATTCTCGCGATGAACAACAAGAAGCCGCCGCTCGACAACATCAAGGTGCGTCAGGCGATAGCCCATGCCATCGATCGTCAGGCCATCATCGATGGCGCCCTGTTCGGCTATGGCACGCCGATCGGCACGCATTTTGCCCCGCATAACCCGGCCTATGTCGATCTGACCGCGCAATCGGCCCATGATCCTGACCAATCCAGGGCGCTTCTGGCCGAGGCCGGCATCAAGGATCTGACACTGTCCCTCAAGTTGCCCCCGCCAAGCTATGCCCGCCGTGGCGGCGAGATCATCGCCGCGCAATTGCGTGAGGTCGGCATCAATGCCGAGATCACCAATGTCGAATGGGCGCAATGGCTCGAAGACGTTTTCAAGGGCAAGAATTTCGATCTGACCATCGTCTCCCACACCGAGCCGATGGACATCGGCATCTATGCTCGCGAAGACTACTATTTCCAGTACGGCAATGCGGATTTCAAGGCGATCATGGCCGATCTCGACAAGGCCACAGATCCGGCCAAACGCACCGAGCTGATGCAGGCAGCGCAGAAAAAAATCGCTGACGACTACGTCAACGCCTATCTGTTCCAGCTTCCTCGCACCGGCGTAACCAACGCCAAGCTCAAGGGCATCTGGCCCAACTCGCCAACCCAGGCCAACGATATGACCGGCGTATACTGGGAAGAGTGACCCCTGATATCTGCACCAGGGTCGGCCTTGTTGCCGGCCCTGGAGTGAGTCTGCTTTTGGATCCTGTTCAATGACCGCCTATCTGCTCAGGCGCCTCCTGTCGCTGTCGCTCAGTCTCGTTGCGGCAAGCGTCGTGATATTTATGGTGATGGAAGTGGTGCCGGGCGATCCGGCCTCCTTCATGATGGGCATCAATGCCGATCCTGCGGCGGTGGCTGCATTGCGTCTGCAGATGGGTCTCGATGAACCGCTGCCGCTTCGGTATATCGGATGGGTGGCGGGACTGCTGCAGGGCGATTTCGGCGTGTCCTATACCTACCGGGTTCCGGTCTCGGAGCTGATCTCGGATCGGGTGCTGATCTCCCTGCCGTTGACGCTCTATGCACTGGCGCTGTCGACTCTGATCGCCTTCCCGGCGGGCATCATCGCTGCCTCCCGGCGCAACAGCGCAGCCGATCTATCGGTGATGGGCGCGACCCAGCTTGGCGTCGCGATCCCGAATTTCTGGTTCGCGATGATTCTGGTTGTGATCTTCGCGATCAATTTGCGCTGGTTTTCGGCCGGCGGATTTCCGGGATGGGATGCCGGCATCGGACCGGCGTTGAAAGCGCTGACGCTTCCCGCGATCGCGCTCGCCCTGCCCCAAGCCTCGATTCTGGCGCGGGTGATGCGCTCGTCGCTCATCGATACGCTGGACGAGGATTTCATGCGCACCGCCCGGGCCAAGGGCCTGAGCCGCAGCCAGGCGCTGTGGCGGCATGCGCTGCGAAACGCACTGATCCCGGTGCTGACCATCATCGGCTTGCAGTTCTCGTTCCTGCTTGCCGGCGGCATCATCATCGAGAATGTGTTCTATCTGCCCGGTCTCGGACGGCTGGTGTTTCAGGCCATCACCCAGCGCGATCTGATCGTCGTCCGCTCGGTGGTGATTCTGCTGGTCTTTGCCGTCATTGCCGTCACCTTTCTGGTCGACCTCGCCTATGCCGCCGTCGATCCCCGGCTCAGAAGGCATCGCCGATGAGCCTCGCGCAGCCCACCGAGAAATCATTCCTGCGCATGGCGCTGGGTCACCCGGCATTCCTGACCGGGTGTGCGCTTTCGTCGTTCTTCATCGTTATGGCGCTTGTCTCGTTTATCTGGACGCCGTTCGACCCGGCCAAGCTCAGCATTCCGGCAAAGCTGCAAACGCCTGGTTTGCAGCACTGGTTTGGCACGGATCATTTCGGACGTGACATGTTTTCGATGATCATGGTCGGGGCTCGCGTGTCGATTGCCGTCGCTTTTGTGGCGGTCGGCATCGGCATGATCCTTGGTGTGCCGCTCGGCCTTTACGCTGCCGCCCGGCGCGGCAGTCTGGTTGACGAAATCATCATGCGCGGCAACGATCTGGTGTTTGCCTTTCCCTCCCTGCTGCTGGCGATCATGATCACCGCGGTGTTCGGCCCCGGCGCGATCAATGCCATCATCGCCATCGGTATTTTCAATGTGCCCGTGTTCGCGCGCTTGGCGCGCGGTGCGGCGCTGTCGTTGTGGACCCGGGATTTCGTGCTCGCCGCCCGGGTTGCGGGCAAGGGAAAGGCACGCATTTCCGCGGAACACATCCTGCCCAACATCACCAGTCTGCTGATCGTTCAGGGCACCATCCAGTTTTCGCTCGCCATTCTCGCCGAAGCAGCGCTTGCCTATGTCGGGCTTGGCGCGCAGCCGCCGCTGCCAAGCTGGGGCCGGATGCTCGCCGATGCACAAACCCTGATCTCGCTGGCGCCGCACATGGCCCTGTTTCCCGGCTTTGCAATCATCATCACCGTGCTTGGCCTCAACCTGATGGGTGACGGCCTGCGCGACCTGTTTGATCCCAAACTGAGACGAGGGCGTGGATGAGTGCGCTCGTCATTTCCAACCTGAAAGTCGACATTCACGGCAAGACAGTGCTGCATGATATCGACCTGTCGCTTGAACCCGGACGGGTTCTCGGTGTGGTCGGTGAATCGGGGTCGGGGAAATCGATGACCGCGCTGGCGGTGATGCAATTGTTGCCGCGAGGCAGCCGTTGGGACGGCGATATTCTGGTCGGCGGCGAAAGTGTTGCGGGCAAGGATGAGGCACAGCTCTGCGAGATGCGCGGCCGCGATGTCGGCATGATCTTCCAGGAACCGATGACCGCGCTCAATCCGGTGATGACAATCGGCGACCAGGTGGCCGAGACCGTGCGGATCCATACCGGGGCAAGCCGTCGCGACGCCCTCGCAGTCGCCCGCAAAACGCTTGATCGTGTCGGTCTGCCGGAAGACCGTTTTCCGCTTGACCGGTATCCGCATGATCTGTCCGGCGGCCAACGCCAGCGGGTGGCAATCGCCCAGGCGATTGCGCTGAGACCCAGGGTGCTGATAGCCGACGAGCCGACCACCGCGCTCGATGTGACCACCCAGGCACAGATTCTCGATCTGCTTATCGAGCTGGTGCGCGAGGAGAACATGGGGCTGATGCTGATCACCCATGATCTGGCGGTTGTCGCCGGACTGGCCGATACCATTGCCATCCTCAAGGACGGCGCCGTGGTCGAGACCGGGCCGACGCGTGAGGTGTTCCGCACCATGCGCCATCCCTATACCCGTGCCCTGTTCTCCGCCTCCGCCCATGTGCCCGACCGAAGCCGCAAGCCTGTGGCGTCGGCAATCCCCGTCTTGTCGGTTGAGAATGTTGTCCGCGACTACCAGCAGCCCCGCCGGAGCCTGTTTGTCAGGCGGCCACCATTCCGCGCTGTCGATCAGGTCGGCTTTAAGATCTCCCATGGCGAAAATGTCGGACTGGTCGGCGAATCAGGCTGCGGAAAATCAACGCTCGCCCGCGCCATTCTGGCGCTCGATGCCCTGCAGGGCGGCGAGATTAGGCTCAACGGTCATGTGGTCTCAAGCGCCGGCGATGGTCCGCACCCGGAACTAAGGGCCAGGATGCAGGTGGTGTTTCAGGATCCCTATGGATCTTTCAATCCGCGTCACCGGGTTCGTCGTCTTGTTACGGAACCGTTTCATCTATTGAAATCACCACCACGGGGCGCAGAACTCGAGCGACGGATTGACCGGGCGCTGGTTGAAGTCGGCCTTTCCTCCAGCGACGCCGACAAATATATCCATGAGTTTTCCGGCGGCCAGCGTCAGCGTATCGCCATTGCCCGGGCCCTGATCATCGAGCCGGCGCTGATTGTGCTCGATGAGGCGGTATCCGCGCTGGATGTGTCAATCCGCGCCCAGATTCTCGATTTGCTTGCTGGTCTTTCAGACCGACTGGATCTGTCCTACCTGTTCATCTCGCATGATTTGTCCGTGGTTCGCGCCATCACCGACAGGGTGCTGGTGATGAAGGACGGGCGCATTGTCGAGCAGGGCGAAACCGACAGCGTGTTCCGCAATCCGCAACATCCCTATACACAGATGCTGGTGGCCGCGACGCCGTCACTGGATGCGGCGCTCGCCGCACCGGCAAGCTGATCCAGACGAAAGGAACTTCCGTGACCGACACTCTCGACGCCGGATTTGACACCAGCCAATGCCTGATTGGCGGCCGATGGATCGGTGCCAGCGGCGGTCGCACCCTTGCTGTCGAAGATCCCTCGACCGGCAAGGAAATCGGCCGCATCGCCCGTGGCGGAAAAGTCGAGATCGAGGCCGCTATCGACGCCGCCCGCTCGGCGCTTGCGGGTGAGTGGGGGCAAATGCCCGCCGCCGAACGGGGGCGTTTGCTCGCCAAGATCGGACGGGCGGTGGAGGATCATGTCGAATGGCTGGCCACGCTGGAAGCCCACGATGTCGGCAAGCCGTTGACCCAGGCCAGGGCCGACGCCAGGGCGCTGGCGCGCTATCTCGAGTTTTATGGCGGCGCGGCGGACAAGATCCACGGCGAGACCATTCCCTATCTCAACGATTACACGGTCTACACATTGCGCGAGCCGCACGGCGTGACCGGCCATATCATTCCGTGGAATTACCCGATGCAGATCCTTGGGCGCTCCGTCGGCGCAGCGCTGACCATGGGCAACGCCGCGGTTCTCAAGCCGGCTGAAGAAGCTTCGCTCACGGCTCTGGCTTTCGCCCGTATTGCCATGGAGTGTGGTCTTCCGGCTGGTGCGCTCAATGTCGTTCCGGGCCTGGGCGAAGAAGCCGGTGCCGCGCTCTGCGGCCATCCGGGTGTCAATCATCTCTCTTTCACCGGGTCGCTGGAAACCGGTCGCAAGGTGCAGCAGGCAGCCGCGGAAAATGTGGTTCCGGTGACGCTGGAGCTTGGCGGAAAATCGCCGCAAATCGTCTTCGATGATGCCGACCTTGAGCGGGCGCTGCCATTTCTGGTCAATGCCGGCATTCAGAACGCCGGGCAGACCTGTTCGGCCTCATCACGTATTCTTGTCGAGGCGTCACTGCACAAGGATGTCGTGCGTCTGATGAGCGAGCGCTACAAGGCGCTGACCGTCGGCGCCGCGATCGAGGATCAGTCGGTTGGCCCGCTGATTTCCGAGCGGCAGAAGAACATTGTTCAGGGATTTCTCTCCGAGGCGGATGAAGACGGGCTGGCGCCGATCGCCGAAGGCCAGATGCCCAAATCAGCCCCGATGGGCGGCCATTACGTGCGGCCGACGCTTTATGGTGATGTTGATCCTGGTCATGCACTGGCCCGTGACGAGATTTTCGGTCCTGTGCAGGTGATCATCCCGTTCCGTGATGAAGAGGAAGCAATCGCTATCGCCAACGGCACCGATTACGGTCTCGTCGCCGGAGTCTGGACCCGCGACGGCGGCCGGCAGATGCGTCTGGCGCGTGCGATCCGCTCGGGCCAGGTGTTTGTCAACAATTACGGCGCTGGCGGCGGTGTGGAACTGCCCTTTGGCGGCGTTGGAAAATCCGGCCATGGCCGTGAAAAGGGCTTTGAGGCGCTGTATGGTTTCTCGGCCTTGAAGACCGTTGCGGTCTGGCATGGCAAATAATTTCGTTGGAGGAGAATTCGATGAGACTTGAAGGCAAGACCGCGCTGGTGACAGGCGGCGCATCCGGGTTTGGCGCGGGCATCGTCCGCAAGTTCCTGGCTGAAGGCGCCCGCGTCGCCATCGCCGACATCAATGCCGATGCCGCCACCGCGGTTGCCGCGGAACTGGGCGAGCGGGCGTTTGCTGTTTGCGTCGACGTCTCCAGCAATGATAGCGTCGCCGCCATGTCCGGGGATGTGCTTGGCCGGTTCGGCCATCTCGATATTCTGGTCAACAATGCGGGCATCACCCATCTCCCCGCAGCGCTCGAAGATGTCAGCGAAGAGGATTTCGACCGGGTGCTGGCGGTCAATGCCAAGTCTGTTTTCCTCACCGCACACCATTTTGTTCCGGCTATGAAACAAAAAGGCTCGGGCGCCATCCTCAATGTTGCTTCAACCGCGGGCGTCAGCCCCCGTCCCCGGCTGAGCTGGTACAATTGCTCCAAGGGCTGGATGATCACCGCAACCCGGACCATGGCGGTCGAACTGGCGCCATCCGGCATTCGGGTCAACGCCATCAATCCGGTTGCCGGAGAAACGCCGCTGCTCAAATCCTTCATGGGCGAGGATACGCCGGAAATCCGCGCCAAATTCCTCTCGACCATTCCGCTGGGACGGTTTTCGACGCCGGAAGATATGGGCAACGCCGCCTGTTTCCTGTGTTCCGACGAGGCCTCGATGATCACTGGTGTCGCCATGGAAGTCGATGGCGGTCGCTGCATCTAGGCGAGTCCACAGTCAAATCGCTTTCAATTGAGCACGAAACGCTCTAGCAGAGGCCAATCAACAGCACCGCGCCTGAAAAATGACGCGTTCGGGACGCTGTACCCAATTGAAGCAATGCATGTGCGTTGTCGCTCGGATGTCTCCATGTGAGCCCGACATGCATTCGGAGACAAAATCATGCGCATTGGCGGACGTCTGCAAGCAGCCATTGAAGTTCTCACTGATATCGAAACCCGGCATCGGCCGGTTCCCGATGCGCTCAAGGACTGGGGCCTGTCGCATCGCTTCGCCGGATCGGGTGATCGCGCGGCCATTTCCAACCTTGTGCATGACGCGCTCAGGATGAAGCTGTCGCACGGCTTCATCATGGAGACTGACGAGCCTGCCGGTTTGGCCGTGGCAACCTTGCTGCGCCAATGGAAAATCAGTCCGGAACAACTGACCGCCAGTCTGGATGGCGACAAGTTCGCTCCGGAGATCCCTTCGACAGAGAACCTCGTCACGTGTCTGGGCCGTGACCTGTCTCAGGCCGCGCCCCACGTTCGCGCCGATATTCCCGAATGGCTGGCAGGCTCTTTCGAACGCGCTTTCGGCCCCGAATGGGAAGCCGAAGCGCAAGCCATGACCGCCCGCCCGCCGCTTGATCTCAGGGTCAACACGCTTGTAACCGGGCGCGACCAGGTGCTGGAAGCCTTTGGTGAGCAAGGCGCCCGCCTGACCCGGCTGGCGCCGAACGGCATCCGGATAGAAGCCGGCGAAGGACCCCAGCGCCAGATCGCCGCCACCAGCGAAGTCAGCTTCGCTCGCGGCTGGTTCGAAATCCAGGACGAAGGCTCGCAACTGGCCGCCGGACTGGCTGGAGCTTCCGCCGGAGAAAAGGTGCTCGATTATTGCGCCGGCGGCGGTGGCAAGTCGCTGGCCTTCGCGGCGATGATGGGCAATGAGGGAAGCATCAATGCCTTTGATGCCGACCGGCGCCGGCTGGCGCCAATGGTCGAGCGTATCCGCCGAGCAGGCGCCGAGATCATCTACATTAAGGAACGTGCCGCGATGCTTGCAGGTCTGGAAAACCGCATGGACCGGGTTCTCATTGATGCTCCCTGCACAGGAACCGGCACCTGGCGCCGCCGCCCCGATGCCAAATGGCGCATCTCGGAAAAGAACATCAGTGACCGCGTCGCCGATCAGGACCAGGTGCTGGATAGCGCGTCGCTCTATGTCCGGCCCGGCGGCGAACTGGCCTATGTCACCTGTTCGTTATTGCCGGAAGAGAACACCGACCGGGTCAAGGCGTTTTTGCAACGCCATCCTGAATTTGAAACCATTAGTCTCAAGCAGCGTTGGGGCAGTGTCGTGGCGGACCCGGATGCGCCGGTTCCCTATGCGGACCAGAACCTGGGCTTGCTGCTGTCGCCACGCCGTACCGGCACGGACGGATTCTATTTTGCCGGTTTCCGTCGCAAGATGTAACAGGCAGGCCGGAGCACCAAGATCTGTGCCGCTTGCTGGTTGTCTGGCCACGACGCACAAGAGGTGGAACCATGACTAAATCGCATGCACTGACGCTGATCCTGTTTGTCGTTCTGACTGTCGCGGCCGGCAGCCTTGTCGGATATTCCACAATCCCCGGTCCCTGGTATCAGGGGCTGCAAAAGCCGTCTTTCAATCCGCCGAACTGGATCTTCGGACCTGTCTGGACGGCGCTCTACGTGCTCATCGGTATTGCCGGTGCGCGGGTTTTCATCCGCGAACGCGGTAATTGGCTGCCGAAGATCTGGTTTCTCCAGATGGCGCTGAATCTGGTCTGGTCCCCGGTCTTTTTCATCTTGCACAGATCGGATCTGGCGCTTGTCGTGCTGATCGCCATGCTGATTGCCATCCTTTGCTTCATCACGCTCGCCTGGAGCCGCGATCGCCCGTCGGCGCTTCTGTTTCTGCCCTATGCCGCCTGGGTTTCATTTGCCGGCTTGCTGAATGGCGCAATCTGGCAGCTCAATCCGGTCTGAGTCGGGCCTCTTCAAAAAGAGCTTGCTGTTTGAGCGGCTGCTTGGCACCTTCGCACCTGCGAAAGGATGTGCCGCATGAATGAAAGGCCCGATGAGAATTTCCGAGAACGGGTGACGGCGAGTTTTGCGCGGCAGAACGCCATGCGCACAATTGGCGCCGAATTGACCAGTGTGGAATATGGCGTTGTCGAGATCGAGATGCCATTTCGCGCCGATCTGACCCAGCAGCATGGGTTCCTTCACGCCGGCATACTCTCGGCCGCGCTGGATTCGGCCTGCGGATATGCCGCGCTCTCGGTGATGCCGGAAGAGGCTGCGGTGCTCACCATTGAATTCAAGATCAATCTGCTGTCGCCGGGCCGGGGCGACAGGTTCCTGTTTCGCGGCGAAGTCACTAAACCGGGCAGCACCATCATTGTCAGTGACGGACGTGCATATGCCATTGCCGACGGCCCGGCCAAGCTGATTGCCTCAATGACAGGCACGATGATGGTGGTGCGCGGACGTGAAGGAATCGCCGGATGAGGGGTGAAATCAAGTCAGTTGGTGATCACCGTGTTCTCTATGTGATGGCGGCGGAGCCGGAATATGGCCCCCATCTCAAGGCCCGGTTTGACCCGCTGATCACCGGTATCGGTCCCGTCGAATCGGCCATGATGGTGGCTGCGAGACTGGCCGGCGGTGCCAGCGAACGGATCGATTGCCTGGTCTGTCTCGGATCCGCCGGCTCCCGTGTGCTTGAGCAGACCGCGATCTATCAGGTGGCCTCGGTGAGTTATCGCGACATTGATGCAAGCCCGCTGGGTTTCGAGAAGGGGCGCACCCCGTTGCTGGATCTGCCTGCCGCCCTTCCCATGCCGGTTGTCGTGCCGGAGATTCCTGCAGTGCGCCTGTCGACCGGCGCCAACATCGTTTCCGGCGCTGCCTATGACCTGATCGATGCCGACATGGTCGACATGGAAACTTTTGCGGTGGTGCGTGCGGCGAGCCTGTTCTCGATCCCGGTCATCGGCCTGCGCGGCATTTCAGACGGCAAGTCCGACCTCACCCATATCGACGACTGGACGGAGTATCTTCACGTGATTGACGAAAAACTGGCTCTAGCGGTGGATCGCGTCGAGGCGGCGATTGCATCCGACGCGGCTTTGGCTTAATCGCTCGCCATGAACGATATCCTCCACACCACTCATCCCGATTCCATCCTGATCATCGATTTCGGCAGTCAGGTGACGCAGCTCATTGCCCGCCGGGTGCGCGAAGCCGGCGTGTATTGCGAAATCGTCCCGTTCCAGCTGGCCGATGCAGGCTTCGAGCGGATGCAGCCGAAAGGCGTGATTTTTTCCGGCGGGCCCGATTCAGTCACCCGCGAAGGTTCGCCGCGCGCGCCGCAGGCCGTGTTTGACTCCGGCGTGCCGATTCTTGCCATTTGTTACGGACAGCAGACCCTGTGCCTGCAGACCGGCGGCAATGTCGAAGGCGGCCACCACCGCGAGTTCGGCCGCGCCGATGTCGAGATTCTCAAATCAAGTCCACTGTTTGAAGGCTTCTGGGAAGTCGGCAAGAAGTATCCGGTATGGATGAGCCACGGCGACCGGGTCACTCAGTTGCCCGACGGCTTCGAGGTCATCGGCACATCGCCAAACGCGCCGTTTGCCATCTCGGTCAATGAAGACAAGCGCTATTACACCACCATGTTCCATCCGGAAGTGGTGCACACGCCAGACGGAGCGAAACTTCTGTCCAATTTCGTGCACAAGATCGTCGGCCTGAAATCCGATTGGTCGATGGCCGCCTACCGCGCCGAGATGGTGCAGAAGATCCGCGATCAGGTCGGCTCGGGAAAGGTCATCTGCGCGCTGTCCGGCGGTGTGGATTCCTCCGTCGCTGCCCTGCTCATTCATGAAGCGATCGGTGATCAACTGACCTGCATCCTGGTCGACCACGGCCTGATGCGCATGAACGAGGCGACCGATGTCGTCGCCATGTTCCGCCAGCATTATAATTTGTCGCTCAAGCTGGTAGATGCGTCGGACCGCTTTATCTCGCAGCTTGAGGGCGAGGCTGATCCCGAGACCAAGCGCAAGACCATCGGCCGGCTGTTCATTGAAGTCTTCGAGGAAGAGGCCAGGAAGATCGGCGGCGCCGATTTCCTGGCACAGGGCACGCTCTATCCGGATGTGATCGAAAGCGTGTCATTTTCCGGCGGTCCTTCGGTGACGATCAAATCGCACCACAATGTCGGTGGCCTGCCCGAGCGCATGAACATGCAACTGGTCGAGCCCTTGCGCGAACTGTTCAAGGACGAAGTCCGGGCGCTGGGCAAAGAACTCGGCCTGCCCGACAGCTTCATCGGCCGTCATCCGTTCCCGGGACCGGGCCTGGCAATCCGCTGCCCCGGCGGCATCACCCGCGACAAGCTCGAGATCCTGCGTCAGGCCGACGCCATCTATCTCGACGAAATCCGCAAGGCCGGTCTTTACGACACCATCTGGCAGGCCTTTGCCGTGCTTTTGCCGGTGCAGACCGTCGGCGTCATGGGCGATGGCCGCACCTACGAGTTCGTCTGCGCACTCCGTGCGGTTACTTCGGTCGACGGCATGACCGCGGATTTCTATCCCTATGATATGGATTTCCTCGGCAAGACTGCGACGCGCCTGATCAACGAGGTCAAGGGCATCAACCGCGTCGTCTACGACGTCACTTCCAAGCCGCCCGGAACCATCGAGTGGGAATAGGCGGCCTGTCCGGCCCGGCGTGAAACCGCTGGTTTTTGCGCGGACAGGATGCCTGACATTGTTCGATCCGGCAAAGCCGTGAACTTCAGGCTGGGTGGCAGGCTTTGCAGATGCCGCGCAGCTCGATGGTGGTTTTCTTCAGCGCGAAACTCGCCTCGCCGGCAAGCTGCTTGAGCCGCTTTGCAAGGGGGTCATCAGAGATCTCGTTAACCTGGCCGCAGTTCTCGCAGATCATGAATGCAATTGTCTCGTCGCCATCGCATCCGGGATGGCTGCAGGCGACAAAGGCATTCAGGCTCTCCAGACGGTGGACGAGTCCGAACTCCACCAGCTTGTCGAGCGCGCGGTAGACCTGAAGCGGAGCGCGAAAGCCGTTATCACGCAGCCTGTCGAGAATCGTGTAGGCGCTGAGCGGACCTTCCGACCTGGTCAGCGCGCCCATCACCAGCGACTGGTTTTTGGTCAGATCGGCGATTGCATGAACATGCTCGGTCACGGCCGCGGTCCTTTCTGGTACTCTGCGCCACCTTCTTGCGCTGCAATATGCTTTCCTGACGCCGATCTTGGCAATGGCAGAATCGACAGGATAAACAGGCCAAGTGCTGCGACGACAATGCTTGGTCCGGCCGGAGTGTCCCATTCCAGAGAGCCGAACAGGCCGCCAATAACCGCCGCGACACCAAGACAGGCCGCCACAATGGCCATCTGTTCGGGACCGGAGGAGAAGCGGCGGGCGGTCGCGGCCGGAATGATCAGCATCGCGGTAATCAGCAGTACGCCGACGATTTTCATGGCGATCGCGATGACTGCGGCCATCAACAGCATGAAGATGATATTGGCGCGTTCCGGGTTCATGCCCTCGGCCTCTGCCAGTTCGCTGTTGACGGTTGCGGCAAACAGGGGTCGCCAGATTGCGACAAGCATGGCGAGCACCACGGCGCCGCCCAGCCAGATAATGAAAATGTCCATCCGGGAAACGGCCAGGATATCGCCGAACAAAAAGCCCATCAAATCAATACGGATCCATGTCATGAACGCAAGGACGACCAGACCCAGGGCGAGTGCGGAATGCGAAAGCAGGCCAAGCAATGCGTCGGCTGAAAGGGTTGCCCGTTTCTGCAACAGCAACAGCGCCAACGACACGCAGGCCGAAACGCCGAAAACCGCCAGCGTGATGTTGACCTCGAACAGGAAGGCAAGCGCTACGCCCAGCAGGGCCGCGTGGGACAGCGTATCGCCATAATAGGCGAGACGGCGCCAGACGATGAAACAGCCGAGTGGTCCTGTTACCAGCGCCACGCCGACGCCGGCCAGAAGGGCGCGGGTGAAGAAGTCCTCAAGCATCGCGGTTCCCTTCGCCGCCATGATGAGCTTCATCATCGGCAGGTGTGTCGGTAGGGTGATGATGACCATCGCCGGAGTGGCAATGGTCCGTGACGGTGCCGTCGCCATGGCGCACCCGGCCATCGGGCAGGTGGGTATGGTCGTGATGATGCTGATAGACCGCGAGTGTCGAGGTAGCTCGCGCGCCGAACAGCGCCTTGTATTCAGGGCTTGAGGCAACGGCAGTCGGGGTGCCCGAGCAGCAAACATGTCCGTTAAGGCAGATCACCCGGTCAGTTGCCGCCATCACCACGTGCAAATCGTGGGAGATCAGCAAGATGCCGCAATGCATCTGGTCACGAATACTCTTGATGAGATCATAAAGCGCGATTTCTCCGGAAAAATCCACGCCCTGCACCGGCTCGTCCAGTACCAGCAGGTTGGGTTTGCGGGCAATCGCGCGCGCCAGCATGGCCCTTTGGAACTCGCCACCGGACAAGGTGCGCACTTCCGCTTTTGCCAGGTGGCTGACGCCCGTGGCGGCCATGGCTTCAGTTGCTTCCCGATCGCTGACATGGCCTGTCAGGCGCATGAAACGATGCACGGTGAGCGGCAGGGTCCAGTCGATCGAGAGTTTTTGCGGCACATAGGCCGCCCGCAGACCCGGCATGCGGTTGACCCGGCCCTCATCGGGCTTGAGGATGCCGAGCGTCATTTTCGCGGTCGTCGATTTGCCCGAGCCGTTCGGCCCGATCAGGGTAACGATTTCCCCCTTTTGAATGGAAATGTCGACGCCGCGCACGAGCCAGCGTCCGGATCGGCATATTCCGGCGTTTTCCAATGTGACAAGTGCTTCAGGGTGGTTCGAAATGATGTCTGACACTGCGTTCCGGCCAATTCGAAGAAAGGTATTGCCACATTATATGGCACACGTTATATCGTAACGCAATCTTGTAATGAGATAACGTGACATACTCGCCTCTCGAACAAAGGAAGCAATCTCACATGAACAGCGCCAGGAAACTTCTTCTCGCCTCGACACTTCTTTCCGCATCCGCGGTCTCGGCAAGTGCAGAGATCACCGTGGTGGCATCCATCAAGCCGGTCCATTCGCTGGTCGCGGCGGTCATGCAAGGTGCCGGAGATCCGGGGTTGATCGTTGAGGGGGCGGGTTCGCCCCACAACTACGCCCTCAAACCCTCGCAGGCGCAGATGCTGGAATCAGCCGATATCATTTTCTGGGTTGGCCATGAACTCGAAGCCTTCCTGGAAAAGCCGCTGGAAACGGTTGGTGCGCAGGCCAAGTCCGTCGAACTGATTGATGCGCCTGATCTGCTGAAACTGGGTTTTCGCGAAGGCGGCGCTTTCGAAAAACACGATCATGGTGATGAGGCCGGTCATGACGATCATGCCCACGACAACGAGAATACAGTCGAAGCGGATCAGGATCATGCCCAAAACGCCGAAGCGGAAGGCCATGAGGACCACGCCCATGGAGAATTCGATTTCCATGTCTGGCTTGATCCGGTCAACGCCAAGGCCATGGTGCACGAAATCGAGGAGGCACTGGCGGCTGCCGATCCTGCCAATGCGGGCAAATACGAAGCCAATGCCGAAGCGGTCACGGCAAAACTCGATGCGTTGATTGCCGAAGTTCAGACCGAGCTTGATCCGGTCAAGCAGAAGGGCTTCATCGTCTTTCACGATGCCTACCACTATTTCGAGAACCGGTTTGGCGTGACAGCCTCGGGCTCGATCACGGTGTCGCCCGAAGTCATGCCGGGCGCCCAGCGAATCACCGAGATTCGTGCAAGGGTGAAGGAATTGGGAGCGGCCTGTGTCTTCGCCGAGCCGCAATTCGAGCCAAAACTGGTTTCCACGGTCACCGAGGGTACGCGAGCCAGGGCCGGTGTCATCGATCCGCTTGGAGCCGAACTTGAAAACGGTCCGGATCTCTACTTTCAACTTATTCGCAACATGGCGACTTCGATGAGCACCTGTCTGTCACAAGCCAGCTGAACGAGTATGATGCCTTCAGTGCGGGCGGCTTGCGCCGCCCGTCTTCGGCTCTCTTGATGAGATACAATCCCGCATGTCAAAACATCGTCCGCCCGATACTTTTCAACGTCTTTCTGGCGGAATCGGGAACCCCGAGGTAAAAATCCGCCAGGACCCATGTCCGGTCCGGAGCTGGGATGATAAAGCGGAAATCCAATTCTGAGTGCTGGTCGCCCATGACCGGACGTCGCGGAGAACCAGGACATGACGGTCACGATCTACGGTATCAAGAACTGCGACACGATGAAGAAGGCGCGCGCTTGGCTTGCGGACCATGCGATCGAGGCTGAGTTTCACGATTACAAGACCAGCGGAATCGATGAGCCGCAGCTTCGGCGCTGGTGTGATGCTGCGGGGTGGGAAACCGTTCTCAACCGCTCCGGAACGACCTTCCGCAAGCTCCACGAGTCCGAAAAGCAGCATCTCGACACCGACAAGGCGATTGCGCTGATGCTGGCGCAGCCGTCCATGATCAAGCGCCCTGCGCTCGAAGCGGATGATCGGCTGTTGATCGGCTTCAAGCCTGAGCTCTACGAGCAGTTCTTCGATTGAAGGAGAAGGGAAATAGCCAAGACAACCCGCGCCACCCAGGCCCTCGCCAGGTCAGGCATCGAATTTTCGGTTCACAGCTATGAGTATGATCCTGACGCCGAGCGCATCGGCATGCAGGCGGCCGAAGCGCTGGATGAGCCGCCGGCCCGGGTGCTGAAAACCCTGATGGGGGAACTCGACGGAAAGCCGGTTTGTGTTGTGCTGCCATCCGACCGCGAGGTCAGCATGAAAAAGCTGGCGGCAGCGCTTGGCGGCAAATCGGCGGCCATGATGAAGCCAGCCGATGCGGAGCGGCTCACCGGATATCATGTCGGCGGCATCAGCCCGTTTGGTCAGAAGAAGCAGGTAGCTGTCGCCATCGAGGAAGCCGCTCTCCTTGAACCCTATGTCTTCATCAATGCCGGTCAGCGCGGGCTGCAACTGCGGCTGGATCCCGCGGATGCACAGCGCGCGCTCAAGGCGGTCGCAGCCAGTATCGTCGTCTGAACTGCCAAGGGCAGGAATGACGCGTTGATACACAGCCACGCCACAGCGTTTCGGCCCGGATTTCCCGCCGGCTTCAGTTTCAGAACAGGCTGCCCTGACCCGGTTCCGGCGGTTTGGCGGATTTGCTCCGGGTTTGCTTTTTGGGTTTGGACATCGGTTGATCGGCGCTGCTTGCAAATACTGCGACTTCGCCATCGGCGAACTCGATGGCCAGCATGCTTCCGGCATCAATCCCGGCGGCGCGCGACACGACAGTGCGCTCCTGATCGCGAATCACCGCAAAACCCCGGCCCAGAACACTGTGATAAGACAGGGATTGCAGCATCCTGGCTTGTGCGCCCAGCCCCTGCCGTCTTTGGCTGAGCATCTGGGTCACGGCGACGTCGGCCCGGTGATGCAGGCCGGCGAGGCGGTCCCGCTCACGGGTTTGCGCTTCCGCGATCCGGCGCGGAACCGCGCCAAGCACCAGTGCGTAGCGGTCCAGACGGGATCGCCAGGCCTCAAGCCGGCGCTCCTGCGCCCTGTCGGCGCGAACGGTCTTGTCGCGCACCAATTGCCGTTTGTCGCGAATTGCCGAGACCAGCGCCACTGGCGTCACCCGCCCGGCCTGGCGCTCGAAGCTTTGGCGGCGGTTGGCGGTGTTGAGTTGCAATGCCTGGCCCAGCCCCTGACCCGACCGGTCGAGCCGCTGCCGGGGCAGTGCCAGCACGCTGTCGAGCGTCGGCAGCGCCCGCGCCAGTGCCCGGACGGCTTCGCGCCGGCGGTCGAGCCCGCGCGATTGCGCGGATTTGAGCCGTGCCGCCAAACCGGCAACTTGCGCCACCAGATCGGCTTTCACCGGCACCGCCATTTCCGCCGCACCCGTCGGCGTTGGCGCCCGGCGGTCGCTGGCATGGTCGATCAGTGTCCAGTCGGTTTCATGGCCGACCGCCGAAACCAGCGGGATATCCGATTGGGCCGCCGCGCGCACCACCGCCTCATCGTTGAAACCCCAGAGATCCTCCAGACTGCCACCGCCGCGGGCGACGATGATCAGGTCCGGCCGGGCAATGGGTCCGTTGACAGTGAAGGAATTGAACCCTTCGATCGCCCGCGCCACTTCCTGGCCGGATGTTTCGCCCTGCACCCGCACCGGCCAGACGATCACATGGACCGGAAACCGGTCTTCAAGCCGGTGGAGAATGTCGCGAATCACCGCGCCTGTGGGTGACGTCACAACCCCGATCACACTTGGCATGAAGGGCAGCAATTGCTTGCGGGCCTCGTCAAACAGGCCTTCAGCCGCAAGCCTGCGTCGCCGTTCCTCCAGCAGCGCCATCAGCGCGCCGGCGCCTGCGGGCTCGATCGCTTCAATGACGATCTGGTATTTGGACGATCCCGGATAGGTGGTGATCTTGCCGGTGGCGATCACTTCCAGCCCCTCTTCGGGACGGTGCTTGAGCCGCGAGAACACGCCTTTCCAGATTACCGCCTCGATGCGAGCCTTGTCGTCCTTGAGTGAGAAATATGCGTGACCCGATGAATGGGGTCCGCGATAACCGGAAATTTCGCCACGCACCCGCACGAAACCGAAGGCGTCCTCAACAGTCCTGCGGATCGAGCCGGACAGTTCGCTGACGGTAAATTCCGTGGCGTTTGTCGGCGAATCATCGAGTTGATCAGGCATGAGCTATTGCGCACCATGGGATGGCCGCAGTCAAGTGTGACAGGCTGCTTGCAATGCCCGCAATTGCAGTCAAAGCCAACCTTTGGCTGATCTCCCTGCGTCTGCTTGCCGCGCACCATTGCGCCTGTCCCGGCTCCCGGTGCAGGATGAGACCCGTATAGCGCGGGGATAGTCTACATGAAGCAAATTGTGGTGATCGGCGGCGGCCATAACGGCCTGGTCTGCGCCTGGTACCTGGCCGCGGCCGGACACAAGGTCACGGTTCTGGAAAAACGCCAGATTGTCGGCGGGGCCGCGGTGACAGAGGAATTCCATCCGGGTTTTCGCAACTCCCTGGCCTCCTACACGGTTTCGCTGCTCAATCCCAAGGTGATCGCCGATCTCGATCTTTGCCGCCACGGACTGGAAATTGTCGAGCGGCGCATGGGAAACTTCCTGCCGCTGGCTGATGGCCGGGCGCTCGAAGCGGGACCCGGGCGCACCAGAGCATCGGTGGCGCAATTCTCCGAGCGTGACGCCGAAGCGCTCGATGGCTATGACCGGATGCTCGAAAATGCCGCCTCCGTGCTGCGCGATCTGCTGCTGCGCACGCCGCCCAATGTGACCGAGGGAAACTGGCTTTCGGCCATCCCTGACCTTCTCAAAACGGTGTCGCTTGGCAGACGTTTTGCCGATCTCTCGCTGGAAGCACGCCGGGATGTGCTAGATCTCTTCACCTGCTCTGCCGCCGAGATTCTCGATCGCTGGTTCGAAAGCGATCCGGTCAAGGCCCTGTTCGGATTCGATGGCATTGTCGGCGCCTGGGTCAGTCCCCATACTCCGGGTACGGGGTATGTGCTGCTTCATCATTGCTTTGGCGAGGTCAACGGCAAACGCGGCGCCTGGGGCCATGCCATCGGCGGAATGGGCGCGATAACTGCAGCGATGCAGCGTGCCTGCGAGGAAAAGGGCGTGGTTGTGAAAACCGGTGCTGCGGTGGCGACAATCGAAACCCGCAAGGGCCGGGTCAGCACCGTTGTCAGCGAGAATGGTGACCGGTACGACGCGGATCTTGTCGCCTCCAACATTCACCCGCAACTGCTGGTCGGCAATCTTCTCTCGGAAGCACCGCTGCCAGAGGATTTTCGCCGCCGGATCGGCCATTGGCAAAGCGGCTCAGGCACGTTCCGGATGAATGTGGCGCTCGACCGCCTGCCGAGTTTCACCGCGCGGCCCGGACCTGGCGATCACCTCACCGCAGGCATCATCATTGCGCCCTCGCTTGACTACATGGACCGCGCCTACATCGATTCCCGCGCACATGGCTGGTCGCGCCAGCCAATTGTCGAGATGTTGATTCCGTCGACGCTCGACACCACACTTGCGCCCGAAGGCAAGCATGTCGCCAGCCTGTTCTGTCAGCATGTCGCCCCGGTCCTGCCCGACGGGTTTCCCGGCGGGTCATCCTGGGACGATCACCGCGGGGCCGTCGCGGATCTGATGATTGGCACGGTGGACCGGCATGCCCCCGGGTTCAAGGACAGCGTGATTGCCCGTCAGGTGCTTTCGCCGCTCGATCTCGAGCGGGTGCTGTCGCTTGTCGGCGGCGACATCTTTCATGGCAAGCTCAGCCTCAACCAGTTGTTCTCAGCGCGGCCGGTTTTAGGCCATGGCGCCTATCGCGCGCCTTTGCCGGGTCTTTACATGTGCGGGTCATCCACCCATCCCGGCGGCGGTGTCACCGGCGTTCCGGGACACAATGCGGCGCGCGAAATTCTAAACGACATCCGCGCCCGGCGGGTGTAAGCGTGAGCCGCAGGGCGGCTGGCGCTGGATGCAAAGACCGGAATCCATTCTTCTTTTCAAGGTGACACGCGATGAAAACCGAGATCGAAAATCTTGCAGGCGAAACCCCTGGCATTGCCTATGAACTGGTTGTTCACCGGCTGGCCGGTCTGGATAGTTCAGCGCCCGACGCCTACATTCAGTCTGCCCTGCACGCCGATGAACGGCCGGGGCCCGCGGCACTGCATTACCTGATCCCTGAACTCGTCAAGGCCGAAGCCGAAGGCCGGTTGCTCGGATCGGTGACGCTGGTTCCCCAGGCCAATCCAGTCGGTGCGGCGCAGCACCTGTTCAGCCAGCACATGGGACGGTTTTCCTCGGGAAACCGAACCAACTTCAACCGCGATTTTCCGATACCCGATGAGCGCGGCGTACGCACCCTTGATCAACCGTCGTCCGCCGTGTTTGCTGACCGCAGGCTCAAAAGCCGGCTTCTGGAACTGGCCGACAACCATCCGATTGTTCTTGATCTGCATTGCGATGACGAAGGCGTGCAGTATCTTTACGTTCCCGAACCACTCTGGCCCGAAATGTCCGATCTGGCGGCGTGTCTGGATGCGCAAGCAGCCGTGCTCTGGAGTGTCGGGTCTGATTGTGCGTTTGAGGAAGCGGCATTCGCGCAAATGCGCGCCAGGGCAGGCGACGGCAACTTCGCAGGGCTTTGCGCCACCACGGTCGAACTTCGTGGCCAGCTTGATGTCGACCCTGTTCTGGCGCGCAAGGACGCGCAGGGGCTGTACCGGTTTCTGGTGATGCGCGGCGTAATCGCCGCGGACGGTTCGGCGCCGGCACAACTCAGCCCTGAATTCGTCGCCAAGCCGATAGCCAATGTGGAAATGGTGCGTGCGCCTGTTGGCGGCACCATCCTCTATCACGTTGCGCCCGGCGAGCGGGTTGAGACGGGCCAGCTGGTGGCTGAAATCATCGTGCGTCCGGGTGAACCAGATGGGGCAATTGCCGTGCATGCGCCACAATCGGGTTTTGTTCTGACCAGACGGATGCGCCGTTTCATCCGAATGGGAGATGATCTGCTCAAACTTGTCGGCGATGCTGCTTCACCATCCGCACGTATCGGCGCGCTGGAAGACTGAACCTTAGTCGTCTCTGTCCACCCGATGCTGGTTTTCGAAGACGTCCCCGCTTTGACTTTGGCGTATGAAACCGCGACTTTGACGGCAACATCAGGATGCTGGCGGACGATCCGTGAACGCCTCCGCGACAACAAGAGGGAGAGGCAAATGAGAATTCCGACAACAGTGCTGCTGCGTGCCGTGAAGGTTGTTGTGCTGGCAGCATCCATGGCTTCCAGCCCGGCCATGGCGCAGGATCATGTTGAGGCTCAGGACGTGACCTATTTCAGCATCGGCACAGCCGGGATTGGCGGAACCTATTTCCCGCTTGCCAGCGCAATCGCCAGCTCGATTTCCAATCCGCCCGGCTCGCGGGGGTGCGATGAAGGCGGTTCCTGCGGCGTTCCCGATCTGGTTGCGGTCGCACAGTTCTCCCATGGCTCGATTGCCAATGTCAGCGCAATCACGTCAGGAACATTGAGCTCGGGATTCTCCCAGTCCGATGTCGCCTACTGGGCTTATTCGGGCACCGGTACGTTTGAAGGCCAGGAGCCGATGCGGGATCTGCGCGTTATCGCCGCACTGTATGCCGAACACATCCACCTGGTGGCTTCAAAGGCGTCGGGAATAAAATCCGTTGCCGATCTCAGGGGCAAACGGGTTTCACTCGATGAACCGGAGTCGGGCACCTATGCCGATGCGGCGTTGATCCTTGAGGCCTTTGGAGTCTCTGCGACCGACCTTGTCGCCGTTAACCTCAAGCCGGGTCCCGCATCATACGCCATCCGCAACGGCGAACTGGATGCGTTGTTCTTTGTCGGCGGCTATCCGGCGCAAACACTTGCTGAGCTCGCCTCAAGCGCCGAGGTGGTGCTGATCCCGATCTCCGGTCCTGAAGTGGATGCGATGCTGATCGAATACTCGTTTTTCTCCAAGGACACGATACCGGACGGCGTCTATCAGGGTGTTGCAGGTGTCGATACCGTTGCCGTTGGTGCGCAATGGCTTACCAGCATCAAACAGGACGATGGTCTTATCTATGACATCACCAAAGCTCTGTGGAACGCCAACACCCGCAAACTGCTTGATGTCGGACACGCCAAGGGCAAATCGGTCACCACGCAATCCGCCTTGAATGGCATAGGCATTCCCCTGCATCCGGGCGCAGAAAAATATTACCGCGAAGCAGGCCTGATCAGATAGGACTGCGCCGGTTTACCGGTGCCCGTAGTAAAGCGATACGGCGTGTTCGGCTTCAGCGAAGAACAGCCAGCGCTCGGCCAGCAATCCGGTGAGCATCGACACGGCCGCCACGAGAGTGAACAGGACCGGCGCATCGCTGAGCGCCATGATGATCAGAATCGCAATCGGCACACCGCCGCCGAGCACCAGCGCCAGCATGCGCAAGGTCCGCGCATGTTTGCGGCCGATGCGATGGACCATCTCCCTTGTGAGGTAATTCTCACCCGTGTGCGGGGATTCGAGCAGCCGCACCTTGCCGATAAAGCCAAGTCCCGTCGCTGTTTCGGGTGTCGACCCGGCATCTGACAGCCGAGCGCGGCCGGCACGGACCCACCAGGCCCATTTAATTGCCCAGGCGAGACCGACAAAGGCAATTCCCCAGGGTTCGGGTGCTGCATGATTGCCGAAGCCGGAGGCCAGCAGCCACCCGGAGCCGAGTGCGAAACCGAGATAAACCAGCGGCGTCAGCGGCGTTTTCCATTGCGGCACGGTTTTGAGCTGGGCGTAGATCATCGACGTGGTGAACACGGTCATTACAGCGCCAAGCGAGACAAGCGCGCCGAGAAGCAGCGGCCTTGCGCCCGTCACCATCCAGACGAGCGCGTAGACCGCGAACAGGATGAGCGTCGCAATGGCCGCAATTCCTTCGCGGGACAACCAGCTTGAGCGCCACTGGCTGAGCGCTCGCCAGGCGCGTTCGGGATGTCCGAGATGGAACGTGGAGGCCAGCAGCCCGGCCACCGCAAGTCCACCGCCGGCAAGGCATATCAGCAAAGCACGGCCCGCACCGCCGCCGACCGGAAAGCCCAGCCCGAGCAGGAAGATCAGTCCGAAGCCGGCTCCGGAACTGACGGTAAAAAAGATGACGGAAACAGCAGGGTGCATGGAATTATCCGAGTTTGTCGAGCGCCGCGTCCAGCCAGCCCAGGAAACCCTCGGGTTTTGGGTTATCCAGACGGGCGGCAAATGCCGGTTGAGCAGGGGCCGGGCGCGTCTTTGGCCGCGGCGGCAGGTACTTGTTGACCGGGCCTGTGCCCATCTCCGGCATCAAATCGATGCCGCCGCGTTCCGCGACCAGTTGGGAAACGTTTGAATCGGGGTCATTGAAATCGCCGAAATGGCGAGCACTTGACGGGCAGGTGCGTACACACGCTGGAATCCGGTCTTCCTCGGGCAGGCTGTCGCTGTAGATCCGGTCAACGCACAGGGTGCATTTCTTCATCACGTTCTCGACCGGGTCCATTTCACGCGCCCCATAGGGACAGGCCCAGGCGCACAGCCCGCAACCGATGCACATGTCTTCGGTGACCAGCACGATGCCGTCTTCGCTGCGCTTGTGGCTGGCGCCGGTCGGACACACGGTCACGCAGGGCGCATCGTCGCAATGCAGGCAGGACTTCGGAAAATGCACAATTTGCGCAGGCGCGTCAGCAGGGGTTACTTCGAAGGTGTGGATCCGGTTGAGCCACGCGCCCGAGGCTTCCGCTCCATAGGCGTCGACATCCGACAGCGGCGAAGCCCCGGCGCTGGTGTTCCATTCCTTGCAGTTGACGGCGCAGGCGTGACACCCGACACAGGTATCCAGATCAATGACAAGACCGAGCCTTTTTTCGGTGGAGGCGGGGAGACTGGTCATTTTGAATGCCCCTTGCCGAAGCTCACTGCAAAAGGTGCCGCGCCCACCGGATTTTTCTGGGCGGTTTTGTGCGGCAGGCTTTGCCCGCTGGTCTGGTCGGGGTCCCTGCGGATAGCCACCCGCAGATCGAACCAGGCCGCCTGACCGGTGATCGGGTCGGAATTGGCCCAGCGCCGGCCATCGCCGTTTGGCGGCAGCAATTCGTCAATCAGATGGTTGAGCAGGAAACCCCGCTCGGCCTCCGGCGCGTCCTTGTCCAGCGCCCAGGCGCCGGACCGCTTGCCAATGGCGTTCCAGGTCCACAATGTCGAGCTGTTGACAGCGTCCATGCGGGCAATCCTGACCCTGATCTCGCCCGATTGCGAGGAGACCAGCGCCCAATCACCATTTACCAATCCTTCCCGATCACAAACATCGCCCGGGACATACAGCGCGTTCTCACCGTGGATCTGTCGCAGCCAGGCATTTTGCGATCCCCAGGAATGGTACATCGCAGCAGGACGCTGGGTGATGGCATGCAGCGGATAGGCGTCCTCTTTCAATCCGTCGTCCGCAAAGGGCGGATACCAGGTTGGCAGCGGATCGAAACAAGACTTGATCCGCTTCCGGTGATGTTCCGGCGGCATCGGTTTGATCTTGCCTTCGGCAGCAAGCTGAAACTTGCGCAAGGGTTCGAGGTAAAGCTGGAAGATGTTTTCCACCGGCCCGTCCTGCAGGCCCTTTTCAATCGCCCAGTCGCTCCATGCCCGGTTGGCATGTTTGAAGTAAAGTGCTTCCGCCGGCACATGCACCTGCGAGAAGCCGCCATTTTCGATGTAGCGCTTGAGCTGGTCCGGATTGGGCTCGCCGCGCCCGGTCTTGTCTCCTCTCTCGCCACGCCAGCCTGACAGCGGCCCGATACCCGGCTTGCGCTGGTGATTGACGATATAGTCGGCGTAATCGGTGTAGACCGGCTTGCCATCCACATCGACCATGCCGGGAAGCTTCAGCCGCGCGCCGAGATCGAGCAGCACGCTCTGGAAGCCGCGCACGTCGCGGTCAGGCTCAACCACCGGCCAGCGGATCGAATCGCACAGCGCCTCGGGCTCGCTGATTGGCCGGTCCAGCAGCGATATGCAGTCGTGCCGCTCGAGATAGGTGGTGTCGGGCAGGATCAGATCGGCAAACGCCACCATTTCAGATGAATAGGCGTCCGAATAGATGATCTTCGGAATGACGTAGTCGCCGTTTTCATCCTTGTCGGTCAGCATATCCATCACCGACGACGAGTTCATCGATGAATTCCACGCCATGTTGGCCATGTACATGAACAAGACATCAATGCCGTAGGGATCACGCGCGTGGGCGTTGGAAATCACCATGTGCATCATGCCGTGCGCCGACAGCGGCGCATCCCAGGAAAACGCCTTGTCAATGCGCTGCGCGGTCTCGCCATCTGTTTCCAGCAGCAGATCCTCCGGCCCGCGCGGATAGCCCAGATGCGGCCCGGCAAGCGCGGTGTCGGCGCAGGCGCCGCCATGCGGGCGCGGCTGACCGGCGACCGGACGCGGATAGGGCGGTTTGAACCGGAAGCCGCCGGGGCAATCGATCGATCCGACAAGGATCTGCAGCATGTGCAGCGCGCGGCAGGTCTGGAACCCGTTGGAATGCGCCGAGATGCCGCGCATGGCGTGAAACGCCACCGGACGCCCGATCATCCGCTCATGGCGTTCGCCTTTCATGTCGGTCCAGGGTTGTTCGATGATCACTTCGCGCTCGAAAGCCGCCTCGGCGATTTCGCCAGCAATGCGCACAATGGTCCCCGCTTCGATTCCGGTCCTGGCGGCCACGGCAGAAGGCGCATATTGCTCATCGAGATATTTTTGAGCGAGCAGTTCGAACACCGGTGTGGCGTGACGCCCGTCCGGCAATTCGAAGCGACCTTTGAGCGCCGGCCTGATCCCCGGTGTGGCAGACGATGTGGCCTTGCCGCTCTCCCGCTCGGCCACCAGGGCTATGCCTTCTTCATCGCGTGCAAACAGGCCATGGTCGGCGCCGCCGGGGTTGTCGATTACCAGCCAGGGTGCATTGGTATATCGGATGAGATAGTCGACATCGATCTTGCCGGTCCGCAACAATTCGTGCACCAGCGCCAGGATCAACAGCCCGTCAGTGCCCGGCGTGATGCCAAGCCATTCGTCGGCGATGGCATTGTAGCCGGTGCGCACCGGATTGACGCCGATCACCTTGACGCCGCGTTCCTTCAGTTTGCCAAGCCCCATCTTGATCGGGTTGGAATCATGATCCTCGGCCACGCCGAAAATCATGAACAATTCGGTCTTCTCCCAATCCGGTGCGCCGAATTCCCAGAACGCGCCGCCCATCGTGTAGATGCCGGCGGCCGCCATGTTGACCGAGCAAAAACCGCCATGAGCGGCATAGTTCGGCGTGCCGAATGCTTGCGCCCACCAGCCGGTCATCGACTGGCTCTGGTCGCGCCCGGTGAAAAAGGCCAGCTTGCGCGGATCGGTGCGCCGCACCTCGCCGAGCCAGTCCGTGGCCAGATCCAGTGCCTCGTCCCATTCGATTTCCTTGAATTCGCCGGAGCCGCGTTCGCCGGTTCTCAGCAGCGGCTTTTTCAGCCGTGCCGGTGAGTAATGCTGCATGATGCCCGCCGAACCTTTGGCGCAGAGCACTCCCTTGTTGATCGGATGATCCCTGTTGCCTTCGATGTAGCGGACCTTGCCGTCAGCCAAATGGACGTTGATGCCGCAGCGGCAGGCGCACATGTAACAGGTGGTTTTGCGAATTTCGGTCTTGTCGTCGGCGGCTTGTCGCGCCGCGTTGGTCTGGCTCATTCATTCCCCCGAATACATGTGGCCCGATGCATTGGCCAGCACCCGGCCTGGTGCCGCGGTTCGGCAGCGAACCTCTGGCCGGTACGCATGCCAAGCGGACCCTCCGGCCAGCCAAATGTCAAGACCGGGACATAGAACCAGGCTGTCTTATGGTAAGACCAGTTGGGAGAAAATCATGACACGGGGCATCGGCGCACAGGACGATTTCGCCGGTTCACGGAATTGGCTAGCAGACGGTTTTTCCGTTGGGTTTGCAATACAGACTGTGCAATACCTCAAGTACGGCTGAAACTTCCTTGCCTTTGAGCGAATAATAGATTGTCTGGGCGTCGCGCCGTGTATTTACTAGGTCGGCATCGCGCAGCTTGCGCAGGTGATGTGACATCGCCGGCTGTGACAGGCCCGCCATGTCGGCCAGCTTGAGAACGCTGTATTCGCCGTCGAGCAGAATGCACAGAATGCGCAAACGCACCGGCTGCGACAGCATTTCCATTAGCTTTGCCGCGTCGCTCATGCGCGGTTCCATTTCAAGCATATCCTGGGTGTCGAGCATGACCGGCGTTCCATTTCCTGAACATTTAATAACTCTTATATAAAGAGCCTACCTCAATTTTTCAACCATCGATGGCCCTTGTACTGTCGCGCACGATCAATTCCACCTCAAGCACAGTGGTTTCAATCGCCAGGCTGAAATTCGACTGGATATGGCCGATCAGCAATTCCGCAGCAAGGACTCCAAGGCGGGTGCGCGGTTGCCGCAGTGTAGTCAGCGCCGGAATGAAGCGGTCGGCGATATCGATGTCGTCGAATCCGACGACGGAAACATCGTCGGGAACGGAAACGCCATGCCGGACCAGCTCCGACACAAAACCGAACGCCATCTGGTCCGACTGGCAGAATACGCCGCTGGGTCGGTCCGTCAGCTTGAGCCACGCAAGCGCCGCCTGGGCACCGGCGTCGAGGCTGAAATCTCCCGGAAAGAGATGGGAAGGATCAAACTGCAACCCCAGTGCCGCGAGCCGCGCCATCGCGCCCCCGGTCCTGGCGCCGGTCAGCACGTTGTGCCGGGGTCCGGCGATCATGCCGATCTTGCGGTGACCAAGGCCGGCCAGATGGGATATCGCCAGCTCGGCGCCGCGGGCATTGTTGACGCGCACCGAAGGAAACCGCCCTTTCGGGGTCCATTCGCAGGCAAAAATCACCGGTGGGGCGCCGGCGCCGGAGTTGGCCGCCGACAGGACCTCGTCGGGCAACGATCCATCGAGCGCAATAATGCCGTCGGCGCGGGTTGCGTGCAGGTACTCCCAGACCAGTTGCGGCTTGGTATGCGCCTGTCTCGTGTCGACGACGAGCATGTTGAAATCTGCATTTGACAGCGCCGTTTCGATGCCCGCCAGAATCTCCGAGAAAAACGGATTGCCCAGATTCGGCATCAGCACGACGATGGCGCCGGTGCGCTGGCGCCGGAGATTGCGGGCAGAGAGGTTGACCCGGTATCCGGTTTGCTCCGCCGCCGCCAGAACCGTTAAACGTGTTGATTCAGCAACGGTTTCCGGCTTGCTTAGCGCCCGGCTGACCGTTGCGGTAGACACGCCTGCAAGTCTGGCAACATCGGTGATCCTCGGCGCTCTTGATTCCATGACAGTCGGTATTCCCAGTCTCCCGAAACAGCATTGAAGCGCCGTCGGCAAATATCACTTGACTCCAATTCGCTTCACGGTCAACCTTTATGTAATCGATTGCAGCGACCTATTCTCACTCGCAATGTAATCGATTGAAATGGTGTGAGGACACCAGCGAGCCCGGGCTGTTGCTGGAGCGCGACCGGACCGGGAGGAGGAATAATCCTGGGAGGGAAATCGATGAACACACTCAAGCTTTTTCTGGCTGGCGCCTCGACGCTGGCGCTTTCCACCGCGGCCAATGCCGTGGATCTTGAAGTCACCCACTGGTGGACATCCGGTGGTGAAGCCGCGGCCGTCGCAGAATTCGCCAAGGCGTTTGACGCCACTGGCAACAAATGGGTCGACGGCGCCATCGCCGGTTCCGGCGGCACTGCCCGCCCGATCATGATCAGCCGCATTACCGGTGGCGATCCGATGGGCGCCACCCAGTTCAACCACGGCCGTCAGGCCGAGGAGCTTGTCGAAGCCGGCCTGATGCTCGACCTCACCGATATTGCCGAAAAGGAAGGCTGGAAAGACATCGTCAATCCGCCAAGCCTGCTCGACAGCTGCACACTGGATGGCCGGATCTATTGCGTGCCGGTCAACATCCACTCGCAGCAGTGGTTGTGGTTGTCCAACGCGGCCTTCGAGAAGGCCGGTGTGCCAGTGCCCGGCAATTGGGACGAGTATGTCGCTGCCGCGCCGCAGCTTGAAGCTGCCGGTATTATTCCGCTCGCAGTCGGCCAGCAGCCCTGGCAGACCACGTTGGCCTTCCAGGTTCTGCTGGTAGCCCTCGCAGGTCCGGATGCCTACACCAAGATCTTCGGCGAAAAGGATGCCGAACTGGCCGCCGGTCCCGAGCTGGCAAAGGTTTTCCAGGCTGCCGACAAGGCCCGGGCAATGTCGGCCGGCTCGAACGTTCAGGACTGGAACCAGGCCACCAATCTGGTGATCACCGGCAAGGCTGCCGGCCAGATCATGGGCGATTGGGCTCAGGGTGAATTCCAGGTTGCAGGCCAGGTCGCAGGCACCGACTATACCTGCCTGCCCGGCCTTGGGGTCAATGAGGTGATCCAGACCGGCGGGGATGCGTTCTACTTCCCGAAACTCGACGATGCAGCCCAGACTGAAGCCCAGGGCGTGCTCGCATCGGTGATGCTGTCTCCGGAAACCCAGGTTGCCTTCAATCTGAAAAAGGGTTCCTTGCCGGTTCGCGGCGATGTCGATCTGACTGCCGCCAATGACTGCATGAAGAAGGGTCTCGAAATTCTTTCCAAGGGCAACATCATCCAGGCTCCCGACCAGCTGATGTCACCGGACTCGCTGCAGCAGATCAACGATCTGTTCGTGCAGTTCTTCAACGACACCTCGATCACTGCCGAGGGTGCGCAAAAGACCTTTGCCGACCTCGTCGCGTCTGCTGACTGATCCTTAGCCGGATCATCCTTGAAGCTGGTCCCGTCATGGCGGGACCGGCGATTCTCGATATCAATTCATTTGATGAGCAGGAAAGTGGACGCGATGGCGCGAAGCAAACGCCCCTCAAATTGGCTCCGCAACGCCAATGCCAAGATCGCTGCAATCCCGATGATCTTGACCGTCCTGGTGGTTTTCGTTGGCGGTACGCTTTGGACCGTCCTTTATTCATTCACCAATTCGAAATTGCTGCCGCGTGAGAAGTTCGTCGGCTTCGATCAGTATGAGCGGTTGTGGTCGAGCAGCAAATGGCTCATTTCGATCGAAAATCTGGCGATTTACGGCGTGCTCTCATTGATTTTTGTCATGGTCGGCGGCTTCCTTCTGGCGGCGCTGCTTGATCAGAAGATCCGCTTTGAAAACACCTTCCGCACCATCTTTCTCTATCCCTTCGCCTTGAGCTTCATCGTCACCGGCCTTGCCTGGCAGTGGATTCTCAACCCGGATTTCGGCGTCCAGAATGTGGTCCGGTCTTTGGGCTGGACCAGTTTCGCCTTCGACCCGCTCTACAATTCCGACATTGTCATCTACGGCGTGTTGATAGCCGGGCTCTGGCATGAGACCGGGCTGATCATGTGCCTGATGCTTGCAGGCCTGCGCGGCATTGACGAGGATATCTGGAAGGCTTGCCGCATCGACGGCATCCCGACCTGGAAAACCTACACGTTCGTTGTCATTCCGATGATGCGCGGCATCTTTGTCACTGCCCTCGTGCTGGTCACCTCCGGCATCATCAAGGTCTACGATCTGATTGTAGCCCAGACCGGCGGGGGACCCGGCATCGCCTCGGAAGTGCCGGCCAAATATGTCTACGACACCATGTTCCTGTCGCAGAATCTTGGCCAGGGCTTTGCCGCCTCGACCATGATGCTGCTCACCGTGGTCATCGTTGTCGTGCCCTGGGCTTATCTCGAATTTGGAGGCAAGGGACGTCGTGTCTGATTCAATATTTACCATGCCGTCCGGAAACCCCATCAGCCAATCGGTGGTTCCGCTTGAGGGGCCGCGTGGCCGCAAGCCGCGCAAGCGCTTCACCCGGCGCAACATCATGCTTTATGGCACCCTGATCGTGGTGGCGCTGTATTATCTGCTGCCGCTGTATGTGATGGTTATCACCTCGCTCAAGGGCATGCCGGAAATCCGGCTCGGCAACATCTTCTCGCCGCCGGTGGAAATCACCTTTCAGCCATGGGTCAAGGCCTGGTCGGAGGCCTGCACCGGGCTCAATTGCGACGGACTGTCACGCGGTTTCTGGAACTCGGTTCAAATTCTCGTGCCCTCGGTGATCCTGTCGATCATCATCGCCTCGGTAAACGGTTATGCCATGGCCAACTGGCGCTTCAAGGGCGCCGAAACCTTCTTTGCAATCCTGATTGTCGGGGCCTTCATCCCCTATCAGGTGATGATCTACCCGATCGTCATAATCCTGCGCGAGATCGGCCTTTATGGCAGCCTCACCGGACTGGTGCTGGTGCACACCGTCTTCGGCATGCCGATCCTGACACTGCTGTTCCGCAATTACTTTTCGTCGATCCCGGAGGAATTGTTCCGCGCCGCGCGCATTGACGGGGCCGGCTTCTGGTCGATCTATTTCCGCATCATGCTGCCGATGAGCCTGCCGATCTTCGTCGTCGCCATGATCCTGCAGGTCACCGGCATCTGGAACGACTTCCTGTTCGGCGTCATCTACACCAAGCCCGACCTCTATCCGATGACGGTGCAGCTCAACAACATCGTCAATTCGACCCAGGGCGTGAAGGAATACAACGTCAACATGGCGGCGACGATCCTCACCGGGATCGTGCCGCTTTTCGTCTATTTCGTTTCCGGAAAACTGTTTGTGCGCGGCATCGCGGCCGGTGCGGTGAAGGGATAACAACATGACCAGTGTATCGGTCCGCGACCTGACCCTGAAATTCGGCGTCCTCGAAGTGCTCAAATCTCTGAGCATCGATATCGATGAGGGCGAGTTCCTGGTGCTGCTCGGTCCATCGGGCTGTGGCAAGTCCACGCTGCTCAACTGCATCGCCGGCCTGCTTGATGTGTCCGATGGCCAGATCATCATCTCCGGCCGAAACGTTACCTGGGAAGAGCCGAGCAACCGCGGCATCGGCATGGTGTTCCAGTCCTACGCGCTCTATCCGCAGATGACGGTGGAGGGCAATCTTGGCTTCGGTCTCAAGAATGCCCGCATGCCGAAGGATGAGATAGCCAGCCGCATAGCACGCGCCGCTGAAGTGCTGCAGATCGAACCGCTGCTCAAGCGCAAGCCGGCGCAACTTTCCGGTGGTCAGCGCCAGCGCGTCGCAATCGGACGTGCTCTGGTCCGCGACGTCGAGGTGTTCCTGTTTGACGAACCACTGTCCAATCTTGATGCCAAACTGCGCGCCGAACTGCGCGTCGAGATCAAGCGGCTGCACCAGAAACTCAAGAACACGATGATCTACGTCACCCATGACCAGATCGAGGCGCTGACGCTCGCCGACCGCATTGCGGTGATGCGCGCCGGCACCATCCAGCAACTCGACAACCCGCACGAGATCTACAACCGCCCGGTCAATCTTTATGTTGCCGGCTTCATGGGATCGCCGGGCATGAATTTCATCGAAGGTGATCTCGACGCCGGCGCCAGCCCCGGCTTCCGCTTCGCCGGCCAGACCATCGATCTGTCGAGCTATCCGTTCTCCGGCCCGGCCAAATCCGGCCCCGGCATATTCGGCATCCGCCCCGAGCATATCGTTGCCGGCGACGCAGCCTCGTCCGAGCGCTATTCGGCTGAAGTCGAGGTCGATGTGGTGGAACCGATGGGCGCCGATACGCTGGTCTGGTCGATGCTTGATGGCTGTGAAGTCCGCTTTCGCGTCGACGGCCAGACCAGCATGCGCGTCGGCGATCATGTCCGCATCGGCTTCGATCCGGCGCGCGCCTGCGTATTTGATGCAGAATCCGAACTCCGTCTCTAATTCCCGTACAGAAAGACAAAACCATGACCTATTCGTTCCAGCTTTACAGTGCCCGCGATTTCCAGCCGTGGCAGGACGTCCTGACGATGCTTGCCGAAGCCGGCTACACAATGGTTGAAGGTTTTGGCGGCATCTATGAAGATCCGGCAGGCTTCCGCGCGCTCATGGATGCCAATGGCTTGTCCATGCCGTCGGGCCATTTCTCCATCGATGCATTGGAGAACGATCTCGATGGCGTCTTCGTCAAGGCGAAGGTTTTGGGCATCAAGACCATCTATTGCCCGCATCTGGTCGAGGAATTGCGCCCTGTCGACCGCGCTGGTTGGGAGGATTTCGCTGCCCGGCTCGAGGCAGTCGGCACCAAGGTTCGCGCCCATGGTTTAAACTTCGGCTGGCACAATCACGCCTTTGAATTCGTCGCCCTGGCCGACGGCACAGTGCCCATGCAGGTTATTCTCGACCTGGCGCCCGACATCGAATGGGAAGCCGACATCGCCTGGATCATCCGCGGCGGCGGCGACCCAGCCGACTGGATCAGGCGATATGACAGCCGCATCACTGCGGTTCACGTCAAAGACATCGCGCCGGAGGGCGAGTGCGAGGATGAAGACGGCTGGGCCGATGTCGGCCACGGCACCGTCGACTGGACTGCACTGCTCAGGCAGTTGCGCGCTTCGCCGGTGAAACGCCTCTATATCATGGAACACGACAAGCCGTCGGATACGACCCGTTTTGCCAAGCGCTCGATCGCCTGGCTTCAGGCCAAGGGAGAGTAACTGTCATGGCAAATGTTCTTGGCGTCGGCATCATCGGCTGCGGCAATATTTCAACCTCCTATCTCAAGCTCGCGCCATTGTTCAAAGGCATCGAGGTCCGTGCCTGCGCCGATATCAATGCTGACGCTGCAAAGACGCGGGCCGATGAATACGGTATCCGCGCCGAAAGCGTTGAGGGACTGCTCGCCGCGTCCGACATCGACATGGTCGTCAACCTGACCGTTCCGGCCGTGCACTACGCGGTGTCGGCCCAAGTGCTCGACGCCGGCAAACATGTCTATTCGGAAAAGCCATTCGTGCTCTCGGTTGAGGAAGGCCGGGATCTTGCCGAACGCGCTGCCAAACAGGGCGTCAGGGTCGGTTCTGCGCCTGATACGTTCCTGGGCGGCGCCCATCAGCTGGCGCGTCATCTGGTCGACACCGGTGCGGCCGGACGGATCACCGGCGGCACCTGCCATGTGCTCAGCCCGGGCATGGAGCACTGGCATCCCAACCCGGATTTCTTCTTCAAGCCCGGCGGCGGCCCGATTCTCGACCTTGGCCCCTATTACATTTCCAATCTGGTTCAGCTGATCGGCCCGGTCGTGCGCGTGGCCGCCATGACCTCGGTTCCCAGCCCGGAACGCAAGATCACCTCCGAGCCGCGGTTTGGTGAGATGATCAAGGTCGAGACGCCAACCACGGTGCACGCGGTTCTCGAATTCGCCATTGGTGCGCTTGTCACGCTTGGCGCCAGTTGGGACGTCAAGACCCATGGCCATCGCCCGATGGAACTCTACGGCACCGACGCCAGCCTGATCGTTCCGGATCCGAATTTTTTCGGCGGAAAGGTGGAGCTGATCGGGTCCGACGGCAAGGAGGGCGAGCTGCCCGCATGGGATCATCCCTTCAGCGTGCCCAATCAGGAGCACAAACAGGGCATGATGGCCAATTATCGCACCGCCGGCCTGGCCGATATGGCTGTTGCCATTCTCGAAGACCGGCCGCACCGCTGTTCACTGGAGTTTGCGTTGCACGTGGTGGACGTGATGACCGCGATCCTCCATTCTGGGGAAACCGGCGAATTCATTCGTCCCTCCACCAGCTGCGAGCAACCGGCACCTCTCGGTATTGAAGAGGCGGCGGCGCTCCTCAACAAGAAAGACGTCTGACCATGTGGACACCAGCATCCGACCGCTATGACACCATGAGCTACCGGCGTGTAGGCCGGTCCGGCCTGAAGCTGCCGGCGATCTCGCTTGGCCTGTGGCACAATTTCGGCGAGGATACCCCGCATCAACTCAAGCGGGATCTGTGCCGCACCGCGTTTGATCTCGGCATCACCCATTTCGATCTTGCCAACAATTACGGCCCGCCTCCGGGTTCGGCTGAAACGGCGTTCGGTGAAATCCTGAAGACCGATTTCAACGGTCTGCGCGATGAAATGATCATCTCGTCGAAAGCCGGCTACGGTATGTGGCCCGGCCCTTACGGCGAATGGGGCAGCCGCAAATATCTTGTCGCAAGCTGCGACCAGAGCCTCAAGCGCATGGGTCTCGACTATGTCGATATCTTCTATTCGCACCGCTTCGATCCCGATACACCGCTGGAAGAAACCATGCTGGCGCTGGATCATATCGTGCGTTCAGGCCGGGCGCTCTATGCCGGGATTTCGAGCTACAACTCGAAGCGGACCAAGGAAGCCGCCGCGATCCTCAAGCAGCTTGGCACGCCGTGTCTGATTCATCAGCCTAGTTATTCGATGATCAATCGCTGGGTCGAGGATGACGGCCTGCTCGACACCCTCGAGGAAGAAGGCATCGGCTCGATTGTCTTTTCGCCGCTGGCCCAGGGCATGCTGACCGGCAAATATCTGGGCGGTATTCCCGAGGACAGCCGCGCGGCCCAGCACAAGTCGCTCAATACCGGTTTTCTCAACGAGCGCAATCTCGGCAACATTCGCGCGCTCAACGAGATCGCCAAGCGCCGCGGCCAGACGCTGGCGCAGATGGCGCTTGCCTGGGTGCTTCGCGGCGGTCGCGTTACCACGGCGCTGATCGGCGCCAGCAAGCCGCAGCAGATCATCGATTGCGTCGGCGCGCTGGCCAATCAGGATTTCACCGAGGCCGAGCTCGCTGAAATCGATACCTATGCCCGCGACGCCGACATCAACCTGTGGGCGGCATCCTCCGAGCGCAAGGGACCTGCGAGAAAATGATCATCAATCCGATCCTGCCCGGCTTCAATCCGGACCCTTCGATCTGCCGGGCAGGACCGGACTATTTTATCGCCACTTCCACCTTCGAATGGTATCCCGGCGTTCAGATCCATCACTCGACGGATCTGGTCAACTGGCGGCTTGTCAGCCGTCCGCTGACCCGCGCCAGCCAGCTCGACATGCGCGGCAACCCCGATTCCTGCGGCATCTGGGCGCCGTGCCTGTCTTATGCCGACGGTCTTTTCTGGCTGGTTTACACTGACGTCAAACGGCTCGACGGCAATTTCAAGGACGCGCACAATTACATTGTCACCGCCCCGGATATTGCCGGACCGTGGTCGGATCCGGTCTACGTCAACTCGTCGGGCTTCGACCCGTCGCTGTTTCACGATGATGACGGCCGCAAATGGTTCCTCAACATGGTCTGGAACCATCGCACCGATTCGGTTGGCGGAAACCCGAAGCACCCGGCTTTCGCCGGTATTCTGGCGCAGGAATACGATGGCAGTGCCGGCAAGCTGGTCGGCGAGCCGGTCAACATCTTTGCCGGCAGTCCGCACGGGCTGGTCGAGGGCGCGCATCTGTTCCGGCGAGACGGATGGTATTATCTGACTGTGGCTGAAGGCGGCACCGGTTATGATCATGCCGTCACCATGGCGCGCTCGCGCGCATTGGCCGGACCTTATGAACTGCATCCCGACATCTTTGTGATGACCTCCAAGGATGCGCCGGAGGCGGTTTTGCAGCGCGCCGGCCATGGCCAGATGGTCGAGACGCCTGATGGCGCGGTCTACCACACCCATCTCTGTTCGCGGCCCTTGCCGGGTCTCCGCCGCTCTCCGCTGGGCCGCGAAACTGCCCTGCAGAAATGTGTCTGGGGCGAGGACGGCTGGTTGCGTCTGGCCCAGGGCGGTCTGATCCCTGCGGTCGAGGTTGCCGCCCCCGATCCCACGAGCCGCAAATTGCCCGACGAAGTCATCCACCGCGATTTCAACGGCGCCACGTTGCCGGAGGAATTCCAATGGCTCAGGACACCCTGTCCGGAGCAGATATTCTCCATGACCGGGTCAGCCCTGCGCTTGCACGCGCGCGAATCGATCGGCAGCTGGTTCGAACAGGCACTGGTGGCGAGACGCCAGCAGCATCTGGGCTTCCGTGCCGAAACGTCGGTGTCCTTCTTGCCGCGCAACTTTCAGCAGGCCGCCGGACTGGTGCATTATTACAACCGGCACAAGTTCCATTTCCTGGCCGTGACCTGGCACGAAGATCTGGGCCGCGTTCTCACCATCCTGAGCTGCCCTGGCGACTGGCCGGATGGCAAGCTGGAGTTTCCGCTCGACAATCCGGTCACCTTGCCCGGGGATGGCCCGGTTGATCTGGCCATGAGCGTTGTTGGCGCGGACCTGCAGTTCCACTGCCGGCTGTCTGGCGAGGACTGGAAACCTGTTGGACCCGTCCTCGACGCCAGCGTGATCTCGGATGAAGGCGGGCGTGGCGAACATGCATCCTTTACCGGAGCCTTCACCGGCATGGCTGCCTTTGACACCTCCGGCAGTGTGATCACGGCTGATTTCAAGCAGTTCACCTATATCCCCGGGGACGCGTGATGCGCAGCCAGTTGTGCATCTATGAGCTCGCCAGCGGCGCGGTGGAACAGGTGCTGGCAACCGACCAATTGATCGAGGCGCCCAACTGGACGCCGGATGGCGCGGAGTTGATTGTCAATGGCGATGGCCGCATGTTCCGTGTTCCGCTGGATGCGCCGGAGCTTGTTTTGATCGACACCGGCCCCGCGGTTCGCTGCAACAATGATCACGGCGTCTCCCCGGATGGAACGCGGCTGGTGATCAGCGATTCCACCGGCACCGGTCAGTCCTGTATCTGGGTTCTGCCGATCACCGGCGGCATTCCGCGCCGCATCACCGCTGAGGTTCCCTCCTGGTGGCATGGCTGGGCGCCCGACGGCAGCGTGCTCGTCTATGTCGGTCGCCGCGATGGCAGCTTCGGCATCTATACAATCGGCGTTGATGGCGGCCCCGAGCGGCAGCTTATCAGCGGCGGAGGGCATTATGACGGTCCGGATTATTCCCCGGACGGCGTCTGGGTCTGGTTCAATTCCGACCGTGGCGGCAGCATGGATCTGTGGCGGATCCGATCGACAGGAGGTGCGCCGGAGCAAATGACTGCCGACAGCCGGGTCAACTGGTTTCCCCATCCCGCACCCGATGGCCGGTCGGTGCTCTATCTCGGCTACGAGCCGGGAACCGAAGGCCATCCGCGCGATTGCGAGGTCGAATTGCGCCTGGTGGATATGGTGGATGGTTCTGTGCGCACATTGCTGGCGCTGTTTGGCGGCCAGGGGACGATCAACGTGCCGTGTTGGTCGCCCGATGGCGGCCGCTTCGCCTTTGTCCGCTACCGGCGGAACGGTGCATAAAGGCTTTGTGTAAGTCTCGAGGTCTTTCGTGTGGCCGGCTTACCAGTGCGGCGGCGGCTGATTGGCCGGAGGGCTTCCGGTCTGGTCTTCCATATCCTGAAAGCGGTCATTGAGCCGCGCCAGTTCGACCCGGAGTTTCTCGCTCTGCTTCCAGCCTTCCGTCAATTGACGTGACAAATCTTCGATTGCCGCCTGTTGATGCGCCACCAGTTCTTCAAGCCGCACCAGCCGGGATTCAACATCCATGTCTGCACCATCTTTCCGGGTCATTGGCTGATCTCTCCCAGTTTCGCGCGCCAGGGTTCGGGCAATTGCACCGGCCGCCGCGTCGCGCGGTCAACATAGACATGAACGAACTTGCCATCGGCGAACGCGGTATCTTCATCATTGCGAAACAGCGCGATAGTGTAGGTTACCGACGATCCGCCAAGCCGGAACACAGCAATACCGGCGACGATCCGGTCCGGAAACATCGCTTCGGCGTGGTAGCGGCAACCGGTTTCGACCACCAGTCCGACAATACTCCCGTTCAGTGGATCTAGCAGGCCGGCTTCAATCAGCCATTCATTGATGGCGGTATCAAACAGCTGATAATGCACCACATTGTTCATGTGGCCATAAATATCATTGTCAGCCCAGCGGGTCTGAAGGCTTCGAAAAAGCTTGAAACCGGTTCGAACGGGAGGTGGAGTGCGTGTCATTGACGGCATTCACCACGAAGAATCGCGGTTGGCAAGCCCCTCGGTCACCGCCGTGCCGCCATCATCAAGCAGCCTTGCGATTATGTTGAAAACAAGGGGCTGTACAGTTCTCTTCCCAAATGATTCTGGACTTTGCATCCAGAACTGTCGAGACTACGCCAAAGGTCGCGACCGTGAGAGGGGCGGCGATGGCCAACCTTGAAAATGACGAGGTGACATGAACGACATTGCCATTGAACTCAAGGGGATCGACAAGAAGTTCGGCCTCGTTCACGCCAACAAAAACATCAATCTGAGCGTCCGCAAGGGCACCATTCACGGCATTATCGGCGAGAACGGCGCTGGCAAATCAACCTTGATGTCGATTCTCTATGGCTTCTACCAGGCCGACAGCGGCGACGTTTTCGTCAATGGCAAGAAAATCGTGATCAAGGATCCCGATGCCGCTATCGGTGCCGGCATCGGCATGGTCCATCAGCACTTCATGCTGGTGGAGAACTTTACCGTGCTCGAGAATATCATGCTTGGCGCCGAGGGCAGCCAGATCCTCAATGCAGGCATTGCCAAAGCGCGCCAGGAACTCAAACGGCTCGAGCATGAATATGAACTCGAGGTCGATCCAGAGGCGATCATTGAAGAACTCCCGGTCGGCCTGCAGCAGCGGGTCGAGATCCTCAAGGCGCTGTATCGCGGCGCGGAAATCCTGATTCTCGACGAACCCACCGGTGTGCTGACCCCGGCTGAAGCCGATCACCTGTTTCGCATTCTCGAACAGCTCAAGGCCCAGGGCAAGACCATCTTGCTGATCACCCACAAATTGCGCGAGATCATGGCTGTCACCGACGAGGTATCGGTGATGCGGCGCGGCGAAATGGTGGCGACCCGGACAACATCGGAAACTTCCGTGGAGGAACTGGCCGAACTCATGGTCGGCCGCCGTGTGCTGCTGCAGGTCGACAAGAGGCCCGCTTCGCCCGGCGAGGTGCTGTTTTCGGTTGATAACCTGACCGTGCGCGACAGCCGCGGCGTCGACATGGTCAAGGATGTGTCCTTCCAGGTGCGCGCCGGCGAGATCGTCGGCATAGCAGGCGTTGCGGGCAATGGCCAGTCCGAACTGCTGCAGGCCATTTCCGGTATTCGCCGTGCGGTCAAGGGCAAGGTGTTGCTGAAGGGCGAGCCGATCAATGTCACCGGAAAAGCCGATGCAGCAGAGTTGCGGCAACGGGGTTTGGCCCATGTCCCGGAAGACCGCCAGCATATGGGCCTGGTGCTGAAGTTCGATGAAAGCGAAAACTCGATCCTCGGCTATCACGACGATCCGAAATATCTCAACGGCGTGTTCCTCGACATCGACGCGATCCGCAAGGATGCCGTCGAGAAGATCGAAAAATATGACATTCGCCCGCCCAACCCGCGATTGAAGACGGCGAATTTCTCCGGCGGCAATCAGCAGAAGATTGTGCTGGCGCGCGAAATGGAGCGCGATCCAGCGGTTCTCATCATTGGCCAGCCGACTCGCGGCGTTGATGTCGGCGCCATTGAATTCATCCACAAGCGGATCATCGAGATGCGTGACGCCGGCAAGGCGGTGCTGCTGGTCTCGGTCGAGCTTGACGAGATCCGCTCATTGTCGGACCGGGTTCTGGTGATGTTTGACGGCCGCATTGTCGGCGAGCGCTTGCCCGAGACGGGCGAGGCTGAACTGGGCCTTCTGATGGCCGGAGTGGAAGACGCCAAGGAGGCGGCGGAATGAGTGCACCCTACGCAAAACTGCCCGCGTGGGTGGACTACGGCTTGATTCCGCTGATCAATCTGGCGGTGGCTTTCCTGGTCGCGGGCCTTGTGGTGCTGGCAGTTGGTCAGAGTCCGCTGCGCGCCGCAAGTCTAATGGTCGAAGGGGCGTTCGGTTACGGTGAAGGCATCGGTTTCACGCTCTATTACGCCACCAATTTCATCTTTACCGGCTTGGCCGTCGCGGTTGCGTTCCATTGCGGCCTGTTCAACATCGGTGGCGAGGGTCAGGCCTATGTCGCCGGTCTCGGCGTGGTGTTGCCCTGCCTCTGGCTCGACCAGTTTGCGCCCTGGTATGTGATTTTTCCGATCGCCATTCTCGGCTCCGCCCTGGCCGGCGGCGCCTGGGCCCTGATCCCGGGATGGCTGCAGGCCAAGCGCGGCAGCCATGTTGTGATCACCACGATCATGTTCAACTTCATCGCCTCAAGCCTGATGGTCTATGTGCTGGTCGATGTGCTCAAGCCGGCGGGCTCGATGGCGCCGCAAACGCGCAAATTTGCCGAAAACGGCCAATTGCCGCGAATGGATTGGCTGTTGTCACCCTTCGGTCTCGATATCGGTGGCGCACCGTTCAACCTGTCGTTCCTGCTGGCCCTGGTCGTGGCTTTCATCGTCTGGGTGGTGATCTGGCGCACCAAGCTTGGCTATGAAATCCGCACAATGGGGCATAGCCCGACGGCTGCGGTCTATGCGGGCATTCGCGAACACCGCATCATCATCATCACCATGATGATGTCCGGCGCGCTGGCAGGCATGATGGCGCTCAATCCGATCATGGGCGACCAGCACTCCATGCAGCTTGATTTCGTCGGCGGGGCCGGATTTGTCGGGATCGCCGTGGCGCTGATGGGCCGCTCGCATCCGGCCGGCATCATTCCTGCGGCCATTCTGTTCGGCATGCTCTATCAGGGCGGCGCCGAGATCTCGTTCGAGATGCCGGAGATTTCACGCGACATGATCACCATCATCCAGGGTCTGGTCATTTTGTTCGCCGGCGCGATGGAAAACATGTTCCGGCCTGCCATCACCACGTTTTTTGCAACCTTGGGGGCGGTTCGCGCCGACCGGCCCCAGCCGGCGGCGGAGTAAGCACATGGATTATTTCGATACGCTGATCGTCATTCTGCAATCCACCGTGCGGGTTTCCGCGCCATTGATACTGGCAGCACTTGCCGGGCTTTACTCCGAGCGCGCCGGAATCTTCGATATCGGGCTCGAGGGAAAAATGCTTGCCGCGGCCTTTGCCGGCGGCGCCGCCGCTTCGGTCACCGGATCGGCCTTCCTCGGACTCTGCGCCGCAATTCTGGTGTCGGTGTGCCTGGCGCTGGTGCATGGCTTTGCGTCCATCACCCAGCGCGGCAATCAGATCGTCTCGGGCGTGGCGATCAACTTCATCGCGCTTGGCGCCACGGTGATTCTCGGTCAGGCCTGGTTCCGGCAGGGCGGAAGAACCCCCCAGCTGGGCGCGGGCGAGCGGTTTACCACCGTTGAATTGCCCTTTGCCGCGGAAATTGCCGATATCCCTGTGTTCGGGCCGATCTACTCCAATCTCCTGTCAGGCCATTTTCTGCTGACCTATCTGGCCTTCGCACTGGTTCCGTTCACCTGGTGGGTGCTTTATCGGACCCGGTTCGGGCTTCGCCTGCGTGCGGTGGGCGAAAACCCCGGCGCGGTCGACACCGCCGGCATTTCGGTGATCTGGCTCAGATACCGGGCGGTGATCTGCTGCGGCATCCTGTGCGGCATTGCCGGAGCTTATCTATCGATGGCCATGACCGCCGGTTTTGTCAAAGGCATGACTGCCGGCAAGGGCTTCATTGCGCTTGCGGCGTTGATTTTCGCCAAGTGGAAGCCGGTCAACGTCATGTTTGCCTGCCTGTTGTTCGGCTTCCTCGACGCCATGTCGATCTGGATGCAGGGCAACGAGTTGCCGGTCATCGGGGTGGTGCCGGTCCAGTTCATGCAGGCGTTGCCCTACATGCTGACTGTGATCCTGCTGGCCGGCTTTATCGGCAAGGCCATCCCGCCGCGCGCTGGCGGCGTGCCTTATGTCAAGGAGCGATGATATGACCCGCGATCTGTTTGAAGCCGCCCGCGACGCCATGGCAAGGTGCCATGCTCCCTATTCGAAATTTCCGGTCGGCGCCGCCATTCGCGCCGATGACGGATCGATCCATGCCGGAGCCAATATAGAGGTGATTTCGTTTCCGGAGGGCTGGTGCGCAGAAACCACCGCAATCAGCCATATGGTCATGGCCGGCAGAACCCGGATCCGAGAAGTCGCGGTGATCGCCGAAAAGCTCGATCTCTGCACCCCGTGCGGCGGCTGCCGGCAGCGGTTGGCGGAATTCGCCGAACCCGGCACACTGGTGCATCTGTGCGATGCCGAAGGGATCAGGAAAACGCTCAGGATGGATGAATTGCTGCCTTACGCCTTCGAAACAGAGGTTATCGGATGAGTGCCGTCATGGATGTTCTGACAGACCGTTTGCGTGGCCGGATGCCGCGCCATGCGATTGTGCTGGGTTCCGGCCTGGGCTCGCTGGTCGAGACCGTGCAGGATCCGGTGCGGATCGCCTATGGCGATCTGCCGGGTTTTCCCCAAAGCGGTGTTTCCGGTCATGCGGGCGAGGTTGTCGCCGGACATATTGGCACCACTCCGGTGATCATGCTGTCAGGCCGGGTGCATTATTACGAGCATGGCAAGGCAGATGCCATGCGTGTGCCGCTCGAGGCCTTGCAGGGCATCGGTGTGACAAGCCTGATCCTGACAAATTCCGCCGGATCCCTGCGCCAGGACATTCCGCCCGGATCGGTCATGAGGATTACCGATCACATCAATTTTGCCGGTGCGAATCCACTGTTTGGCGAACCCAGTGACCGGCGCTTTGTCGGCATGACCAACGCCTATGACGCCGATCTTGCCGAACGCATGAAAGCGGGGGCCCACGCCACCGGAACCCAGTTGCATGAAGGCGTCTATATGTGGTTCTCGGGCCCGAGCTTCGAAACACCGGCGGAAATCCGCATGGCGCGGACCTTGGGTGCGGACGCTGTCGGCATGTCGACGGTTCCCGAAGTCATTCTTGCCCGTTTTCTCGGCATGAAGGTGGCAGCGGCCTCCGTGATCACCAATTACGCTGCCGGAATGACTGGAGGCGAACTCAGCCACCAGGAAACCAAGGACATGGCCCCCATTGGCGGCAAGCGGCTCACGTCCATCCTGACTGCAATGCTGGACAAACCGGACCTTTCTCATGGCTGAAGCAATTGATCTGAACTCATCCAAATCCGTGGCTGCGGCAGCGCTGGCCTGTCTGGATCTGACCGAGCTTGGCGATACGGCGACCGAGGAGGCAACTCTGGCGCTGGTTGACCGGTCAACCAGTCAAGCGGGCTCAACCGCAGCTGTTTGCATATGGCCGAGATATGTTGCTGCGGCCCGCCTGAGACTTGGAGCGGGCTCGCCGGTCCGAATTGCGACGGTGGTCAATTTCCCCTCGGGTGATTTGCCGGTGGATGAGGTGGTGCGTGAAACCAGTCGCGCCATTGCAGACGGCGCCGATGAAATCGATCTTGTCATCCCCTGGAAGGCGTTTATCCGTGGCGATGAGCAGGCTGTGCGGGCGATGATCAGCGCGGTCCGTGCTGCGGTGCCGGCGCCGGCCAGACTCAAGACCATACTGGAAACGGGGGAACTCAAGGATCCCGGACTGATCGCCCGCGCTTCCGATATCGCACTGGAAGAAGGCGCTGACTTCATCAAGACATCGACCGGCAAGGTTGCCGTCAACGCAACGCTTGAGGCGGCCCGCATCATGCTCACGGCAATCCGCAGATCGGGCCGGAAAGCGGGTTTCAAACCGGCGGGCGGCATCCGCACAGTCGATGATGCCCGGGCCTATTTTGCGCTGTGCCAGGAGATCATGGGTCCTGGCTGGGTTTCGCCCGAGACCTTCCGTTTTGGCGCGTCCGGGTTGCTCGGCGATATTCTTTCCACGCTGGGGAATGGTTCACCCGCGTCGGATCAGGAAGCGGGGTACTGACGATGCTCACCCAGGAAATCATCCGGACCAAGCGCGACGGCGGCAAGCTGGAGCCCGCCGATATCGCCGCCTTTGTCCGCGGCCTCACCGATGGAAGCGTCACCGAGGGACAGGTCGCGGCGCTGGCCATGGCAATTTTCTTTCAGGGCATGAGCCGCGAAGAGGCAGTGGCCCTCACTCTCTCGATGCGCGATTCGGGTGAGGTTCTGTCCTGGCCCGAACTGGACCGGCCTGTGGTCGACAAGCATTCGACCGGCGGCGTCGGCGATAATGTTTCCCTGATGCTGGCTCCGATCGCGGCGGCTTGCGGGTTGGCCGTGCCCATGATCTCGGGCCGGGGACTTGGCCACACCGGCGGAACCCTCGACAAGATGGAATCCATCCCCGGTTACACCGCGATGCCGGACAATGCCCTTTTCCGAAGGGTTGTGGGTTCCGCGGGGTGCGCGATTATCGGCCAGACCGGAAACCTGGCGCCCGCCGACAAGCGTTTCTATGGCATTCGTGATGTAACCGCCACGGTCGAATCCGTCCCCTTGATCACCGCGTCCATTCTGTCGAAAAAGCTTGCCGCCGGACTTGGAGCCCTGGTGCTGGATGTCAAATGCGGCAACGGCGCGTTCATGGACAATCCCGATCGCGCGCTTGAACTGGCCCGGTCCCTGGTCGAGGTGGCCGTTGGCGCAGGCATGCCGACAACGGCTCTGGTGACCGATATGAACCAGCCGCTGGCGAGTGCGGCCGGCAATGCGGTCGAAGTTACGAATGCAGCCGACTTTCTCACCGGCGCCGCGCGCGACAGCCGCTTGCAGGAGGTCACGCTCGCCCTAGCCGCGGAGATGCTGGTATCGGGCGGGCTGGTTGCGGGTCCGGATGAAGGCAGGGCTCGCGCGCTCGCGGCGCTGGAAGATGGAAGTGCCGCCGAGACGTTCGACCGGATGGTTCGCGAGCTCGGCGGACCGAAGGACTTTCTTGCAGATCCCGGCAGGCATCTGGACTCTGCGCCGGTCGTCGCGGACTGCCTGGCCGGACGGGACGGATATGTTACCGGGTATGACACACGGGGCATCGGGCTTTGCGTCGTGGCGCTCGGGGGCGGCCGCACCCGTCCGGGAGATCCTGTCGATCACGCGGTGGGACTGACGGGGTTGCTGCCCATCGGCGCCAGGGTCGAAAAGGATACGGCGATCGCTCTGGTTCATGCCAGAGACGACAATCAGCTGGCGGCGGCGCGGGACCAATTGCGCCTGGCGGTGAGAATCGGGGACGCTCCGCCAAAACCGTCCCAGGTGATCCTGAGCCGTCAGGATTGATCCTAATTGACCAGCTCGAGCGTGTTGTTGGTGACCCGGTAGGATTGCAGCTTTGACATGAAGCTCATGCCGATCAGGGTCGCGGAAAGCGCCTCGTCGTCAAGCACGAAGGCCTGGACATTGTTGACCGAAATCGAACCGATTTCGATGCGGTCTATCGTGACAAGCGCGGCATTTGTCAGGCCGTTGGCGGTGCGGACCTGTTGATTGAAATCCGAATTGGCCAGCCCGATACCGAGATTGCGCGCGGTCGTCCGGTTGACGGCCACATAGGTAGCCCCGGTATCGATCAGCCCGCGCACATAACGGCCGTTGATATGGAAATCAGAGGTAAAATGGCCGTCACGGCTCATCGGTATGCTGGCCGCCCGAATTCCGGTTGCATAATGTGCCAGGGGCTTGGCGGGGACAGCTTGAACCGAAGCAGCCACTGGCTGCGGGGATACGGATTCCACTGGAGCGTGCCTGGGCGCATCCCTGGACAGAAACGCCGAAATATCCTGCGCATAATAGGGCAGGCCCGACACAACCAGCACCGTGCAGCAAATAAGGAACAGATTCTTGAACATGCCGGTACTCCCGAAACTACCGGCCCAATAAACAGGCATGGCGCTAACAGCGGATGAATCCCGCGCTTGCTCGCGCCGAAAATCGCGGGATTGGTTAAGGAGCTCCAAATCTCCGGGCTGCTGGGAGTCTGCCGCTCACATAGGTAGTAAAGCGGTCGATGGAACCAGCACTCCTACTTGGTGCCGTACATCCGATCCCCGGCATCACCCAGACCGGGAACGATATAGCCCAACTCATTGAGATGGCTGTCGATGGAGGCCGTAAAGATCGGCACATCGGGATGTGCCGTCTGGAAATTGCGGATCCCTTCCGGTGCCGCAAGCAGACACAGGAACCGGATGTTGCGCGCGCCGCGTTCCTTCAGCTTTTCAATCGAGGCGATGGAGGAATTGCCGGTGGCGAGCATGGGATCGACCACGATCACCAGCCGGTTGGCGATATCTTCAGGGGCCTTGAAGTAATACTCGATCGCTTCCAGCGTCTCGTGGTCACGGTAAACCCCGATATGGGCGACCCGTGCCGAGGGAACCAGATCCAGCATGCCTTCCAGCAGGCCGTTGCCGGCGCGCAGGATCGAGGCGAACACAAGCTTCTTGCCTTCGAGTACCGGAGCGTCGATTGCGGTCAGCGGCGTTTCGATCCGCTCCATCGTGAGTTCAAGATCGCGGGTGACCTCATAGCACAGCAGCGTGGAAATTTCCCTCAACAGCCGCCGGAAACCTGCCGTTGAGGTCTCCTTCTTGCGCATGATGGTGAGTTTGTGCTGCACCAGCGGATGATCGATAACTGTGACGCCGTCCATGTTGCCCTGCCTTCAAGCTATGACCGGACACCGCGTTGATCACCAGAACCAATGCACGGATAAAGTCCCGCCTGTAAAACCATCATCACCGGCTCCAACCTGGAAATTCTCCGGGAGCGCAATGCAAATTCATCCTGATTTAGACACCGATTGACTGGTTCCGGCAACCGCCCAAGCCCATTTCAGTCAAGCTGTCCCAAGAGAATTGCGCGTGTTGGTTCATCAACAAAGGCCGCTTCAATGGAAGTCCGGGTTATCGAGGTCAATTGTGCTGCGGTGTAACCCCAGGTCTCCGCCGCCATCCGGTACTCCCGGCCTATGGAAGATCCGAAATGAGGCGGGTCATCAGAGCTCAGCGTCACTTTCACGCCAGCGCGCAGCAACCGGTCAAACGGGTGCCGGGACATGTCGGGATAGAGGTTGAGCGCCAGATTGGACCCGGGACAGACTTCCAGAACAACGTTATCGGCGGCAATTCTCCTGACCAGCGCCTCGTCCTCGATGGCGCGAACCCCGTGACCGATCCGCGCCGGCCGGACTAGATCAAGCGCGTCGCGCACGCTTTCCGGACCGGCAAGTTCCCCGGCATGGATGGTGAGGCCAAGTCCCGCGTCCCGGGCAATATCAAAGGCGCGGGCAAAATCGGCGACCTTGCCGAAACGTTCTTCGCCGGCCATTCCGAATCCGGTAATCAGCGGGTGCGGCCGCGTGCTTGCCAACTGGGCTGCCGCTTCGACCTTTTCGGCACCCAGATGCCGTACCCCGACGATGATCATCCGGCACTCGATACCGGTTGATGCCTTGGCCTCGGCGATGCCTTCAGCCAAACCGTCAAAATAGGCAGAAGGGGACAATCCCGCGGCGATGGCATGATCCGGTGACACGAAGATCTCGGCGTAGATCGCATTTTCCGCGGCAATTCCCTCAAGGTAGCTGCGCGCCAGCAACGCATAATCCTTCTCGTCGCGAAACAGCGAAGCCGCACCGTCATAAGCGGCAAGAAATTCCGTGAAGTCGGACCAGATATAGCTGTCGCCGGAAATGAAACCGGACACATCGGCATTGTATTTCCGGGCTTGAGCCTTGACCAGCGCAGCGGAAGCCGCCCCTTCGATATGGCAATGCAACTCGGCCTTTTTGACTGCTCCGGTCACAGGAAACTCCGCCCGCTTGCGCCCGCGGCCAGGCCCAGATGCCGCGCCAGCGTTGCTCCGATATCGGCATATGTCGTGCGCACAGCTATGTTGCGCGCCGCCACTCCGGGACCGAAGCCCAGAATCGGCACGCGTTCACGAGTATGGTCCGTTCCGCGCCAGGTCGGGTCGCAGCCATGGTCCGCGGTCATCAGCACAAGGTCGCCAGGTTTCAGCAGTTTGGCAAAACGCGGCAACATGGCGTCGAACGCCTCCAGCGCCGCAGCATAACCGGCGACATCGCGACGATGGCCGTAGAGCATGTCGAAATCGACAAAATTGGTGAAAACGAGATCGCCATCCCCGGCGTCTTGCGTGGCTTTCAGTGTCGCCTCGAAAAGCGCGGCATTGCCGCTGGCCTTGCGGACGTCGGTGACGCCCTGATGAGCAAAAATATCGCTGATCTTGCCGACGCCAAAGACGCGATGACTGCTGTCCTTGACCTGGTCGAGCAATGTTGGCCCCGGTGGAGGTACGGAAAAATCCCGGCGGTTGCCGGTGCGGTCGAAGCCAGTTTCCGCCGACCCGACAAAAGGGCGCGCAATCACGCGCCCGATATTCAGCGGATCGACCAGCTTGCGCACGATCTGACACAGATCGAGCAACCGCTGCAGCCCGAAGCTGTCCTCGTGCGCGGCGATCTGAAACACGGAATCCGATGACGTGTAGCAAATCGGCTTGCCGGTCCTGATATGCTCGGCACCAAGCTTTGCGATGATTTCGGTGCCGGACGCGTGACAATTTCCCAAGATCCCCGGCAGGTTGCCCTCGGATATGACCGCGGCGACCAACTCATCGCTGAAAGCCGGCCCCTCATCGGGAAAATAGCCCCAGTCGAACATCACCGGTTGTCCGGCCATTTCCCAATGTCCCGATGGCGTATCCTTGCCATGGGAGACTTCGCTGGCCGCGCCGTATATGCCGCGCGGCCGGGCTGCAAGCGCCCATCCCGAAGGGATATTGCCTGATGCAGCCAGCGCCGCTTCGGCCAATCCGAGCGATTGCATATGCGGCAACGACAACGGTCCCTCGCGCAGGCCCGGGCGGTCGGCCAGGCCCCCGGCGCATTGCTCCGCGATATGGCCTAGCGTGTTGGCGCCGAGATCGCCGTAAGCCTCCGCGTCCGGCGCCCCGCCGATGCCAAAGGAATCAAGAACAAACAGGAATGCACGCGCCATGTGAGAATCTCCAGATCACCCGCAAGTTAGCCGGATTCGGCCGGCACCGGAAGGGTCAGGCCAATCCTGGCATGGTAACCTTGTTTTCACCATAACCGCGCATTTTGGCGCAGCCGTGATATGAGTTGACCATGATTGTGATGAAGCTTGCCGCCACGTCTTTCGGCTTTCTCAGGACGCTCTGCTGGGCGGCCATCGGAATCGCCATGTTCATGGTGTCTCCCGCGCGCGCGGATTACCGCGAATCCGTCCCGGTCTTGCGGATTGGCCTTGTCGAGGCTCATGTCGCCGCAGTTGACCCCGCCAAGCTCGAAGCGGTTCGTTCCGCGTTTGCTTCCGCGCTGGGAATTCCGGTGGAAATCATCAAGCTGGGCAGTTATGCGGCATTGATTGACGCGCATGCCAGCAGTCGTGTCGGTTACGCCATTCATTCAACCCGCTCATATGCCGCCACCGATGCGGTGTGCGGTTGCGTTGAGGCGTTTCGAAGTCCGGTTGCCGCCGATGGTTCGACCGGTTTCAGGTCCGTGCTCGTGGTTCGCGACAGCGTCAACAAGCCGGTTGCCGATCTCAAGGTGGCCTATTCCCGGGAAGATTCGTTTTCCGGCTGGCAGATACCGCAACAGGCAATTCGGTCTGGCGGACTTGACGCGCCGCAATTGGTTCGCGCCGGCAGCGTCGGGTCGGTGATCGCGCTGTATCAGGCTGGCGATATTGACGGGTTTTTTGCCTGGATACCTGACAGGCCCGGAGATGCTGGCCTGAACGTAAAGCTGCTTTATGGTGGCTGGAACCAGTCCGCGATCATGAGCTCCGATCCGCTCCGGATGCTCTGGTCGTCCCAGCGCATTCCCTATGGTCCGCACGCGGTGCTCCGGTCGCTGCCCGACGATCTGGTCGATGCCCTGGGGACGTTTCTGGATCAGATGTCGGCCTCGGCTCCCGGTCTGCTGGACATTTTCGAACCCGTCTATGGCGGGGGGTATGCCACCCCTGGTCCGGAAGATTACCGCAATGTCAGGGGTCTCATCGAAGAACTGCCCGACAATGAGGCAGCGGTACTTTCCGGACGCTGATTGTTTTGTCTCGGCATGCCGTTCGGAATTGCTTATCGGCAGACAAACAGACAGATCATTTCCCTGATCCGGCGGATAGTCGGCTTGTTTCCGGCAAGCGCTGCCTAACAGTCGGAACAACTCACGCTGCTACCGACACGCTGACGAAGGTGGTAGGTTTTCTTCATGTGGATCGTCCGCATGTCGATGTCCTGAATACCCGGCATGACCAGCAGCAGATCGTGATCGAATTCGATCTCCGTACGCACCAGAAACGTATCCGGGATCGCCAGATCGGCCGGCAGGGTTTGCGTGGATCCGACAGTGTAGGGCCGCGTATTGTCTTCCTGCCACGACCATGAGGCCGTGCCGACACCGGCATTGTTGATCGAAATTCCGGTGATCTTCACCTTTATGCCATCCGAACGAAACGGCGTCATCACGCTTTGCGCCACATTGAACATGGATTTGAGAAAGGTCTTGTTGACGGTCTCGTCCTGGGTCACGAGGTCGGCGACGGTGCTGGTGGCGCGCGCCAACTTCTTGTTGACCGACATCGCGACGGAAACTTCCAGCGACCCCATGTACAAAACGATCAACACCGGCGCGATAAGTGCAAATTCGACCGCACCGACGCCTGAACGGTCTCCGCGAAGCTTCAAAGCTGCGTGTTTCAGTCCAATCAGTATTCCCGTCATGACCGTGTTCCCTTGTGGTTTACCGCCGGCTTCCAAGTTCGGATCGTCTCTCACGGGTAGTTTTCGTTGCGGAATGCGGCAGTCGCGACCATCAGGTAGTCACGCGGCATTTCGCCATCCTTACGGATGTTCGTGATGAAAGGCCTGACCAGATCCGTCGTCACTTCCCAACGATAATAGGCCCGGACAATATTGATGGTTTTGGGCCCGCCGGGGCTGTAGGCGAAACCGGTAGGATCCAGATCCGAGAACTGGTCATTGCTGGTTTTTGGAATGTAGTTTGGAATGGCCGCGAAGCTCGCGAACTGCCGGACGTCGAGATAAAGCTTCTGGTCATCGGGGTCTTCGACCGACGCGCAGGTGATCATCAGGCTGATCTCGCCGCAGAACTTGGTGCGGAACTGGTCCGCTGTCAGGTCCGTGGAGCGGCCCAGGCCGAAAGTGATCTGTCCGGTCCGGATTTGTCGGCTCATGGTATCGACGGCATTTTCCAGCAATTGCTCACCAGCAAAGGCAATGAACGCCTCGATGGTGGCGAAAATCAAAAGGAAAAACGGAAAAGCCAGCAATCCGAATTCGATAGCGGCGGTTCCGTCCTTCGAACGCCGGAAATGGCCAAGTATTCGCCGCACCCGCCACCGGGACGGCTGCCTTCGATTTGCTTGATCATCGAGATTCATCTTCGGACTCCCGGACATGGATTGCCAAGGATCGACGCTAGAACAAACTAGTTGAATTTTCGTAACGCGAACGCGGACAAGACGCGGTGCCTGGTTAATCAAACCTTAACCGGTAGCCGTCGCGTCAGCCGGATTTAAGGACTGGCTGTGGTGGTCGTCACGTGCTCTTCGCAGGACGGAGAGCAGGAATATACCGATCGGGCGGTCTGTTTGAAGACACGCAGCGTGTTGGCTTCATCAACAGACACCAGAATGCGCTCGTCAACGATAGCGTCACCGGCCTGGTCGAGGATCACAAGGTTTGTCGTGCCATAGGATTTTCCGGTGAGCACAATTGTTTGCGGATCCGAAACGGTGACATCGGCGACATTGGCGTTGCCGATAATGACCTTGCTGACCATACGGTCGAGTTTGAGAATGCGCGCATGATCCATGAACACCCGGATGACATCCTCCGTGGCATGCACCGGAGTTGATGACAGCGTCGCCAGGGCCAGGCCGCATACGACATGCAGAAGCCGGCGTCGAACAGGGATGGAGTTGGTCATGCCGTTTCCTCGGGATTGCGGATATGGCCCCTAAAATCGCGCGGATTGGTGAATGAAGCTTTAAGAAGAGCCGCATCGAGGGAAAATCTGCCGCAGTCGATTTGAAATCGCCCCCTTACGACCATTTTTTGGCGGCCAACTGGCCGCTGAGAAGGCCCGTCGGGGACCGCCTATTATAATGTCACGGGGGTCGGGACGTTCATCGCGAAGGTTGATCTTGTTAACCAATCGGGCAACCTCGGCATGGCAAGATTTTGCTAACCACCTTCCTTAAGCAGATTGAAAAGACCTCCGTGTAGGTTGTGATCATCTGATCAACGGTAACGGTTGACGGAGTGCTGAAACCACTATGTGGATTAAGGAGTATCCCATGAAGAATATTGTTGAACGTTTCGTCAAAGACGAATCCGGCGCCACCGCAATCGAGTACGGCCTCATTGCTGCTCTGATTTCGGTTGCCCTCATCACCGGCGCCACCACGCTCGGCAACACGCTGAACGCACAGTTCCAGAGCCTGTCGGACAAGATGAACGCCGCAAAAACCGCAAATCCATAAGCCCAGGTTTTATGGTCATTCGAATTTCGAAAGCCGCTCTTCGGGGCGGCTTTCTCTTTGCCGTTTTGCATCTTTCGCACGTCAGTCTGAACTGACCCCATTAAGTTGGACGGTTTATAGGCTGGGCAGATTTAAGGGCTGGGTCCTGTATTGTACAGGGCTCAGCCCTTTGA
>TARA_R110002050_G_scaffold286088_1_pt1 | contig 114166 bp, 98 predicted proteins | sample TARA_R110002050 | Tara Oceans TARA_R110002050 (sample SAMEA4396988) | marine metagenome | biome: Polar Biome; feature: [DCM] deep chlorophyll maximum layer (ENVO:01000326); material: water (ENVO:00002006), including particulate matter (ENVO:01000060) such as... | depth 25 m
CTCTCACAGCCTGACCTTTATACATACTATTTTTTTGCCGTTTTTTCATATCCCTGCCCCCAGTAATATTATCTTATTTCCTATACCTTTATATATAGGACCGATTTGTACCTCTAAACGATTTTTTAGGTTGGAGAATTGGTTAATTTATGGACCATTTGAAGGATTAGATGATTTATATCCTGGAACCTTGCATAAGGGATAGCAGCTTTGTTTGAGCTCATTTTTTAATACCACTTAATAAAGCAGTAAACAGAATACTCAACCATAGGAAGCTCTATGTATATGCTATAAAAAATAGCGAGTGCGGATAGCCCGACCTAAAACCGACCAAATAGGGCGGATTTGGGTTATGCCCAAATAATAGAGAAAGTCCTACGGGTTAGTGATAGCGACTGCTAAAGTTTTACCATTATAAAAGCGGTAGCCATGATTGGCGAATGAATAGATGTATTCTGCCATTTGATGAGGCTCGATACTAGAATGAAAATCTGGAAAAGCTTTTTTCAGCATATTTGTATTAACAGAACCAATAGCCAACGCATTTACTATCACATTATCTTCTTCCAATTCAATTGCAATACTTTCTGAAAATGAACTAAGTGCCGCTTTTGAAGCCCCATAAGCCGACAAACCGGGGAAACGAACGCTTCCTTGAAAACCTGACATTGAAGTTATATTAACCACATTTCCTCCCTCCTCATTCGACAAAAGCGGGATTAACTCTTGAATTAATAAAACGGGGGCTATGAAGTTAATTTCCATTACTTTATTTAGATAATCCATCCTCATATCACCGAAAGATTGAGGGTTTAGAAGCCCTGCAATGTTTAATAGCGCGTCAATCGATTGAATTTTTAATTTATTTAGTTCCAATCCCACGGTTTTTTGGAAGTCCTCCAATGCTAAATCCACTTTAACAAGATGTAGTTTTCCGGGTAAGTCTAATGCAAGCTCATTAAGTCTATTTAATTGTTCTTCGTTACGAAGAATTCCAATCACGCACCAATTCTGACTCAAAAAGTGCAAGCATGTTGCTTTCCCTATACCCGAGCCTACTCCTGTTATAACTGCTGTTTTCATTTATTCAATATCAATTCTATTCTTCGTGGGTGGCGTATTGTTTTAAAACAAATTTCAATAATCCCTCAGGCATATTATGAGAGGTAACATTTATATTTTCTGAACCATTAAATACTTTTTCGATTGAATTAATCGTTGCCGCATTCAAAATAGGTTCTCCGTCTGTAATTGGTCTTGAAGTCAAAATCACAACGAATCCATCAAGAGAATTAACCAATTGAGTCGACACACTTTGCACATTATTGGCATCCACCAATATGTTTGAAAGGGAAACAACAAACTCACTAATAATATCGCTTGTTGACTCTTTTATCAGCGAAAAATCGCCTAAGAAATTGAAGTCAAACTTAATCCCGTTAAATGCATCCAGATCATGCAAATGATGCTGAATACTTGATACCCATAAGGGCACTTTATTTACCGGATACGTTTCACTAAATAATTTTTCCGACCTTTTAGAAATTATTAACTCTGGAGTCAGGGCATTCTTTTTAGGTTTACTTTTTGATGGCGTTTCTTGCTTTTGTGATATTTCAATTTTTTCCATTTTCCCAGTTTTTTCCGTTTTTTCCGTTTTTTCCGTTTTTAAAGAAGGTTTCAATTGTATTATATCTTCATCCTTAGAATGATTTTGCGCTTTAAGTTCAGGAACTACATCCAGCAACTTATCTGTATGAAAATCTGAAATTAGAATTGGGTTTAAAGTTTTAGGTTGCTTTTGCATTCTATTTACCCAAAAGCCAAGAATCAAAATTCCAACTACAAAGACAACCCAACCCATGTATTTGATTTGAAAAGCGCTTAAATTTCCTTGTTGTATTTCAATTGGCGAATCCTTCACATCGTTTCCCACTTGATTTTCACTGTTACTATCATTTACAAGTGAGTCTGTCAAAGGAACAGAAACGAAACCTAGCGTATCTAAGTTATGAGCTATTGACCCCAACTGAGGCTGCATATCCTTTAGCATCGAATTGTAATTTTTTAAATATTTAATAGCCAATTTCAACTCCCCTTTTTCCTCACTTATTCTAGCTAATAATGCTAGAGCAAATAATTCTTGCTCTTTAAGATGGAATTTTTCAGCCACATTTCTCATTCGCCATGAATAATTAGTAGCTAAGTCTAACTGATGCATCTTATAATATAAAAGGGCTATTTTGTGTAGGGAATTTGTGACTCCCACATAGTTTTTATTCGCCAAACATGCTTCATACTCTACTTGATAATCGAGCATTAACACATTCATTAACTGCAATGTATCTCCGGTAATAACATAGTTATCTACACCCAACAACATTTCCTGTTGCTCAATGGAGTTAGATTCAATTGCCCACATGGATTTAGGGCTCAACTGCATAAATCCCAACCCAATAATTATATAGTATAAATACCGCATTAACCATAGCAATTTAGTATCAATACGGCCATCACATCTCTATTGCAATTTTAACTTATTCACCAATGACTATTAAAAAGTAACTGGCTCAATTGTTATGCTATTTTTGCTACACGAAACTTTCATTAAATAAAATGAGCAACACAATTTTGAACTGGAGCGGTGGTAAAGACGCGTGTTTAGCATTGCATAAACTGGCAGCTGATGACAATTATACTGTTAACAAACTATTAACCACTATAAATAAGTCTAGAGGACGAATCACCATGCACGGAGTTCGTACAGATGTTTTAAATGCTCAGGTAAATGCCTTAGGTTATGAGTTGGAGTTTGTTGAGTTGCCAGAAAACATAACCATGAACAGGTATTCCGAAATAATCGGTAATAAAGCAAAGCAGCATCAAGAAAACGGGGCTGAAGTGTATGCATATGGGGATATTAATTTGATTGACTTACGAAAATTCAGAGATGCTGAAATTTCACAGTATAATTTAAAAACCACATATCCCTTATGGAATAAAACTACCAAAGATTTAGGGGTGCTGTTTCTTGAGCTAGGATATAAGGCGATAGTTGTTGCCATTAGTTCCGATAAACTAGACGAGTCTTTTTGTGGGAGAGCATACGACCAATCCTTTTTAGACGATTTACCTGCAGGTGTAGACCCTTGTGGTGAAAATGGTGAATTTCATACATTTGTGTATGATGGACCAATGTTTAACCATCCAATTAACCTGCAAGTGGGTAAAAAAACGTATCAAACCTATTCACCTTCAAAGGAAGATGATAATTGCTTTTGCTCAAAACAAGAACAAAAAGATTGGGATACTGGTTTTTGGTTTTGTGACCTTACTCTAGCCTAAGCCCTTATCTAAATCAAGAATGAATTGAATGGCCTGATTAATACGATGATTGATAGGCGCATCGATAATTACCATTTCAGGGTACTTTGCTTTCAATTCTGAATGATAAATTCTAAATAACCTATCTCTATCTGTTGGGTTTTCACGTAAAACATCTGGTTCCCAAGGAATATTGGGTTTGCACAATAGGACTAAATCGTAATTTGATTTTTGATACAAATCAACAATCAAAGGGCTAACTGATTGGTATTTTTCATGACTCCAAATTTTAATCACCTCTATTCCCGTATCACAGAACACATAATTGGCCGTAGCAGATTGGGCAAGATGTTCTCTATTGTATTGATTACTCGCAATAAATGCTAAATCCTCTTGTTTATAGGTTGGTCTTTTACTCAAATATTCACGCGCGTATTCTGCCACGAGTCTACCATTAAAGTGAGTAGCCAACGCTTTTGCCAAAAAACTTTTACCCGAAGATTCAGGGCCCGTGATTAGAATTTTTTTCATTATGATACAATTTTAACCACTTTTTTCGCTAATGCATAACTACTTTACTATTTAATTCTAATTTTGAATTTATGATACGCAAAATCGCACTTTTATTTACCGTAATTTCAGTAGGTATACTTTTATATTACGGATATGAAAAGATGCGTGGTTCGCAAAAAACTCCTGTTGATATTTATACCCAAGTACCCAGCAATGCGGTCGCCATAATTGAAATCAACCATCCAAATGAACAATGGAACGATTTACTGACCAACAATATAATTTGGGAGGAAATACATGTATTTGAATCCGTGGATCAGGTAGAAAATTGGATTTCATTTATTGATTCTTCCATTACTCATACCACGTTTGAGCCATATTTAGGTATTGATAAAATTGTCCTTTCTATACTTCCCACTGCTACAAATGGTAGTATGCTGTTTCAAATGCAACTGAATCCTAAGATTAAAGATACAGATGTCACTACCATTTTGAATACCACTTTTGGATGGACATCCACTATTGAAAAAGAAAATGGGATTATTACCATTCAATACAACTCTAAGGAATTTTATGGATTGCTGAACCATACCGTATTTACCTTATCCGCTTCCAAAGAATCACTAATTGCACTTACTCACAATTCAGAAAACATCCTTACTGATATAAATTTTAATCGAGTAAAAAAAACCTCTTCCAAAAACACCAAAATTCGATTTTTTATCGAACCCAACCGATTTTCTAAAATCGTTTCTCAATCACTAAGTGAAAAAGCACAATTTGAGTTAGCATTATTTCCTTCTATTTCTTCGTGGGTAGAATTGGATGTAGCAATAAAGCCAGATGAAATTTCAATGGGGGGCTTTTTAAATGGCGTGGACAGTTTAAGTCAATGGGTTACACTTTTTAAAAACCAAGAGCCGATAAAACCACAGGTGGTGGAAATAATGCCTGACCGCACTGCATTCCTTTTGCATTTTGGATTTAGCAATTTTATTCAATTGCGAAAAAAATATGTGACTCGAGCCAGCGATCAACTAGGGTCTAACCACGATCTAGACTTAATACGTTGGGATACCATGTATGATATTTCGATAAAAAATGATTTTATTTCATGGATTGATAACGAAATTGCATTATCCGTTTTAGAGCCCGATCAATACGCTATATCCAATGACGTTTTAGTATGGATAGGCTCATCGGATGCTCTAACATTAAACGCTACACTATCAGATATGGCATTGAAAGTGGCCAATAAAGACGGCAGTGAATTCGAAAGTATCACCTATAAGGGATATCAAATAAACAAATTAAATATCCCCGATTTTTTAGCTACTACGCTTGGAGAACCTTTTAAATACGTAACCAAAAATTATTTTATTCAAATGGAGGATTACATAGTTTTCGCAAATTCTCCTTCCACTCTTCAATGGACAATAGAGCGATTTGAGCGTGGTAAAACTTTATCAAAAAACCCGAATTATCAAAATTTCAGTAAACGCATTTCTGATGAATCTAATGTTTTCATTTATTCGAATATTGCCTCTTCTCCAAATCTGTATAAATTACTTGCTAATAACGCCATTCAAAAGGAAATAGTTAGCTATAAGGAATGGCTACAGAAGTTTCAAGTTTTATCCATTCAAGTTAGCTATGAGGATGACGATTTATATTATGTCAACAATTTCTTAAAATACAACCCTGTTTATAAGAAAGAGTCCAATACCATTTGGGAGGCTCCGTTATTAACAATTTCCAACTTCAAACCTGCCTTAGTAAAGAACCATTATACACAAGCTACTGAAATTGTAACTCAAGACACAAACAACACCGTATACTTAATTAACAATAAGGGAAAAGTTCTTTGGACTAGAACCATTGATGGACCAATTATATCAAAAATCCAACAGATTGATGCTTTAAAAAACAATAAACTCCAACTCTTATTTAATACACAAAATAAAATTTACGTTTTGGATAGAAATGGGAATAATTTGGATAATTTCCCAATCTCATTGCCGTCAAAAGCATTGTGTTCGTTAGTTTTAGTAGATTATGAACAAACTAAAAATTACAGAATTCTAGTTCCAACTTTTTCAGGAGATATATTAAACTATGGAATTGATGGAAAAAAAGTAACTGGATGGAACTATACAAACACGGGGATTCAGGTTTCGCAACCTATAGAATTTATTAAGATAAATAACAAAGATTACCTTATCTGTATGTATGCCAATGGCACTATCAAGGCGTTGAATAGAAGAGGGCAAATAAGAATAGACTTTAACTCCTCACTCAATTTTGAATTAACAGAAGGTTTTGGGCTAGAAAAAGGTACTTCCTTAGACAACACCTATATGTACGCAGTTACTAAAAACAAAGAAGTGATAAGTATTTCATTAACGGATAAAAAGACGCGACTATTTGATATTGGCCTAGATAGCATAAATAATGTCCATTATTTTGATAGTGATTCGGATGGATCCATCGAAATAATTGTATCCAATAATCATAGAATTGCGGTATATAAAACGGATGGGAACAAAATTTTTGATATTCGCCCTATTGATGAAATCAATAGTGAAATTTCAATTTACAAATTCCCGGATGGAAATAAACTAGGTTATGTAACGCATAATGAGCATAATGAGCATAATGTGATACTTCTAAAGTTGAATGGAGACATAGTTTACCCTTTTCCACTTAAAGGTCAAACCCTTTTCTCTATCCAAGATATAAACAATGATGGACGATTTAATATGATAACTGCCGATAAAGAAGGTATTTTATTAAATTACACCTTAGATTTCTAACTTTTCCCCTTAAAAATCACCCTATTTGAAAATATCACGGAATACTATTAGTTGTATTAGGTTAATAATTGTTAATTTTCCATTCTAACAATCCCCCAATGTTATGAAGAAATTGCTTGTATTATTACTGGTGAGTATCACCACTACCATCACTGCTCAGAATGTAATGAGTCTGTATAATATGTCGCACATACCTCAAGTGGTATATGCAAACCCCGCTTTCATTCCTCTAGGACGTGTCAATGTTTCCATTCCTGGTTTGGGTTCTACCTATGCTCAAATGGGTAAATCTGATTTTAATACAAAAGATATCGCTAGTGTTGATGCAAATGGTACGTTACGATTAAACGTAGACCAATTTTTAAATGGGCTAAAAGACGAAAATTTGGTTTATTTCGGTACAACCGTTGAGGCCTTACATATTGGGTTTTCGGCCGGAAAGAATTATATATTCATTGCCAGTAATGACCGAATTAATACCCAATTCGCCTTTCCAAAATCATTAGCTATATTAATTTCTGAAGTTTATGAGCAAAAAGGGATTGAATCATTTCAAACCATAGACGATACTAAGGTTCAATATTCACACATTAGAGAATATTCTTTTGGATGGGCAAGAAGAATTAACAAAGATTTGAATGTTGGCGTTCGATTCAAGATGTTTTCAGGGATAATGAATGTTAGAACCAATACAACTGGAATTGTTATTGAAGGAGTTACCCCAGAAAATGAGTTGTCAGGCTTAATTAATGTAGATATTGAAACCTCTGGGTTAACAGAATATACCGATAATATTGTTCAAACTCTACCTGGCTATAATAATTACGGATACGGCTTAGATTTTGGTTTTGATTACCGAATTAATCAAAAATTTAAGGTTGCCGCAAGTGTACTTGATTTGATGGGAACCGTAAATTGGAAGGATAATGTACGAAACTACAATGCGGATTCCGTGAGGGTAGATTTTAATACCGTGGATTGGGCCTCTATAGTTAATCCAACCAAAGGAGATGGTTTAAACGGCATCTATGATTCAATTATAAATAATGTTGACCCTGAGTTGTCAGGCAAAGCCTACACAACAACTTTTCCAACAAAAATTTTGGGTTCGTTCACGTATTACCTTACCCCAAAAATTGAAGCCACTTTAATAGGTCAAGGAATTATGCATAAAAATATGTTTGAAACTAGAATCCGAGTGGGTATTCAAGGAAGGGTGAAACGCTTTTTGAATTATATGGTATCCTACGCGATTGTGGATAGTCAAGAAGACCCTATAAATCTTGGAGTTGGTTTAGCTTTAAATCTCGGGCCAATACAGATACATGCATTAACCGACAATATTTTCGACCCCTATCTTTTCAATTCTCAATTTAATCCAAGTTTACGATTTGGAATTAATTTAACCATGGGTAGAGATTACCAATAATCGAATTTTAAAGCTTTAGATAATGAGACGCATATTTCAATTACTGATAATAATATTACCACTTGTTGGGTTTTCGCAGAATAATCAAACTTGGGAAAAAGAGTTTAAAAAAATCGAGAATCACTATAAATACGGAAGGTATTACCAAGCATCTTCCGGAGCAGAAAAAATGCTTAAAAAGATGGTGAAAAAAAATGAGTTGAAAGATTTTTTCTTGCCTACGCAAGCTTTGAACTACAAATATAAAGCCGCCATTGGGCTCCGATTAGGAAATGACACCTTATTGGATAGAGTAATTTATGAATGGGATTCTAATGGAATTGTTCTGAATGATTCTATGGGCTTAATGAGTAATATCGCCATTGCCACTTCCGCATTTGCGTTTCAAAAATATGAACAAGCCAATATCCATTATCAAAGGGCAGAAAAATACATTAATAAAAAAAGTGATCCATATAAATATTGGGCTCAGTATATTCGTATCGCAAAAATGCAATTGTACTTACAAACCATGAGTTACAATACCGCGAAAACGTTTATTGACACTACCATCATGTATCAACGTAATCTCACAAAAAAACGAGTTAAGGTTTTCAATGAAAAGCGTGGTCAGGAAGAATTTGTAAAGTTGAAAAAGAAGGATTACAAAAACAGGGTAAGTACACTTGGTGTTCTTTTAACAATGAAAGCGGATATCTTTTTGGGGCAAGGAGATTTAAACAGAGCAGATTCACTTTATGCCAAAAACAATAGAGATGTTTTTGAACTAGTAAAAAGGAAAGATGTAGGTTACCTAAGAAATTGGTACGGTTTTACAAAGCTTAAAGTTTTAAAGGGAGATCCTTTGGCTGCACTAGATTTGAAGAAAGTCCGAAGAAAGTATGCTTCCAATGTGAAGTACACCATTCCTAACCTTACTTACCTTGACATATTTGAAAGTGAAATTCGTGCGGACGCTCAATTAGGTAATTATTCTAGATATGGTTCCGCATTAAAACAATACCAGAGGGAAGTCTTGAAAAACTATCCCAAAAAATCGGTTCATGATTTTACTGGAGAACACTTAGCTCAGTTAGAGGATTTATCAAAAAGTAAATATAAATCCTTTGGAAAGCACATGCAGAAACAGTCAACCAAACTGGAAAAGTATTATTCTAAAGATGATGCAGGACAATTACCATTTTTATATGATTTAGCCAAAGCCCAAATTGGTCAATATGATTACACTGGAGCAAAAAACACGTACGAAAACATTCTTCGAATTGCAGACATTAATAATTCGGATTCAAGTTCATTTTTCTACAATGCCAACTTGGAATTAGGCTCCTATTACCTTCATTACACCACTGATTTTGATATTTCGGATTCCATTTACAAAAAATACTTTGATGTTTTTGTATTGAAGGAATTGCACCCTTACCACCCATATTACGCGAAATTTTTAAATGATTACGCGTTGATAAACACCAAAAATGACGAGTTTAAAAAATCTATAATAAAATACAAACAACTTGCCGCTATTACTAAAATAAAGAACGGTAATACTTCTTCAGAATATGCAGAAGTGCTTCAAAACATGGCTCGTGCGCAAGTAGATATGGGCGATTATCCAGCTGCTGAAAAAAACCTCATCGAAGCAATGGTAGCTTATAAAACTTCTAAAGAAACTAAGAGTCAAAGTTACGTTCATAACCTGCAAGCAATTGGTGAGTTATATGCCATTAATGGGGATTTTGTGAATTCGAAAAAGAATTTGGAAGAGGCTTACCAAACTGCAAAACGTTTCACTTTAACCAATGAAATGTTACCCACCAACATGCACGAAAATTTGGCAGAATTGTATTTCGAATTAGGGAAATATGACGATGCCGAAGATATTATTCTAGAAACCATTGCCTTAAAAACAGAAAAACTAGGAGATACAAACGTGGAATTAATTCATCCTTACGCGTTATTAGGTCAGATATATTTGGTTCAAGGTAAGTTAATTGAATCAGAAAAATTCACACTTAAATCGGTGAACATTGCGAAAGCAAATTATGGCGATAACGCATTGCGATACCTAGAACGAAAAGCACTTCTTGGTAAAGTCTATTATAAACTTGGTGATTTAAAAAAGTCTATAGAAATATATGACACGGTTATTTCTTCTTACGAATCAAAATTTGGGACCAATTATTTGAATATTGCCAATTTACTTATTTCAAAAACAAGGGTTCAATTGGACAAAAACACACCGATTGAGGAGTTAATGGCCAATTTGAATCGAGCGAATGATATCATCACCACGAATGTAAATGACCAACATCCTAAAATTGCAGAGGTGACAGAACTAAAAGCGATGGTCTATTTGCGCGAAAAAAATTATGACCAAGCTTTAATTCAACTTCAAGCGGCAAATTTAATTTACACTTCTACCTATGGTGACAACCATTTTAAAACGGCTGACAACCAAGTGAATATTGCGCTGTTATATTACAAAAAAGGTAATTATGTCAATGCCCACACGTACTATGATAAAGCCTTAAGCATTTACAAAAAAATATTTAGTGAATCGCATCCTAAATATGTTTCCACTTTAAGTAAAATAGGACGGACATATTACGCACAAAAGAATTATAAGAAAGCTGCAGAAAAATTAAGAGAGTCTACGGCAATGTATCTCACCTACATTCAAAACTTTTTCCCTTCCTTATCCGAAGCTGAAAAGACCAAATATTGGGCTAGTATCAGCTCCGATTTTGAATTATTCAATTCGGTGGCGTTGCATACGTACAAAGAGGACAAATCGATTGTAGGTGACATGTATAACAACCGATTGGCTACCAAAGCGATTTTACTTAACTCTTCCATTAAGCTAAAAGAGCGAGTAATGCAATACGGTTCACCGGAACTGATTGGTAAATATAAAACTTGGTTGGATCAAAAGGACGTTTTACTAAAAGCACAAGGCATGAGTAAGAGAACGCTAGACTCATTGCATATTGTAATTCCAGAACTTCAAAGCAAAATCAATACGCTTGAAAAAGAGTTAAGTGAAAGCGCTGAAGGTTTTTCAAGGAATTACGAAAACAAAGCCGTTAATTGGGTGATGGTTAAGAATCAACTATCTTCTAATGAAGCAGGCGTTGAGATTATCCGTTTTAACTATTTTGATACTGAGTTTACAGACTCAGCCATATACGTAGGTTTATTCGTGACCCAAGAGACAAAAAACACTCCAGAGATTGTTATTTTGCCTAACGGTAACGAGCTAGAAAGCAAATACTTTAGTTATTACCAAAATGCAGTCAAACAGAAAACAAAAGATAGAAAATCTTATGCTCAATATTGGGAATATTTTGACTCCAAACTTCGAGGTAAAAATAAAATATACTTTTCCGGAGATGGAGTTTACAATCAAATAAATCCAGAGACGTTTAAAAACTTTGAAGATACCTATTTGATAAATAAATACACGTTCTACTTTATATCCAACACGCGGGATATTCTAGACCAGCAGCATAGTTCGTCCACAATTCCAAATACAAATACTACCGCGGTTCTTTTTGGAAATCCATTATTTTCTACCGATTCAGTATCTGCCAATTCCTCCAATAGTATTACTCCATTGGACCCATTGCCTGGTGCAGAATTGGAAGTCGAGAAGTTGAATACTTTTTTAAAGGATAATAAGTGGACTACCGAAACGTATATAGGAGCAGTGGCAAGTGAAACCAAATTGAAAGCAATACAAAGTCCTCGGATTTTACATATTGCTACTCACGGATTTTTCATGGCAGATGAACACCAAAACCATTCGTCTGAAATAATTGGAGATGAAGCAGAACAAGCTAGTAACCCTTTGTTACGTTCGGGTTTGTTGTTTACCGGAGCTGCCCCATTGCTAGCTACTGAAAATGTATATAAATTCAATCAAGAAGATGGGGTCTTAACTGCCTTTGAAGCCATGAATCTTAATTTAGACCATACTGAATTAGTTTTTCTTAGCGCTTGTGAAACTGGGCGTGGGGAAGTGAAATCTGGAGAAGGTGTATATGGCTTACAACGATCATTTATTGTAGCTGGAGCGCAGAATGTGGTAATGACCTTGTTTAAAGTGGATGATGCCGTTACCCAAAAACTGGTAACCCAATTTTACACAGAATGGATTAAGACAGGCGATAAAAGAGCTGCCTTCATAAATGCAAAAAAAGCCATTCTTAAAGAATACAAAGACCCAATTTATTGGGGTTCGTTCATTATGGTAGGGTTGGATTAAAATTACATTCTAAACCAGTAAAAAAGGGAGCTTTCAATAAGAATTGGAAGCTCCCTTTTTTATTACCATCCTACCCATTCCATCGGTATTTTATACATTAGGTAATCCTATCGAAATATGCAGAACAGACGTTGTATATTCACTCTTATGCTTCTATTACTTATTAACTAGGCTAGATATTCAAATCGATGCAGTATAGCCTTCCTCACACTATAACCAGTATCGTGTAAGTAAGATTGCTCCATCTAGTACAGCTTTCCTAGCCTTTCAGTATTCACAAGGTTCAGTGGCCAGAACCAAAATATAGCTCATAAAAAAAGCCCTCAGCGTAAACTGAAGGCTTTTCAATATTTTATTACTTCCTAATTTTCTACTTTCACAGACTCAAGTCCAATTTTAAATAAGAACATATTGTAGGCATCTTGAAACTCAACAATGTTTGGTTCTTTTTCAATCGCACTTTCATAGTAAGGAATTGCATTTAAAAACAACTCTTGATCCTCCAGATAAGTAGCAATAACCATATCTCCTATTGCAGAATTAGCTGGCACCTCATTTCGAAGCATATTCAAATCAGTTTCATATTTAGCCATTTCTGAACGTGTTGGAACTTGCAAAGAAATATAGCCTGAATTATTTTCAGAAACAGCAGCATCAGCCACTTTCATTTTATACATCTGCCCCGGTTTCAAATTCAATTTTGAAAAATCGATGGAAATTGATTTTTGAGCGGTTTCTTCAGTGAAAATTGATTCTTCGTAAAGGTTTACAATAGAAACTTTATAGGAAGTCGCATCGTTTTTAGGAAACCATTGAATACTTCCTTCAGTACCAGCAATTTTGGTTGTTTCGGGTAGGAACACCACAATTTCTTTGTTCTCAACAGATCGTTCTACCGAACCTGTATATTTCATATTTCGAGAAGTGTTATCATCCACTTTACTCATATCATTCACCAAAAGACTAAGATATTTTTGCGCTAAAGATGTTTCGCCACTTGCTAAAGCATTTGCCAAATCTTTCACATAATATACGCCACCTTTTTTTAGTTCCAAGGCTTTACCTTCGGAACTCACTAAACCAACATAACTTGTTGTTCCAGTAATAATGATTTTATCGTCTAAAAATATTTTCACACCCGTAGAAATTGGGGTGTATTCATCTGGATTAGCGCCTCGTTGAACCATACAGGTTCCTTTTGCCGCGAGTGTTTTAAACACAGCATCTTGTGCATATCCAGATATGGCAAGAATACTTGCGAACAGAATAAATGCTAATTTTTTCATCATAATAGTTTGTTTAGGAACATAATAATTTGGAATGCCTACGAATATAACCAAATATTTAATAACCACCTCAAAATCAACTATAAAAATATATATTATTTTTGGTTATTCAAAACTATACTTATGAAAATTTTTATTCGGAAAAGTGTGCTTATTTGTACACTCTTTATTTTCGGTTTTCTTTACTTTCTTTCTCACCTACCTATAAAGTTGGATTTATTGGACCCAATAGGAAAAGCGTTAGCCGATTTTGAATTAACGGATTTAGTTTTTAGTCAATTACGACCCGAACAAACATTAGATACTAATATCGTTTTAGTCAATATTTCGCATTTGAGTCGCTCGGAAATTGGCCAACAAATTGACATTTTGAACAAATATGAGCCGAAAGTAATTGGAATTGATGCTTTTTTCAGAAAGAAAAAGGCTTTTGAAGAAGACATTCAGCTTATCATGGCGTTGTCGCAAGTGAAAAATTTGGTAATGGTTTCGGATTTAGAGAAATTGCGAGATGACAATTCTTGTTTTGACTCCTTGTCTACCTCTCATCCTCAATTTAATCAATTTGCGGTAAATGGATTTGCAGATGTGGTGACAAGTGAAGTAAGCTACCGAACTATTCGTAAAGTAGCTCCTCAAAAATGCTTGGGCGATTCATTGGTTTTATCTTTTCCAGTTACGCTAGCACAAACGCTGGACTCCTCATCTGTCGTGGATTTATTGGCACGAAACAACTCTGAAGAAACCATAAATTGGAGAGGAAATTACACGAAATTCTTCCGGTTGGATGCCCAACAATTACTGAATGAAGAAAGTGACTTTTCATTTATCAAAGGAAAAATTGTACTGATGGGATTTTTGGGCGAACGAGTTTTGGGAGAAAAGTCGTTGGAAGATACCTTTTACACTCCTTTAAACAAACAATCGGCAGGAAGGGCTGACCCAGATATGTATGGAGTTACGGTTCATGCTAATACCATTTCCATGATTTTGAAAAGAGATTATATTAACACTCCTCCAGCATGGTTTGATGGACTAATTGCCTTCGTTTTGGTGTACCTAAATGTGGCCGTTTTTATTTGGATAGGTGATCGATTTAAAATGTATTATGACCTTATCACTAAGGTGGTAATTTTGGCAGAAGTCGCAACTTTATTTGGTTTAGTCATATTAATACTTCTGTACTTTCAAATTAAAGTAAATTTAACCATCGCCATCATTGCCATCATTTTCTCCGGTGACTTAACGGAACTATACATTGGCTCTTTGCGGGACATGGCCTTGACTTGGACAAAAAAATTAGGATTAGATTTAGAAAAATATACCACCAAAAACACCTAAGGTCTTCTGAGATATATTTTTTGTCCTGGTTTTAGTATTTCATTTTTGGATAGCTTATTATATCTACGAATTTTACTCATTTTCACTCCGTATTGTTGTGAAATTATCCAAATCGAATCTCCACTTTTGGTGATATGATAGGTTTTCTTTGCCTTATTCTTTTTAGGCTGTAAATACACTTTTTCGCCTTCCCTGAAACGGTAGGTTTTTTTGACATTATTATAAGCCATAATTTGCCAAGGACCCATTTCCATTTTTTTAGCAAGGGATTCGGGTGAATCTCCTTTGGAGGCAACGATAAATTTGATTTTATTATCGGATAATTTTACCATAGGTTTCCCATAATAATCCACGTCCTCAAATTGGTCATCACTATCATATTTTTGATTTGGGCCTTTGGCAGCAATTGGTATTTGCTCTTTCTTAGGTTTGATTTTTCCTTTTCCAAGCGCCTCTTTGTCTATATCATATAAATGGTAATCCTCAATGATTTTTATAAGCATTTTAGGGTATTTGGGATTGGTGGCGTACCCTGCTTTTTTAAGCTCATGCGCCCATCCTTTGTAATCTGTTATTTTGAGTTCAAAACATTTGGCATACCTTGTTTTATGCAAAAAATCGGCATGGTCGGCATACGAATCTTCAACGGTTTTGTATACTCTAAAACACTCTTGCTTTTTATCATCATCGTGGTAAGTTTTTTCTCCCGTCCAAGAGCTATGACACTTAATTCCAAAATGATTATTGGATTTTTTCGCCAATTCACTATTCCCATTACCGCTTTCTAAAAGCCCTTGCGCCAACGTAATACTTGCGGGTACCTTATGTTTTCGCATATTACTAATGGCGACATCTTTATACTTCTCAATGTATTGCTCTCGCGTCATTTTGGTTTGCGCTTGCACAGATGAACTTACTAATAAGAAAGTACTGAATACTAAAAAAATAAAAATGTTTTTCATGAAAATAACCGTTTCGTGTAACTCACAAAAGTAGCCTTGATTACGAATAGTCTTGGTTTTTAGAAATAGGGATACAAACAGAGGGGTGTTAATTGGTTTTTGGTTATGGCTATGGCTTTGTTCAACTATTCATTTTTTTCGCCTTCGCCTTTCCCTTTGCCTTCGCTAAAATTAACCCAACCACAATTATAGGGGCAGCACCACTCCTTTCTTTTCCATAAGGCCTAAATTACCTTGAACCCCACCGGTATGGATAGCTGAAATGACACTTCCTTTTTTGAAATAATCTTTTTTTAGCAAGTCAAACAATCCGAACATCATTTTACCATTGTAAACTGCATCTAATGAAATGTCATGGTCTCTTTTGAATTCATTTATAAAGTCGACCAATCCAGGATTCAATTTAGCAAATCCCCCAAAATCATAGGCTGTAATAATTTCAAAATCGGCTTTTACCACTTTCCCGAATTCTTTCAAAAACTGACTGACATCCGCTTGCATAAAACCTCCATTCTTCATTGCAGGAAAACCCAAAACACATTGCGATTGCTTTGCTCCTGCTACAATTCCAGCCATGGTGGAACCCGTTCCACAGGCGGTTAAAATATGCGTGGTTTCTGGATGAATATCCTCATTAATCTCCACACAACCTTTCATTCCAAGCACATTTCCGCCTCCCATTGGCACATAAGAAAAAGCGCCTAATTCCATTTTTAATTTGGGTAAATAATCACTTTCTATTCTATTAAATTCTTCTTTCGAAAAGAATCGGATTTCCATGCCAAGTTCTGCCGCTTTTTTTAAAGTGGTGTTACTTCTATACGCTTCATAGCCTCTTATGAGTCCGATAGTTTGAAAGCCAAACACTTTACCCGCCTCCGCCACTGCAGCTATGTGATTGGAATGCGAACCTCCAACGGTCACAACGGTTTTTATGCCAACTTCAGCAACCGACAGTAGGTTGTATTTCAACTTACGCCATTTATTACCCGAAATTCCAGGATGCAGTAAATCATCGCGTAGCATAAACACTTCCACTCCCTTTTCTTCAAAAAGAGGGTGAAACAATTGTTGTGATACCGATTTTTTTGGTGGCCAATTCATAGCTACAAATTAACACATCTCCATGCTTTTAAAACAGGTTTTGAATCGTTTAAATTTGGAGGAATATCACTACCATTCTACCAACAATAATCCTAATTTTGCAGCTTATTTTTTGACACATGAATATATCATACAACTGGCTTAAAGAGTACGCTAATGTTGACTTAAACGTTGAGCGTGTAGCAGAATTATTAACCGATAGCGGATTAGAAGTAGAAGGAATTGACGACTTCGTTTCTGTAAAAGGAGGATTTGAGGGGTTGGTTGTAGGCGAAGTGCTTACGTGTGAAAAACATGCCAATGCGGATAAATTATCGGTAACTACGGTAAATGTGGGAGCCGAAGAGCCATTGAATATTGTGTGTGGAGCGCCCAATGTAGCGGCTGGTCAAAAAGTAATTGTAGCAACTGTGGGTTGTACACTTTATCCAAGCGAAGGTGATTCTTTTAAAATTAAAAAAGGCAAGATTCGTGGCGAAGTATCCATGGGAATGATTTGTGCCGAAGATGAAATTGGACTCGGAAAAGGGCACGATGGAATTATGGTGTTAGATGCCGCATTAAAAGCCGGAACACCACTATCGGAAGTTTTTGAAGTAACCCACGATAAAGTTATTGAAATTGGCCTGACTCCCAATAGAGCTGAAGCAGCATCACACATTGGAACCGCAAGAGATTTAGTGGCACTTTCAGTGGTGACTGATGAACTTAATGTTACAGAAATAAAATGGCCGAATGTAGATGCATTCAAAGTAGAAAATACCAATTTACCGATTGCAGTTTCGATAGAAAATACCGAAGCCTGTGTTAGATATACCGGAGTTTCCATGACCGGAGTTGAAGTAAAAGAATCTCCAGATTGGTTAAAAAATAAATTAAAAGCAATTGGATTAAATCCGATAAACAATATCGTTGACATCTCTAATTTTGTGTTACATGAAGTAGGACAACCCCTTCATATTTTTGATGCGGATAAAATTGCAGGAAATAAGGTGATTGTAAAAACACTTCCTGCAAAAACAAAATTTACCACATTAGATGAATCAGAACGCGAATTGAACGAGCGCGATTTAATGATTTGTAATGAAGACGGTGGAATGTGTATTGCAGGAGTTTTTGGAGGAATTACTTCTGGTGTAAGTGCTTCCACCAAGAATGTATTTATAGAGTCAGCTAATTTCAATCCAGTTTGGGTACGCAAAACGGCTAAACGCCATGCATTAAATACGGATGCCTCCTTTAGATTTGAACGAGGAGTTGACCCTAGTATTACGGAATATGCATTGAAACGTGCAGCGCTACTAATTAAGGAATTAGCCGGTGGCGAAGTTTCGTCTGAAGTTTCTGATTTTTATCCAAATCCCGTTAAACCCTACCCAGTTGATTTCCGTATTTCATACAATAATAAAATTATTGGAAAAGAAATTTCGAAAGATGAAATCGTTCGGATTTTGGGTGGTTTAGATATCAAAATCGTGGAAGACAAGGGCGATTTATTAAAACTAGCGGTTCCATTTTACCGTGTGGATGTGCAGCGTGAAATTGATGTAATTGAAGAAGTACTACGTATTTATGGTTACAACAACATTGAAATGCCAAAGCAATATCAAGCTTCGGTAATTTCACAAGACGGGGTAAATCATGAAGTAATGCTAAATAAGGTTTCCGACCATTTAACCAGCCTAGGTTTTATGGAAGCAAAATCAAATTCTTTAACCGCCTCTGCTTATTACAAAGAATCTAAAACTTGGCCGATTGAAAAATCGGTACGGATGAAAAACCCATTGAGTATTGATTTGGATGTGTTACGTCAAACCATGCTTTTTGATGCATTGGAAACAGTACGTCACAATCAAAACCGACAAACGTATGATTTGAAATTTTACGAGTTCGGTAAGGTATATCAAGTAGATGCTAGTAAATCTGTAGACGAAATTCAAAGTGTGGAGCAAAGTAGAATGTCATTTGCTTTGGTAGGACGTAGATATAATGAAAACTGGACTGCGGTAGATGATAAGGTTGGGTTTCAAGATGTGAAAGGTTATCTAGAATCACTTTTATCGCTTTTAAACATTTCCCCAAAAGACGTGGTTGTTTCCGATGATATTATAGCTGATTTTTCTTACGGAATGACTTTTAAAATAGGCGATAAATTTCTTGCCCATGGTGGATTGGTCAACGAATCGCATGCTAAATCCTTTGGAATAAAAAATGAAGTCTTCTTTTTAGAATTAAATTGGGCGCTATTAAAAGGAACATCCGCTTCCAATAAAATTAAATATCAACCTGTACCAAAATTTCCTCAAATGCGTAGAGATTTATCTTTATTGCTTAACAAGGAGGTGACATTTGCTCAAATAAAGGAATTGGCCATTCAAGTAGATAGAAAGCTATTGAAACAGGTTAATTTATTTGATGTGTACGAAGGGAAAAATCTACCCGAAGGTAAAAAATCTTATGCTGTAGGTTTCACGTTCTCTCATCCTGACAAAACTTTAACCGACAAGCAAGTGGATAAAGTGATGCAAAAAATGATAAAAGAGCTATGTGATAAATTACATGCAGAATTGCGATAAGAACTAATTTCAACAATACTTTAAAAGCCTTCAATCTCTACTAGATTGGAGGCTTTTTTTTGTATATTAAGGCCGTTATTACATTAGTGCCACAGGAATACTAGAAATTGTACTCTACAACCCCTTGTATTCTAAGGTTATCCCCTGCGCTTTCAAACTCATCGGTTCTAAACCCATAGATACCTTCAACCGCAATGTTTAACGGACCAACAACATGCCAATACAAATTGGCACTTGCATAAGAACCTGTAAGTAACGTAGAGGCAGGTACACTTAAAGGATTGTCTAATTGAACATACCCATAAACCACGGTAGAGCTAAAGTGATTATTCTCTCTTTTATCATAATTCTTTTTACCCCAATAATATTGATAGCCGATGTATCCGCCATATATGGGTACTAATTTTAAATCTCCATGTGTATTAGGCACTGCATCCCAGCCACCACCACCAAAAGAAACAAGATATCTAGAAATACCGTAACCATAAGCCGCCTGATAAATGAACTTATCTCGACCAAAAAGAATTTGACTTCCGGAGGCACTAAACCCTCCTCCAAATACGTACTGGCTGTTCCCCGCATTTTTATACTCTATGGCACGGGCAACTCCTGCAATTTGAAAATGTCCGGTTGGCCATCGCAGTTCGTAATGAGAAACAAAATCTGGCAAAGTTTGATTGGTCGGGGTCACTAACGTATCAATCAATAAGTACCGCCCGTAATCAATGGTTGGTACTTCCATGCCTATAGAAATATCCGAGTTTTTGTTAGGGCGAATAAAATAAGTCAATTGGGTACTTCTCACCCAAGCCCCGGTAGATGGGCCATCAAAATCTGTGATATTTGGCCATGCTTCTTCATCCGTAAAACCAGACCAGGTTTGACCAATTTTAAAGTTCTTCACCCTTAAATAGGCATGTCGGAGTCGGAGACCACCACCACCATCACCACCGTAAAAATCGGTTTCAATATAGGACATGATTTCGCCCAAAGATTTGGTTTGAAACCGGGTGGCGAAAATCAATCGGGTTTGATTCATATCCGCATGATATTGCGGGTCATCTTGTATATTTTCTCTTTCTGTAGGGATAGACGGTAAATGCATTGCAGATACATTTGGAATTCCACGCATATCATAAAACGCACTAAATTTCACCCAAGCGGTGGTATAAAATTCTTTTTTTGGTTTCCCATTTAGAGAGTCCGCAGATTGCAATTTCAGTAATTGCGCATTTGACTGGAATGCCAAAAAAATTAACATCAGAATAGGTAAGATTCTTTTCATGGTCTATGCTTTAGTACACTCAAAATTAACCAATTTCCACAACCAATCCATCGTGAGCGGGCAACACATTCTTTGGTAATTCTTTCACTACCTCCTCATACTTACCCATTTGATGACTAAAATGGGTCAAATAAGCCTGTTTTGGATTTACACGCTCAATAATTTCCAACGCTTCTGGTAAACTAAAATGCGAAATATGTGGAATTTTTCGTAAGGCGTTTATGACCATAACTTCCACTCCTTCCAATTTTTTCAATTCGTCTTCAGTAATGCTATTCGCATCGGTGATGTAAGCAAAATTACCAATCCGGTACCCAAATACCGGCATTTTATAATGCATTACTTGGATTGGAATAATTGGAATTCCTTCAATTTCAAAGGTTTTATTTTCTATCGTATTTAAGTTCAATTGAGGAACTCCAGGATACTTATTATCTCCAAACGCATAATAAAATTCACGTTTTAGAGCAATTTGCACTTGCTCCGAAGCATATATTTCCATCGACTTTTTCATGCGGTAATTAAATCCACGCACATCATCTAAACCTGCAATATGATCTTTGTGCTCATGGGTAAAAAGCACTGCATCCAATTTAGTTACATTTTCCCGCAACATTTGGTATCGAAAATCGGGTCCAGTATCCACCACAAAATTTACGTTCTTCGTTTCAACTAAAATAGCCGAACGTAAACGTTTATCTCGTTTATCTGTTGAAGTGCAAACGGCACAATCGCAACCAATCATTGGAACTCCTTGCGATGTTCCGGTACCTAAAAATGTAACTTTTATTTTACTCATTCAATACAGCTAATAACTCCACTTAAAAATGCATCATAATCAAATCCACCACGTTTGTTTTGACCCAAACGGACCACAACTAAATCTTTGGAAGGAACTACAAAAACACGTTGTCCTTCGTAGCCATCCATCATATACATATCGGCAGGAACATTGGGAAGTAACCGATTAGATTCGTTTCCTGGTTCCCCTGCATTGAGCCACCATTGCGCACCGTACTGTCCTTTCGGAGAATGAGGAGTTGGCGTGGCGGTATAATCTACCCATCCTTTAGGCAATAATTGATGGCCATACCAATTGCCATCATTTAAATACAATTGACCAAGTCGCGCCCAATCTCTACCATTTGCCCACATATAAGATGAACCTACAAAAGTACCGGATGCATCTGGCTCAATAACAGCGGAGGAAATCCCTAGTTTAGAGAACAACTCGTTTTGGGCAAATTGGTAATACGCTTCATCCCCTATTTTTTCTCGCATCATACGCGACAATATATTCGTAGTACCACTAGAGTAATACCATTTTTTGTTCATTTCAAATTCTTTGGGTTGTGAAGCGGCAAATCCGCCCATATCCGCATATTTGTACAACATATTAGTGGCAGTACTCACATTTGAATAGACTTCCTCCCAATGCAATCCCGAACTCATTCGGAGCAAGGCATCGGTAGTAATGTTATTCCGAGGGTCATCTTTACTCGCCCATGCATTTACGGGTGCGGGTTGAAAAATGTCAATCATCCCTTTTTTCTGCATTATTCCGTACAGGGTATTCGTTACACTTTTAGTCATGGACCAACCTAGCTGCACTGAAGATTTGTCAAATTCATCGGCATACGATTCGGCAATTAACTGCCCTTTATAAATAACGATAACAGTTCTAGTTTTAGCAGGAATTTTGGGATTGGTGTTTTCATACGATTTTTCAATCACCGCATTCAATTTGGTTAAATTCAACTCAGCTGGAACAGTATCCGCGATTTTTGTCCCTAAAGGCCAATAAACCGTATCACTAAGTATTGGTTTTTTCAATTTATTATTTGGTAAGGATTTCTTTAACTCTTCTTCACTCATTTCACGAATTAGCGTACATCCCAATCCCTCCCGATAAACCGCTTTTGCGGTTGCAAATCCAAATACAGAACCCGTTGCAGATGAATCTGCTTTATTTAATTCAAAGGTGCCAAGCGATAAGGGAAATGCGCCCAATTCATTGTCTATCACACTTTGGGTAGTTCGGTTACCTACATACATGCAGGAGCAAACACTTTTAGCACCAAATCCAGAAATAATAGGTCCGAAATTTAAAATGAAATAAATAAACCCACCCACTAAAACGGTGACTAGCGCAATTAATATTTTGGAAAGTAGTTTCATAATTAGACCGATTTTTAAGGATAACAAAGAAAACAAACTGAAGGGATTGAACGGGATTTTCTACCTAAATAAAAGAATGGGAAACTAGAAAAACGCCAATGCAATTATTTAATTCTTTCCATTTTTTAATTGAACATCAATAGCTAGCACTTGTTCAATAACAGACGAATTATTTTCATTCTGAATTTCAAAATCTGCGTACTCCAGGCGTTTGGAATCCGAAATTTGATTAGAAATTCTTTCCCGTACTTGCTTTTCGGTGGCACCATCTCTATTCATAACCCTAGAAATTCTCACCTCCTCTTTCGCAAGTACGACAATTACCTTGTCGCAGGTTTTGTAAGCTCCCGATTCTATTAATATTGCGGCTTCTCTAATTACATAAGGCGAATGTTGATTCGTTTTCCAAGTTTCGAAATCCTTTTGTAGTAAGGGATGCACCAAGCTATTGAGCAAGGCTAATTTAGTATTATCTTGAAATACAATTCTTGCTAACTTAGGCCTATTGATTCCAGTCTCGGTATAAATATCCGCTCCGAAATGGGTTATCATCAACCGCCTTAATTCTACGCTTTCTACATACAATGCCTTGGCTCGCGTATCAGAATCGTAAACTGGTATTCCAAGTTGTTGAAATACTTTAGCCACCGTAGATTTTCCGCTACCAATTCCACCCGTGAGTCCAACTATCATTAATTATCAATTAACTCCATATCCATTTTCAAATAGCTTATTCTTTCAGGAATAAACTGAATCACATTTACATAGCTCGGATGAGTTCGTACCGTAACCGGAAGTTTGGACATGTTTTCCATTACATCCTCATATTTCACGATGACATCAAATAGTTCGGGTTTAATAAAGTCGAAGTGAGATAAACCCGTTGAATATCTTAATTTAATGGTATTTGGAAGTAATCTAATGCGTTTGCTATCCGGCATTCCTGAAACATGGATAGGAACTTCAATTTCGCCCTCGGTAAGAGACTCTACCTCTACCACCATTTTTACCGACCTAAATTCCGGATTAATTAAGCGCGAATTATACGCCAATGGAACTTCTACTTCAGTATGTTCTGAAACTTCAGTGAAATCGTAATTCTCAGTTAAAATTTCTTGCGTATTTTCAATAATACTAGAAGGACCGTGCGTAAGCACCATTTCAGGTACGGTATAAACTGGTCGTTTTAGTACCATTCCCTTTGCCAACGATAAGGAATAATTGGGCGCAATTAATATTTCCTTGGTTTCTCCTTTTTCAGTAATAACTTCAATAGTATCTCTATTTACTCTACTTACATTTACGTTATTACTTAACTCATTTCTCAAGTCATTGATAATAAATGAAGTCGGTATCTGCGCTTTTTTACGCGATCCAATGGTTTTAAACTCTAGGGAGGCTACATCAATAATAACAGTATCTTCTTCGGCAATGTTTCTAAATTGCAACAGGCTGTACCCATCGCCACTCAACTCAATGTCAATGCTATTATGAGGCACCGGAGAAAACGCACTTGATTCGGGAAGATTTATGTATTTAATTGAAAGGGTAACTACCTCTGAATAGGTTTTATTTAGGGCATTCAACAACCAAAAACCAGAGGCTAAAACAAGGCTAATTAGAAAGACATAAAACCTCCGACCCGGCTTATACCGCGCATATATATTTGCCGTATTATCCGAGTCGGAAATTTGCATTATTTACTTGCTGCTACCGCTAATTCGCTTTCGCCTGATCCTGTAGAATATTCTGGAGAAACAGCAGAACGTTCTACAACAAAACGAGTTTTACTTTCAGCTTCTAACAGAACAGTTGTTTCTTTAATTTCTAAAATTTTACCATGTATTCCACCAATAGTCACTACTTTATCGCCTTTTTTCATGGCTTCTCTAAATAATTTGGCTTCCTTTGATTTCTTCATTTGAGGTCTAATCAAAAAGAAATAAAATACGATTGCTATTAAAATTAGCGGTCCGAATTGGGACATTATTGAATTTAAATCCATCTTTTTTTATTATTCTGGTGCAACTACCTCTCCCTTCAAAACAATCACATTGTTTACCGGTGAAGTATTTGCGGTTATATATACTTTTTTTGTTTGTTTACCCTTTTTACCAGCGCTATTAAACACCACTTCAATTTCTCCTGTTGCCCCTGGTTTAATAGGTCGTTTTGGCCATTTAGGAATCGTACAACCACATGAGCCATTAGCTGAAGAAATAATTAAATCAATATCACCTTCATTTTTGAATTGATACGTTTTAGTAACGCTTTCCCCTTGCACTATCGATCCAAAGTTTTGTTCCGTAATAGGAAAGCTCATAATTGCCGATTGTTCGTCTGGTTTTTCGCTTGATGCACTAGCCGGATTTTTAACTAAATCAGGTGATAGATTAGTTGCATTTCCTTCCTCTTGGCAAGAGGTTAAATTCATCAGCAACCCTAAAACCAGTATTTTATAAGCGTATTTCATTAGTGTAAAATTATCTATTTATAAGCCCCATGCCCGCTTTATTCAACTTATTATCGTTTTTCAAATCTATTAAAACTTTATCTAAAACACCATTAATAAATATTCTACTTTTTTCGGTACTGTAATTTTTAGAAATCTCCAAATATTCATTCATCGTTACCTTTACGGGAATGGCGGGGAAACTAGTAAACTCTGTAATGGCAATTTTCATCAAAACCGTATCCAATTTTGCAATTCTTTCTACATCCCAATTTTTAGTGTATTTCTCCACTAGATTCATGGATGTTTCTGCTTGTAAAATGGTTTTATGATACAATTCTTTCACAAATTTCAAGTCCTCTCTTTCGCTCTTGAAAAGTTGCATTAAAACTGGTTTTGCAATAGCTAAATTGTAATTTTCATTGGCTTTTCTAACCGCTTCTTCGGCATCCAAAACTTCCGTTGCAGAAAAATCAACTTCGGTTTCCAATTTTTTATTCACCTCTTCCAATTTAGCTTTCGATTCTTCTACCGAATTCCAATCCATTCCTGGACGCAAGGCGCTTAAAGTTTTCACTACATTAATACTTACCATTTGCACATCATCGTACCAGTAAATACTTCTTTCTTCAAAAAGGTCTAAAAACACCTCATTTACAGCAATGTAATTTTTGAAGATATAAATTAGGATTTCAACTTCATGCTGAAAATTATGTCTCGGGTTAGACATGAAAGCTTTATACTTCTTATCCTCTTCAACTAATTTCCAGATTTTTTTGATGTTATCTGATTCAATACTCCAATCTACCTTTTCAGCATAGAGTTTGAATTTCTTATTATTTTCAAGGGTTAACACCGCATCGCTAAATGCAAATCTCAAACTAGGATTTAAATCAGACTCAGAAACAATTCTTTTTTCTTTGTTTAATTCAATACTTCTCCTGCTCATTTCCACTACTTCAAGTAGTAAACTGAGCATTTGAATATATAGATTAAAGACTTCATCTAAACTCTTTATGAGAGATTTTTCTCCTTGTTGTAAGTCGTGATTTGCAGAATCATATGCATAAACTGCTTGCATCACCTTAACTCTTAGATACCTTCTATTAAATAACCCCTCCATCAAAGACCTTTTTGTTATTGATTGGTTATGCCCTAACCGTAGACTAAAAAAAGCGCTACTTTTGACCCCAAATCAATGTGTATTTTTTTGCAGCGGCAAAGTTAGTGCTTTTTAATTTTCACAAACCAATTTTTCAATAATTAATGCGTTCATTATTCTTCCTAAATAAGTACTTTTTTAAATACAAATGGCGATTACTATTAGGTTTGATTTTCATTACGGCATCTAATCTATTTGCCATTTTACCCGCTCAAATTATCCGGGTAGCATTTGATATGGTGGGTGATACGGTAACTCGCTATAAATTACTATCCAATTTTACCGGACAACAATCCTACTCAGATTTTGTGACTTATTCTATTCTAATTTTTGGAATCATTGTTTTCTCCATGGCATTGATCAAAGGATTTTTTACATTTCTTAACCGACAAACGATTATTGTGATGTCACGTTTGATAGAATTTGACCTAAAAAATGATATTTTCAATCATTACCAAAAACTTGATATAGCCTTTTACAAAACGAATAGTACAGGCGATTTAATGAACCGAATTAGCGAAGATGTGAGTCGGGTAAGAATGTATATAGGCCCAGCTGTGATGTATACTACCAATATGGTGGTGGTTTTTATTTTGGTTGTTTGGGCCATGCTTTCGGTAAATGTAGAACTTACCTTATATGTATTACTTCCACTACCTATTTTGTCTGCATCTATTTATATGGTAAGCAATATCATTAATATAAAAAGTGAAAAGGTGCAACGTCAATTATCCACCATTTCCACTTTTGTGCAAGAAGCTTTTTCTGGAATACGGGTTTTTAAAGCCTATAACACAAGTATTCATCGTGACCAGCTGTTTAACGAGGAAACCGAAGAATACAAAAGAGTAAATCTAGAATTGGTAAAGGTAAATGCCCTGTTTATGCCATTAATGGTTTTGCTCATTGGTTTTAGCACGATCATCACCATTTACGTTGGAGGAAATCTGGCTATTGCCGGTGAAATTACGTCTGGAAATATTGCCGAATTTGTTATTTACGTAAACATGCTAACCTGGCCTGTGGCCGTGGTAGGATGGGTAACCTCGATGGTACAAAGAGCTGCTGCCTCTCAAAAAAGAATCAATGAGTTTTTAAACTTTAAACCTGCTATTTCTTCTCCCACGGAAAAGGACACCCCAATCAACGGAGATATCGTTTTTGATAAAGTAAGTTTTACCTATCCTGACTCAGGAATTGAAGCTTTAAAAAACGTAAGTTTCAAGGTGAAGAATGGTCAATCTTTGGCTATTACTGGAAGAACCGGGTCTGGAAAAAGTACAATTGCACAATTATTGGTTCGATTATATGACATTACAGAGGGAAAAATATTAATAAACAACACTCCAATAAACGAACTTAATCTTTCCTCATTAAGGAAAAATATTGGGTATGTGAATCAAGACGTATTCTTATTCTCAGATACCATTTCCAATAATATTTCGTTCGGTGCTAAAATGGAAAACGTGACCGAACAGGCCATTTCAGAGGCCGCAAAAAAAGCGGATATTTTGGATAATATCTTGGAATTACCTCTTGGCTTTCAAACTAAAATTGGAGAAAGAGGGGTTACTCTCTCTGGTGGTCAGAAACAACGAATCTCGATGGCCCGAGCATTAGTTACCGACCCGGAAATTTTGATTCTAGATGACAGCCTATCGGCAGTTGATACCGAAACGGAAGACACTGTTTTGGGTCATTTAAATACGTTTATGAAAGGGCGAACCACCATTATTATTTCGCACCGGATTTCGTCAATCAAACATTGTGATAACATATTGGTATTAGACCAAGGTCATATTGCAGAGCAAGGTACACATGATGAAATTATGAAAAACAACGGGTTATATGCTTCGCTTTACAATCAACAATTGTTGGATGGCAAACAAGAAGGTTAACCAGTTACCTTTTTTTATAAGGTAAAGTCTGTTACCTGGGGAGCACTCATTATTTAAATGAGTGAAAAATGTAATTTGACGGTATTCATTTATATAGTTTTCCACAACTCTTTTTATTCACTTATTAATCATGGCATTGACAATGATATTTATCAGTTTCAACCCGTGATTTTTATCGCCAAAGAGAATAGCATTTGATGTAAATTTGCACACTAATTAAATTTACAATGATGGATAAAAACATAGCAGATAAAGAAGTTTCGTTTGAGGATACCAAAACCGCTTTTTCTCATCTTTCGGATAAAGATTTAAATTTTTCTATTAAAATGTTTCAATTAATGCAAAATCCATCCTTAGTTAAGGTAGGAACTGCATTATCTAATTTTGCATTAGCCACCCATTTACCTATTACAGGAATTGTAAGAAGTACGGTATTCCGTCAATTTTGTGGAGGTATTAATTTAGAGGAAAGTTTGGAGAAAATTGCTGAATTGAACTCTGCCAAAGTAGGTGCCATTTTAGACTATGCAGTTGAAGGAGCTCAAAAAGAATCGGCATTTGACCATACGAAAGAGCAAATAATTACCGTCATTAAAAAAGCCCAAACTACCGATGGAATTCCTGTAGCTTGCATGAAAATGTCAGGTATTGCTCGTTTTGATTTGTTAGAAAAAGTAACCAATGAAGCCGAACTTACCGAAATTGAAAAACAAGAATATAAACGGTCTGTAGATCGTTTTGAAGAAATTTGTAAAACCTCATTTGAAACAGGTATTCCCATTTACGTGGATGCAGAAGAAACTTGGATTCAACCAGCAATTGACCGATTGGTAGAATCACGAATGCGTAAATACAATACCAAAAAAGCCATTGTTTTCCATACCTTACAAATGTACCGTAAGGATAAAATGGATCATCTTAAAAGGTTGATTGCAGAATCAAAAAAAGAAGGTTGGTTTTTAGGAATTAAATTTGTTCGTGGCGCTTATTTGGAAAAAGAAAACCAACGAGCTAAAGACATGGGATACCCTACTTTAATGCAACCCAATAAAGCAGCTACAGATCACGATTTTGATGCCGCCATTGAGTTGATGGTAGAGAATATTGACCATACCGAAATTTGTAATGGAACACACAATGCATTGAGCTCTATGAAATTGGTAAAGCTTATGCGGAAGCATAATTTAGAACATAATGATGCGCGTATCTACTTTTCCCAACTAAAAGGAATGAGCGACACCATTAGTTTCAATTTGGCAGATGCGGGGTATAATGTTTCCAAATATTTGCCTTATGGTCCTGTAAAAGCTACGATTCCTTACCTCACCCGTAGAGCGGAAGAAAACACCGCTATTGCCGGCCAAATGGGTAAAGAATTGGCAGACCTATTAGAGGAAAAAGCGAGAAGAGACGCTTTAAAATAATGAACTCGAAAAGGCGAAAACTCTGTGTAGTTTTCGCCTTTATTTTCCCCTCAATTCCGCCCAATTTATTTCAGTTGTAGAACAAACTCTTTTGAAGTAATTTGCGTCTTTTAAAGTATGCTTGAAATTTCTCCAAAGTAATAAGGAGAAACCTAGCTAAAATGATTTAATATTCGCACCGATAACAAACTGATTTTGAATAAATTTACACAACTTTTAAAACCTAAATATTTTGTCAAACTAATCGTATTAGTGGCTTTTTTAGGTACTGGATTGGTTGCTCACGCAACGCATCTTATTGGTGGAAACATGGGTTATATTTACGTAGGGCCTGATCCTGCCATTACCGGAAATTCTTTATATAAGATTACTTTGGACGCCTATCAAGATTGTAATTCTACCAACTGGTGGTCTGCAGGAGGGGTTTTTCCAGAAGGTAGAATAAATGTAGGTATATACGAAGGAGCTTACGCGCCTACCGCAGCTATATCCAATTCTGGATCAATTAATTTGATATTAACCGACTCTAATGAGGTAGATCCAAATTTACCTCAAATTTGCGACCCTTTCAATTTACTGTCTACGGTTTGCGTTTACTTGGTTCGGTACGAAAACACCATTTCCTTACCTAGTACAACTTCAGGGTTTTGGATTATATATGACCGTTGTTGTAGACCAGGCGGTATTACCAATTTAAATGATTCTGGATCGCAATCATTCGTTTATTCTACTTGGATTCCTTCCATAAACGGAGTTTTGGGAGTTAATACAAGTGCACAGTTTACGGATACCTTATTATCGTATATCTGTACAACTGATACCGCATACATTTCGAACACAGCAATTGATGCGGATGGTGATTCCTTAGTTTACTCTTTGGTCACTCCATTTATTGGTATTACTGGAAATGGAGCAGCTGGGAACAATCCTCCTGCGATAGCGTATACCTCGACTCTAATGGATCCATACACTATTCCACCATCCGGAATAAATTATCAAACAGGATATAGTTTAACCAATTTGTTAGGAACCGGCAGTTTTTCTAACATCGACCCAAACACCGGCCTCACCCGGTTTTATTCCAATTTCCGTGGCACCTTTGCCGCAGCCGTTGAAATTACAGAATATCGAAACAATGTTATTGTGGGTGTAACCCGTAGAAATATGCAATTAATTGCGGATAACTGCCCCAATAATAACATGCCTAACCAAAATATTTCGGTGCTAGATTCTACTGCCATTACTCCACTTGATTATGAAGTGGATGCAGGTACAAATATTTGCTTTCACTTAAATTATTCAGATACAGATGGGGACCCGCTACAATTTACAGCCTCCAGCCCCATTTTTGACAATACCATAACTAACCCCGCTGCTACCGTTACATCTCCGGTAAACGGAGTGGGTGCTGTTACAGGCACCATTTGTTGGAACACCTCCTGTGCACAAGGAAGAATTGCTCCCTACATAGTAAATGTGGTGGTTACCGACAGCAATTGTCCTCCGTTACCATTACCCCAAGAATTGAAAATATATGTTCGTCCATTTGAAGGTCCAAAAACTATTTTTGGTGATACCGTGGTTTGTGTGACCAACCAAGCGACCCAATTTACGGCCGATACACTTACAAATGTGGTTTACAACTGGACCGTTACTGGAGGTACAATAACTTCCGGAGGAAATGGACCAAATATTGGGGTCACCTGGGCTGCTGGGCAGGCTAACGGTATTATATCGTTGACCACCACCAATCAAAATGGGTGTATTGCAGGACCAATCACAAAAAATGTGGTTCTTTCTAATGTCGTTTCAGATGCTGGGGGTGATCAAACCATGTGTGTGGGAATTCCGGTTACCATTGGTGGCGCACCTACCTCTACCGATCCAGGTAATACCATTAAATGGAGTCCATCAACAGGGTTGAATTTTGATACCCTAGCCAATCCAATCGCTAATCCAAATACGAGTACCACTTACATCGTAAGTTTAACCAATACATTGGGTTGTGTGGGTACAGATACCATTACGGTGACGGTTAACCAACCTATTCCATCTGGAATTTTAAGTGACTACTTTTTATGTCCCGGAGATACCTTACCGTTAAATGCCACCGGAGCCACATTTACATGGGGTCCTAACGTATTTATCTCAGCAACAAATATTGCCAATCCAAAAGTCTATCCTCCATCAAATCAAACTTATACTTTACAATATTTTGACATTAATGGATGTGAAGGAAATGATACAAGTACTGTTACCGTAAATGCTACTGTACCTACAGATGCGGGTGCGGACTCGCCTATTTGTTCTGGCGATTCATTTTCGTTGGGTGGTAATCCAACGGGTCCATTTGGAACTACATACAATTGGCAACCAACCGCCAATATGAATAACAATACGCTTGCAAACCCAAGTGTATTACCAACTGCAACAACGACTTATATTGTAATGACAAGCAATGATACTTGTACAGGAATTGATTCAGTAACGGTAACCGTTATTCCTTCTCCTACGCTATCCGTTTCAAGCGACACGTATGTATGTGAAGGTGATTCCACTCAAATTACGGCTACTGGAACGGGTTCTTTTTTATGGAGCAACGGAAATACATTATCCGATTCTACTATTTCAAATCCGCTTGCATTCCCATCCGTATCTACGGTTTATGTAGTGACTTTAACGGATGCTACTTCGTGTGAATCTGTTGATTCTGTATTGGTAGATATCCAAGGATTGCCTACTGCTTCAGCTGGTGGTTTGATTGATGCATGTAAATTTAATCCAACCCAAATTGGCGGAAGTCCTACTGGACCTCCTGGCGCCACTTATTCCTGGACACCAATTACTGGACTGAATTCAAATACTTCAGCAAATCCAATGGTAACTATCGACCAAGATGTGACATATATTGTTCAAGTTACTGATAGCCTTGGATGTGTAGCACATGACACCGTAGCTGTGGAAGTTTTTAGAATACAAGGATTTGGCGATACAACCATCTGTAAAAACGTTCAGTTAAATTTAAATACACGTACCATCCATGGTAATGGTCCATACACCTACCAATGGACAAATGGAAGCCTTTTATCTGATTCTACTTCTGGTTCTCCTACCGTTACATCAGGTACTAAAGCTGCTTTTACCGTAACTGTTACCGATGCCAATAATTGTAAGGACACCGTAGATTTCAACTTGAATCTATTGGCGACTACCCAATCTGTTTTCACCTATGAGATACTTCCTACTTGCGAAGGTGTGGGCGTTCAAATTACCGATAATAGTATTGGTGCAGCAGGTTACGCTTGGTTGATTAACGATACCTTGGTTAGCTCAAGCGAGAATCCCCTACTTACTTTTGAGTACGGAAAAGATGCCAACCTAAAACTAGTCACTACCTCCAGTGATGGTTGTGTGGATACTGCAGAAGTGACCATCACAGGTCCTAAATTTACTGATTTAGCAGAAATAACCATCTCTAATGTATTTACGCCAAATGGTGACGGTGAAAACGACTATTTTGAAGTGACCAGTAATGGTAATTTAAGTGGTTGTATCGAAATGACAGTATTCAATAGAGGTGGTCAATTAGTATATAAATCTACCGGTGGCATTAGTGTTTGGGACGGTAGATCAACCACCGGGCAAAAATATCCTGATGGAGTGTATTATTACGTTTACAGCATCAATGGAGTAGAATACCATGGCAACGTTATGTTAATGCGATAAAGGTATTACCTGTTTGTACTGGATTAATATACACTCGCTTTGGCCGATTACAATTATTTAACTGGTTTGTAAGTAATCACTGTGGTAGCAGGATATTTTAGCAGTAAGCTTTCGGGGCGGATGGGTCTTTTTACAAAATTACCTTGACAATTTGGACATACATTATGGAGTACGTTTTCCACACAATCGGTGCAAAATGTACATTCAAATGTGCAAATCATGGCTTCATTACTATTTGGTGGTAACGATTTATTGCAGTTTTCGCAGGTAGGTCTAATTTCTAACATGGCTCGGAATTTACAAATACCTCTCTTTTACAATTTGATTGTGATGGTCATTATGTCCGGCATTAAACCAGCCTATTATTCTTGGGCTTAATGGAATATTGTTAGCGTTTCCAAAATGATCTAGCACCTTTGGACTAAGCGATTTAATTAAAGAGATGGTGCTTTTTCGAGCAGCATCAAAATCGGCTCCTATTTGAGTTAGATTCCGATCCATTGAAAAATCATTTTTCACATATAAATCCTCATCAAAACCGGGCAAGTTCATAGGGTCTTGTCTACCAATACATAAAATCCTAAAACTAAAAACACGCTCACAATCCGCTAAATGCTGAAAAAGCTCCTTTATATTCCATTTTCCATCTGCATACGCATAATTTTCTTTGGAACTAGGAATAGTTTTAATTAATTCCATCGTTTCCATTCTACTACGTTCCAAAGCCGTTAATAAATCTTTATCTTCTAAATTATCGATGAATGATTTAAAATACAAATCTGAATTTAAATTTTGCGGTTTTGCTATCATAATTATGTCGTTTCAGTGGTTGGATTAATTTCGTTTAAACCACCCTTTTTTCTTTTTACGTTGGTCTTTTTTTCGCTGTTTTTTCTCTCTTTTCTCAACAGATGTATTATCCGATTTAAAGAAATCTTTAAATTTATCTAAAGTGGAATCTTCTACAAAATCAGGGCAATTCATTTCACCTTTCAACCCTTCGTTTATCGATGGAAATGGACTTGAATACTTTTCTAATTCTACGGAATCCTGTTCTATTTGCTGCAAAGTTAAGGCGGTTAATGGAAGTGCTAACCTACCGCCCGAGCCCAGACTTCCGGAATTAAAATGGATGGAACGGTAACTTGCTCCCACCCTTGAAATCATCACCACATTCGGATTATATGATGCAAACCAAGCATCAGCAAAATTTTGGGACGTACCCGTTTTACCGGCTAACGGGGTTTTTATTCCGTAGGTATTCCGTATAGCCGCTCCCGTTCCGTGGTTTATGGCTTTCTGCAAGATTTCGTTCATTAATAGGCTCGTTCGTTCTTCCAATACACGGGTTCTTTCCCGTTTTTCTTTTCTTTGGTATAGCACTTCCCCACTTGGTGAAACTATACGAGTAATGGTAAAAGGCGTAACCTCATCACCTCCATTTGCAAGCATCGCATAGCCAGTGGCGAGTTCTTCTACACTAGCATCTACCGTTCCAAGCGCCATCGAAGGACTATGTTTTAAATGTGCTGTAAACCCTAGTTTTCTCCATAAATAATCTACCTCATCATACCCTACTTGAAATAATAAATCGACCGAAGGCACATTTTTAGAACGAATCAAAGCGCCTGTTAAGGAATACTCCCCTCCAGTGGAATGATCATAATTAGCGGGTGTCCAATTATCAAAATCCGTGTATGTTTTGGGAGTATTATCCAGATAATCACAAGGTGACATCCCTTTTTCTAAGGCAGCTGCATACAAAATTGGTTTAAAAGTGGAAGCTAATTGACGCTTTGCCCGCACTTGGTCATATGGAAATCGTCTAAAGTCAACACCTCCCACCCATGCATTAATTGCACCGGTATTTGGTTGCATTGCCAAAAAACCGGCATGCAGGGTTAGCAACGAATTTTTAATACTATCACTAACCGAAATAGAATCGTAATAGGTGCTATCCCACGTAAACACTTCAATTTTCACCTTCTCATTTCGCCTAGATTGCAATTGTTTCGACTTAATTATTCCATCAACTAGTTTTTGCAATTGCTGGGCAGATTTCCCCTTGGAATACTGCAACGATAGTTTTTGTTGCATCTTCTTTAAATGTTTCTCAAACGACTGTATCGCAAAGGTTTGCAATCTATAATCCAAGGTAGTTTCCACTTTCAATCCTTCCGCTTTATAATCCCATTTCTTACCTATTTTTGCCGTAACATCCTGCAAAATTTCATTTAATTCTCGTTCCACCTTAACCAAAAAATAATTGGCAGGACCGTTTGCTCCTAAATTTGCATAATCCAACTGAATAGGAATGATTCGAAGTAAATCGTATTCGGATTCGGTTAGGTAATTGTTTTTCATCATTTGATGCAAAACCACCTCTTGCCTATTCTTAGCATGAATAGGATACAACCGAGGGTTGTAATATGTATTAGCCTTTAGCATTCCAATTAGAACAGCTCCTTCATTAATGGTTAAATTAACGACCGATTTATTATAAAATAACCGCGAAGCAGCCTCAATTCCATACACATTTTCTCCAAAAGGAATCGTATTCAGGTACAATGCTAAAATTTCTTCTTTAGAATAAATAGATTCCAATCGATAGGCCAGCAAAGCCTCCTTGGTTTTGTTCACCAACATCGTCAATGGGCCAAAACTTTGACGACCATACATGTTTTTCAATAATTGTTGGGTGATGGTACTTCCTCCACCAGAACTCGGTTGATTTAGCAAAATGGTTTTGAACAAAACCCGAAACAAACTCCTAGAATCCACCCCATCATGTTCAAAAAACCGTTCATCTTCGGTAGCTACAAGCGCATTAACCACATGTGTAGGCAATTGTTCGAAATAGATATTTGTTCGATTTTTGGCGAAAAATTTACCAATCAATTGGCCATCAGCAGACATCACTTCTGTGGCAGTTTCATTTTTAAAGCTTCTAATTTCTTCGGAGCTATACAGATGCCCAAACACCTCATAGTTAACTAACCCAATAAAAAGAGCTAATGATAATATCCCAATTAGGAGACCAACGCCACTGAAAATTAAAAGTTTTCGAATCATTTAACTACACGAAATAAACGCAATAACGCCTCGAAAATAATTATATTATTCGCTACAATTAGGAGTTTCTCATTTTTTTAAGGAATCAACAACGCGATTTGGTAGGCTACCACTTTAACATTCTAATAATTAGCCTAAATTTAACTAGGGTCTAATGGATGCTAAAATTATATTTGTAGCACGGATACGATTTGGACAAAGAAATGAGAATTCAATAATACAAATACCTAATCGTAAAAAAATCACATGATGAATAAACATTTAAACCTTGGGTTTGTAGCGTTAATTGGCGCATTCACTTTAAATTCTTGTAAGGAAGAAGTGGTAAAAGTAAGACCCCCACAACCTGTTCAAGTAGTAGAAGTTATCCAAACCGATTTACCAATTTACAAAGAGTTTGTAGGTTCAATCTACGGGTATAAAGATATTCCCATTAGGGCAAGAGTAGAAGGTTTTTTAGAATCTGTAGATTTTGAAGAAGGAACCATTGTAAAAAAAGGCCAACTCCTTTATACAATTGATTCGCAACCTTTTCAAGCAGAAGTAGCCGCTTCACAAAGTAAAGTGGCCGAAGCGGAAACTAAATTAGTAAATGCACAAAATGAATACGATAGGTATGCCCCATTAGCAGAAACTAAAGCAGTATCGGAAAGTGATGTGGATGGCGCGGAAGCTTCAAGGGATGCGGCAATTGCCAATTTAAATGCAGCAAAAGCCAACTTAGAAATGTCACAAATTAATTTGGGTTATGCCTCCATGCGGTCTCCAATTAACGGGATTATTGGAATGACAAAAGCCAAAGTAGGCGAATACGTAGGGAAAGACCCCAACCCAGTAATTTTAAATACAGTTTCTAGATTAGATACGGTTCGTGTGCAATTCTTCTTATCCGAATCGCAATATTTAACCGTTATGAAAGCCTACACGCTACGAAAAAAAGAACATCCGGAAGGAGATGGTGACCGAATTAAGGAAAATGTCACCTTAAAACTTTCTGATGGCTCTACCTATTCAGAAATGGGGCATATTGATTTTATTGATAGAAACGTAAATACCACTACCGGAGCTATTTTGGTGCAAGCTAGTTTTCCTAACCCCAATTTGTTATTGAGACCCGGATTATACGCTAAAACAAGAATTTTATTTTCGTACAGCAAAGGCACTTTTGTGGTTCCACAAAGATCTGTTCAAGAAACCCAAGGGCAATTTTCAGTAATGGTGCTTACCGATAGCAACACCGTAGTGAGCCGAAATATTAAAATGGGCGAACCATTAGAAAATGGAAAATGGCAAGTGACCGAGGGACTTAAAGCCGGAGACCAAATTGTGTTTGAAGGACTTCAAAAAGTACGAGGTGGGTCAAAAGTGACCGCTGAAAAAGTTCCATTTAATTTAGAAGATAAATAAGCCGATATGTCAGAAAATAAAGGAAACTTTTTTGTTCATAGGCCTATTGTAGCCATCGTTATTGCGATACTTATTGTCATTGTTGGCTCAGTATCGGTAATTGATTTGCCTATAGAACAATATCCCAACCTTACGCCACCCATTGTGGAAGTAAGAGGTACATACGTTGGTGCCAACGCGCTTAACGTAGAAGAATCTGTTGCCACTCCCCTCGAGCAAGAAATGAATGGGGTGGATAACATGATTTACATGAAATCAACCAACTCAAACGATGGTACTATGACCATTCAGGTATCGTTTGATGTGGGTACCGACCCCGATATGAATACCGTTTTGGCACAAAACAGAGTTTCAGCCGCTACGGCTAAACTACCGCAAGCGGTGACCAAATTTGGGGTAACTACAAAAAAATCGTTGCCTAATATTTTATTACTCGTTACCTTAACTTCCGATGGAAGATATGACCAAGATTTCTTGGGTAATTATGCATTGATAAACATCAAGGATAGGTTAGCTCGTATTAAAGGTATAGGTAGAGTGGATGTTTTAGGAGCATCCGATTACTCTATGCGTATTTGGGTTAAACCAGATAGGTTATCGCAATTAGGAATCACTGTTCCAGAAATTAAAAACGCCATTAATTCTCAAAACCTAATTGTTCCGGGTGGAAAATTTGGAGCAGAACCAGCTCCGGCAGGTACTGAGTTTACCTACACCGTTAGACTTCCAGAACGTTTTAATTCGGCTGAAGAATTTGGAAACATTGTCGTTCGTACGGACCCAGATGGTGGACAGGTGAAAATTAAGGATATTGCAACCGTTAAACTGGGGGTGGAAATGTATAACATGATTCCACGTTTGAATGGTAAAACGGCTGCTATTATTGCTACCTATCAAGCACCGGGTTCAAATGCAGTTGAGTTGGCAGATAACATTCGGGCTGAAATGGCCGAACTTAAAAAAGACTTCCCTGAAAGTATTAAATATGACGTCTCGTTAGATTCTACCGCTCCTATTACTGCAGGTATAAAAGATATCATTGTGACCTTAATTGTCGCATTAATCTTGGTGGTTTTAGTGGTTTTTATATTTATTCAAGATTGGAGAGCAACGCTGATTCCAACTTTAGCCATTCCAGTTTCATTAATTGGGGCATTTATGTTTTTCCCAGGTTTGGGTTTTTCTATTAACGTATTATCCTTGCTGGGACTAGTCCTCGCTATTGGTATTGTAGTTGATGATGCCATTGTTGTAGTGGAAGCCGTTCAAGTAAATATAGCTCAGGGAATGACGACTAAAGAGGCTACACTAGATGCGATGGCAAAGGTTACGGCTCCCGTAATCGCAACCACGTTGGTGCTTATTGCTGTTTTTATTCCAGTTGCAGGAATGGCTGGTATTACCGGTCTCCTTTACCAGCAATTCGCTATTACCATTGTAGTTTCAGTAATTGTATCCTCTATTAATGCATTGACTTTAAGTCCTGCTTTATGTTCTTTACTTTTAAAAGAACCCAAACCTTACGGAGGTCCATTAGGTTGGTTTTTTGGAAAATTTAATAACTGGATGGGAAGTGCTACCGACTCGTATATGTCGGTGACCAACATCATTACGCGTAAACTTAAAAGAGGCGCTATTTTTATTGTGATATTAAGTATTGCCGCAGGATTTTTAGGGAAAATGGTACCTGGAGGGTTTATTCCTGAGGAAGATATGGGCTACTTTATGGTTAATATTCAGTTACCCAATGCGGCTTCGATTCAAAGAACACTTGAAGTTTCTAAAAAAGCGGAAAAAATTCTAGCAGAATTTCCTGAAATTGAATTTGTAACCAATGCTACTGGATATAGTTTACTATCTTCTTCAATGGCATCAAATAACGGTTTCTTGTTTGTTTCGTTAAAAGATTGGTCGGAACGGGATTTAACCGCTAAGCAAATTATTGACAAAGTCAATATCGCTTTGGCTACACGAATAAACCAAGGACAAGTATTTGCCTTTGGCCCACCCGCTATTCCAGGTTTAGGAAATGGCTCGGGTTTCAGTATCATGATTCAGGATAAAGGAGGTAACACACCCGCGTATTTATCTAAACAAACCAATAAATTTGTAGCTGCCGCCAATGCGCGTCCAGAAATAGGAAAAGCATTTACCACATTCCAAGCGTCTGTGCCACAACGCTACATGGATATAGACAAAGAAAAAGCGCTTAAATTGGGCGTTAATCTAAATGATTTATACGAAACCGTAGGTGCCTTTATGGGCGGCTCATACGTGAATGATTTTACCCGATTCGGTAGGTTATATAAAACCTATATTCAAGCGGAACCCGAATATCGTGTGGATGAAAATCAAATCAATAACTTTTTTATTAAAAACAATAAAGGTGAAATGGTTCCTTTAGCCACATTGGCTACCGTACGACCTATTTCCGGACCTGATTATACTAATCGATTTAATCTATTTCGCTCCGTGGAAGTAACTGGTGGACCTGCACCGGGATATACCTCAGCAGATGCGATGACGGCATTAAACGAAGTAGCAGCCGAAGTACTACCATCAGATATGACCACTTCCTGGAACGCCATGTCTTATCAAGAAAACAAAGCCTCAGGGTCCTTAGGAGCTATTTTAACGTTCTCATTGGTTTTCGTATTTCTAATTTTAGCAGCGCAATATGAAAGTTGGTCTTTACCACTTAGTATTTTGCTGGGAACACCATTTGCCATTTTTGGTGCATTCTTATTCCTGTGGCTCGGTCGATTGGGAAGTCCAACATTTGAAAACAATATTTTCGCTCAAGTGTCCTTCGTCATGCTGATTGGTATGGCGGCTAAAAACGCGATTTTAATTGTAGAATTTGCCAACGAAGAATTTGAAAAAGGAATGAGTTTAGTAGAATCCGCTTTATCTGCTGCAAAATCTAGATTCCGACCAATTTTGATGACTGCCTTTTCTTTTATTCTAGGAGTATTTCCACTAGTGGTTGCTTCCGGCTCAGGGGCTGAGTCACGTAAAGTAATGGGTATGGCACTACTTGGTGGAATGTCTATCGCAACATTATTAGGGGTATTCTTTTACCCAATGTTATTTATTGCCATTGGTAAAATATTCAATTATACCAAACAGCGAGATGCAAAAATGGCGTTAGAAAAAGCCGCTGCATCCACTAATTTAAATGAGGAGGGCGAGGCATGAGACTAGCTAAAAACATACTATTTGTAAGCGTATTGTCTGTACTAATGATAAACCTTACTGGATGTAAATTTGGTCCAAATTTCACTCGGCCAAATCCAAATACGAACGCGCACTACTTGCATGATTCTTTACAAACGGATAGCGTAGTAAATGTATCGTGGTGGGAAATGTTTAACGACCCCACTTTGGATACGTTGATCAAAACTGCTTTAGATTCTAACAAGGATGTTTTGAAGGCGGCTGCTAGAATTGAAGAATACCGCGCAATTGTAGGATTCAAGAAAGGGGAGACTTTGCCCGCTTTTGGTTACCAAGGAAATGCTGGATATGGTAATTATGGTGGATTTCTATCCCCAAATGCTGCAGGTTCCGGTTTTGGTGGATTAACCATGGGATGGGAAATTGATTTCTGGGGAAAATTTAGACGCGCTACAGAAGGTGCTAAAGCCGATTTGGTAGCGAGTGAATACAACCGCAGAACCATTCAAATTTCCTTAATATCAGATGTTTCGACTTCGTATTATACCATTTTGGATTACCAATGGCGCCATAAAATATCCGAAAACACCATTGCGTTACGGAAAGAAAATGTAGACATTATTCGTCAAAAATTTGATGCTGGACTAGTACCGGAAATTGATTTAAACAATGCCGAACTTCAGTATGCCATTGCTTTATCAGCCGAGCCACAATTTGAACGATTAATTGCTTTTGAAGAAACCAAAATGAGCGTTTTATTAGGAATGAATCCAAGAGCCATCATTGTAGGAGATTCGTTAGAAAGACAAAGTTTACCTCCTGAAATTCCTGCTGGATTACCTTCTTCTTTGTTACTAAGAAGACCTGATATAGGGTTTAGCGAAGCAAAATACCACGCTCAAATGGCTCAAATAGGAGTTGCACAAGCCCAACGTTTTCCTGCCATCGGATTAACCGGTCTGTTAGGAGGAGCTTCAGGTCAACTATTGGGAGTTACTACCACAGGACTTGCATGGAATACAAGTGCGAGTTTAGCTGGACCAATTTTCCAATTTGGAAAAAATAAACGTAGAGTTGAAATAGAAAAGGCTAGAACCGAACAAGCTAAAAGAGATTACGAAAAAACGGTTCTAACTGCGTTTAAAGAAGTAGAAGATGCGCTAATTTCCGTATCTACCTACAAAAAAGAATTATCAGCGCGTGAATTACAAACAAGATCTGCTTTAAATGCACGAATGCTATCTCAATTGAGATACGACAAGGGTGTAACAAGCTATTTAGAAGTTATCACACTACAAGGATATGCTTTCGATGCAGAGCTATCATTAGCTGGTACAAGAAGGTCTTTATTTGAGTCATACATTAAATTGTATAAATCGCTTGGTGGAGGTTGGATTTCTGAAAAAGAAAAGAAAACAGCTGAAAGTAATAATCAAGCACCAAATGATTTACCAGGTATGTCGCCAAACGACCGAAATAAATAAATCATACTATCTTATTAAAATCCGCATTGAGTTTTCTTAAAGCGGATTTTTTTTTGGGGTTACCTTAGTTTAGATTACCTAACCAAATGCCCCTTTCCTATACATTGATTTGGACATTGAATATCAATGAAGATAATCCACCTAAACGGAGGAGAAGAAATAATTAATCAAAAAAAAGCCTTGTACTCAAATGAATACAAGGCTTTACTATAATTTGTTATTTTATTTATCCTTAATAACCAATAAAGGAACTCGAGTATGAAAACACATTTGCTCGGTCACTGAACGTTTAAAAATACTTTGCCAAAACGTGGCTACTTTTGGAATAAGAACAACCATATCTGCATTCGAATCTTTTACATAAGTATCAATCCCAAATTCAACATTTTCGGATTCGATCACCTCAAATTTTCGTTTTCGTTTACTGAAATAATCATTCAAAGGCAATTTGCTCACCTCTTGTTCCAAATCTACCTGAGAAGCATTTTTTGCCACATAAACTATGTGCACAGTAGAATCAAAATGTTCTGCAATTTGGCATACTGGCTTTAATGCATCTGGATGTTGCAATCTTTTTAAATCTGTCGCATACACAATGTTATTAACTGGTCGATATTTCCAATCTTTAGGAACAGCAATAATGGGCACATCCACATTTTCAATAACCTTTTCGGTATTACTTCCAATCAAGGCTTTTTTCCATCCTGAAGCCCCATGCGTTCCCATGATAACAAAATCAATTCCCTTTTCGTTAACAGTTCTATGCACACAATTTTCAAGGTTTCCGTAACGTGAAACTGTGATTAAATTTAAGTCGGTATACTCTTTTTTCAAACGATTAACTTCCCGTTTCAAATCATTTTTAGACTCTTCGTGCATCGCTTCCTCTAAGCTCATCATAACCCCACCGGCAGAACCAGATGAAGGCATTTCATACGAGTTTAACATCACAAACTCTACGTCCTCAAAGTTACGGGAAAATTGATATGCATAATCAAATGCAACCCGAGCGCTATCCGAAAAATCAGTTGGAATTAGTACTTTCATTTTTATCAGTTTAATCGGGATAAAATTACGATTTCTTACTAATTCAACAGCACATTTTGAGTCATGAATTTCAACTCTTCTACACTTTCTAAAGGGCTCACCCAAAGCGTATTCTTGTTTAAATTCAAAATTGCGGCTAAATGTTCTGGATCCTCACCCGAATAAGGATAGATTGCAGGTCGCTCGGTATGCTGTTTTAAATAATCCACTAACATTTTTTGAGAATTCACAAATCCTCCACGCTCTTTTAACTCTTGTAAATCCAATAAATTCAGGCTTACTCCACTACATTTATCGCTGTAAACGTGACAAAATTGTTTTACGGTAGCAATAGTATTTACTTGGTCTGTTTTAACCAACACAATATTTTCTGCATGGTCAAATTTTTCAGAAATTAAAATTTTCGGACAGCAAACTTTTGCATACCCTCTTCCGGTTGAATAGTTTTTAAATAATGGATACAAATGTTTTTGATATACTCCAAACGTACTAATCATAGAATCAGAAAAACTACAATAAGAGGATAATTGTTTACGAGTAAAATGATCTAAAGTAATCACATTAATATTTGTTCGAATCTCATGAAACTCTTTCTCTAAAACATCTCGTAACATCTTACCATAACCGCTCGGTAAAATACCAAGTTTAGCCATGGCATAAGGCAAGTGAACATCTACCGCTTTTTCAGGATGGGTGCATCGAGCACCTAACCATAAAATATTCACAACATTACTCTCCGATCCAAAATACTTTAGAACAAATCTTAAAGCACTTAATCCACCTTCGTTTTCATCTAAAGGGATTACCAATTGTTTTAATGCCATAGTTAGTATTTTTAGTTTTACAACACATTAAGTCATTATAACTTAACATTGTTTCAAAACTACGCGCTATGACTAAACCCCTAACTGACAGTTATCAGAAATACTACTGACATACGGACACTAAAAAAGTCGAGCTAAATCATCTTTTTCACAAATTGGATGGATTTTTCAATTTCCGTGTACATGATTTTATCTTCTTCTACAAAGGCTACATTTTTACGAAAATCAGCTACAATACCTTCTAACATTGGGGAAGATTTAACTGGTCTTCTAAATTCTAACGCTTGGGTACCCGCAAAAATTTCAATTCCAAGAACTCGCTCCACATTTTGAATTACCTGATGCATTTTAACAGCCGCATTGGCTCCCATACTCACATGGTCTTCTTGTCCGTTGCTTGAATCAATCGTGTCAACCGAGGATGGCATACACAATGATTTATTTCTGCTCACAATAGAAGCTGCAGTGTATTGTGGAATCATAAACCCAGAATTTAATCCCGGATTAGCCACCAAAAATGCAGGTAATTCTCTGGTTCCAGAAATCAATTTATACACTCTTCGTTCTGAAATACTACCCATTTCAGCCATCGCAATTGCAAGTTGATCATAAGCCAGCGCCAAGGGTTGTCCATGAAAATTACCAGCCGATATTATTTGGTTTTCTGCCGGAAAAATTGTGGGATTATCTGTTACCGAGTTAATTTCATTGGTAACTACCTTTTCAATGAATTCAATCACATCATGGGTAGCTCCATGTACTTGAGGAACGCATCTAAAAGAATACGGGTCTTGCACATGTTTTTTTGCGCGACTAATTAATTCACTGCCATTGGTCAAGCTTCTAATGGTTCGGGCTACTTTTAATTGCCCTGGTTGCTTACGTACCAAATGCGGCAAGTCACTAAATGGTTCAATTCTTCCATCAAACCCTTCCATAGAAATCGCCATGATTTTGTTGGCTTTATCCCACAGTTTTTTGGCCCAATTTACCGAGTACACACCATAAGCACTCATAAATTGTGTTCCGTTCAGCAATGCTAACCCTTCCTTACTCATCAAAGTGATAGGCTCCCATCCGTTTTCTTTCAAAACAACTTCGGCTGCCACTTTTTTGCCCTTGTAGTACATTTCACCCATTCCTATAATAGGAAGAGATAAGTGCGCTAATGGGGCTAAATCACCCGAAGCACCAAGCGAACCTTGTGTATATATAATAGGTAAAGCATCGTTGTTGTAAAAATCAATCAATCGATTAACCGTTGCCAACTGTACACCTGAATGTCCATAAGAAAGGCCTTGGATTTTCAAAAACAACATTAATTTCACAATCTCTTTTGGCACTTCGTCCCCTGTTCCGCAGGCGTGCGACATCACCAAATTGGATTGCAATTGAGATAAATCATCGGTTGATATGCTTCGGTCATGCAAGGCTCCAAAACCGGTATTAATCCCATAAACCGGAGCGTCAGACTTTTCCAAAAACTCATTCAGGAAGGTGCGACAGTGCGCCACCTTATTTGCTGATTCAGCAGAAAGCTCTAATTTTTTTCCGCTTTCTACTATTGCAACTACCTCATCAATAGTTATATCCGCACTAGATATTTGATATTTACCCATTTCGATTATTTTTTTTGATTCACTCCTTTCCACCTAGAATTTTAATTCCCTCAGCCTACTAAAACTCGAATCAATTCTTGAATAGAAACAGATGTCTGCTCACCTGATTCCATATTTTTTAATTTTATTGTATTCGATGTAATTTCTTGATCTCCAACCATAGCCACAAACGAAATTTGCTTGTCATTGGCATACTTCATTTGCTTTTTCATTTTAGCCGAATCTGGATATATTTCTGCATTAATCCCTGCTTCCCTGATTTCTTTCAGCAAGCCCATGCAATGTGCCGCTTCCGTGTCCCCGAAATTCACAAACATCAACTCAGTAGAGTTAGCGGTGTGTTTTGGAAACAAGTCTTTATCCAACATCAAATCATATATTCTATCTGCACCAAATGAAACACCAACTCCGCTCATATCTTTCAATCCAAAAACGCCTGTGAGGTCATCATAGCGTCCACCGCCACAAATACTTGAATTGAAGTCATTGTGAGTCACCTCAAAAATGGCTCCGGTGTAGTAATCTAAACCACGCGCCAATGTGAAATCTGGAATTGCATTATTCACTCCTAGGGCTTGGGTGGCATCTAGCATAAAAGCTAATTCATCAATTCCTTTTTGGCCAATTTCCGAGCCCGCTAAAATTTTTCGCATTTCACCCAATTCGGTTTTACCTTGCAAGGCCAATACGGCAGAAATTTTCGCTAAAGCATTTTCCGGAATCCCATTTTCTCGAAGCTCCTTCTCTACTCCTTCAATTCCAATTTTGTCTAATTTATCTATCGCAACGGTAATGGTTCCAAAGTTTTCGGTTTGGTCTGCTACCTCAGCTAAACCCGCTAGAATTTTTCTATTATTAATACGGATGGTCACATCTGCTAATCCCAATTTTGCAAACCCAGAGTTAACCAATTGAATTAACTCTACCTCATTCAACAAGGAGGTACTTCCAATTACATCCACGTCACATTGATAGAACTCACGATATCGCCCTTTTTGTGGACGGTCGGCTCGCCAAACCGGTTGAATTTGAAACCGCTTAAACGGAAATACCAGTTCATTTCTATGCTGAACCACAAACCGGGCAAAAGGTACAGTTAAGTCATAACGTAAAGCATCTTCACTCAATACCGAAAGCGGAGTAGCAGAATTGGTTGTCAATTTATCAATTCCACGTTGTAACTTCTCTCCTCGTGCCATGATTTTAAAAATCAAACGGTCACCCTCTTCTCCATACTTTCCGGTCAGTGTTTCCAACTTCTCCATAGCTGGAGTTTCTATAGGTTGAAAACCAAAAGTTTGAAAAACCGATTTTAAGGTATCGAAAATAAAATTACGACCCCGCATTTGGTCTGGTCCGAAATCACGTGTACCCTTTGGAATTGCTGCTTTTGCCATCTATTCAAATTTGGCTGCAAATATCGCTATTTTGTAGGGATGAAAAGCTGATTTTTGGTCAAAAAAAATCCCCGAATAAATTCGAGGAGTTTTTTTAATTTAAGATTGATTCTTGTTGCCCTAAACTTTCATAACATTGAAAAGTTACCGCTTTAGAATATGCCATAATATTGGCAATAGTTTGTTTTTTTGGCTTTAAATCATCCATCATCAAGGCTTCAAATACCTCGAGGTTTGCTAATTCGTGACCATAAAATTCTTCGTGTACAGGTTTCTCCATATATTGATTTAGTATTAAACATGCCCTTGTAACGGTTTCAATTAAGGTTTATTGCCAAAATGAAATTATTTATTTACGGATTCCATTTAATGAAAAAGATTTCAATTTCTAATTGTTGGCTATTAGCAATTTAAACCAAAAAAAAGCCAATACTGGTTCTCATTCCAAAAGGGTAGCAGCGAATTAATCCCCAAAAAAAAAGCTACCCTTTACAGTGTAGCCATTTTTTCCTAAACGTTATGTGTGATGTAAGTTATACTTGTAAATTTATTCCCTTTTCATCCACCAACTTACGCAGATTCATTAATGCATACCGCATTCTACCAAGCGCTGTGTTGATACTCACATTAGTTTCTGTAGCAATTTCTTTAAAACTCATTTCGTAATACATGCGCATTTTTAATACTTCCAATTGGTCGGCTGGCAAGAACTCAATCAACTCCTTAACCGTGGATAGCGAATTTTTAAATGCCATTTTATCTTCGGCATTATCCTCTTCGTCAGGTATAATATCGAAAATATCAAAATCTTTGGTTCCAGCCGTAGTCCGCATTTTCTTGGCTTGTCTGAAATAATCAATCACCAAGTTGTGCGAAATTCGCATCACCCAAGGTAAAAACTTACCCTCTTCGTTATACTTTCCCTTGCGAAGTGTATTTATTACTTTAATAAAGACATCCTGAAAAATATCTTCGGCTAATTGAGTATCACGCACTTTAGAACGGATATATCCTAATACCCTTTCTTGGTGACGTTCAATTAGAATTTGAAGGGAATACTCGTGCCCGTTTAAATACTTGCTAACTAATTCTTGATCAGTGATTTTTTCACATACCATAATATCTACGTTTAGTTGTTCCTAAAATGTTGAAGTGTAGATATTATCCTATAGGCAATTTTGTTAAAAATTATAAATATGTGAAACTTGAGACCGCTAAAATGTAAATAAATTTCTATTGTACCAAATTAAATTCTTCGTTTTTTGTTAAATTGATTTTTTACCATAAACCACAACTACAGCAAGTCACTACAATACAACACTTTACAACAACACCTGAAAACACCATTTAATTTGTAAATAAAATTAGCAAAGTCTTTCTTGCATTCAATCCTGTTATTGTTTGGAGCGTCTTATTTTTGACGGCAATTATAAATTTCATGGCAAAAAAGAAGCAAATTTCGAATTTACGTAATAGTCACATCTCAATTAAGGGTGCACGAATGCACAACTTAAAAAATGTGAACGTTAAAATTCCAAGAAATAAATTTGTGGTGATTACCGGTTTATCTGGCTCCGGAAAATCTTCTTTGGCGTTTGATACCTTATATGCCGAAGGACAACGTAGATATGTTGAAAGTCTATCTTCTTATGCACGCCAATTTTTGGGCAAAATAGATAAACCTGAAGTGGACGATATTGAAGGAATTTCGCCCGCTATTGCTATTCAACAAAAAGTAAACACACGTAACCCACGCTCTACAGTAGGTACCACTACCGAAATTTATGACTATCTAAAACTACTCTTTGCACGGATTGGTAAAACCTACTCCCCTATTTCAGGGAATGAAGTAAAACGTCATAAAGTAAGCGATGTAGTAGATTATATTTTAGCTCTTGAGCCAAAAACCCGTTTAATGATTACCGCTCCTTTGGTTGTACAAAACCGAAAAGTGGAAGAGCAATTATCTGTACTAAAACAGCAAGGGTTTGACCGATTGGTTTCTGATTTTGAAGTTAAGGATATTACCGAATGGCTAAAAACGCCCAATCAAGACTTGAAGAATGTTTCTATTTTAATAGATAGAATCAGTGTAAATCCGGAGGATGAAGAATTAACAAACCGTTTATCCGATTCGGTGCAGACCTCTTTTTATGAAGGTCATGGTGCTTGTAATCTTATGATTAACAGCTCTACGGGTTGGGAAGTTGTTCCTTTTAATAATGCGTACGAATTGGATGGAATCACCTTTGAAGAACCATCGGTGCATTTCTTTTCCTTCAACAATCCGGTGGGAGCATGCAAAACCTGCGAGGGTTTTGGTAGCGTGATAGGAATAGACCCAAATCTAGTTATCCCCAATAAAAGTTTATCGGTATTTGATGAAGCAATCGTATGCTGGAAAGGCGAGAAAATGAGCTGGTGGAAAGACCAATTAATTATGGCATCTCCCCAATTTGACTTTCCCATTCACCGCGCAATAAATCAACTCACCAAAAAGGAATACAACCTACTTTGGACGGGAAACAAACATTTTCAAGGAATCAATGCTTTCTTTAAAGAGGTAGAATCTCAAAGCTATAAAATTCAATACCGTGTAATGCTATCTCGTTACCGTGGCAAAACGCTTTGCCCGGATTGCAACGGAACGCGCTTACGGAAAGATGCATCCTACGTGCAGGTGGCCGGTAAAACCATTCAAGAATTAATGCTCACTCCGGTAAAACATTTAGCTCCGTGGACAAATGCATTATCTTCCAAATTATCAGAATATGACCGAACGGTATCTAAGCGAATCCTTACCGAAATAAACAATCGGCTTCATTACTTAGGAGATGTAGGTTTAGATTATTTGGATTTAAACCGATTATCCAATACCCTTTCGGGTGGCGAATCTCAACGCATCAACTTATCTACAATGCTGGGCAGTAGTTTAGTGGGTTCAATGTATATTTTGGATGAGCCTAGTATTGGTTTACACCCACGGGATACCCAACGATTAATCAAAGTTTTAAAATCATTACGCGACATCGGAAATACCGTAATCGTGGTGGAGCATGATGAAGAAATTATGCAACAAGCCGATGAAATTATTGATTTAGGTCCGGAGGCAGGAACGCACGGAGGAGAATTAGTTTATCAAGGTACGCTTGCCGATATGAACAAGGACACCCCAAGTTTGACTGCTAAGTATTTATTGGGAGATTTAAATATTCCAGTTCCCACTTCCCGTAGGAAATGGAAATATTCTATTGATATGACCGCGGTACATCAAAATAACTTAAAGAATATTGATGTTAAAATTCCGCTCGAAATTATGACGGTAATTACCGGAGTATCGGGCTCAGGAAAATCTTCTTTAATTCGAGATGTGTTTTACCCAAATTTGCAAAAATTTCTAAGTGGACATGAATATGTATCGGGTAATTTTGGTTCTTATGCAGGCGATATTCGTAGAATAGAAGCGGTGGAATTTGTGGACCAAAACCCAATTGGGAAATCATCTCGTTCAAACCCGGTGACTTATGTCAAAGCCTATGACGATATCCGCACCTTATTTTCTAGCCAAAAACTAGCCAAAGTTAGAGGCTACAAACCTTCCTATTTCTCATTTAATGTGGAAGGCGGAAGATGTGAAAATTGCAAAGGAGATGGGAATATTGTCGTAGAAATGCAGTTTATGGCCGATGTCCATTTAGTATGTGATGAATGCCATGGGCACCGATTTACGGGAGAAGTGTTAGAGGTGAAATACCGAGAAAAAAACATTTCTGATATTTTAAATCTCACCGTTGACCAAGCCATGCTATTTTTTGCTGAAGATAAAACCGGCCCGGCCAAAAAAGTGCTAAATAAAATAAAACCATTACAAGATGTGGGTTTAGGATATGTTCAGTTAGGACAAGCGTCCAATACCTTAAGTGGTGGTGAAGCACAAAGAATAAAATTAGCATCGTTTCTATCCAAAGGGAAAAACGCTAAAAAAACCATGTTCATATTTGATGAACCTACTACTGGTTTGCATTTTCATGATATTCATAAACTATTAAAAGCCTTTAATGCTTTATTGGACCAAGGCCATTCATTAGTCATTGTAGAACACAATGCCGATATCATAAAAACCGCAGATTGGGTAATTGACCTCGGACCTGAAGGTGGTGAAGAAGGCGGTCAAATCGTATTTGAAGGAACTCCAGAAGATTTAGCAAAATGTAAAAAAAGCTATACGGGCACCTATTTGAAAGGTAAAGTTTGATAGAAAAAACTTGAACCTACGCACAATAAAAATCATAGATTTGCCGATTGATAGGTTTCAATGAAAAAACTAATATGCATAGCGGTTTCTTTAGTGATAGGAAGTAGTTTTTATTCCTGTACTAAAAAGAAATGTTTGGATGGAGATGGTTATCCCAGAATGGTAACTAGAACCCTTTCCGAATTTAAGGCCGTAAATGTCAAACTTTCTGCGGTGGTGGAACTAGTAAGCGATACCGCTCCATCGGTAGAGCTAGTGGTGGAAGAAAATGTAGAACCGCACATTGTTACCACGGTTGTTAATGAAACACTCGATATTTCTTTAGGGTTTTGCTTTAGCAGCCATGCAGATATAAAAATCCGTGTTCATTATGACACCCTCAATACGATTATTACTAGCGGGCCTGGAGATGTGTTTTCCAAAACTATTATGAGGCAGAACGACCTGAACTTAATCGTTAATTCAAGCGGTGATATTAATCTTACTACCAATTTAAGAAACTTAAATTCAACAATTAAAGGTACAGGAGCCATCGCTATTAATGGTCAAGTAAAAACCCACATTATTAATCACGCCAATTCCGGAACGGTTAACACCTATCAATCTGTTACCGATTCTGCCATTGTGAACAGCACCGGAAATGGCAACTGCTATCTACGCGTTTTTAATAGTTTAACCACCAATTTAAGCAGCAATGGTTCGGTATTTTACAAAGGGCATCCTAAAATTACCGAGAATATTACCGGAAAGGGAAAGTTGGTGGATGCGAATTAAGTAACTTTTTCACCGCAATACATGAGAATACCTTAACCAGACTTTTTAAAAAGCCATCCTTAAAATGAAGTTCCTAGCGTAATCCCTCCGTATTGATGCACCACACCTGACGCTATATCGGCTGTATTCATTTGTACCATACATTTTAAAAACTCATCTTCATAGTATAGGTTGACCCGGGTATGTACATGTAATTGCTGTAGCATAGAATTTCATAGGCATTGTTTTTCTTCAAAAACAAAACTACCTACTACTTGTTTAGTTAATTGTCGTTTACATTACGTCCAATTATCAATTAGGAAAACTATAACAGATTACGAATCTTTAGAAAATCAAATTAGATTTTCTAAAGATTCGTAGCTAAACTTATTTTTTTTATCGGGCTGAATTTAGGATTGCTTTCGAGCTTTATTACCCTTTTTTCATCAATTCTTGATAGTCTACAAAACTTTTCTCAATAATCTTCATGGCTTCTTCCCTGCCCAAAAAGTCCTCAATCTTCACTTCTTTGTCTTCCAATTTCTTATAATCTTCAAAGAAAGCTCTCAACTCGCGCGTAAAATGTTTGGGTAAATCGCTTATGTCATTCATGTGATTCACACTCATATCATTAGCAGCAACAGCAATAATTTTATCATCGGCCTCACCGTGATCCAACATTCGCATTACCCCAATCACTTTGGCATCTACCAAACACATCGGAACGATATCTATTTGCGATAAAACTAAAATATCCAATGGGTCACCATCATCACAATAAGATTTTGGAATAAATCCGTAATTAGCTGGGTAATAAACCGCTGAATACAATACTCTATCCAACATCAACATGCCTGAGTCTTTATCCAACTCATATTTTGCACGTGAGTTTTGGGGAATTTCAATCACACCAGTTACTATTTCGGGAGCGTTTTTTCCTGCGCTTATGTCATGCCAAGGATTCATCATAATCTTAATTTTTATGCCGCAAATTTAGGAAATTTATTGGCGACCAAAGCCACTCTTTCACATGAAAAAAACGACTATATTTGTCAATATATTAGCCACATTTCACCTATTATACGGACAGGTTATTCGTATCACTATTTGTTGTTCCTTTGCAACTTATTAGAATAACAAAAATTAATGTCAACATTTCAAGAATTAGGCCTTGGCGATCAAGTCATAGAAGCCATTACAGAGTTAGGATACGAAACTCCTACTCCAATTCAAGCAGAAGCAATTCCACAAGTTCTTACATCCAAAACGGATTTAATTGCATTGGCGCAAACCGGAACCGGGAAAACAGCTGCATTTGGATTACCAATTATTAATCAGATTGACACTACGTCAACGCAAACACAATCTATTATTTTGTGCCCCACACGCGAACTCTGTTTACAGATTTCACGTGATTTAGAGAGCTACTCAAAGAAGATAAGAGGTTTGAAAATCACCGCTGTTTATGGCGGTACACCAATTGATGCCCAAATTAGAGCCCTTGCCAAAGGCACTCAAATTGTAGTGGGTACTCCGGGTCGGGTGATCGACCTTATTATGCGTAAAAAGCTAAAACTTGCAAATGTTGAGTGGTTAGTTTTAGACGAAGCAGATGAAATGCTATCTATGGGATTTAAAGATGATTTAGATACCATCTTAGCAGAAACTCCAAAAGAAAAGCAAACTTTATTATTCTCGGCTACTATGCCAAATGGGATTAATAAAATTACAAAGCAGTACATGAATAACCCTACCCAAATAGAGGTAGCAAAAAGAAATACTGGAAATACCGATGTAGAGCATGAATACTACATGGTGGCTGCAAGAGACCGTTATTTAGCGGTTAAAAGATTAGCGGATATGAATCCAAAAATCTATGGTATTATTTTCTGTAGAACACGAAGAGAAACCAAAGAAGTTGCAGAAAAATTAATGCAAGATGGCTACAATGCGGATGCATTGCATGGTGACTTATCACAAGCTCAACGTGATTACGTTATGGGTCGCTTCCGTAAAGGAGTGTTACAAATTTTAGTAGCTACCGATGTAGCGGCTAGAGGTTTAGATGTAAATGAATTAACACACGTAATCAATTACAATCTACCAGATGACGCGGAAGTTTATGTGCACCGTTCTGGACGTACCGGACGTGCGGGAAATAAAGGAAAATCAATTACGATTATCCATACCCGTGAAATGCGTAGAATTAAAGAATTGGAACGCATGATTGGTCGTGGGTTTACCCAGCAACAAGTACCAACAGGTGATGCAATTTGTGAAGTTCAATTATTAAAATTAATTGACAATATCCAAAATATTGAAATCAACCAAGATCAAATTAATCCATTCATGCCAGCGGTAATGGAAAAATTAGGTCACATGGAAAAAGAAGATCTAATCAAACATTTTGTTTCTGCAGAATTCAACCGATTCTTAGATTATTACAAAAATGCCCGTGATTTAAATGATTTTAAATCAGGTGGTAGAGATCGTGATGACCGTGGTGGACGTGACCGTAGAGATCGCGGAGACCGTGGTGACAGAGGTGACCGCGGAGGTCGTGATGGTGGCCGAAGAGATAGAGGAAGTGATCGCAGAGATCGTTCCGAACGTGGAGACCGCACAGGTAGCGTTCGTAAAAGTCGAGGTAATGGCGAATTTTCTCGTTTCTTTATCAATGCAGGACGTGCCAATCGGTTAAATCCACAACGTTTGATGGGTATGATCAATGAGCATCCAGCATTGGATGGAGTTGAAATAGGTCAAATTGATATTCAAAACAATTTCGCATTTTTCGAGGTAGATAAATCTAAAGCAGACGAAGTGATACCCGCTTTCAAAAACAAAGATTTAGACGGTTTAAAATTGTCTGTTGAACCAAGTGTTGGTAAAACAGGTGGATCCGAGGATAAAGCAAGTCGTGGAGATAGAGATTCAAGCAGAGGCGACCGAGGAGATAGACGCCCAAGTCGAAGCGATGGAGATAGAAGATCAAGAGGTTACGCTGACCGTAGAGATTCAAACCGTTCAGATCGTCCTGCTAGAGACCGTTCAGACAGACGTAATTTCAGCCATAATTCAGATGGAGACAGCTCAAATGGAGATCGTTCAAGGGCCAAAACAAAAAGTGATTACCGTAAAAAATCAAGTGATTTCGACACCAATTCAGGTGCTACTGGAACCGATGAAAAAGCGGAAAGACGTAAGAACCGAAAATGGTAATTTAAATCTTTAAAAGAATATAATTAAATGGGGGAAAGCGGTGCTTTCCCCCATTTTTTTTAACCAAAAAACTCCAATCTTAGGGCTTCCTTAAGATTTCCTTAAGCCCAAATTTGTCGTTTTTTTAATCACCACAATTCAATACTTTTGAGCAGGTTGGTCTTGGTTTGATAAAATCTAACGGAAACAAAAGGATTACAATATGGTATCACTGCAATTACGGTTTGGAAACTTATTGCAAAGTCGCAAGTTTATGCACTTTCCAACCTCGGTTTGTTCGATTCTAGCTAATCTTTTAAAAAAAACTAATTCCTTATTTTTAGATTTATCATTTCCCACTTCAGAATACAGTATCCAACCTATTGCTACCATTTCACAGGTTAGAATAAAAAACAATACTTTTAATATAAATTCGGATGAAAAAAACAGTTCATGCCATCTATATATGGTCAATGACCGCTATTGTGATTTTAGTAACTACTTACGTTGCCTATTACGGTTATGACTATTATGTAAGTCCCATAGAAGAACGTTTTTATTTACCAATGCATGACCAATTAAAACCAAGCGGTTCATTTGGTCATGGACTTGGGATAATTGGAACAGCCATGATTGTTTTTGGGGTTGGAATCTACATTGCCCGTAAACGTTATCGTTTTATGGCAAAATACCTACGTTTAAAATACCTACTAGAATTTCATATCTTTTTATGTGTCCTAGGTCCTATTCTTATTCTTTTTCATACCGCATTTAAATTTGGCGGAATGGTGTCTATTGCATTTTGGAGTATGGTTTTAGTGGTTTTGAGTGGCGTGATTGGTCGCTTTATTTACATTCAAATTCCACGTACTATAAAAGGTAGAGAATTGAGTTTAGGCGAGGTAAAAGATATGAAAACAAACATATCTGATTCGTTGGCTTCTCAAGAAACTTTAGATTCAGAAACTATTCAAGCAATTCAACAAGTGGTTTCTGAAAACGAATCCAACTTTGATGATTTATCTTACATCTCCAAGTATTTTATGGATAAAAAATCATTACGTAAAATTCGAAAAAGTTTAAAAGCAAAAGGCATTGCTCGTAGAGAAGTCAAAACCATATTAAATATGGTGCGAGAGGAAATCTCCTTATCCAATAAAATTAGACGTTTACAAACCATGCAAAACCTTTTTAAATATTGGCATGTAGCTCATTTACCATTCGCATTAATAATGCTAATAATATTAGTTGTTCATGTAGGTGTAACAGTCGCTTTCGGCTATAAATGGATGTTTTAATGGAACAGCTAATTGAACAATTTGTTATTTACGGTGGTCTCGCAATAATCTGCGGAATCATTTTATGGGTGTATTTTAGGAGTCACAAGAAAAGCTCCAAAATAGTTCGAAAAAAAGTGGCGCAAGCGAAAGAAGAAGGACTTTTTGAGCCTGTTTCATTACATCCGCATATCGACCTAGAAACCTGCATTGGTAGTGGTGCATGCGTAAAGAGTTGTCCTGAAAAAGATATTATTGGTTTAGTGGATGGAGCGGGAACGGTAATTAACACCTCTCAATGTGTAGGGCATGGGGCATGTTTTCATGCGTGCCCAGTGGAAGCTATTACCTTAAGAATTGGAACAGAAACCAGAGGGGTTGAGTTACCCCATGTGAACGAAAATTTTGAAACCAATATGGCCGGCATCTACATTGCTGGTGAACTGGGTGGAATGGGACTAATCAAAAATAGCGTGGAACAAGGTAAACAAGCCATGCAAAATTTGATAAAGGCTAAAAAGCCAAATCCAAATGGTGTTTTAGATGTGGTTATTATAGGAGCAGGACCAGCAGGGATTTCTGCCGCATTAACTGCCAAGGAACATGGACTTGACTTCAAAATTTTAGAACAAGACTCCTTAGGTGGAACCGTATTTACGTTTCCCAGATCTAAAGTGGTTATGACTGCACCAATGGAATTACCGCTTTACGGAAAGGTGAAATTATTTAACACCTCCAAAGATGAGTTACTTCAACTTTGGAGAAAAGTAACTTCCGAAAACGATATTACCATTCAAGAAAACACGAAGGTGGAAAGTATCATTCCAAAAGAAGGAGACGTGTTTAAAGTCGTTACTAAGGAAGGGGAAGAAATAATATGTAATAATGTTTTACTATCCATTGGAAGAAGAGGAAGTCCAAGAAAATTAAACATTCCTGGAGAAAATTCTCCAAACGTAGCCTATCGCCTACTAGAACCTGAACGGATAAAAAATAAAAAAATAATGGTTGTAGGTGGAGGCGATTCAGCCATTGAATCTGCGCTATTATTAAAAGACGAAAACAAGGTTATTCTTTCCTATCGAAAGGATTCATTTTCAAGAATTAAGCTAGCTAACAAGGCTAAAATTTCGGAAGCTATAATTACAGGGGAAATTGAAGTTGTTTTCAATTCTAACTTAGTTTCCATTGCGGAAAAATCCGTAGTATTGAGTGTAAATAATATTACTACCAATGTGGAAAACGACTTGGTATATATTTTTGCTGGAGGGGAACTTCCAACAAAATTTTTACAAAAAATTGGTATCTTGATTACCAAACGATTTGACCATATCATGAAACAACACAATTAAGAAATGATGAAAAAATCCATCTTATCTATTTTGTTTTTTATGCTAGCAATTAGTTCTGCCGGCATTGCGCAGTTGTCTCCTGGAGATTTAACCAAAGCGCATGCTGAATTTGAGGGGCTATCTAACTGTACCCAATGTCATGATTTAGGTAACAAAGTAACCAACAAAAAATGTTTAGCTTGTCACGATGATATGAAAGCCCTAATTACAAAAAACAAGGGATATCATGTAAGTAGCGAGGTGAAAAACAAAGATTGTTTTGAATGTCATAGCGAACATAATGGTCGTAATTTTGATATGACCCGATTTAACGAAGACGATTTTAATCACGATTTAGCAGATTATAAATTGGAAGGTAAACACAAAACCATTGATTGTAAAAAGTGTCATATATCTGAAAACATTAGTGATCCTAAACTCAAAAAAAGAGAAATGACCTTTATGGGCCTGGACCAAGAATGTTTGTCATGTCACGATGATTTCCATCAAAAAACGCTTTCTGATAATTGCATTGAATGTCATAACACAGAAAAATTTAGGCCCGCCAAAAACTTTGATCATTCTAAGGATACCGACTACCCGCTATTGGGTGAGCATGCTGAAGTGGAATGTAAAAAATGCCATGCTGTAGTCACTCGGAATGGAGTTGAATTTCAGGAATTTGCTGATGTAGCGTTTAAAGATTGTAAATCATGTCATGATGATCCACATGACAGCCATTTGGAGGGAGAATGTAAATCTTGTCACACGGAAAAATCATTCGATATTTTTAAAGGTAAAAACACGTTCGACCATAACACAACTGAGTTTACGCTTCGCGGCAAACATCAAACCGTAGATTGTTTTGAATGTCATACACGCGTAAAGGAACCATTAGCTATTTTCCAAGATAACATAGGAATTACTGAAAACAAATGTGCAAAGTGCCATGAAGATCAGCACGAGACCAAATTTGGAAATGATTGCGCCCGATGTCATCAAGAATCGGGATTTAAAAATCTTAAATCCATGGATGGCTTTGACCATGCGGTTACAGACTTTCCGCTGGAAGGAAAACATCAAACTACCGACTGTATTAAGTGCCACGCTAACGGATATTCGGATGAGATTGAATTTACTTCTTGTATCACCTGCCATGAAGATTTTCATGAGGGACAATTTATAAAAAACGGTTTATCACCTGATTGTAAAGAATGTCATGCAGTAATAAAAGGCTTTGAAGAGAGTTTATATTCCATCGAACAACATCAATCAAATGACTTTCCATTGGAAGGAGCTCATGTAGCCACCCCTTGTTTTGCGTGTCACCTGAGTGAGGATAAATGGGATTTTACCGAACTTGGACAATCATGTACCGATTGTCATTTGGACCAACACCAAAAACAATTTGAGGTAGACGGGAAAACCAATTGTTTAAACTGTCATTCCAATGAAAATTGGAACCCTTCCAAATTCAATCACGATAAAACTGCCTTCCCATTAGATGGTAAACACGAAAAAGTAGCATGCAAAAAATGTCATCAGCCCGAAATTGTGGGTAAGGATGAGGTTATTATTTACAAACTAAATAAATCAAAATGTATAGACTGTCATTCTTAATACTCGTATGGATGCTTTCCGGAACAGCATTTGCGCAATCGCCACATGGTGATTCGTTAACGCTAAATTGCGCGGAATGTCATACCTCTGAAGGCTGGAACTCAATTGGAGACAGCATTTCTTTTGACCATAGTACCACCGCTTTTCCATTGGAAAACAGCCATGAAACGGTCAATTGCAAAAGTTGTCATAGCTCCTTGGTTTTTAATGAAGCCTCAAATGAATGTGCCTCGTGTCATACAGATATTCATAGTATGACGGTAGGTAATGAATGTGCCAGTTGTCATACAACCCAAAATTGGCTTATTGACTTTATTCCTGAATTACATGAACAAAATGGTTTTGCGTTGGTCGGTTCGCACTCTTTAGCTAGCTGTATTGACTGCCATATTTCAGTTAACAGTTTACGATTTGAACGAATAGGAAATGAGTGCATCAATTGTCATTTAGATGATTTTTCAGCTACTCAACAACCCAATCACCAGGCGGTAGGTTTTTCAACCAATTGTATCGAGTGCCATGATCCATTTTCAAACACATGGACTTCAGACATTATTAATCACGATTTCTTCCCATTAGAGGGAGGTCATGCAATTGACGATTGTTTAAAATGCCATGATGTGACTGATTATTCCACCTTGTCTCCTGAATGTACCAGCTGTCACTTGGATGATTTCAATAAAACTGAAAATCCAAATCATACGGAAGTGGATTTTTCTACTAATTGTATCGAATGTCATACTATTGATGATTGGTCACCTTCTACCTATGATCATAGTAAATATCCTTTGCATGGTGCGCATGCATTAATTGTGGGAGACTGTGACGCATGCCATAACGGGAATTACGACAACACACCAAACACATGTATTGAGTGTCATGCCGATGATTATAATGCCGCAAAAGACCCAGACCACAAAGGATTGAATTTCGGAACGGATTGTTTAGAATGTCATACAGAGACCAGTTGGAAACCAGCCACTTTTGACCATGACGGCAAATATTTCCCAATTTATTCAGGTAAACATAATAACGAATGGAACAAATGTTCTGAATGTCATACTACTTCAAACGATTATTCTGCTTTTAGTTGTGTTGATTGTCATGAACATAGCGATCGTGCTAGATTAGCAAGAAAACATGACGAGGAAAGAGATTACGTATTTGAAAGTAACGCATGTTATAAATGCCATCCTGACGGATCCGAATAAATAAAATGAAACTATTCCATCTTATTATATTATTATCGTTTACTAGTCTGAGTTTTGGTCAAAACTCAGACAATAATCGCGTGGGAAAAATTTCATATGTCACGTCATCCAATGTGTATGCGAAATTTGAGCAGACCCAAGACATCCAAATTGGAGATACTTTAAAAATAATGGTAAATGCGGTACTCACCCCTTGTTTGGTAGTTACCGCAAAATCATCTACATCGGTGGTTTGCAAACCAATTTCCAATATTCCTTTAAAAAAGGCGGATGAAATTATTTTTCACCCTACTCCTATTCTTGTCAACACAGAAGATGAAATGGAGGCGGACACCATCGTTACTCCTAGAGTATCTCCGTGGCCCAGACGCCTGAAAAACGTGTCGGGTAAATTATCTGCTTCCGTTAACAGCAACCTGGCCCCTGTTCGAAATAATTCGTTTCGTACCATGTATCGGTTTTCTATGGATGCAAACCATATCAATGATTCCAAATTTTCATTTGAAACATACATCAACTATAGCCAAAACTTCAATCAAAACATCGAAACAGGTCTCCAGAAAAGAGATTATTTAAATGTGTACAATTTGGCGGTTAGATATGATGTAGATTCTTCCCTAACCCTAACTTTAGGTAGAAAAATAAACAATAAAGCATCTACTTTGGGAGTGATAGATGGATTGCAAGCAGAAAAGTACTTTGGCAAATTCTACATCGGAGGAATTATTGGTTTTAGACCCGATGTGGCTACATTCACATTCAACCCAAACTTAATACAAGGAGGCGGCTATGTTGGATTTAATGGACATAATAAAAAAATATCCTCTCAAACCACGATGGGCTACCTACAGCAAACCAATTCTGGTAAGACGGATAGGAGTTTTGCGTATTTTCAGCACAGTAGTAGATTGGGACGGAAAACTTCTATATATACTTCGTTAGAAATGGATTTGTATAATAACCCTTTGATTAGCGCTGCTTCTAGTCCTAGATTGACCAACATTTACCTTTCAGCAAATTACAAGCTTACCAAAAAAATTAGATTTAGTGTTTCCTTTGGCTCCCGTAAGCGAATCTTGTATTATCAAACCTATCCAGACCAAATTACACAGGTGTTAGCCAATGATGAAGCTCGTAAAGGAATCTCATTTAAAGTACATATGCGTCCTACCCAAAACACGAGTGCTGGATTGAGTTTTAGTAACCGATTTCAAAACAATAGCCAAAATAAATCGAACAACTTAAACGGGTATTTTAGCTTACGTGAAATTCCAAAAATCGGAGGGCGTCTATCCGTTAATTTGAATTTAAATACTTCTAATTATTTCACGAATTATATTGCTTCAATTAGTCATTCTCGGACTCTTATTCCGAATAAATTAAATGCCGTATTTTATTTGAGGTTTGTGAATTACAAATACTTAAATCAAAACTTAACTCGTCAGCAAAGTTATTTAGGGACATCCTTAAATTACCAATTAAAAAGAAAACTAACATGTTATTTACTAGGAGAGGTTTCCACACAAAGCAAGGACAACTTGTACCGATTAAATTTTAAAATTATTCAACGGTTTTAAGTAATCAATCTCAATCATTATGAATAAAATTCGAGTAATAAAATCATTTACCTTAAGTGCTATCATATTATTTTCAGTTAGCTGTGGTGACAATTTAACACCCTACGAATCAACTAATTACGCGCAAGTCAGCACCGTAAAAAAACACGGTAACACAGAAAAATCGGCTCACGTTACCGCTACTTCCGCGGTGAAGGATGGGGTGCATATTGTTAAATTAAAAGAAGTATTGCCTACTACAAAATATGTGTATTTGCTCGTGGAAGAAAATAATGAAGAGTTTTGGATCGCGACTATTAAAAGAGAAGTTACCGTTGGAAACACGTATATGTTTACCAATGGGTTAGTTAAAACCAATTTTGAAAGTAAGGAACATAATCGGGTATTTGATACTATTTTACTGGTATCCAACCTTATTGATTCGGACCACTCCAAACATAGCACTCAGAAAGCCCCTGTAGAAGAAATCACAAAGGTATCGGGAGCAAATGTAGTGGTTAAAAATTCGGTGCGAATTGGTGATTTGGTCGCCTCCGCTTCCAAATATGCGAATAAAAAAATCCAAGTTTCAGGAGTTGTGACTAAAATCAACGCAAAAATTATGAAAAGAAATTGGGTTCATTTGGATGATGGTAGCAATGATGGTTTTGACCTCATAATTACTACCAACGAAACGTTAGAATTAGGAGCAACCGTTACCATGACCGGTATTGTAGCCACCCATAAAGATTATGGTGCAGGATATAAGTTTGATGTTATTTTAGAAGAAGGTCAAGTGGTGACTAATTAGCCTGTTACTGTTTATACCATTGCAAATTATGAAAAGTGGAATGGTTGTTCCTTCCACTTTTTTTCCATATTGACTTCCCTATATCCATGATTCAATCTTACCAAAATCTTTAATTGACTGGCAATAAAGGAATGGTGTCGCACCTACGGAGCTTTTTATTAATTATTTCATTGTTTGTTAAATGAGGGGTTCACCCTCTCGCCTTTCTTTTGATTTATTATGGCAATTGGCATATTAACTCAATTTCATTAATGTTTTCTTTTCTAATATTTCTTCCTTTTTTACTGCTAATTGAAAAAATTATTAAATCCCTCACCCTCTCATTAGTCTTTTTTATTGCCCCTACTTCTTGTCTGCACTCGTGAATAATCTTAATTTCGAAATCCATTAATTAATGTAACACCTCTGGCAATATGGCAACAATTTCTACGAATGATTATTCATCTTTAATTCAATCTCAGAGAAACTATTTCAACACCAATTTAACCAAGGAGATTAAATTTAGAATAGCGGCATTAAAAAAACTACATCGTTTAATCATTACAAATGAAGACCTGCTGTATTCTGCTATTTATCAGGATTTCAAGAAACCTAAATTCGAAGTATTTGAAACCGAAATTGGAATCATTTATTCTGAAATTAAACTAGCCATAGAAAATGTGGCCGCGTGGGCTCAGAATGAACCAGTGCCCACTAATCTCACTAATTTCCCCGCATCTAGCTTTATTATGCCAGAGCCGTTGGGGGTTACATTGGTTATAGGCGCTTGGAATTATCCATACTTATTATCACTTCATCCATTAATTTCCGCCATTGCGGCTGGAAATACAGTGATTCTTAAACCCAGTGAGATTTCGCCAAATAGCTCTGCAGCGATGGCTAAGATTATCAACCCCAATTTTGAATCTGAATATATGTTTGTGGCAGAAGGCGGAATTCCAGAAAGTACCGAACTTCTTAAAAATTCGTTCGATAAAATATTTTATACTGGAAGTACTGCAGTTGGAAAAATTATTTATCGGGCCGCAGCCGAACATTTGACGCCAGTGACCTTAGAGCTTGGAGGGAAAAGTCCCGGTTTTGTTTTTAAGGACGCAAAAATTAAAATTACCGCTCAACGCATTGTGTGGGGAAAATTTATCAATGCCGGACAAACCTGTGTCGCCCCAGATTATCTATTGGTAGATGCCTCCATCAAGAAAAAGTTGGTAGCGGAAATAGGCAAGCAGATTACTGAAATACATGGTGAAAACCCTAAAAATTCGGAGGCCTTAGCACGAATTATTAATCCCGCTCATTTTCATCGGTTAACACAGCTTATCGACCCGAAAAAGGTCGTTATTGGCGGAGAATTTGACGCGTCAGATAATTATATTGCCCCTACTGTCATGGATGAAGTTTCGTTTGACGATGAGGTGATGCAGGATGAAATTTTTGGACCTATCTTACCTATCATTACTTTTACCGATATTGACTGGGCTATACAGCAGGTGAAAACCAGACCAAAACCACTTGCACTTTATGCATTTACGGAGAGCAAAAAAAGCAAGAATAGAATTCTGCAAGAAATATCATTCGGTGGCGGAGCTATTAATGAAACCTTGGTTCACCTAGGAAATCACAATCTTCCATTTGGAGGAGTGGGCTCATCGGGTACGGGCAATTACCACGGTAAATTTGGGTTTGATTGTTTTTCGCATAAAAAAGCAATTCACGACAAACCTACATGGTTTGAACCCTCGTTAAAATACCCGCCATACACCGATTTTAAATTAAACATATTGAAAAAATTATACTAGTATGAATCACTCATTTGATGAAAAAATAGACCGATTTAAAACCCCTGCAGCCAAATTTCATACTGGCTATTTAAAAGATATGTTTGGTACGGATGATTTATATCCGTTTTGGGTAGCAGACCAAGATTTTAAAACCCCACCACAAATAATAGCAGCATTTGAGGACAAAATCAAAGAAGGGATTTTTGGCTATGAATATAAGCCTAAAACATTTATGCCTGCACTTGAAAATTGGTATAAAAAGAGGTTTAACGTAACTTTAAATACGGATTGGGTTCAGTTTACTCCTACCATCATGTCGAGTATGTCGATGGCTTTAGATTTATTTACAAAAACAGGTGATGGTGTAATTATTCAGCCTCCGGTTTACATGGAGTTTGAAAACACGCTCAAAAGAACAGGCCGAACCAAAATTACGAATCCGCTAGTTCTGGAAAATTTACATTACCAAATGAATTTGAAAGAGCTAGAAGAATTAGCGTCACAAGAGAATACCAAGGCCTTAATGATTTGTAATCCGCACAATCCTGGTGGTAGGGTTTGGACAAAATCTGAATTACAGTCGGTGGTAGATATTTGTGCTAAACACCACCTCTTGATACTGGCCGATGAAATACATGCAGACATTGTATTTAGCAATGGTGAGTTTACCTCGCTTCTTGCGTTTCCAGAAATTCATGAACAACTTATTGTATGTTATTCTCCAGCAAAGGTGTTCAATATTGCCTCTGTTACCGATTCCCTAGCGATTATCCCTAATAAAGAATATCGTGCGGCATTTTCAGAATTGCGTATTAGGTATAACATGGGAAGAACATACGCCTTTTCACGAATAGCCATGGAAATAGGGTTTTCTCAATGTGGAGAATGGGTAGATGAGCTCAACCACTACCTAGAGGAAAACAAAAATTATATCGCTACCTATTTGGATGAAAACATCCCTCAAATTAAATTGGTACAGCAAGAAGGCACTTATTTAGTTTGGCTACAGGTAAACCAACTGCCATTACACGGAAACAAATTAATCCAATACCTAGGTCAGGAAGCAAAAATGGGCTTAAACTCAGGATCCAACTTTGGGGTTTCAGGCAAAAACTTTGTACGGATGAATATCGCTTGTCCGTTATCTGTAATAAAAGATGCAATGCACCATCTTAATAAAGCGGTAGCAAAATGGGATATGAACAAATAACGAAAATCTGTTAATAAACATTGTACGACAAAATCGGCTAAATTGGAATGAAGCCATAGCTTTGTAAACACACAACAAAAAGGGGCTTTAGGCAATTGAAAACAACGACCAAAACTATATTAATTGCAGACGATCATCCATTATTATTAATCGGACTTCGGGGTATTATTGATACCTTAGAAGGTTATCAATTAATTGCGGAAGCTACCAATGGCATTGATGCGGTGAAATTTGCAAAAGAGAAATCGCCTGATATTTCAATTATTGATTTGGAAATTCCTGGCCTCAATGGTATTGAAGTGTTACGGGAAATTAAGCGATTTTCAAAATCTAAAAAAGTTGCAATTCTTACTTCACATAAAGAAGAAAAATACTTAAAGCAGGCGTTAGATTCTGGCGCAGATGGGTATCTACTAAAAGATTTTGCAAATGTGGAAATAGAAAATTGTTTATTGCATTTTGAAAACAACGAGCCCTATTATTCAGCACAGTTAAAATCGCATATCAACCAAGCAGAATCTCCTGATCCAAATTTTGATAAATTAAGTAGGACCGAGAGAAAGATATTGCGACTAATTGGACAAGAAAAAACATCCAAAGAAATTGGTGAGATTTTATTTATCAGTCCAAAAACGGTAGATAATCATCGTTCCAACATCATAAAGAAGCTAGAAATTACCGCTAAAAAACATAGTTTATTCTCTTGGGCTTCTAAACACCAATCATTTTTGTAAGAGATTAGGCTTCACTGAAAGCTACATCTAATCCTATTACTTTTTTATTTCAATCTAATTAATTAAACACAATTTAGGGGTTAGCCCCTATTGTGGTAAGTTTCTCCTACTAGTACATTTGAATATTCAATTTAATGTGGAGTTAAGTTGGAACCTATCAAACCTAAACTAGAACAAAATCTATTCAACCCAAAAAAGGGAGCATATCTGCTCCCTTTTTTTTGCGGTTTATTCCAACTCATTTTCAATTTTATTTTTAGGGGATAGCCCCTATAGGAGCGACTTCAAACCATCACTATATTTGAAGCTGTTAAAACACAGCTAATTATTGATAGTAATCAGCTGATTTTAACAAATACTTGTCTTTTCCAATCATGTACCTCCCCTTCATAGCAATAGCAGAGATTCAATTTAATTATTGAGTCTCTTTTTTTTTGAATTAATAAATAATAAGTATCAGCCAATTGTTCATTCATCTAGGTTATGTATATTTGTCATGTGAAAATTCTCTTTCACCCATTTTAAAGCAGAAAAGGCCATCTTCGGATGGCTTTTTTTGTGGCTAAAATTTAGCTTTTCCCTATCATGTTAATGATTTGTTATTAGCTTTTTATCGTCAAATATTTGGATAAATTTGTGAAACGTTAAACCAACCAAAAAAACATTATAATGAGAAAAATTACATTAACATTAGGATTATTTTTAGCTTTTGCTTTCGGAGCAGTTGCACAACAAGTAGGAGGATCACAAATCGCTTTTGAAAAAGATGTACACGATTTTGGTAAAATCAAACAATATGGAAATGCTACAACTGAATTTTCATTTACCAATACAGGTGATGCCCCATTGATTATTTCTAACTGTAAAGGATCATGTGGATGTACTGTTCCAACTTGGCCAAGAGAGCCTATCGCTCCTGGTGCTTCTGCAGTAATAAAAGTAAAATATGACTCAAAAAGAGTTGGTCCTATTAACAAGTCAGTGACTATTACTTCTAATGCAACCAATACACCAACTAAAGTAATTCGAATTACCGGAAATATTTCAGCTGCGCCAAAAGACGCAACAACGCCTGTAAATAACAGCGGAGCTGCTCCAAAAGCGCTTTAAATAGTTTACAAATTTTTAGGGAAGTCGTTTAATTCATTTTAAACGACTTTTTTTATGCCTAATAAGTCGTTTTTACCCTTCCATTTTATCAATAAATATTCTCAATGTGATTAATTTTGCGCTCAAATTTTTAAGTAATGCCAGCAATTTCAAAAATTGGCTCAGCGATGCCAGAATCGCCAATTCGAAAGTTAGTTCCATTTGCAGAAGAGGCTAAACAAAGAGGTGTAGAAGTTATTCATTTAAATATCGGTCAACCCGATATTATTACTCCTCAGGTAGCTTTGGATGCGATTCATAATAGTAAAATTGACGTTTTAGAATATAGCCATTCGGCAGGATTTGAATCTTACCGTAAAGGGTTAGTATCCTATTACAAATCAGTAAATATTGAGGTCAATCATAATGAAATCATTGTTACTACAGGTGGTTCAGAAGCTTTGCTTTTTGGATTTTTAAGTTGTTTCAATCCCGGTGATGAAGTCATTATTCCCGAACCATTTTATGCGAATTATAATGGATTTGCAACCGCAAGCGGAATAAAAGTTGTTCCTGTTACCTCTAGTATTGAAAATGGGTTTGCGCTTCCTGCGATAAGTGAGTTTGAAAAAATAATTACAAATAAAACGAAAGGAATTTTAATATGTAACCCAGGAAACCCAACGGGTTATTTGTATTCTAAGGAAGAATTGGAAGTGATTCGAGACATTGTGAAAAAACACGATTTGTTCTTGTTTGCCGATGAAGTATATCGTGAATTTGTATATGATGATAAAGAACATTATTCGGTAATGAATCTGGAAGGTATTGACCAAAATACCATTTTGATTGATTCTGTATCCAAAAGATATAGCATGTGTGGTGCTCGTATTGGAGCAATTATTTCTAAAAACAAAGAAGTAATGACTACGGCCATGAAGTTTGCACAAGCTAGATTAAGCCCTCCTACCTTCGCTCAAATTGCTTCGGAAGCAGCATTAAAAACTCCCGCTTCTTACTTTAAGGAAGTGAAAGAAGAGTATGTAGGTCGCAGAGATGTTTTGGTTAGCGCTTTAAATAATATAGAAGGGGTTATATGCCCTAATCCGGCTGGTGCATTTTACTGTGTTGCACAATTACCGGTTGAAGATGCTGACCATTTTTGCCAATGGATGCTTTCGGAATTTAGTGCGCACGGAAAAACGGTGATGCTGGCTCCAGCTTCTGGATTCTACTCTACTCCAGGGCAAGGAAAAAATGAAGTTAGAATGGCGTATGTCCTCAAAAAAGAATTACTTGTTGAAGCGGCTCAAATTCTGGATATTGCTTTGAAAGCCTATAAAAACAGATAATTTAATATAAAATGCGAAAGCCCGAAGTACCATACTTCGGGCTTTTTTTTGCCTATAAATCTCGGAACTAAATGTAAATTTCGTTATAACCCACTCGCGGCTTCCATTAGCCATCCACTAATCAAGGCGCCATAGGTTCCAAAAGCGTAACCAAGAACCGCCAACAATACTCCAACTGGTGCAAGAGAAGGATGAAAAGCAGCAGCCACAACCGGAGCAGATGCTGCACCGCCAATATTTGCTTTACTACCTACCGCTAAAAAGAAATAGGGTGCTTTAATTAAATATCCTACAACTAGCAATAAAATAACATGAAATGCCATCCATACTCCACCTACTAAAAACAACCCTGGGTGAGACGCAATTTCACGAATATCCATTTTCATACCGATGGTAGCCACTAAAAAGTAGATGAATAAACTTCCAATTTTGGATGCCCCTGCACCCTCAAATTTTCGTGCGTTTGTAAATGATAAAATTATACCGAATGTTGTGGCTAAAACAATTAACCAAAAGAAGTTGGACGTTAAACTGAATTTGGATAACCATGGTGCTTGTTCGGATAAATAAGGCACAATAACTCCTGCTAAAAAGTGCGCCAAACCTGTTGCTCCTAGTCCGAAAGCAAGAATGGTTGTAATATCTGTGAGGCTAGGAATACGTGCGTGTTTCATCGAAAATTCATGCATTTTCTTTTGCAAATGATCTACAGAAGATGAATCTGCTTTAAAGAATTTATCAATTTCTTTATGCTTTCCCACACCCATCAATAAAACGGCCATCCAAATTTCCGCAACAATGACGTCTACAGTTATCATCACAGAATACAAGGCATCTGAAGGTTTGAAAATTTCATACATAGCCGCTTGGTTTGCACCTCCGCCAATCCACGAACCTGCTACGGTGGTTAACCCTCTCCAAACGGCTTCAGGACCAGTTCCGCCCACCAAATCGGGTGCGAAATAAGATATGATTAAAATTGCCAACGGCCCGCCAATCACTACCCCAACGGTTCCAGTGAAAAACATTATAAGCGCTTTGGGTCCTAATTTAAACACCTCTTTGAGATCGATACTCAAGGTTAACAACACCAAACTGGCCGGTAAAAAATAACGAGATGCCACAAAATAAAGATTGGACTGAGTAGGATCCACCACTCCAAATGTGGTTAATAAAGAGGGTACAAAGTAACACATCAGCAACATGGGAAAGAATTTATAAAACCCTTTCAAATACTTATTTGAGCTTTCAGCTGTGGTGAAAACTACCGCCAAAATGGTTAGTAAAATCCCAACAACCACTGCATCATTGGTAATTAATGCGGTACTTATTTGTTCTTCGTGCATATATTATATTATAAGATTGTTTATTTATTTAATTGAGTTTGATAAATTTCCACCCATTTTTCCGGAGTCATTCGAGCCACTAATTCTCCAATTAACCCATAAGGAATAGTTTCGATTTTTTTAAAGCGAATACAGCTTTTACCCATATCCAATTTAGTATTAACGTAGGATGGATACTCCGCTACAAACCACTCTAATAATTCGGGAAATGCATAAATTCCCATATGGTATAATGCCACAAAATTTTTCTGCGAGGCAATATTTATAAATGGCAATGGTAATTCTGGAGTTACATGATATCCCGCAGGATAAATAGACTTAGGGACCACGTAACCTATCATATTATAAATCATAACCTCTTCAAAACCTTTGGGTAAATTGGTTTGAATAACGTCTCTTAATTTAGAAATGGCAGCCGCTCTTTCTGCTGGTAATTTTGAAATATATTCTTCCGGAGTTTTTGCTTCAATTTTCATTCATCAATTCATTATGGCAGACAAGGATACACTTTGGCAATCAAATAAGCAAGTATGTTTTGCTATCAAGAGTTATGATACGGCCTAATTTAAAATGGATACTTCCGGAAACATTTGGCTAATTTCTATCAATTCCATTTCGCGCTTCTGTATAACTTTCAAATAAGTAACCGCATCTTTCATTTTATATTTAGAGATACAAAGAGATGCCCATTCTTTTGCTAATTTAAAATCGCCAATAATTTCATTCGCCAAAATCAAATTATAAGTCGCTTTTGCGGCCAAGCTATGGTTATTGGAAGTTGCAATCAAATACCAATTATCGGTAGCTTCTTTCCAATTTCCATTTTTTGCCATTAGATAGGCCTCTTTCATTTGACTGGAACCGGAAATGTAAATTTTTCTTTGTTGCGTTTCCCATTGAGGGCTAATTTGATGGGCGTAATTACGACCCAATTTCCGAGCTGCCTGAATCAACACATTATTTGGGTTTACCATTTTGGCATTCAATTCATAAGGAGTGGAACCGCTTGCTTGTAAAGAAACCTGCGTACCTAAATCACGTTCGTCATCCAGCATACTTTTTTCATTATCACATACATAGATTCTAAAAAACATTCGCATGTAAACACTTTGTTCTCCATCAAAATAAGGAATTCTAACCGTTCCATGATTACGCTCCACGGGAGTAGAATAGCGCACTTCACTGTCTGTGTCGATATCTGCACTATATCCTTCTATCCCACCAAAGGCATCTACTTTCAATGATTTACACACCTGATTAATCACAGTAATAGGTAATGGCAATTTACCAAAGCCACCATTTTTCGGGATATAATTCAAACTTGTATCAAATGCTGTAAAATATTGATTTTCATTCAGTCTAATCACTAATTCATTCAAAGTTTCTTGAACCAAATAGTCACTAACCCCATTATACTGGGCCACAACGGTTCCGTTAAGATATTGAACGGTTTGAGCATCGGAAACGCCTACTCTATTAATAAACGCGACCTTTTTTAAAGGTACAGAAATAGTCAACTCAGGAGGTCTTAAAACCTCAATTCCAATTTTGGTAGCAGCGCAACTGTTTAATAAAAGTATGATTAAAACACCGTTTAAACAGCTTTTTACAATCGGTTTAATTGCCATGCCGTTTGTGTTTCATGCGTAGAACCCACTGCTAATCTTCCTTTACGTTGCGCAGTTAATTGCGCACCAAGAATGGCAGCTAATTCTTCTTCCTCTGGCTTGGAATAACGGAAGTTTTTAGGGTCAAAATGCTTATTGACAAAGTGCGTATCAAAGTCACCCGATCTAAATGCTTCATGATTAATGGCATATCTACAAAAACTCAAAGTGGTCTCTACCCCATTTATTTTATATTCATCAATGGCATTAATCATTTTAGTAATTGCCTCGGCACGAGTAGGTGCCCAAACTATTAATTTTGAAATCATTGGGTCATAATAAATTGGAATTTGCATTCCTTCTTCCATGGAATCATCCACGCGTATTCCATCGCCTACTGGAAGACGATAGGTAGCTAATTTACCAATATCTGGAAGAAAATTATTTTCTGGATCTTCGGCATATACCCGCACTTCAATAGAATGACCATTAATTTTCAAATCTTCTTGGGTAAAGCTAAGTTTCTCTCCACGAGCCACTTTTATTTGTTCCTCCACTAAATCCAGTCCTACAATCCATTCTGAAACTGGATGTTCCACTTGTAGTCGGGTGTTCATTTCCAAGAAGTAATAATTCCCATTATCGTACAAGAATTCTACTGTTCCTGCTCCCCAATAATCACATGCTCTTGCCACTTCACAGGCGCACTTACCCATTTCCTCTCGCAATTCTGGAGATAAAACGGATGAAGGTGCTTCTTCAATTACCTTTTGATGCCTTCTTTGAATAGAGCAATCTCGTTCAAAAAGATGAACCACATTTCCATGTTGATCACTTAGCACCTGAATTTCAATGTGACGTGGTGATTCTACATATTTCTCAATAAACACCGAACCATCACCAAAGGCCGATTTAGCCTCATTAGTGGCTAATTTTATTTGCTCTTCTAATTCGGATTCTTCGTGAACAATACGCATTCCCTTACCTCCACCACCTGCAGCAGCTTTAATCAATATAGGGAATCCAATTTCTTTTGCAATACCAGTTACTTCAGATGGATTTTCGATAGCCTCATCCGTTCCCGGCACCATTGGAATGTTATAATTTTTAACAGCTGCTTTGGCTGCTAATTTATCGCCCATCATCGCCATAGATTTTGGCAAAGGACCGATAAATTTAATTCCGGCATCGGTTACTTTTTGGGCGAAACTTCCGTTTTCTGATAAAAAACCATATCCTGGGTGAATTCCTTCTACTCCTAATTCTAACGCTTTTTCAATGATATAATCACCTCTCAAATAAGATTCGGAAGATGGCGGTGGCCCTACACAAATTGCTTCATCAGCAAATTTCACAAATAATGAATCTTTATCAGCTTCTGAATAAATAGCAACGGTAGAAATTCCCATTTTTTTACATGAACGCATAATACGCAACGCAATTTCACCTCTATTAGCAATCAATATTTTTTTCATATTCCAAACGTTTGAACGAGTCACAAATTTAGTTTTTGTGAGAGGTTATAGGTAGTAAATTAATGACTTTTTAAATTTAAGCGAATTTCTGCAACTCCCTTTCAAAGGCCTCATTATTAAACCATTTTTGTTCATAGCTTTCGTCAACTATTCTTTCTAATCTCGAGAGAAAACTAGCAACCAACTGATTGTCTTTTACATAAGCGACTACCTCACGAAAAGAATTTAGCATACTTACATAAAAGGCATCTTGTCTAATTCTTTTTTCGGCAGAATATACCTGTGCAATTTCAATATTAAACAACATCAAGTCGGCAATAATTTCGGGTTGGACTTCAATCTTTTTAAAATGCTTTATCAATTTATGCGCAACTGACCTTCGCATTTTGGCTTTACGCACATGGAGATTATACTCTTTCGTGATTTTAAGTTTTGCCTCTTCTAAAATCTTGTCCTCTTTGGGATTAAACGCAAAATCGTAAAATACTTTGACCTCCTTAAAACGGGTATACAAATCCAGAATTTGCTCCTGCATTTGCGATTTGGTCAGGTTGTCTAAATAATTTTTTAAATCTCTTTTGCTCATCGATTCAAAGGTATTTTTTTAGTTAGGATCTATAAAAAGAAAATTCCACTTTTTAATCAAAATTAAATTTTGCAAATACCAACCTAACCTATCTATAATTTCATTCGTGTTATAATTTGAACGTTCATTCCAAATTTTATTAATTATTAAACCAATAATCATGAAAAAATCTATACTTATTATCGTTCTATTTATTACCAGTTACGCTTTTGGCCAAAGCCCTAGCGAACTCAATATTAGAAGTGGCGAATTAGCCCTAACATTGGAAGGAACCTTATCTGATTTTAAAACTAGCGAGTTACTCCCCTTTGTTAATATAGTTGTAGAACAAGAAGGTAAATTAGTGGCAGGAGGACAAAGTGATTTTGACGGTCACTATCGAATCAGACCAATTCCAGCGGGAGTGTATGATATTCGTGTATCCGCTGTAGGGTATGAAACTAGACTTTTAGAAGATATTGAAATCACTCAAAAAGAGAGTAATATTCTAGACATAACCTTGAATAACGGTGGTGTTCCTGTTCAAATGATTTGCTGTTTTTGTTGTTGTTTTTCCATAGAGGATACCATCGAAATCCCAATAGATTTAATAGCCGAGCAAGACAGTATTAATAAAGCTGAGGATAAATTATTACCTAGTGCTGGTTTTGAGACCGTTGCTTCTCGCACAGAATTTGTGGCGTATCCAAATCCAACCCAAGGACTTATGACCTTACGAAACTTACCACAAACGGAAAAGTTTTTACTCATCGATATGTCCGGTCAAATAATTCAAACCATCTATACGCAGGATGATAGCGAATTAACCTTGAATTTAGGAAGTCTGCCACGTGGAATGTATCTATTAAAATACAAGGAGTTTGGACAACAGAAAACCAAAAAACTATTACGTCTATAAACCGCTATGATGAATCAAAACACACTCCAGAATATCCTAGCAAAAGGCATTATGGTATTGCTGTTAATGCTTTCCATGAATTCAACAAAGGCTAATGGAAATTGCTACAAAGGCAGAATAATTCAAGTGACAGAAGCCACTATTTTGATAACCATTAAGGATAAAGGAACAAATCAATCTATTCCTTTTGCCTATTTCACTATCAGTCAAGGTGATTCTTTAATTGCGCAACACATGGCCGATAGTTTAGGCCAAATTCACCTGCGGGTCAATTCTAATGCGGTTATCAATTTGCATTTTTCCTCTTTGGGTTATACGCCTATGGAATTGGATAGTTTTCGTTTTTCAACCTCGGGTTCTTATAATTTCAAGATGAAACCAGCTAGCATTCAATTGGATACATTCACTATAATAGAGAAAAAGAATAACCGAATTTTTAGATGTGGTTGTGAGATTGTTACCACCACTATGGAAAGTTTACCAGTATACAAAGCGGAGGAAGTTTCATTGAAACCCATCAATGCCTACCCTAACCCTACACTTGGAAGGGTAACCATTGTCAACCTACAAGATGTATCAGAACTGCTTTTAATGGATGTAATCGGAAAAATTTTAAATAGAATTACGGTTAGTGGAATTAATCAGCAAATAGATTTAACCAACTACCCTACAGGGCTTTATATTATTCAATATCAACGAGAAGGACAATTAAAATCCTTAAAATTAATAAAAAACTAGTTTGATTTAGAATTCGGTAAAAGAGTATGACTACTCATTTTCATACCTCTTTTACCGATTTTGGTCTTCTTTATCCATACCTCCAAAAATGGAAGTTACAAAAGACAAAATCAAGCTAAAAAATACAGCGGACCAAAATCCAGCAACATGAAATCCATCCACAAAACTAGCGGTAAGATTAATGACAAAGGCATTAATGACTAACAAAAACAATCCTAATGTAACGATAGTAACGGGCAAAGTAAGAATCACCAAAAGTGGTTTTATGGTGGCATTGAACAACCCTAAAAGGAGCGCTACGATAATTCCGGTGAAAAATGTATCTACCGACACTCCGGGAAGAAAAAACTGGGTAACCATCACCGCCAATGCGGAAATTAAGACTTGCACAAGAAACTTCATAATTTTTACGTTTCCCCAAAAATAGGACTAATACCAGTAAATCCCCAAAATACGCTTTATATCATTTTCATTTCTTATTCCCAAAAGTTAAGTGCCTCTTATTACCTTCAAAAGATTATGGGTAGCTTATTTTTGCCGCCTCAAAGCACAAAAGGGCATCTATTGTATGAAAATCACAATTTCAGGAATAATTTTCAGTACCATCATCGGAGCTTTTGCATTTGTGATAGCGCCATTTATTCCAATGGCAAATTCTATTGTGCTCGCTTTGTTAACTGGGATTATTATTGCGAATGTTTTTACGTTACCTACCAAATTAGATTCAGGAATTCAATTCTCTTCCAAAACCATATTAGAAATTGCCATCATATTTTTGGGTTTTGGAATTAGTTTTCAAGACATTGCAAATTTAGGATGGCATATTGCGCTAATTCTGGTGGCCACCATTTTGGTAGTTTTGACCCTCACTTTTTACTTATCAAAAATCTTTGCTTGTCGCGACAGTACCGGATATTTAGTAGGCTTTGGCACCGCCATTTGTGGATCAAGTGCCATTGCAGCTTTGGCTCCCAAAATTTCAGAAAACAAAAAGGATGCTGGAATTGCCATTGCGGTGGTCAATTTATTGGGTTTAGTCGGAATGGTGGTTTTCCCATTGATTTTTAATGAAGATATGTTGATGGACACAGCTGCCTTAATTATTGGTGGTACATTGCATGGTGTATCCAATGTAGCTGGTGCCGGTTATGCTATGAATGAGGTGATTGGAGATTTAGCGATTACCATAAAATTGGGAAGAGTAGCCCTTTTAGCTCCAGCTTTGGTGTTCTTCAATTTCTTACTAAACAAACATGCATCAATCAAAGATAATCTTAAACTTCCTTACTATTTAATTGGGTTTATAGTGGCAACTGCTTTGGTTACCTTTTTTACGTTTCCTCCCGAGTTAATCAGTATATTCCGATTAATAGGAAAAATTTTACTTACCATATCCATGGCAGCCATTGGTTTAAATATCCGATTTGACCACCTGTATGCAGATGGAAAAGTAGCCTTAGGATTTGGGGCAACCATATTTATTATTCAGATTGCCGTTATAAGTGGGTTGGCCTATTTTATATAGGACATTCTATTTCCCACCGGCCAATTTCCAACCAATCCAACCCATTGGTAAATAAGCAAAAACAATATCGGTAATATTAAACCAAAGTGGAGATGGTAAATCCATAGCCATTTGAATTCCTCCTACTAAAAACAACACTCCAATACCTATTGCAAAGTACATTTTATTGGAAACCGCTATTACTGCAGCCAAATAAGCCCCCACCAAAGTACCCAAAGCATGTGCTAAAAAAGGCATTAAAAAATTTATGGGCTCAAACAGGTGCATGTTTTCAACCAAACTATTCATGTCACCTGGGTCTACTCCTTCTGGAAGAGGAATGATAGTATCACTAGACATAATAAGTGCCATATTCACTGCTCCGCCAACAACAGCGCCTACTAGCACAGCTAAAATATTTCTAAAAAATTTCATAACTTTAAATTTATTGAATTTCGAAAGTACATAAAAAACCAATTATGTTTCTATGTTACAGTTTGATAAACTTTTTGACTCCTCTTCCATCCATATTTTGAAGGTGCAAAATATATGCGCCACTTGGTAGCGATGAAATGGTAATTTGATTGGTTGCATTTCCATTGCTCACTACCCTACCATCCATATTAAAGATGGTGAATGAATAATTTTGGACATGCGAGTCAGTAATATTCAAAACATCTGTAGCCAAAGTAGGAAACACATTAATGTCAGAAAAAATCGGTAAATCATTTACCGACAGTAATCTGCTAGCTTCTTTCACAGCCGCAAGCGCATCCACTTTACCAAAACCCCATTCTACGCTACCTGAATCAGGGATTACACCAGTTTTCGAATCCTGCCTTGCTGTAGATTTTAAAATAGCCTTTACTTGAGCTGGGCTTAAAGTTGGATTTGCTTCTAGCATTAAAGCTACCACTCCTGTTGTTGCAGGCGATGACATGGAGGTACCCGAAAACTTTGCAAAATCGTAGGTTCTACCCATAAAATTGGTAGAAGCAAAAGCGTTATATGATTCGGTAGTGTACGAAGAAATAGATGAACCAACAGCCATACCCGGAGCAGAAACATCTGGTTTAATACGTCCATCTACAGTAGGACCTTCGCTGCTAAATGAAGCCAACGAACCTACATAAACAGTACCATTTGGAATCCTTACCTCACTGGCGTGAGCCGCAACAGAAATAACCTTTTTCGCACAGGCGGGTTCCCCAATTCCACTATGCGTATCACCTCGGGTGCCATGCGAACCAAAAGTGGTAAATGGCATTCCCCAGTTTCCAGCACCGTTGCTCAATTCTGTCACATTATAATAATGAACGGTTCCGCTTTGTGCATACGATTTTAAAACAATCACCAAATTACCATGTGTATTTTTAACGCGAAGGCGCATGTGAGGCGTTTTGCTTTGCGGGTGCGCTGAATCAGTAGCTAAATTAAAAAAGACGGTATCTGTACCTACTATTAAAGTAGAATCAAGATAACTCGTTGCAGTTTGGGTAGAATAAACGGGTGAGTTTTTTACTAATGCGCCATTTTGATATACCGCTAATTGCGCTTCAAACGGTTTGTTTTTTTGCCCCCACATAGAAATACTTTGTCCCCACATACTTGGATGGGCAGAATAAGAATAAAAGTTAATGCGCGTCACCACGGAATCTTGGTTAAAGTCTTTCTTAATATGGAACTCATCATTGCCATTGTTTCCGGCAGAGGTAACTATAACTACCCCGTCATCACTAAACTGATCCAGCGCTTGACTTCCTAAAGAAGTCCCATCCAAGGGTCCCAAATAATACAGCCCCCAACTCATATTAACGACCAATCTTTTGTTTTGGGCAAGCGCGGTTGCTTTCATCCAACTTACGGCATCAATGACCGAACCCATATCTAAATGAATGGCACTGAATAAAAAATTAGCATCAAAAGCAACTCCTTTCAATCCAATTCCGGCACCGCCACCTCCCGCTATTCCGGCTACATGGCTTCCATGTGTTGCATAATTGTAATAGGTACACGCGGTATCCGATTGCGCTACCAATAACTCAGACTCTCCTACGTATTCTGTTCCGTAATTCAAATTTGAAGGAGCTGGCCCAGAAGTTTTAAATTGATCCCATGCAGCAATTATTCTTGTATTATTTAAAGCCGTATCATAAAACATTGGGTGCGAATAATCGAACCCCCAATCAGTCACCCCGATAATTACATCTTTTCCGGTGTAGGATTGATTTAAATTTAACCCATTATGTACAGAATCAGCACGTAAATCTAACAAGGCCTTACTAATTTTTGGTGTGATTCGAGGTGCTATTTCCAAATAGATTACGTTGGTTAACTGCGCAATCAAGTTAGTTTGAGTAACGGGTATTTTAAGCGTTACAATATTACCAATCCTACTACCAAAAAGAATTCCATTAGGTAATCCAGATGTATCAAACGAACTAGACACTTTCGCTATGGTAGAGATATATTCAATTCCGCCAATGCGAATGGCACCTTCAAATTGCGGTATTTCACCAGAAGATTTGTAGTTAAAATCTAATGATTTAAAAACTTCTTGATCAAAACTATTTAATTGGGGCTGAGCCATAACAGCCACTTGAACAACCATTAATATGGCAACTAATTTCAATTTCATATTGGGGAATATTTAGGAGCGCAATTTACCTAAAACTGGAAAAGCCATTGCAAAATTGATGAATTTATTAGATGAGAGCGGTTAGATGTCTGCGTTGAAAAATTAATATCTGTAAGCTTGTTATACTACATCCCTTATTCTTCCGACCAATAGATTCAAATTAATCAATAATTGTAGAAATATTGGGTCAAGAATTACCTAAATAACCACTCTGGTTTAGCGTTAAATTTATTGCCCAAATAGTGGGTTTTTATCATTTATTAACAATTAAAATACTCGCTTCCGAATTCCTGTTTAATAAAACAGACACAGAACGCGTCAAAACCCTAATCACATATAGCTATAAACTAAATATTTACAATAATTTTATTAGGCATGCATAACTAAAAATGAAAACAATATTAAATTAATAGCACTATAATAAAAATTATAAAGAAACATATTTTTGCAATCATAAATAGAGGAATTTTGCGTAGAATTTTAAAGTATCGTTCTTTCAAATCCAAATTATCACACCTTGTTACCACAAATATTAATTAGTGTTTATTAAATACAAAACGAAATGAAAAATGAAATGAAAAGTGCATTAGCTATGGATGAAAAAAGCCAAGAAAATTCTAACCATTCTTCCGGCCAGGAGCATGGATTTATTAGAAGGCACTTTTTAGTCTTACTTTTATTAGTTGCCTTAGTTTTTTCTGGCGGCTGGTACTATTTTCGTGTTAGGTTCATCGAAAACAAATACGAAAATGAAAAAACTGAACTAGTGGATCGATACGAACAAAAACTAGATAGTGCCAAAATAGTAAATCTAAAGTTCAGTTCTAAAGTATTTTCATGGTCGGTACGAAGTGAAATGATTCGCAAAAACGAAGAAAATTTAAATCAATTAGTATCTTTTTTCGTAAAAGAATCAGGAGCACAACTTGTTCAAATTGTAAACTTAGAATCCAATCAAATTATAGTCTCTTCTGATAAAAAGAAGGAAGGAGAACTATTTGTTGGCCCCAAAGGGGAGGATTTGCATAATCAAATAGTTCTTTCTAATGGGAAAGAAACCACCGTTTTATCTCCAATTATTGGTTTAAACACACAAATTGGAGTTCTTATTGTTACACTTTAAAACCAATAAAAATGAAAAATTATATACTCGTTGCATTTGTTTTTGTATCTACTATTATCCATGCTCAAGAAAGGGTGGTTTACGTAGATTTCGAATCATCTTCATTTAAAAACTCTCCAACTATTCCTTACAACAAGCCTTTCGCTGTAGAAGGTCAGGTTTACCGTGATGTTGAATACGTGGAAGTGGTTATGTTTCATCAAAATGGTGACACACCGTTACATTCATTCATCTGGAACAGGGATGATAAAAACCCTACCGAAACCTTTAATTTGGTTATCCCGGGTATTTTAACGTCTAATAGTAAGTATGATTTTAAAATTGTTACCTATAAGCGTTTGTCACCTAGTGAGAAAAAAGCGTTGACAAAGGTGATTGAAAATAGAGTCCATTTTTACTTGTCCAATATCCTCACTTTTAATGGTACAAGTGTAGAAATTAGCAATCCCAACAAATCGTACAATAAACTAATTGATTTGGTACGAGAAACATTGAAATATGAACGTTCAAAAAACAATTTAGGGGATATTTCACCAAGTACATTGGTGCTTGCCGAGATGAAAAATTATGAGAATTTCAAATTCAAAAAACTACTTAAAAAAACTAAGTCGCTAGAAAAGGACAAGATTGCAAATCAGTTGATTGAAAAGAAATTGAATTCACTTACTGAATTAATTATGGCTGAATTGTATCCTTTTTTGAGTTCAGATTTAGTAAGACAACACAATCTTGTAGAAATTAAATCGGTAGCTACTGACAAGGAACGATTTTCAATTCCAATTAACGCTGGTATGTATGCGTGGAGCAAAGAAACTAACATCAATAATGCAACGGTAAACAATATCGATTTTACTCCGGGTGTAGGTATTACCATTCCATTCGCCAGTAAAAGCTCGTTACTTTCAAATTCCAAATCTTTAGATTCATTTGGGTTTTCTTTAGGCGTTTTGGTAAATCCGGTGAAAGATGCATCTGGTTTAGAATTTATTACTCCAGGAGTCAATTTACCCGTTTATACCGCTTTAGGTTTACGGATGTTTAAAGTAGTTCGTCTTAATGCTGGTGTGCTTTTATTAGCTGATAAGGGAATGCAAAACTTTAGCGGAATGACCATTATTCCAACCGTGGGATTGGCACTCGAATTGAACCTCTGGATGGGAATTAAAAAATAATCGATTCGGCATTGGCTTCAATGCACATATTAAAATACGAGCCTGCTAGGAAGAAATCTTAGCAGGCTTTTTTTTTGAATTCAAAACCGAAAAGGGTCTTATGGCGCGAGTAGAATTACCCTATTGTTAACTAATGAAATAAACTCCAGAATCATTAAAATGGCTGAAAGGAACGCTAAAATAACTTGTCTGTCCGCTGATGGGTGACAACCTGCATTTTTCTTTAATTTAATAAATAGCGATATGCAAGGAACATTTCGAAGGTTAAATCAAAAAATTAACCGCTGTTAATTCCTGCCCAATTTGTTGGACACCTTATAAAATACGGTTGGTTACTTTTTATAAAAACGGAAAGTATTGATGATATAGGTGTGCAGATAAAGGTTTAATTTTTGAAAAAGACCTATACGGTTTTGAAATCCTTATAGGTCTTTTCTTTAATTTTCAATTAAGCCTTCTCTTCATAATACTGCATCCCAGTTTTCTTGGAAACTTGTTTCCAGTACGCTGGCGAGCATATTCTACCATCAGGTAGGATGATTTTTTGTTGGTAAACCGCTAAAACGGGGTTGAAAACAACATCGGTAACACCCAACGTATAAACTGTTGGATCCTCCGGTTTTTTCTTCTTATCCTCTTCTACTTTTACTTCGTAGCCGTTGTGTTCTAAAATTTCTTTTAGAAAGTCAACGCGGTCTTTATTTATTCCTGTTTCGATGATTTTACAGCGTACGCCATCTACATCTTTCTCTACGTGTTTTCCTGAATCTAATGCCATTGTTTTATCCTTTTAATAATCGCTCATTAATTGTGTTCGGGCGAATACCAATTCGCCCCGATCCATTTACATGCCCCAAGATACTGCGTCTACCCAATTGAATATGTAACTCCACAATCCTATAACCAACATACCTACGGTACTCAAAATCAAACCAATTTTACCAAAACTATCGGTATTAATGGTTTCTATTGGGGAGTCTGATTTGTTGATGAACATTGCTTTTACCACGATTAAATAATAGTACAATGAAATGATGGTATTTAATACGCCAATGATGACAAGGATATATAAACCTTGCTCAGCCGCAGCGGCAAACAAGAAAAATTTACCAAAGAATCCGGCTACTGGAGGTATACCGGCTAAGGAGAACAAGGCTAAAACCATAATCAATGCTAACTTAGGATTGGTATCATAAAACCCGTTGTAATCGCTAATATTCATTTTCCCGGTGGCATTCCTTACCGCACTTACTACTCCGAAAGCGGCTAAGTTTGAAAATGCGTAAATCAGGATAAAATAAACTACCGTGGTCATTCCGTACTGAGTACCTGCAATAATTCCAAGTAAAATGAAACCTGCTTGAGCTACCGAAGAAAATGCTAAGAATCGTTGAATATTTGTTTGACGTAAGGCAAATAGGTTCCCCACTGTCATGGTAATTACCGACATAATGATGAGCATTATTTTCCAAGCTCCTTCCATATTAGGAAATACTTTGAAAAGCAACATCATCAATACAAATACCGATGCGCCTTTAGATACTACCGATAAATAGGCCGCAACATTGGTAGGCGCTCCTTCGTAGGTATCTGCTGTCCATAAGTGGAATGGCACTAACGAAATTTTGAAAGCTAATCCAGAAATAAAGAACACCATTGCAACTATTTGCAGCACGTTTAAACTCATCATTTGAGCTACATCAATGTAATACACACTTCCGGTAGAGCCATAAATCATGGTGATACCAAAGAGTAATACTCCAGATGAAAATGCCGCTAAAAGCAGTAATTTTATTCCCGCTTCAGTCGATTTAATTTTATGCGTTTCGTAGGCAGCCAAAATAGCCATTGGAATGGTGGCCAACTCTAAACCTAAATAAAACATTAGGAAATCACCAGCCGAAATCATGTAATACAATCCGATTAAAGTGGATATGATTAACATGAAAAACTCTGTCACCCGTTGGTCGTTTTCTGGTTTACGTAGCCAAGCGGAAGATTGAAATAAGACAATCAATACTGCCAAGTTTAGCACGTTTTTCATTACAACAGTTGTGCTCGTGCTTTGGTACATATCGCCAAATAAGCTGCCGAAAGTAGGCGTTAAAAAACCCAGAATGGTGTGCAAGGTAAAAAGTCCAATTCCTACGCCAATCATCATGTGACGGTTTCCTTTACTAGAAAACACTTCGAAAATGAGTAATAATAACAAGACTACCACTAAGGATAGCTCGTCTCTCATTATGATAAATTTAGATAATTCCATTTCTCTATTTTTTGCTATGGCTATTGGCCGATGGCTAAGGCTTTACTGAAATACAATAAAAGCCTTCGCCAAAAGCCTTAGCCTTTGTTTTTTTATTCCTTTAGCTTTCGCCTTGGTCCTTTATAATTGGCTCATCATTCTTTCGAACATTGGACCTAAATCTGTGTAAATAATATTAACTAACCAGTTTGGGAAAAACCCTACCCCAGCAATTACTGCAATTAAGAAAAACACCGCTACTTTGTCATACCAATGTGCATCTGGAAGTAATTCGTGTTCTTTGTTTTTGATTGCTCCCATCAACATAATTCCCGCTGCTCTAAGTATGTAAACCGCTGTGATTACAATAGAAGAAACTACCAATACTGTAGCTACTCTGGTAAATAAATCATGGTTTTCAAATGCCCCTACAAAAATGGTCATCTCGGCAATGAATGCACTAAAACCAGGTAGTCCTAACGATGCAAAACCAGCCACCATGTAACTTACTCCTAAAACAGGCATGACTTTTAATAACCCTCCCATTTCGTGAATATTACGGGTATGAGTTCGTGAATAAATCATTCCAATTAAGGCAAAGAATAATGCCGTAATTAAACCGTGAGAAATCATTTGCAATACTGCTCCAGTACTTGCGGTATGCGTAAACATTAAGGCTGCGAATAAAATCAAAGCCAAGTGACTTACCGAAGAATAGGCATTGATGTATTTTAAATCTTTTTGAGCCACCGCACTATACGCACCATAAACAGAACCTATAACTGCTAGAATAATAAAAAACCAAGCCATTTCAGAAGCTGCTTGCGGCATTAAAGCCACGGCAATTCTCAACGCTCCATATCCACCTAATTTCATGAGCACCCCTGCGTGTAGCATTGACACTGCTGTTGGCGCTGAAGCATGACCATCAGGTGACCATGTATGAAATGGGTATAAAGCACCCAATACTCCAAACCCAACAAACGTAAGTGGGAAGAAGAATTGTTGTGCGCCATACTCCATGGTAATTTTTGAAATCTCAATGAAATTGAACGTTAACGCGCCACCATCTGGTGCTGAATTGAAATAGATACCTAAAATACCAACTAGCAATAAAGCCGATGCACCCATTAACATCAACGTTAATTTCATTGCTGAGTATTCTTTTGGTCCCGTACCCCAAATGCCAATCAATAAATACATTGGAATTACCGCTACTTCGTAGAATACAAATAGTGTAAATAAATCTAATGAGATAAAGAATCCGAAAACTCCAGTAGCTAAAAGAAATAGCGTGATGAAGAATTCTTTGGTTTTATTTTCAATTTCCCAAGAAGCAAATACACCCGCAAAAACAATGATACCCGTTAATAACAACATGGCTACCGATACTCCATCTACCCCAATGGCATAATGAATATTCAGGATACCTTTGTCATACCAAACGACATCTTTACCAAACATCATTTCTTCCACGTTTCCAGCTGCTCGCTCACCTAAGTAAGAAATAAGTAACCAAATAGTTTGAAGCAACTGAATAATAGCCCCAGTTGCGGCTGCCCAACGAACCTTTTTATTGTCGTTCATCAATCCTATTACCACTATGGTGAGGACTGGAATTACTACTAATAAACTTAATCTATCCATAGCTCTACTTATTTGGTCATCCAGTATAACAATGTCAACGCAAACGCTAAAACTCCCATAACCATGGTGGCAGCGTATTGCTGTAATTGTCCGGATTGTAATCCTTTAATTTTATCTGATACCTTGTTGGTTACCCAAGCCAAACCATCATACGAACCATCCACTACTTTTTTATCAAACCAAGCGGTTGGCCATGCAATCAGTTTAAAAATGATTTTATGCGTAACAAACATCCACACCTCATCCATATAGAATTTACGGTGACTCCAATTGTAAAGCATTGGAATTTTGTCCATTAAACTATCTGGTCTAGATGTTGGATTTTTATACATTCTAGTAGCTATCCAAATACCTAATGCCGCAATAGCTACAGAAGGAAGAGCTATATTCCAATGGAAGTGCCCATGAAACGCCATTCCATCAGCGGTAACTAATTCGTTGAATGGAATAAAACCCGTAACGGTTGCCATTACCGCTAAGAAAATTAGCGGATAGGTCATACTCGGGCCTGCTTCGTGAGGTGTGTGTTCGTACTCTTTATCTCCGTTCCAGAAAATCATGTAATACAAACGGAACATGTAGAAAGCGGTTAAACCAGCCACTGCCCATCCAATAAAGAATACCAATTTGTTAGTGGCAAATGCGGCCGCCAAAATTTCATCTTTACTAAAGAACCCAGAGAAAATTGGAATTCCAGATATGGCTAATGCCGCCACTAAGAAGGTGATATGCGTTATAGGTAAATGCTTGCGAAGATTTCCCATATCGCCCATTTCATTGCTATGCACCGCATGAATAATAGCTCCAGCTCCTAAAAACAGTAACCCTTTAAACATGGCGTGTGTAAACAAATGGAACATGGAAGCCGTAAATCCCAAACTTTCTTCGCCTCCGTAACCAGAAACACCCAAAGCAAGCATCATGTACCCAATTTGAGACATGGTAGAGAAAGCTAAAACCCGTTTGATATCGGTTTGCGAAATGGCAATAACCGCAGCAAATAATGCCGAGAAAGCACCCACCCACATCACTACTTCAAGTGCATCGGGAGAGCCTAAAACAAACAATACAAATAAACGCGCTACTAAATACACCCCAGCCACAACCATGGTTGCCGCGTGAATTAATGCGGAAACCGGTGTAGGTCCTTCCATGGCATCTGGTAGCCAAATGTGGAATGGAAACATAGCCGATTTACCGGCACCACCAATAAAGATGAGCGTTAAAGCCCAAGTTAAAGCACCAACACCTAAAAATGATGCTCCTGCAAATGAACCTATTGCAGAACCCGCTGGGTCGGTTAATTCAACAAAATCAAATGTACCGGTATAATAACTCAATACTAAAATTCCTACTAGGAAGAAGAAATCTGCAAAACGAGTTACTATAAACGCTTTTTTGGAAGCGGCTACAGCCGATGGTTTGAAATAGTAATACCCAATGAGTAAGAAGGATGAAACACCAACTAACTCCCAGAATACGTACATCTGAAAAATATTGGTAGCTACTACCAATCCTAACATAGAAAAACTGAATAAAGATAAGAATGCATAGAAGCGATTAAATCCTTCTTCGCCTTGCATATAGCCGAAACTATAAATGTGTACCATAGTAGAAATGGTTGTTACCACCACCAACATCATTACTGATATTGGGTCAAGGTAGATTCCCATATTAATACTCAAAGTATCTGAAAACCGTAACCATTCAAAGTTGACTGGAAGAAGGGTTTGGTAGGTTCCTACCTCATCCATTCCATACACAAAGAAATACTCATAAGCGGTGAAGTACGCTAATATCATTCCTATAGAAATGGTAGCGGTACTAATGGAACCTGCCAGTTTGTGTGATAGTTTATCGCCACTTAACCCAACGATTAAAAACGATAAGAAGACTAAAACTGGAATCCAAACGGTGTATTGAAATAAATCTGTCATAATTCCTAATTTTAATGTTTCATGGTATCTAAATGTTCCACATTAATATCTTTCAAGTTTCGATACACATTCAAGATAATGGCAATGGCCACTGCAGCTTCAGCGGCTGCAATACCTATTACAAAAAGCGAAAACATATATCCTTGCATCATGTCAGGAAATAGATACTTATTGAAAACCACGAAATTGATATTCGCAGAATTCAGTATCAATTCAACCGACATTAACAGTGTAATCAGGTTTTTACGCACCAAGAATCCGTAAACCCCTAAAAAAAACATGATGGTGGATACCACCAAAAAATCGTTAACTCCTATACCCTCAATCATCCGTTCTAAAATTTTTGGCTACCATGATTGCTCCAATCAACGCAGCGAGTAATAAAATACTGATTACCTCAAAGGGCAGCACATATCCGGCATCACCATAGCTTACCAATTTGGTTCCTATTTCATGCACATCATACGCTCCTGCAGCGTTACCACTTCCTTTAAAAGGAAAGGTAAAGAAGGCATAAAGCGTAATAAAAGCTCCTAAAAGTGAGGCTAAACCGGCAATCACACTTTTCATTACCGGAACTTTTTCTAAGCGATGGTCCATTCGAGCAGTCAGTAAAACCGCAAAAACAATTAGGACTATGACTCCACCACTATACACTGTAAGTTGTACCGCGCCTAAGAAGTTGTAATTCAGTAAAAAGTATAAGAATGCTGTAGCTACCAATACAAACAACAAATAGGTAGCAGCATGCAATATTTTACGAGTTGTAACGGTCATCACCGAAAACCCAATAATTGCAGCAGCTAGAAAATAAAAAATAAACTTTTCCATAATGCTTAATCTTCAACACCTGCTCGAAGTTTCGAGCCTGGCTGGTTTAAAACCATGGTTAATAATGACCTATCGTAAACAGCATGTTCAAAGGTTTGGTCCATTTTAATGGCATCCGTTGGACAAGCTATAATACACAAGTTACACAGCGTACACATGTCATAATGATACACGTGTTTTTCGATAGTTTTTTTCTTTTTTCCTGTTTCAGGATTCAGTTCCCGTGTCCAATTTATTTCAATAGAACCGTTGGGACAGGCAATTTCACAGGCTTGACATCCCGTACAAGAATGTTCGTTATTTTCATCATGAGGCATCGTTACAATACCTCTGAATCTTTCTGGCATTTTCAGAGTATCTCTATTTTCAGGATACTGCTGGGTAATAATTTCAGTACGTGCATGTCTGAAATAATATCCAGTCACTCGCATTCCTGTAATTAAAGTTTTAACCCCGTGGAAAATGTTTCCAAAATATTTTTTTATTCCGCTCATATCTCCCTATTTAAAAATGCCATCCATTAAGAACTACAAATGCAGCTAGTAACAGATTCACTAAGTTAATGGGTAGCAAATATTTCCATTCCAGTATTAGAATTTGGTCAATTCTAAGTCGTGGGAACGTCCATTTAAACCACATGATAATTAAAATGATAAAGAACACTTTACCGAAGAACCAAAATAAACTTGGTATATAATCCATAATATTATCAAATCCATCTACGCCAATATGCAATGGCATCCATCCACCCAAAAACATGGTTGTACCTATGGAAGCGATAATGAATAAATTGACATATTCTGCTAAAAAGAACATGGCGAATTTGATACCTGAATACTCGGTATGAAAACCAGCAGTTAATTCTGATTCGGCCTCGGCTAAATCAAATGGGCCACGATTAGTTTCGGCTGTACCAGCAATCAAATAAATAACGAATGCAATCCAAGCAACGATGTGCCCCTTAAATATCCACCAGCCATCTGCTTGACTTTCGATAATTTCAGATAATTGAAGCGTTCCAGTAAAAACCACAATGGCTAATAAGGATAAAGTTACCGATAACTCATAACTCACCACTTGGGCTCCACTACGAAGCGCACCAATTAAAGAGTATTTATTGTTACCAGCCCATCCGCCTAATAAAATTCCTAAAACTCCGATACTCGATACCGAGGTAATGAAGAAGATACCGATATTGATATCAAAAACGTGCATTCCTAAAGCGTACGGAATAGTTCCTAAACCTAAAAAAGCAGCGGTTACTATAATAAACGGTGCGAGATTGAACAAGAACTTATCGGCTGTTTTATTCATGATATGCTCCTTCATTAAGAGCTTCAAGAAATCGGCCACTACTTGGAATAACCCCCAAGGTCCTACACGCATTGGACCTAATCTTAATTGGAAAAAAGCCGCTACTTTACGTTCTAAATACACCAATGCCATCACGCTTACCGCTGCAAAGAGGATAAGCACAAGACCGATGATTGTCCATTCTATCGTCATGGTTAATCCAGGCGATAGGTTTTCTAACAGCCACTCGTGAAACGGACCAGTGACGGTAGAAAAATCGAATATATTGCTTCCCATAATCATTATCTATCAATATCAGGAACTACTAAATCTATGGTTGACATCATTGCCACTAAATCTCCAATTTTAGAACCTCTAGCCATGTGGTCTAAAACCATTAAGTTAGAGAATCCTGGAGAACGAAATTTGAATCGGTGTGGAGATTTATCTCCCTCACTCACGCAATAAATACCAAGCTCACCACGTGCAGTTTCTACACTTTGGAAATACTCTCCTTTGGGTAGTTTAATAACTGCTTTAGTTTTAGCTTGAATTTCTCCTTCTGGAATGTTGTCAATCAATTGCTCAATAATGCTCATTGATTCCCACATTTCAAGAATACGTGCATGGTAGCGTGTAAAAGTGTCTCCTTTATCGGAAACAATTTCTTTGAATTTCACTCTATCATACGCACTGTATGGTTTGTGCTTACGGATGTCGTTACTAATACCTGATGCACGAGCCATTGGACCGGTGACAGCAAAATTGATAGCATCTTCTTTGCTTAAATAACCTACCCCTTCAGTACGTTCTCTGAAAATTACGTTATCCGATAAAAGACGGTCGTATTCTGGTAATTTAGTTTTGAAATGGGCGATAAATTCTTTCACATCTTTCACAAAATCAGGATGTAAATCAAACATCACTCCACCCGGCACGCTATAATTCATGGTTAAACGAGCGCCACATGTTTTCTCAAAAATATCGTTAATCATTTCGCGGTCGCGGAATGCATATAAAAACGATGTTAATGCGCCCATGTCCATTCCCATTACGCCCCACCATAATTGGTGCGATGCCAAACGGGTAAGCTCTGCAAAAATGGTACGTATCACTTTCACTCGGTCAGAAACCTCAAGCTCCAACGCGTTTTCTACCAATAAACAAACGCCTTCGTTGTTCATGTGGCTACTCAAATAATCCATTCTATCGGTTAGATGAACAATTTGGCGATAACTATCATGCTCACACATTTTTTCGATGGAACGGTGAATGTATCCAATGTGTGGAATAACTCTTCTAATAATCTCTCCGTCTAGTTCTAAAACCAAACGTAACACCCCATGCGTTGACGGGTGTTGTGGTCCCATATTGATGAAATAATCTTGGGTTTTTAACCCGCTCTCATCTGTCGTAAAATCACTCATTAGTACGAAACGATATTAACGGTATCCACATAATCCTTACGCAATGGGTAACCAACCCAATCATCGGTGAGTAAGATTCTTCTTAGGTCTGGGTGTTTCAAGAACACAATTCCAAAAAGGTCGAATACTTCTCGTTCATGCCACTCAGCAGCGCGCCAAATGGTACAAACCGTTTCCACTTCTGGTTTTGTTCTTGTAGGAATTTTCACTTTCAGCACCATTTCACTAAAAGTTGCTTGGCAACGCAAGTGGTAAACCACTTCCATGTGCTCTTTGTAATCTACTCCCGAAAGGCAGGTAAGAAAATCAAATTGAGTTTCTTTATCGCCATGGAGCTTTTCTGCCAAAGCATATAGCTTTTCGGGTGCTACAACGGCAGTCAAATGCTGAATACCTTCGTAGGTCACCTCGGCCGTTGGCTCCCAACTTTCGATAAGTGATTTTAGTTTTTCGTTATCCATAACTTGTAGTTATATCTAATTCAAATTACCGCAGAACGCGGCTAATTTATTTTTCTGGAGGTTGCTCTCCTTTATCAAAGTCTGCTAGCGTTTGTTGCTCATCGGCCATAGAACTTTCCATAATTTTTTTCTGTAATTGCATCATTCCGTGCAGCAATGCTTCTGGGCGCGGTGGGCAACCGGGTACATATACATCGACTGGTATAATGTGGTCGGCTCCTTTTACTACCGAGTAACTATTGTAGAAAAACGGCCCTCCCGAAATAGCGCATGCACCCATGGCAATGACGTATTTGGGTTCGGGCATTTGCTCGTATAATCTACGAAGAACTGGCGCCATTTTATTTACAATGGTACCCGCTATGATAATTAGGTCGGCTTGACGAGGTGTGGCACGCGCTACCTCAAATCCAAAACGAGACCAATCATGACGAGAAGCTCCGGTTTGCATCATTTCAATGGCACAACAACTAGTTCCAAATGTCAAGGGCCAAAGCGAATTTGATTTAGACCAATTAATAATCTTATCGAAGGAAGTCACGATTATTCTACCGCCATTTCCTCCTTCTACCACCTTTCCAGGAAAATCTGCTGGAATTTCGGTTTCTTTGGTTTTAATATCTATTCCCATTTTAGTGCGTCTTTTTTCCATGCATAAATCAACCCTAAACCAAGAATGAAGAAAAAGATAGCAACCTCAACAAAGGCTACCATTCCTATATCTTTCATTACTACCGCCCAAGGCACAATAAATACGGTTTCTACATCAAAGATTAAGAATAGGATAGCGAACAAGTAATAACCTACACGGAATTGAATCCATGAGGAACCCTGCGTTTCAATCCCACATTCAAAAGTTTCTTCTTTGGCTCCTACTGGGTCATGAGGCGTTACGAAGTAAGAGAACACGATGGCTCCACCTACTAAAACTAACCCTAAGATGATGAATAAAATAATTGCTTCGTTTCCCATTGCAATAAGATTTTTGCTGGAGGCTTTGCCCTCAAGATTTGTTGTATTAGGCTAACGGCCTACGTTTATTGTTTTTTTATAATTCTTGCGAATTAGTAGTATTACCATCCTATGCGTCTCCTTCGTAATATGATGAAGAAGAGGCCTAACCTACAGATGGCAAAAGAAAAAGCATCCCGACAATGGTCGAGATGCTTTCAAGTATTTATTCAATTTCCCAAGTTTCTCCACTGCCTAATAAATCATCTACAGTTTTGAATTTGGTAGTTTTGCGAACGTACTCTACCTGAGCCGCCATTCTATCTTCAAAAGACTCATGTTCTACCGATCTAATAACCCCGGTAACCATTGGCATTTCAAGATTTACCAACATCATGTGAAGGGTAATATCTTCCTCCTTGGCATCGTGAACCAATAAATCAGACTCGGTAATGTTATCCTTACCAATTTCAACAACTTCCAATTTTAGTCCGTTTAAACGGATACCTTTTTCATTGTCTTTACCAAAAATCATTGGTTTTCCGTGTTCTAAACGTAAAAACGTTTCTGCTTTCACTTCTTTTGCGGTATAATCTTTATAGATTTTATCATTAAAAATTACACAGTTTTGAAGTATCTCTACCAACGAAGTTCCTTTATGCTTAGCTGCTTCTAAGAAAACCTCTGTCATCCCCTTTGGATTGATATCTTCAATTCGTGCAAAAAACTGTGCTTTTGCACCCAAGGCTAATTCACCTGGATTGAATGGATTATCAATACTTCCTAATGGAGATGTTTTGGTTTTTTGACCCAAATTAGTAGTTGGAGAAAATTGACCTTTTGTCAACCCATAAATACGGTTGTTAAACAAAAGAATATTGATATCAATATTTCTTCTCATGGCGTGAATAAAGTGGTTACCACCAATAGCAAGTGCATCCCCGTCACCGGTAATTTGCCATACACTCAATTTTGGATTAGCCAATTTTACACCTGTAGCAATAGCTGGAGCTCTACCGTGAATGGAGTGAAATCCATACGTATCCATGTAATAAGGAAAACGGGATGAACACCCAATTCCAGAAACGAATACGATATCTTTTTTATCCACCCCTAATTCAGGCATGGTTTTTTGCACTGATTTTAAGATAGCGTAATCGCCACATCCCGGACACCAACGAACATCTTGATCGCTGGCGAAATCTTTTGCTTTGTACTGTATGATTGGATTCTCGCTCATCTTATTTCTCGTTTAAAATTTCGTTAAACTTTTGAGTCAATTCCGTTGTTGAAAATGGAAGACCTTGAATTTTGTTATATTGGTGATAATCAAATTGAGGTAATTCTTCTCGAAGATATTTTACAAATTGACCATTATTTAATTCACAAACCACGATTTTCTTAAACTTACTGAAAATTTCCGCGGTATTTCGTGGCAATGGTTTGATGTAACTGAAATGAGCTAATCCAACTGAACCACCTGCATCAATTGCTTCGCCTGCAGTAAGTAGCGAACCATACGTTCCACCCCATCCTACAATTAATAAATCACCTTCTTGTTTACCTTCACATTCCAATTCAGGAATGTAATTGGCTACCCGTTGCACTTTTTCTTCACGGGTTTTGGTCATTTCTTGATGATTTTCTGGTACGTAAGACACATTTCCTGTTAAGGCATCTTTTTCTAACCCACCTATTCTATGTTCAAAACCAGCTGTTCCAGGAATGGCCCATTTACGTGCAAGTGTATTTTCATCACGCGCATACACATTATAATCTTCTGGGCGATCATCTGCCTGAATAGTATAAGGAATAATTTCTGGCAATTCAGCCATTTTTCTAATTTTCCATGGTTGAGAACCATTGGCTACATACCCATCGGTTAATAAAATCACCGGAGTTACATGCTCCATAGCAATTTTAGCAGCGTTGTATGCCATATCAAAACAATCGCCTGGACTTTTGGCTGCTACCACCACTAGTGGAGATTCACCATTACGTCCGTACAATGCTTGCATTAAATCAGATTGCTCCGTTTTGGTTGGTAAACCTGTAGAAGGACCTCCACGCTGCACATCCACAACTACTAGAGGAAGCTCAGTCATCACAGCTAAGCCTAAAGCTTCACCTTTTAAAGCTAGCCCCGGGCCAGAAGTAGTGGTAATAGCTAAATCGCCAGCAAAGGCAGCTCCAATTGCGGAAGATATTCCTGCAATTTCATCTTCAGCTTGAAAAGCTTTTGCTCCAAAATGTTTGTGTTTGGCTACTTCTTGTAAAATATCGGTAGCCGGTGTAATAGGATAAGAACCTAAAAATAATTCTTTATCCGCTTTTTGAGCAGCAGCAATAAATCCCCAAGCCGTAGCTTCGTTACCCATCACTGATTTATAGGTTCCTTTTGCCATATCTGAAGGAAGAACCGTAAATGAAGAAGGTAAGGCTTCAATGGTAATAGCGAAATTATATCCAGCTTGCAAAGCCCGCATATTTCCCTCTAAAATCATTTCTTTTTTACCAAATTTTCCTTTTAAGAAGCGGTGAGTATAATCCATTGGCCGGTTAAACAACCAATACACAATCCCTAAGCAAAACATGTTTTTACTTCGGGTAATGCTTTTATTATCCAACCCAATTCCTTCTAAAGCCGTTTTGGTTAAGGAAGTAATTGGTGCTTTCACCATATTATACTTATCTAGTTCTCCACTGGTTAAAGGGTCTTCGGTATATCCCGCTTTTTCCCAATCCTTTCGGTTAAAACTATCTGTATCTATTATAATGGTATTGCCTGCAGGTACAGAATATAGATTGGCTTTTAAAGCCGCTGCATTCATCGCTACCAAAACATCGGAGTGATCACCCGGTGTGTGAATATGCGATTTACCTATGTGCACCTGAAAACCTGACACCCCAGCTACGGTTCCTTGAGGAGCGCGAATTTCTGCGGGGTAATCAGGGAAAGTTGCAATATCATTTCCCAAAAACGCGGAAGTCCCTGCGAACTGCGTTCCTGTTAGCTGCATTCCATCACCGGAGTCACCGACAAATTTTACAACCACTTTATCTAATTCTTTTACTGTGGTATTTCCCATTTGTTATAATGTTGATTTTGCATATTTAATTTACATGTTCAAATTTAGCCGCATCAATTATTTTAAAAACTGAGTTACATCATGAATCACTCATGATTTATTTCATCTCTCGTTTATGCTTAATAAGCTAATCTCCCATAATTTTTAATGCCCTGCTTGGTCCATTTTTTAACACGATTTCACAAGTATAAAGGTACGAGTTTAATTCTACCCAAAAATTTATACCTCTTTGGATAAACATCAGTTTTCAACAGAAAACTGATGAATGATAGTGAATAAACCTGACGATAATATCTGAAACAACCTTTCTTTGCAATGAGTTGTTTACCAGTATTTTAATGAAAAATATATGCAATATTGATTCATTTTTTATTTTTACCTAAGAAACTTATGTATATTTGTCTTATGTATTCATCAGAACTAGTAAAAGGGACACTCAAAACAATAGTACTCAACCTACTCAAGGAGCAAGGAAGAATGTACGGCTACGAAATTACCAATAGGGTCAAAGATTTAACAAAAGGCAAAATTCAAATTACGGAAGGAGCTTTGTATCCAACACTGCACAGTTTAGAAAAAAATGGGGAGCTAACTACCGAGAAAGAGTACATTGGTAAGCGCGTACGTAAATACTACTCGTTAACCACTCAAGGTAATGAAACCGCTATTGTTAAGGTGAATGAATTCTCCGATTTTTTGGAAACCATGGCTTTTTTGTTGAATCTAAAACCAAACTTGGGAAATGCCTAGAGTTACCGATGAACAGGTAGATTTCATTTTAAATGACATTAAAGCGCGTGGGGTTGTTCTTGAAGATCTGCAAGACAACCTTCTAGATCACATGTGCTGCATTGTTGAAAATGAAATGCCTGAAAACGCGGACTTTTATAAGTTCTACGATGAAAAACTGCCATTATTTTTTCAGCATGAGCTGAAAGAATTGCAGGTGGAGGTAGATATTTTATTAACATTTAAAAATTATTACGCTATGAAAAAAATGGTTATATATTCAGGAATAATAAGTTCAACACTCATTTTAATCGGTGCAATTCTAAAGACAATGCATTGGCCTGGGGCAGCTACTTCCCTAGTTTCTGGAGGATTAGTCTTCGGGTTTTTCTTTCTACCATTGATGATCATTATTAAATTAAAGGATGAACAACACCAAATGGACAAATGGGTTCAAACATTTGGTTTTTTGTTAGCTCTTGGAGTGTTTTTTGGAATCATGTTCAAAGTGATGCATTGGCCAGGCGCAAGTATTTTTAAAGCCTGCCTCACACTATTCATATTTGCATATGTTCCATTATACTTCTTTACCCGAATTCGAAGACCTGATCTCAGATTCAATACTATCGTTAACACTTCGTTAATGATGGCTACCGGAGGGATGTTATATGCAATGGTTAACCTAGGATATGCTACACAAATGCATGAAAAAACCAACATTTCGCCAAAAGAATCTGCTCCAACTTCCGAGCCTGCGATGGAATCCACTAATATCAGGTTCCTTTATAATTTCACCACTAAGGTCTAAGAACCTGAAATAAATTACTAAAATTTATAACTAGTGATTTATTAATGCATTTTGATATAACATACAGGTCCAACGCCTAGTTTGAACAAAAATTAGTACTTTGGTTCTTTAGATTCATTCCAAATTAGCGAGGTCATCTTTTTATTGGAATTTAGTCTATAAATTTGTCTTATTAAAAAATAAAAATCTTTCCGATAGGAATACAAAAATTATAAATATGTTAGTAATTAATGATGATTGCATCAATTGCGATGCGTGCGTTTCTGAATGTCCAAACCATGCTATTTATGAGCCAGACGAAGAGTGGGCATACGCTGACGGATCAAACTTGTCTGGAACTGTAAAACTTTGGGATGGTAGAGAAGTAGATGCAGATGCGAAACAAGAAGCTCAAAGTGATGAATTTTTCTATATCGTAGCCGATAAATGTACAGAATGTAAAGGATTCCACGATGAACCACAATGTGTTTCAGTTTGTCCTGTAGATGCAATTCACGTAAGTGAAGAACACCCAGAATCAGAAGAACTATTGTTAGAGAAAAAAGCGTGCATGCACGGATAATTCTCCACAAAGCATAAAAAAACCTGATAGAAGTACTTCTATCAGGTTTTTTTATGCCTTTTGAGTCGGAAGTCTGGAGTTTTATAGGATTCTAGCTCCTAACTTCCGTCTTCGGTCTTAATGGTGATGATGTGCTTTTGGAGGAAGCATTTCCAACGTTCCGGCCAATGCCTTTTCAATTACCACATCCACGTCTGTTACATCGGTCATGACTGCTTGAATTCCTTTGCTTTTCATTTTAATAGGAAACCCTGGACCCATATCTCCGGTAATAATTACATCCATATCAAATAATGGGTGATGTGCTTCTGGATTTGGCCCGTGAAAATGATTGTGAAGCATCATTTCTGGGTCCAACTCAAATAATTCTTTTCGCTCCACTTCTTTTTTATCGTTGATATCAAAAATGTAAAAACGCGTGCATTTGCCTGCGTGACCACTTACGGTTCTTTTATTCTGACTAGTTATTGCGATTTTCATAGTTATTATTTTTAGACTTACAAAACTAGCGTGTTACCCATCTCGCATATATGAGAAAAGTCACCAACCTCGTTTTTCACTGAATCTAAGTTAACTATTGTACCCCATTCAATAATAAAGCAATGTGAAATGTAAGGAAACTAAATTGTTTTTTTATCTATGCATCAAAGACAAAGTTTATGAGCCAGGAATTTACTAATTTACAAATTGCATTTACAAAAGAAAGTTTATTTGCACTTCATTTAGCCATCGCTTTCATCATGTTTGGTGTGGCATTGGGCATAAAAAAATCGGAGTTCTTGGAAATACGAACCAACCCGAAATCGGTAATTGTAGGAGTTATTAGTCAATTTGTTTTACTCCCCTTCCTCACCTTTATAGTTATTCTACTAATAAAACCGCTCCCAGAGCTAGCTTTAGGAATGATACTAGTTGCGGCTTCTCCAGGTGGAAATGTTTCCAACTTTTTTTCGCAACAGTCTAAAGGAAATATTGCTTTATCGGTAAGTCTCACAGCACTAGCATCCATTCTTGCAATAATTATGACCCCCATCAACTTTGAATTTTATGCCGAACTTTACTTGGGTAAACTTGGAGAAATTAAACCGATTGAAATTGAGTTTTTGGAAATTTTAGAAAAAATATTCACCATTTTGGTCATTCCATTAGTTGCTGGTGTTACTTTTTCCACGCGTCTACCTGAAATTGCAAAAAAAATAAAAGGGCCAATTGGCACCTTATCTTTCCTCATTTTAGTGGTATTTATGGTGGTAGCATTCTCCAAAAATATCGATGTTTTCTTAGCTTATTATCAATACATTATTGTACTGGTTTTGATTCACAACGCCCTCGCCTTTGGGGTGGGTTATGGAGCCGGAAAAATTGCTAGGCTCCCCAGTAAAGATGTCAGAACAATCACGATAGAAACCGGGATTCAAAATTCTGGACTATCGTTGGCCATTATTTTTTCTGTATTTGATGGAAATGGTGGAATGGCGCTTTTAGCTGCATGGTGGGGAATTTGGCACATTTTTGCAGGCACAATTATTTCTTTTTTCTTTAAACGAGCAAATGCAAAAACCGTTTAAATTTGTGGTATGATTAAAAATGCGTTTATTTTTCTTTTAACAACGTATGTCCGCACTGGACTACATTTTTTTTTCCGCAAATTCCAATCGGTAAAACACAGTAATTCAATCAATAAAGGTTCTGTAATTTTTGCACCTACGCATCAAAATGCTTTTATGGATGCCTTGGCAATTGTGATGACACAACCTAGAGCCTCCTATTTTTTAACGCAAGCGCAAGTTTTTCAAAATAAATTAGGAGATGCTTTCTTTTCCTACATTTATATGCTTCCCATTTATCGAGAACGTGATGGGTTACATACGGTTAAAAAAAATAAAGAAATTTTTGAGAAATGCGTAGATGTATTAGTGGATGGTAAACAACCGCTAACTATTTTTCCGGAGGGCAATCATAATTTACGAAGAGCGGTTAGACCTTTACAAAAAGGAATTGCGCGAATTGCTTTTGCCGTTTTGGATAAAAACCCGGATACTGATTTAAAAATCTGTCCCGTTGGACTTAACTATTCTGCACATCGTCAATTTCGCTCAGATTTACTTGTTATTTATGGAGAGCCATTCGATGTTAAGCCATTTTACGAAACGTATTTAAAAAACAATAATCAGGGCTACATTGCTTTGCTAGCCGAATTGGATAAACGAATTCGCTTGTTAACCATTGATATGCCAAGAGGGCTAAAATACCATCAAGTTGCCAAAGCCTGGGTTAAAAATGCATGGGGAACATGGGATTTGAAAGCCAACTTTGACAACAATCAAAAACTTTTAAATGCGATTTTGGCTGAGGAGCCTCTACCAGATAAAAAAGTGTCGGATACGCCTATTATTTTTAAAGTGCTATTTGCGCCATTTTGGCTCTATATGTTTATCAACAACTTTATTGCTTTTAAAACCATTCGAACGCTTACCAAAAAACTGGCTAAAGACCCCGCTTTTGAATCTTCCATGCATTTGGTATTTGGCATATTTGGTTCGGTATTAATTTACCTGCTTCAAGCTGTCGTTGTTTTGACATTTACCAACATTGCAATAGCGGGCGCGTACTTCCTTTCCATCCCATTATTTAACTTTATACTCTTCAAAATCTACAAAAATTCTTTTGTGATTGAATAAGAGTCTCGATGACATATAAAAACACACTTTTTGTTACGGTATTAGCCACGTTATTTACGTTGATGCCGCATTTCACCGTTACCGCCCAATCTACTGATTCCTCATTAGTTAAACCCAAAACTAAACCAACTATTGGGCTGGTTTTGAGTGGCGGTGGTGCATTGGGCATTGCCCATATAGGAGTACTAAAAGTATTAGAAGAGCGCGGCATAAAACCCGATTTCATTGTGGGCACTAGTATGGGAAGTGTGGTTGGTGGCTTATATGCTTTGGGATACACTGCTACCGAAATAGAAGAAATTGCTAATGGCATGAATTGGGAATCCATTCTTTCTAGCTCCATTCCATTGACCTATGTATCGTTTGAAGAAAAAGAAGATTACGACCGATATACGGTAATGTTTCCATTTAAACATGGAAAACCCACGCTACCTACCGGATTGATTGAAGGCCAACTACTTTTAGAAAAACTCACCGAATTGGGCTGGAGTGGCATAAACTTTCGCTCCTTTGATGACTTACCCATTCCATTTAGGTGCCTAGCTACCGATGTGAGTACTGGGAAAGTGGTTGTTTTTGACCATGGTTCCATTGCCATGGCAATGCGCGCTAGCATGTCTATCCCAACCATTTTTGCAGCTGTAAATATAGACTCTACCTTGATGGTAGATGGTGGAGCATTAAACAATTACCCGGTAGATGTGGCTATCAAAATGGGCGCAGATTACATTATTGGTTCCGATGTTTCTTCCGGTTTAAAACAAGCGTACGAAATTGATAACATGGTCGAAATTTTGTATCAGGTCGCCATGTATCCCTCATTATTGAAATTGAAAGACAACATAGCAAATACCGATGTGTATATTCATCCCAATGTATCTGAATTTACGGCCGCAGATTTTACTAAATCAGCTAAAATAATTACTACGGGAGAAATTGCTGCCAACGAACAATTAGACAAATTAGACAGCTTGTGTTCGAATATTGGATATGAAAAACAATCCATTACCAACCAAGTTACGCAATATCCTGACACCATTTTTGTGACCGATATAAATTACAACACAGAAGACCCTTTACACATTAGCCAAGTCAACGAACATCTAGATTGTAGTGCCGGTACGGATTTAGAAATAAAGGCATACAAACACGATATTAGATTACTGTATGGCACCTTGAAATACAAATCCATTTCGTATTGGGCAGCACCCGATACGACCAAGAAAAATGCCTACACCTTGGAAATTAATTTACACCGTAACCCATCTTCCGAATTTAAAATAGGGCTTCACTATGACAATGTGTTTTCCGTTGGAATTGCGACTAATTTCACGACACATGATTATTTGGTTTCCAATTCTCGTACAAAAATAAAATTTGATATCTCACGAAATGTGAAGGCCGAATTCGAGTTTCTTAAATATTTCGGCAAAAAAAACCGACTTAATTTTGTGTTTGATTACCAGTTTTATTCCCTACGTATGCCCATCTATAAATCGGGAGACCTAACCGAATTTACGCAAAGCAACACGCAGCAAATAGTAGCCAAATTTCAAACTAGCTACAATTTAAATAATAAGCTGGGAATAGGATACTATTATTACCAAAATAATAATCAAAGCGTTTTGGGAAACGAAACCTTTAAAAACATAAAAATAAATAGCGCTTTCAATATCTTATTTGCCGAATATCAGCTAAACACGCTCAACAAGAATTACCACCCTACTTGGGGTTCACGCATAAGTGTGCGTAGCGATTTAGTGTTTTCGACCTCCTATAAATCCAAGTTTCCAAGTGGCCAATCTACCCTCCAATTTATTGATGGAGCCGATACCATTTCAACTACCCAAGATGGGCTGAATACGATTCTCGATAACAAATACACCCCTACTTCTATTTATGGAAATATTTTCGCATCCTACAAGCAGCTATTTAGAATTTCAAACAAAGTGAAATTTATCACTAATTTAAACACCGCTTTAACGCTCACTAAATCCAGCAAGGATTACTTCTATCGGTTTTTTCATTCGGGTGGAAACGTGCACTTATTTTATTTTGATTATCAAATGTACGGGCTCAATTATGCCGAAAGTAAGGCCAACAATTTAGCCATTGCCCGAGCCGATTTTATGTACACTCCCATGTCTAACCTATTTGTGTATGTAGGTGCCAATTATGCCGTTTTTAAAGATGCAGGAGTAGGAAGAAACACGCCAAAAACAAGTTCTTTCAATGGCGATGAACTTTTTGGTTACGGGATAAATCTAGCGTACAAAACCCCATTAGGTCCGGTAGAAGTTGGTGCTTCGCTAAACGACCAGGACAAAAGTGTTCGCTGGAATTTTCAAGTAGGATTTCAATTTTAAAATTGATGAAATTAGGAAAATGGTACGGTAATGTGTTCGCTCGAATTTATGACCCGTTCATGCACACCTTAGAGGAAAAGATTTTTGCACATAAACGGCAACATTTCCTTCATTCGCTATCGGGTAGGGTGCTTGATGTGGGTTCAGGTACGGGAGCCAACTTTCCTCATTTTTCCAATTCTGCTTTGGTAACCGCTGTGGAGCCCAATCACAAAATGATGGAGTTCGCGAAGGCTAAACTGCCATTTAAGGCCGAAATAAATCTAGTGCTTGGTGGAATTGGCGCCCCTTCACTCTCCTTTCCAGAAAACCATTTTGATTTCATTGTTTCTACTTTAGTTTTATGCACCATTCCAAATCCGGAACAAGCATTGGAGCTTTTCAAAAAATGGCTGAAGCCGGGTGGTAAATTAATTCTTATTGAACACATTCGGTCGCATAACCACCTTACAGGACTCGCACAAGACTTGGTTAATCCGGCTTGGAAATTAGTAGCCGATGGGTGTAATTTGAATCGGAATACAGACAAAATGGTGCGCGAAGCAGGGTTTATTGTTGAAAATGAAAATTACTTTCACGTTGGATTTCGTTGGTTTGAAGGGGTGTACGTTATTTCAAAATAAGAGAATCAATATTCTTCCCATCCATCATATTTATGCTGTTTGATGAAGTAGGTATATTTATGCTTCACAAAGATGATAAAGTCGTATTGCGATGAATTCTTTAAAAACGAATCAGAAACATCCAAATATTCAACAAATTCATCAAACTGATCATCCGATAAATCGATGATATTATAATCCACATATTTTTTAAACAGCTCCTTCAATAAGTCTCTTCGTTTGGCATCATTGATTAATTGCCTTGCCAATCGCGCTTGTTTCGCATGTCGATTATAGGTTTCATACAATGCCGTAATAGGGCTCGTTAGCGGATCTGCAACTCCGGTAAGTCGGTAATCTCCTTCTTGATAACCCAATTCTTCTATATCCTCATAAATCCTACGTAAATCTCTTGGAGCTAAAACAGTGACTTGTTTGAGGTAAAACTCAAGTTGCTTTAAATAAACATCCACAATAACGGTGTCGGTTGGTGCCGAATCGGCCACACAAATCTTCACCGTAAAATACCCAATAGAGCCAATCAAAACGGTATCCTTTCGATTTACATGAATTCTATACGTACCATTTGCGTTCCCGAAATTTCCAGTTTGATGTTCCTGACTTACCACAAAAAGGGTCAATAAATCGGTAGTATTATTCATTCCATACACCTGTCCCATCACTACAACCTTTTCAGATTGTGCAGAAACATTGAGGTTACATAGTAGCATAATCCCCAATAGCACCGAAAAAAAACCATTTTTTAACACGCTTCAAATATAACTTTGTTCTATTCCTATTTCATAAAAATAAAAAGAGATTAACATAGTTTACAGTTTGGCTATAATTGTAATTTTGCGGATCTTAAAAAGGTATACAATTATGTGGTTTTCATACATTACAAGAATCGTTTTATCCGTATTATTATTCGCACTTTCTGTCTTTGAATTTTGGGATGGTGAGATTGGTAACGGAATCTTTGTTTTACTCATCATGTTAGTTTCCATCATTACCATTTGGTTTAATGAGGTAATGCTAATGGTATTCCTTTCGGTACGTAAAGGAAACTTTGATAAGGCTGCCGCTCGTTTAGACTGGATTACCAAACCAGAATTGATGGTAGCAGGACAAGAAGCGTATTACTACCTAATGAGAGGAATGATTTTGATTCAAAAAAACCAAATGTCTAAATCTGAATCTTTCTTTAAAAAAGCATTAAATAAGGGTTTATACATGGATCATGATAAAGCCATGGCTAAATTAAATTTGGCAGCTATAGCAGGTGCTAAGAGACGAAAGCGGGAAGCTCTTAATTGGTTAGCACAAGCAAAGAAGGATGACACCAAGAAAATGCTTACGGAACAAATTAAGATGCTGAAGCAACAAATGGGTAAGATTTAAATCTAAATCACCCCAATCATATTCCCCCAATTCATTTTATTCGATATCCCGTTTTACGGCATGTCTTCATTGTAAATAACAATCAATATGTTACAATCAAACGCAACCGATATACAAGGTATTTCGGTAGAATCACTTTGTGAAGAATTTGGGACTCCATTATACGTGTATGATGCACAAACCATTACAACTAAATTCAATCAATTTAAAAATAGCTTTTCGGTAAACTCGCTCACCATCAACTATGCGGTTAAAGCTCTTTCTAATCCGAATGTGCTTAAAATATTCAAGGAACTTGGTGCTCATTTAGATACCGTTTCTATTCAAGAATTACGCTTGGGGTTACTTGCTGGATTTGAACCCAACGAAATCGTGTTTACCCCGAGTGGCGTGTCGCACGAAGAATTAGAAATAGCTATTTCACTAGGCGCCAATATAAATATAGACAACCTAACCACGCTCGAATATATAGGTCATAAATATCCTAATTTACCCGTGTGTATTCGTTTCAATCCGCATGTGATGGCAGGCGGAAATGCGAAAATATCGGTGGGGCATATCGATTCCAAATTTGGCATTTCTATTCATCAAATTCCGTTGGTAAAACGAATTGTGGAGGCCCTAAAAATAAATGTGGAAGGAGTACACATGCATACCGGTTCGGATATATTGGATGTGGATGTATTTCTAAAAGCTGCCGATATCCTATTTGATGTGGCAAATCAGTTTGATACCTTACGCTACATTGATTTTGGGTCGGGTTTTAAAGTGCAATACCAAGAAAGCGATCATGAAACCGATATTGAAGAATTTGGACGAGAAATCAGTGAACGCTTTAATGCCTTTGAAGAAAAAACGGGTAGACCATTAACACTAATGTTTGAACCGGGGAAATTCATGGTTTCCGAATCGGGTTATTTCTTTGTGAAAACCAACCTCATTAAACAAACTACCAGCACCAATTTTGCTTCAGTAGATTCTGGTTTTAATCACCTCATTCGCCCGATGTTTTATGATGCGCATCACGAAATTTATAATGTATCCAACCCCAGCGGAAAACCACGTATTTATACGGTAGTAGGTTACATCTGTGAGTCGGATACATTTGGATACGACCGAAAAATATCGGAAATAAAAGAAGGCGACATTTTAGGATTCAAAAACGCAGGAGCCTACTGTTTTAGCATGGCTTCCAACTATAATTCTAGATTCCGTCCCGCAGAGGTTATGATCATTAATGGCGAAGCCAAACTTATTCGCAAAAGAGAAACCCTAGATGATTTAATGACAAATGTAGTGGGTTTATAGATTCTTAATTGAAGGAGGGATTCGCATTATAGCTCCCTCCTTTTTTTTCCTAAACATACACTTCACCCATTCTAATTAAACCTCTTTTGGTGGCCTTTATTTTAAAACTACCCACGCTTAATTTTATCATCCAAACTTCAAAAACTCACCCACAAAAAAAAACCGCTCTCGAATGAACGAGAACGGTTTCTTAATTTGTGTTTCAGATTATCAATTAACCCGGTGGTTTAACTCCGGAGCTAACATGATTTTCTAATTACTTTACTTCTTCAAAGTCAACATCAGTTACCTCTGCATCTTCTGCACCAGCATCAGCTCCTGGTTGAGGGCCTTCTTGTGGTTGTCCACCTTCAGCACCTTGTGCAGCAGCGTATAGTTCTTGCGAAGCCGCTTGAACTTTTTCCATTGCAGTATCAATTAATGCTAAGTCAGCCGCAGCATGAGCCGCTTTTAGTTCAGCAACCGCATCTTGAATTGGTTTCTTTTTGTCTTCAGGAAGTTTATCACCTGCTTCAGTAATCATTTTCTCTGTTTGGAAAATCAATGAATCAGCTGCGTTCAACTTCTCTACTTTTTCTTTTTCTTTTGCATCTGCTTCCGCGTTAGCTTCTGCTTCTTGACGCATTTTTTCGATATCCGCTTCGCTCAATCCTGAAGAAGCTTCAATTCTAATAGATTGCTCTTTACCGGTTGCTTTATCTTTTGCAGTTACATGTAAGATACCATTGGCATCAATATCAAATGTTACTTCAATTTGAGGAACCCCACGTTGTGCTGGTGGAATTGAATCCAAGATAAAGTTTCCAATTTTACGGTTTTGATTAGCCATTGGACGCTCACCTTGCAATACGTGAATATCAACAGATGGTTGATTATCCGCAGCAGTTGAGAAAGTCTCTGACTTTTTAGTTGGAATTGTTGTATTTGCATCAATCAACTTTGTCATTACACCACCCATGGTTTCAATACCTAAAGAAAGAGGAGTTACATCTAAAAGAAGTACATCTTTCACATCTCCAGAAAGTACACCACCTTGAATAGCTGCTCCTACTGCAACAACCTCATCTGGGTTTACACCTTTTGAAGGTTCTTTACCGAAGAATGCTTTTACTGCATCCACAACTGCAGGAATACGAGTTGAACCACCTACCAAAATAACTTGGTCGATATCACTTTTACTCAAATCGGCCGATTTCATTGCAGAGATACATGGGTTGATAGATCTTTTGATCAAATCATCACATAATTGCTCAAACTTAGCTCTAGTTAATGAACGTACCAAGTGTTTTGGCACACCGTCAACTGGCATGATGTATGGCAAGTTAATCTCGGTAGAATTACCTGAAGACAACTCGATTTTCGCTTTTTCAGCCGCTTCTTTCAAACGTTGTAAAGCCATTGGGTCTTTAGATAAATCCAAGTTTGCGTTTTCAGCTTTGAATTCAGCTACTAACCAATCAATAATTTTTTGGTCAAAATCATCTCCACCTAAGTGCGTATCACCATCGGTAGAAAGTACTTCAAATACTCCGTCACCTAATTCAAGAATAGACACATCATGTGTACCACCACCTAAATCAAATACCACAACTTTAATGTCTTCGCCTTTTTTATCTAAACCATAAGCCAAAGAAGCCGCTGTTGGCTCATTGATAATACGTTTTACTTCTAAACCAGCAATTTGTCCTGCTTCTTTAGTAGCTTGACGTTGTGCATCGTTAAAATATGCTGGAACAGTAATTACTGCTTCAGTCACATCTTGACCTAAATAATCTTCAGCTGTTTTCTTCATTTTTTGAAGAATCATTGCAGAAATTTCTTGAGGAGTGTATAATTTACCATCAATATTCACACGTGGAGTATTGTTATCCCCTTTCACTACTTTGTACGGAGAGCGTGCAATTTCTTTCGCTACTTCGTCAAATGAGTTTCCCATAAATCTCTTGATAGAAGAGATTGTTTTGGTAGGATTGGTAATAGCTTGACGTTTTGCAGGATCACCTACTTTACGTTCGCCACCGTCAATAAATGCTACAATTGATGGTGTAGTTCTTTTTCCTTCGTTGTTTGGTATTACAACAGGTTCGCTACCTTCCATCACTGACACACAGCTGTTGGTAGTACCCAAATCGATTCCAATTATTTTACCCATATCTTCAAGTTTTAACTTTCGTTTTTGTTATTTGATTTGCGCCTAGTCAATTGCTGTGCCATTAGAAACTTCATTAAAATCAACGCAATATTGACATAAAAAAATGCCAACTCGATTAAAAGTTGGCATTCCAGTATGACAATTCGACACTTTAACGTGTCATCATATTTTTAGAAACAGTAATTAGGGTCGGTACTATTTGAGTAGTTACAAAATCTTCTACCCGCCATAATCTCTCCATCTACTAGGTAAACAATCGATTTTTTACTCATTAACGCTGTTTTGTTGTTAAATGAGCGACAAGAAAACAGGCCTACCCCATTGGTTACATTAGTATATTCTGGTTTTGTTTCCAACAAGCTGGTGGAAGGTGACGCTACTTCTAAATAAGTATTAAACTCATCCCCTCCGGTAACAAATCTAAAATTTAGTGGTTCGTCATCCGCAACTCTTTGTTTCAAATCACTTCCGTTTGGTACCACCGATGTATTTGCAGCAATAAACTCATAAAATGCCGTTGGATTCAAATCGGCTTTAATAATTTCAGCATCCGTATCCAATGTTGGAATATTGGTAGCCAAATAAGTTCCTACCTTATAGCTAATGGTATGATGAATTGGCGTTGCACCACTATAAAACTCATCTTTCCAAGAAAAATCCAAGTATACATCAATCACTTTTGCATTGACTGGCATTTTCAATTCTAATCCAATTTTTTCAATGGGTCCGTTGCTACCCGCTAATGACAAACCCAAAAAGTTAAGACCAAAAGGTTTGATTAGAATATCTCCATTTACACGAATCAACTCGGTGGTACTTTCTACAATGGGTGAGCCATCAAGCTTATCTACCATAACTGCATATTCTCTATGATTGTTAAGGTTAGCCGTAACTTCGTATATTTTTTGATTTGGGTAATAAAAATAACCCGAATCTTTATCGGTAATAGTTCTTTCGCTTAAAGTCCATTGGTTAGTGGTATCAAAATTCCCAAAACCATCGCCTAAAAGTTCGAATAATCTAGCTGAAATATTTTCGTATTCAGAAAGGGTGGGGTCTTTAGCTAAATTAGCCACCGCATCTGCTCCTTGAAAAACGCGATTAATTTTAAATTGATGAACAGTGTCATCCGAGTTTAGTAATCCATAAATAACAGTGACATCATTTTGAGGGGCAAATATCTCCACCTCATTTTTACAAGATTGAAATCCGACCAATCCTACGACAGAAACCACAATTAGAGATAATAATACGCTTATTTTCATTTTTTTTGTTTGTAATTATGCATCAATTCCTTAAACCTGTATTCGTAGTCGATGGAATTTATAATTTTGAAGCCCAAAACTAGGGTTTCATATTTTCGCCACGAATATACTATAATAATATAACGACACTAATTTAAAAAGGTGAGGCGAAATTGTAAATAAAATTAAATCTACAGCACATGAGTACACAATTATACAAATCGGTAAGCGGACATTCCAAAAAGAAAACCACGCACGTGCTTCATGAAATGAAGCGTAAAGGAGAAAAAATTGCCATGTTAACGGCTTACGATTTTTCAATGGCACGCATTCTAGATGATGCTGACATTGATTTAATTTTGGTAGGCGACTCTGCTTCTAACGTAATGGCTGGTCATGAAACGACTTTACCTATTACCTTAGACCAAATGATTTACCATGCCGCATCGGTAATTAGAGGTATAAAAAATTGTTTGGTTGTAGTGGATTTACCATTTGGCACGTATCAAGGAAATTCAAAAAATGCGTTAGAATCTTCTATTCGCATAATGAAAGAAGCAGGTGGCCATGCCATTAAATTGGAAGGTGGAATTGAAATCAAAGAATCTATTCAACGTATCTTATCGGCCGGAATTCCGGTAATGGGTCACTTGGGATTAACCCCTCAATCCATCTACAAATTTGGCACCTATACCGTACGCGCCAAAGGTGAGGGAGAAGCAGAACAATTGATGAAAGATGCCAAAATGCTAGAAGAAATAGGCTGTTTTGCCATGGTATTAGAAAAGGTACCTGCCTCATTAGCTAAAAAAGTAGCCGAATCCGTTTCCATACCCGTTATTGGTATTGGAGCCGGAGCGGATGTAGATGGACAAGTATTGGTTTTGCATGATATGCTAGGATTAAACGTAGATTTTTCTCCTCGTTTTTTAAGACGTTACAATAATTTCTACGAGCAAATGCACGATTCAGTTTCCAATTATATTAAGGATGTGAAAACGAAAGATTTTCCGAATAAAAACGAATCTTACTAGTGAGAAAACCAGAAGAAAAAGACCGAGCCGATGTGAATCAAGTTCAGGTGATTTTTGAAGACAATCATTTGATTATAGTCAATAAAGTACCCGGACAAATAGTGCAAGGCGACAAAACAGGCGATAAATCATTGCTTGATTTAGTGAAGGAATATATTAAGGTGAAATACAAAAAACCAGGCGCGGTCTACCTTGGCTTAGTCCATCGATTGGACCGACCTACCAGTGGTATTGTGGTTTTTGCCAAAACGAGTAAAGCAGCTTCTCGATTGTCGGAAATGTTTCGCAATCATGAAGTGAAGAAAACCTATTGGGCTATTACTAATAACCGCCCCGAAGATGGCAAAGCAAGATTGACACATTACCTTCGGAAAAACGAAGAAAAGAACAAATCGGTCGCCAAAAAGAAAGAAACTCGGGGTTATAAAGAGGCTATTTTGGATTACGAATTGAAACAAGATTCGGATAATTACCGCTTGGTAGAAGTTAAACTATTAACTGGCCGTCATCATCAAATTCGGTGTCAGCTAGCGGCTATTGGATGTCCTATTAAAGGAGATATTAAATATGGCGCAAAACGAACCAATAGAGATGGCTCCATTTCGTTGCATTCGCGTAGCATTTCGTTTATTCATCCGGTAAAAAAAGAACCTGTTTCTTTTACAGCACCTGTAATGGAGGATGATTTATGGAAATATTTTGAAAAGCAATTAGGCTAAAAATGTAGGGTGTCGACTTTGGTGTACGCATCAACGTTGACACTTTTTCCACGCCCTATTTTTAAGCGATATTAACCCTGCTATCCAACTCAGGTTTACACCACACTTAGCTTGCGCAATGCACACAAAATTTATTATGCGGCACCAGTAAAATTCGTTGAATAGGAATAGGCTTTTTGCAACGGTTACATAATCCAAAATCATCCTCTCCTAAACAAGATTGCACATGCAATAACCCGCGTAGCTTATTCTCTTGCGTCCGCAAGGCCGCCTCCACTACACTTCTGTTATTTATAGCATCCATTCGCGACACTCGTCCAATGGCACAATCGGGCGCAATGGGCTGCGTTTCTAGTTTATAACCCGCTATCGTTTCTTGGGTATTCAAAATAGAATCCTGTATCAAAACTTCAATTTCCTTGATTTCTTTGTTGGTCATGAAGTGTAAAAATAAAAGAAGTTACCCAACAAATCGGTTTTGCTTGAAAAAACTTCTTGACGCCAGATTCAGACTTCCATTCATTCCACTAAATTTGTCCCAAAATTTGCACATGGTTCAACAAATTGAATTTTCACTTCCGGTATTAAAAAGAGGTATTCACCTCATTTCAGATAATATTACAGCGCAATTACCCGATTTACCTGAAAAGGGATTGCTTCACATTTTCGTTAAGCATACTTCTGCTGCCATTGGCATTAACGAAAATGCGGACCCATCGGTACGCAATGATTTACACCGAAGTTTGGAAAACTTAGTGCCCGAGGGACAGCCTCACTTTACCCATTTGGATGAAGGACCAGACGATATGCCCAGCCATATTAAACTGGCTTTGGTAGGCAATGAAATTACAGTACCTATTACCAATCATCAATTAAATTTAGGTATTTGGCAAGGATTTTACTTTTTTGAATTTCGTAATAATCCAGCGGCTAGAAAATTGGTAATCACCATAATGAGCTAACGAATCTTGCCTCAAAATTGGATTTAATTAACGTACCGAAAAAACTAAATGACAAAAACTGAAAAAGTACAATTTGTAGTAGATGCATTAGAAAACATCTATCCTACTGTTCCTATTCCGTTAGATCACACCAACGATTTTGAATTACTCATTGCCGTTTTGCTATCTGCCCAATGTACCGATAAAAGGGTTAATATTATTACCCCTGCCCTATTTCAAAAAGCGGATAATGCCTACGATATGCAAAAACTTTCGCTTGAAGAAGTGGAGGGTTTTATCAAAACATGTGGGTTGTATAAATCAAAAGCGCGCAACATTAAAAAATTGGCCGATGTCATGGTTGAAACGCACCAGGGCATAGTACCCAATAATTTTAAAGACTTAGAAAATTTAGCCGGAGTTGGCCATAAAACTGCCAGCGTGGTAATGAGTCAAGCCTTTGGAGTACCCGCCTTTCCAGTAGATACGCATATTCATCGATTAATGTGGCGTTGGGGATTAACAAATGGAAAATCGGTAGAACAAACAGAAAAAGACGCTAAAAAGTTGTTTCCAGAAGAACTATGGAACAAACTTCATTTACAAATAATTTACTACGGAAGAGAATATTCGCAAGCCCGTGGATTTGACATGGAGAAAGATATTATCACAAAAAAAATCGGGAGAAAGAGCTTTTTAAATTCTCTTT
>TARA_R110002050_G_scaffold67924_1_pt1 | contig 113030 bp, 60 predicted proteins | sample TARA_R110002050 | Tara Oceans TARA_R110002050 (sample SAMEA4396988) | marine metagenome | biome: Polar Biome; feature: [DCM] deep chlorophyll maximum layer (ENVO:01000326); material: water (ENVO:00002006), including particulate matter (ENVO:01000060) such as... | depth 25 m
ATCAATCCCTTCCGTCTCCTCCGCATCTCGCGGAGGATCCACCTTGTCCTCCCGCGGAAAACGCGGGACAGGCTTATCTAAGGGAAGGAGCCCTTTGCGGGTTTACCTCCAATAAGGCAGGCTCAGGGTGCAGACATACCATCTTCACAACGCAAGAAGTTCTGTCTAACATTTAACTTCTCGGACAAAATTCAAAAACAATTTTTGGGATTATTACAATTAATTCTTTCCTTGTCCCAACTAACGGAATAATCAACCTCATTTCCAGGTTTGTGTTTGAATATGCCCATGCGATCCAAAACTATGTGTTAATTTTAAACAATCCAGGAAATAGGTTTGAGGCCTCCTGGCATCCAATCCTATAAATTAGTACCAACAGCATGAAAAAAAGCCAGTGTTTAATCATTTTATTAGGTATACTCTTCCTAGGGAGCTGTGCAGAAAAAGAGAAAAGCAAAGAAACCCAGGACACCTCGAAACCTAACGTGCTGGTGCTTCTAACCGACCAATGGAGGGCCCAGGCTACAGGCTATGCAGGCGATCCCAATGTAGACACTCCTCATCTGGACAGTTTGGCGGCCATAAGTGTCAATTTTAAAAATGCCGTTTCCGGGATGCCCGTATGCTCTCCGTTTAGGGCATCGCTCTTGACCGGGCAACGCCCCTTGACCCATGGGGTATTTATGAATGATGTACAGTTGGATACCAATGCGGTAACCATAGCAAAAGTCTTCAACAAAGAAGGTTATGATACCGGATACATTGGCAAATGGCACTTGGATGGACATGGGAGGCTACAGAATGTGGTCCCTGGCAATAGGAGGCAGGGTTTCCAGTTCTGGAAAGGGAACGAATGTACCCATGATTACAACAAATCCGTCTACTATGACAATGAGGACCCCAAAAGAAAAACATGGGACGGCTATGACACCTTTGAGCAGACCGAGGCTGCCATCGACTATATCAAGGAACGCAAGTCGGTCAAGAATCCGTTTATGATGATCCTTTCCTATGGCACACCGCATGCGCCCTATCATACGGCCCCTTTGGAATATAGAAACCGATTTGATCCAGAAAAGATCCAACTTCGTAGAAATGTTCCGGATAGCCTTAAAGAACGGGTAAAAAAGGATTTGGCAGGGTATTATGCCCATATAGCTGCACTGGATGATATGATAGGCAAACTGATAAAAAACCTAAAGGATTCGGGGCAAATGGATAATACGATCATTGTATTCACGGCAGATCATGGGGATCTTCTGGGCTCCCAAGGTGCTTACAAAAAGCAGCAACCCTATGAGGAGTCGGCCAGGGTGCCCATGCTTTATTACCTGCCAGAAAAACTAAATATTGCTGCGGGAGATAGGGATGCTTTAATGAATTCGGAAGATATCATGCCCACCCTCCTAAGTTTGTGTAATATATCCATCCCCAGTACTGTGGAAGGATTGGATTATAGGCCTTATATGGAAGGGAAAGAAAAAATAGGGCATGCTACCTTGTTAACCTGTGTACAGCCCTTTGGGCAATGGAATAAAGTAAAACATGGCGGCAGGGAGTACAGGGCCATTAAGACCCTTCAATATACCTATGCCCGTGATTTGAACGGCCCCTGGTTGCTTTTCGACAATGTAAACGATCCATACCAATTGTTCAATCTGGTAGGTAACGAAGGCTATACTACCTTGCAGGACGAGTTGGAAATACAGCTGTCCCAACGATTGAAAGAAACCGGGGATGAATTTCTTCCTGGAATGGAATATATTAAAAAGTGGGGATATCCCGTAGATGAAACGGGTACGGTTCCTTACACCCATTAAGACGGTAGTGGATCTTTCCCTTGAATATATTAAAAGGAATTGATCACCATTTTTATTTCATGCTTGCCAGGCTCCAACCGAACCGAGCCAAAGGCCGACGCTACTTTTTTTCCGTTGTGCATTAGCTCTTTTCCAGGTGCGGGGGGCATTTCAAATTCGGCAACCATATTCGCAGGAATTTCAATGGTGTACAATTGCAATCTGGGATTGGCGTAGGTATAGCTTGCCTTAATGGTTCCTTTGATGGTAGGGACTTCAATGGTGCTATTCTTTAAATGGCCCATCTGTGGTTTAATGGTGGCAATGCCAAAACCAGGGATTTTGGGTTGGATTCCCCACAGTCCACGCGGAATGGCATTGGCAGGGACCGCCCCCCAAGCATGGTTCCAATCCAGATTATTCTTATACTTTAAATCCCAGGCTTCCAAGGTAATGGTAGAGCCGATTCGGATCATATTGTACCAACTTCTGTCACTGGTATCGGTCAATAGATCCAAGGCATAATCTTCCGCGCCGGCGTTGTAAAGACCATCCATTAAATATTGGGAACCATAAACGCTACAGGCCATTCCCCTCGATTTCACGAACTCCACAACCGATCCTAAATGTTCTTCGGGCACCATATTGAAAGCCAAGGGCATCATATTGGCATGTAAGGAGGCGTGGTCCGTGCCTATCCCATCAATGTAAATCCCCCTTTTGGCATCGAACATTTTTTCATTGAAGGCCTTTTTTGCCTTCAAGGCCCTTAATTTAAAATCCAAAGCCTCTTGTGTTTTGCCCAATACCTGGGCAAATTCGGCCATAATTTTCATGTTCTGATAGTAAAATGCATTCACTACCGTATTGTAATCCTTAAATACATAACCGTCGCGCTCTCCTTTGTTGGTAGGATCCCCGCCCCAGCCTGCTGAGGGCCAATCCACAATATCCCTAAAAGTCTCCTTCATGGTTTTAGGAAATCCAAGATGGGCCATTAATTCCGGGGTCATCTTTGTAGAGGTTATTAGACCATCTTCGTTGGCGAGCTCATAAAGGGTTTTGTATTTTAACTGATCGTAGTATTTCTGTATGAGTTCTGTGTTGCCGGTGTACATATAATCGGCATGGAACATAAGTGCCACATGTTGTTGCCATTCGGTAGGCCATGTGGGATGTTCCATAAAATATTCTATGGTCTGCCTTGCAATCGCATATTCCCGATCGGTGGTATAATGGCTCAATTGATTTAAATAGGCATCGGCCTCGTATGGGATACGCTCCCGGTCCCCATCTACGTATAGCCCGTTAAAAGTAGTGGCCTTAATGGAGTATTTACATAAATCCCAAACCTGATTCAATATATCATTGGAACTGTTGAAGTTACTGGCATTATCCTCCCAATAACTGTGGTGGGCCAATTGCGTGAAATTATCGGCGGTCAAGGGTTCTTGGGCCCCTTCTACTTCCGCATAACGGAATGGCATTAAGACAGGAAAGCCGTCCGGTAACGGTACTGCTTTGCCAGGCAGGGTATTGCGTGTGTCCGGTTTGATTGGAAGTTGATAGTAGGTTTGTTTGGGTGTCACCGCTACCTCAATTTTCTGATACCTAATATGGCTTTTTTTAAAGGGGGTCCTGTTAATGTTTTCGCCCTCCAATTGTTCTCCTATGTGGAACGTCAGGGTATGATCGGCTTTGGCGTTGTAGGTAAAATGGATGGTAGCGAAGGCCGCTTTTCCGAAATCGATAAAATAGGTGTCACCTCTTTTCTCAAATTGGGCAGGACTTATTCTATCTATTTGAAAACTGTTAGGTGTCGTTATGCTAGCTTTGGGGCTACCCATGGTAAAAGCCTGGGTTTTGGAATATCTTGAAAGTCGATTGTCCTGGTCCCATATGCGCACTTTCCAATAGTAGGTACTACCACTTTTTAACGGGGTTCCCCCGTGTTCTATTTCCGTTGAGGTATTGGATCTTATTTGTCCACTGTTCCAGACATTCCCTATGTTGTTATTTATATTTTCTTCGGAGGAAGCCACCAATATTTGATAGGCCGATTGCGCTACAGCACCTTCAGGTACTACCCAGCCGTATTCCGGCTTGGGGTCAATAATGCTTACCCCGGCTGTGTTTCTTATCCATTCAATGATCAAATTGGAGGGACCTTGGGAATAATCGTCGGAAAGTTCAAGTATAAGGCTGTTCGTTTTTTTTCGAAACGATTCCAGTGTACTGGCATATTTTGAATCTTTTGCCAGATTGTTGATCTCCTTTGGATCCTCTTTTAAATTATAGAGCTCCTCATAGGATTGATCATTCACGTATCGGAAGTATTTCCAATCTTTGGTCCGTACCCCTTCACTGGGGGGAATGTTTTGAAACTCCCATAGATGTTCTATCAAAATAGTATCCCTCTCGAAATCTGTTTTGGGATTTCTAATGATGGGCATGAGACTTTTGCCCTGCCATCCCTCGGGTTGTTCCAATCCTGCCAAATCTAGAATGGTGGATGGTACATCAATGTTCAAGGCCAGGGCATCGTTGTCTTTTTGTTTTTTTATACGAGGGTCGAACACAATTAGGGGCACCCGTATGGAATTATCATATAGCAGCCATTTACCGGCAAGCTGACGTTCTCCCAGGAAATAACCATTATCGCCCATTAAAATGATTACGGTGTTTTTGTCCAGCCCTTTCTTCCTTAGCTCCTCCCTGATCTTGGCAATCTCACGGTCTATACCCGAAATCATCCTGTAATAGCCTTTTACGCTATGTTGGTATTTTTCGGGAGTATCGTAGCGCCATGTCCACCGTAAGCGGTTAAACCCGTCCTGTACAAATTTTGGTTGCGCTTCAAAGTATTTGTTTTCGCCTAGGTCTGGTCCGGGCATATCCATGTTCCGAAGCAATCCATCGGACTCCTGTTGCCAAAAGTATTGGTCCTTGGCAGCGTCATGGGCATGGGGGGCACTGAAACTCAAGGAGAGACAAAATGGGGTGTCGGTATCGGCGTCCGCGATAAAATCTATTGCCTGTTGACCGGTATATCTTGTAAGGTGCACTGTGTCTTTGCCCAAAGTTTTGTAGTAATACCCACGCCTGTCCTTATACTTGTTGTTGCGGTCATAGGACTCATAAGTATCAAACTGCTTGTCAAGATCGTTATACCGTACACCGTACTTGCCATAAAAGCCCGTATTGTAACCATTTTGTTTCAGGATGGTAGGGTAGGAGTCGGCCATATAGGACTCACGGATGTTTCCTGTCTGAAAATTGAAGTTATGGGTACGTTCATATAGGCCGGTAAGTATACTGGCCCTACTGGCTGCACAGATAGGGGTGGTTACAATGGCATTTTTAAAATAAGTGCCTTCTTGGGCCAATTTATCCATTTCCGGAGTGTAAATAAGTTTGTTTCCGGCATAACCCAGGGCATCAAAACGTTGGTCATCCGTTAAAATAAAGATGATGTTCGGTTTTTCAGCTTGCTGTGCTTGTGTTGTTTTTTGTGCTGATAATGGAAGAGCGCAAACTGAGAGAAGTATTGCAACAATTATTTTTGTTTTCATCAATCCCTGATTTTTGTTACTAAATGATAGCAATAAAGTGCCTATTGTTATTGGATCCACCAATTGTGATTTTACCGTTCCTTCATCTAAAGTGAAAGTAGTTTCCAATGGATAGGAAGTGGTACTCCAGTTTAAAGGTACAAAGTAAAATTGCTTTTGAAACGGACCTTATCAAACATAAGCTTTATATGCCCATAACCTATCCTGTGCTGTCCTGTCCGTAATGAAAATTATTTTTGGTTGGAGGGTGGAGTGGGGCAGAGGAGGTCTTTTGGATGATAAAAAAAAAGGAAGAAAATTTTAATTTTCTTCCCTTTTCAATTGTTTCATTTTCAAGTTTATAAAAGGATCCAACAATGGTTGGTAAGACCGCGATCTTCTTGAAAAGAAGAAAACTCAAATACTATAAATTCTTCAATCTTATATTTCTATATTCCACCTTCATTGGTGGTCCTACATGCACCTGTACTCCCAAATACCCCGCAGATTTCCTGTTGACTGTATCATCATCGATTACCTCGCTCATTAGAATGCCATTGATGAAATGCTGTAGTTTGTTTCCCTTAATGATTAGGTGGGCTTCGTTCCAGTCTTCACTCTTGATTTTTGTTTTTAGTTCGTCGGAATCGCCTAGGGATTCAATAACCTCACGGCTCTGCCAAGCATTATTTGCCACATTGGCACGTAAAGACCCGGGAGCATCGGGGTTTTCTTGTGAAGTGATAATAGCCTTTTCACCACGATAGGCCAAGGTGGCGCGTTTTTTTTCTTCATAGTTCTGCCCGGTATATCTGATCTTCCCATCTATATCGGCCTGGTAGCCCCGTAAGGCATAGGGAATAGTGTCTATTTTTTCACTGCGATAATTGATACCGCTGTTTCCCGCTTCGGCGATACGGAACTCCAATTTTAATTCAAAATCACTGGGCTGACCGTCTTTCCAAATAATAAAGGTATTGTTCTTCAGCAAGGTGGTGGGGGTTACCTCTCCCACAAGATTGCCGTTCTCTACCTTCCAATAGTTGGGGTCCCCTTCCCAGTTATCCAGTGTCTTGCCATCAAAAATCTGTACAAATCCATCTTGATCCGTTGTGGCCTCAGCCACCTCCTCTTGCGATTTGTTTTCTTTTTTCTCCTTACAGGACTGTAAGCCAACAATTGCAAACAGCACTAATATATGTGGCTTAAATATTCTTTTCAAATTCATGTTTTATTGTTTTATTGGTTTGTTGTAATAAATGTATAGGCCATCCTTTCCGGCCACGATAATATCTTTCATTCCGTTATTGTCCACATCGGAAACGCTAAAGTAGACTCCGGTCCCCTTTCCTTTGCCATAGGTTCCATAATCAATCAGCTGTTTACTAAAAGTCTCCCCGTTCCACTTGAAATAGTACAGTCCAAGATCATCGTTGGAGCCAGGGTCATGTCCGTTATGGGCACGGTATCGCTTACCGGTTACTAGTTCATTTTCCCCATCTTGGTCAATATCTGCCCATTCCATACTGTGGTACTGCGAATTATAAGGGTCAATGGCATGCTTTATCCATTGGGTTTTTTGTTTCTTGGTCGCGGGTTTTTGTTCGTACCAAAATAGGCCGTAATCATGTCCTTGGCCAACAATAAGGTCCGAAAGGCCATCCTTGTTCACGTCGGTAACTATGATAGGAACACTTGCCTCCACAAATTCAAATTCATGATGCATTTTCCATTCCCCTGCAAAGGTATCCTCGGGTGCTTCCAACCAACCCTTTGCTACTATAATATCGGTGCGTCCGTCGCCGTTTATATCACCAAAACCAAGGCCATGTCCATGTGCACCAAAAATGGGGTGTTTGCTGAATCTTCCTATACCTTTTTTGTTGCCATCCAATTGCAATCTATAAATAACCAAGGAGTCATTGGGAGTATTGGGAATGATTTCCGTGATACCGTCACCATCCAAATCCCAGGAACGGCTACTTTCAATATTACCCGCTTCGCCTATTAAGTGTTCCTGCCAAGCACCCCTACCACCAGGGTTTTGTTTCCAAATCAATTGTTTCCCAAACCAGCCGCCGGTGATGAAGTCCGTAAGGCCATCCCCATTTACATCCAATGGAATAGTGGAAAAATCATCATAATATTCCCCATATCTTTTTGCCGAACCCAAATAATGTTTTGTTCTAAAATCGGGTCCCTTATACCAATAGCCACCTGAAACAATATCGACAAGGTTGTCGTTGTCCACGTCGAACACGCCTACCGTTTCGTAACTTTCTGAAGCAATTTGCTGCTTGATAAATTTTAAGGGTTTTACCTGTGCCATTAGGAAAGCACCCATAAGAAAAAAGACGGCGTTTATGAAAAACGCTGCACCGTTTGTGCTAACCGGAGTTAACATAAACGGTGCAGGTCTTTTTAACCTGAATTGGCCAGTTCCTTTAATTGATCGGGCCATACTTAATTGTTGGCTTCCTTATCCGCATATATGGGATTTTCTGGATTTCCACCAGCAACCAAATAGGCCAATAGGTCCTTAACTTCTTCTTCATTAAGTCTATTGATGGTTCCTGGAGGCATCCAGGAAATGGTGGACAACTTGGTGTCTACCACTTGGTCTTTAGGAATCTCACGGGTTTGATCGGGTGCATAAGGATTTTGCGAGACGATATAATTTTGCTCGGTCTCGTTCATCAATCGTCCAGCAATCGATTTTCCATCCTTCAAGGTGTACACCGTGGTGTTGTATTGGTCCGAAATTACATCGTTCGGTTCAATAATGGCTTTGAGTATGTCCTGAGGTGAAAAACGGGTCCCCAATTGTGTTAGGTCCGGCCCAATATTCTCTCCTTCTCCCTGCATGGAATGACATGTGATGCAGGTGGTAGCTGCAAACATGCTTTTGCCGTACTCGTAATCCCTTCCCTTTAGGCCATCGGCCAATAAGGGTTCTATATCCTCTACTTTCCAATTGTGGCGTGGACCTTTGGGCTGTACGGTTGTAACGGCCAAATCGTTGCCTGAGCTGGATAATAGTTCGGCCCCGGACATTTTATCGTAAAATTCAAACTGGTCCTTAGGTACATGGGTCAGGGCTTTTTTCCTGGCCTTGTCTATAAAACCAATATAGCTTCTACCTGCCTTGAAAGAAAAGGCTTTGTTGAACCATTTGAAATATTTTTCACGAAGTTCTGGAGTCCATCCCTTGTCCACATCCTCGAGTACCAACCCGTAATAGGTGTGTTGGGCAGGAGGCATATTTTTCAGCGTAAGGGCTATATCCATTCCATATTGCGGATTTCTCAAGATCAGATCGGAAGCCTCTGTGGCCGTATTGGCCATGACATCCAAATTTTCCTCTGTTTTGGATTCCAATAACGCCAATGTTTTGCTTGCCACGGTTGGATCGTCCAAGTATGCCAGTGTTTTACTGAGCATTTGGTTCAATACATCCGTTGTTGCCGGATAATGTGGCGAAAGATACTTGATCACCTTGTTCTTAACGGATGATCCCGGAACCCCAAAACGGGATAAAGTTAGTTCAAAAGCACGTAACTGTGCCACCTGTTGTTGAGAGCTTAGCTTGGAGTAATCTACCCCTAAAAGGGCATTGAGCATCTGGTCTTGCTGCGATTTGTTACCGTGTCTGGCCAAGGCGATAATACCTTGCGCCAAGGCAACAGGATCCTTTTCCGAAAGGGCCTTGCCCTGCCATTCCTTAACGGGTTGGTGCTCTACGGCAATACGGGCCGCATATTGTATAAACCGGTCCGCATTGTTTAAATAGGGCCATGCAAAGTCCACCGCGCCACTCTTTGGGCCTGTATGGTATTCTTCCAACTGTCGTCTTATCTTGTTTCCTTCGGTGAGTTCGGATGCCTTGTTGGCAGCTGCTACGTCCTCATTACCGGTATAGTGTACCCTGTAAAGGTCAGAATCCAATCTACGTCCTCCGGTCATGAAATACATGGCACCATCCGGACCTATAACGCCATCGGTCAATGGCAGCGGGATTCCGGATAAAAACTCTTCCCTTTCTCCATCATAGGAAGACCCATTGGCCTTAAGATGAATGGCATAGATAATGCCAAAACTCCAGTCGAAGGCATAAATACTCTTCTGATATTTTTCCGGGAATTTAGCTCCCCTTCCGTAGACCACATTGGTAGGAGATCCCTGCCCAATATTTACAATGGCCGGAAGGTTGTCCGGATATGCCGGGGACCATTTTCCATTCCCCGTTCTCCAACCAAATTCGCTACCGCTGGTAACATGGCAGATACGGGTGGGGCGGTACCAGGGCATGCCCAAATCCCATTCCATATCGGAATCGTAGACAAACATATCCCCTTCATCGTTAAAGTCCAGGTCAAATGGATTCCTGAAACCGGCACTGATCAATTCCCACTGCTTACCTTCCGGGTCAATTTTTGCTATCCAACCCCCTGGGGCACCACGGTCATTGGCATGGCCGCGGGGATCCTTAATCTGGGGAAAGAGATTGTCGTCTTGCCAAACATTGGGCAGGCGATAGTTGTCCATTTCCGGAAGATCGGTATGGTTCCCAGCAATTACGTAAAGGGATTCCCCATCAGGGCTCAGTACTATACTATGAGGACCATGTTCTCCCGCACCGTTCAATGCCTTTAACTGTGTAATCTTGTCATATTGGTCATCGTTGTCCGTATCCTGCAAACGATATAGCCCACTGCTCTTTTCAAATTCGTCATCACCACGATGGTTCACCATGACATATAGACTGTTAAAAGCATAGAGCAATCCTTGGGCATAACCCATTTGGATTATGGAATCGGCCACGGCCTCCCCGGTTTGTATTTTAAGTTTTTCAATCTTCGGTGTTAGTACATCCGATCCAATGGCGGGGAGCTCCAGGCGATATAAGGCACCGTATTGATCGGCAGTGATCAGTCGGTCTTTATTGTCAAAGGCCATGGCCACCCAAGAGCCCTGGTCGTTATCGGCGGGACTGTACAGGTGTTCCGCCTCAAAGCCAGGTTGTAATTTAAGTTTGGCCAATTTTGGGTCGAGCTCTTGGCCACCTGCAGTCTCCATTTTCTTGGTATTTTCACAGGAAACGGTCAAAAGCATTGAAAAAATAAGTGCGGCAAATAGTTTGGTCATTATTGTTGGATTTTAATTTTGTGCCTAATATAATTAGAAATTAGGATTTAACGACGATTCTGAGGCAGGAAGTGCATACCGTTCGGAAATATTTGTGAAGACATTTCCTCTTGGTGCTACCCCTGCAGGATAATAATAATCAACCGGATTGGCCTTTATTTTATTTCCATGGGCGGTTATCACGTCTATGGCGCGACCTGTTCTTACCAAATCGAACCACCTTTTGTTCTCGAAAGCAAGTTCTACCCTGCGCTCATTAAAGATGGCTTCTCCCAAGTCCCCGGAGTAATCCCCTAATCCAGCACGATCACGTACCATTTTTAAATAGGTGTCCGCGCCGGCCTTATTTTGTTCCTCAAGCGATTCGGCCAATAATAGCAATACTTCCGAATAGCGATACACTGGCCAGTTCATACCGTGGTTTCCATTTAAGGCGTGTGGCTCCACATACTTTTTAATGATTGGATAAACACCATTTTCCCAAAAACTTTCGCTGGCGGTAATGTACATGATGGAGGCATCCTTTCTGAAATCCCCATCCTCATAGGCTTCAATGATATCCGGCGTGGGTATATTGTTGCCTTCCCCATTAAGTGGTTGGGGATTGGAGGTTCCAGTTACCAAACCAACTTCGGCGGCAGTAAGTGGCCTTGGAAGAAAGTTGTATAAAAAACTACCATTCAGTCCGTCCGCACCTTCCCGATATTGGATTTCAAAGACCGACTCCATGTTGTTCTTGTTGTCGCTGTTCCCGGAAAAGGCATCTTCATAATTGGGCATAAGCATATATTCTTCACTGTCTACCACTGCTTGTAGCACTGTTTCAGCCTCGCCCCATTGCTTGCGCACCACATAAACATTTCCTAAAAGTGTTTGAGCGGCACCGGAGGTTACCCTACCGGGCTGTTGCTCTGATTTAAGGGGGAGTAGGGGAATGGCCACTTTGGCATCCTCAATAATCTGTCCATAAAGCTCATCTTCCGAAGCAAGTGGTAAAGCTGCCCCTTCACGGTCTACTACAGGCTCAAGATGCAAAGGTACCCTACCAAACAACTGTGCCAGGTCAAAATATGAATAGGCCCTCAAAAATAGTGCTTGCCCTTTTACGTTCGCTTTGGCGGCTGCATCAAATTCAGCATCATCTATGGTTGCCAAAATTTGGTTGGCCCGAGCTATAACTTCGTAATAACCAACATAAACATTGTTTACATGGTTGTTGGCAGTAATACCTCCATCGCTTGGTATGGAGTGGTCTGCAATATCCTCTTGGTTATCCGTAGCACCAAAGGCGGTGTTACGTGCAAAATAGGTATTGTCCGAGTGCATTTCGGCCAAATAGGGTTTGGAAGCATTGTTAATGCTACGCAGGGGTACATAGGTTCCATTGATGGCCTGTGTAAAATCCTCTTCCGTCTTAAAGAAAGTAGGTACACTTAACGAATCTTCTGGAAAAATCGTTAATTCCTCGTCACAACTGCTTGCTAGAATACCTAGCAATACTGCGGTAAAATAGAATATTTTTTTCATTTTTTCATTTTTAAAATTTGTCGAAAGTGAAATATTTTTAGACGTCATAGTTTTCGATTTAGAAGTTTAAATTTAAACCTAAACTAAATATACGTGGAACCGGATATCCTGAAATATCTACCCCTGAGGCAAGGTTTCCACCATCTCCTTCTCCATTGTTCTGCACACTGATCTCAGGGTTGGGCCCACCCCAATACTTGGTAAATATATGCACGTTTTGGATGGAACCATATACGCGGGCAGATTTGAAATACTTGTCCATTTTCGGGATGGTATACCCTAAAGTAATATTTCGAATATTGAAGTAGGAGGCATCTGCCACAAAGCGGTCATTGATCCAATCCCTTTCTATACCGGTAACATTACCACCGCCTACAGTTGTTCCATAAAAGCCCCTACCGGGATTGTCAACGGATCTAAACCTGTATTTTACGTCTTTTAATAAATTGAATACCCCATCCAAGTTGGTTGTACTGTAGAGATGTCTAACCAACAGTTCATTGCCATAGGATCCAGTACCCACTACGGAAAAATCGAGGTTCCCGTAAGTGATGGTATTGGTAATACCGTAATTGAAATCAGGAAAGGGACTGCCCATAATGGCACGGTCGTCAAAATCCCCTCCATTTGTGATGATTCCATCACCATTAACATCCAATAATTTAATACTACCTACAGTGGAACGTCCAGGTACTTGGGGAGAGTTGTCCAAGTCTTGTTGGTTTAAATATACCCCATCGGATAAATGTCCGTAGAATTGACCAAAAGGTTTTCCTACCTGGGTAATATGCCATCCGCCCGGGCCATAGACCCTGTCAATTCCATCCGCCAAAGCTACTACCTCGTTTCTGTTGAACGATATATTGGCGTTGGTAGTCCATTGAAATTTACCGGTGGTATTAACGGTATTTATGCCAAATTCATGCCCCCAGAACTTTATCTCACCAATGTTATCACTGAAGTTGGTAAAACCAGATTCCCTTGGAACTTGCACATTGTATAGCAAATTGGTGGTGTTCTTGGTATAATAATCATATACGAGGGACACCCTGTCATTAAATAGGCTTAGATCCAATCCAATATCGAACTGTTTGGTGGTTTCCCACCCCAAATTGGAATTGGAGAGCGAGTTTACAGCCGACCCTGGTGCAAAATCATTGCCAAAAACCGCGTTCACAGTGTTGTCTATCAAGGCGTATTGGGTATAGTTACCTATATTGTTGTTCCCGGTAACACCATAACTTGCGCGCAGTTTAAGAAGTGAAATGGATTCCACATTTTCCAGAAAGGCCTCGTCCGAAGCAATCCAACCCGCAGAAACCGATGGAAAGGTACCCCATCTGTTATCGGATCCAAATCTGGACGACCCATCACTACGGATAGAGCCTGTCAACAAATATTTTCCTTTGTAGTTATAGGTAAGCCTGGAAAGAAAGGAGACTAAACTCCATTCCTGTACCTGATCATACGTACCATTTCTATTAATGTTTGCAGCTCCCTGGATATTGGGCAATCTATCATCTGCGAAATCACTGGCCTGGACCCTATTGCGGTCCAATCGATATTTCTGATAGGTAAAACCACCTAGGATGGAGAAAGTATGATCACCTACACTTTTGTTATAATTGACCGTGTTTTCGTTCAACCATGAAAAGGTTGTCTTTTTGTCCCAAACCGCCTCATTGTTGGTAGGAATAGGGCGATTGATGGCATAGGTGGCGTTGGTTGGACTGAAGTATTCATACTGTTCATTGTACAATTCAGCATTTAAACTGGATTTAATACTAAGCCCTTTTATAGGTTCGTATTCAATATAGGCATTGGACAAAAGATTGACCTCCTTGGTTCCGTCCTTAATCCTTTCGGCAGAATTGAGCCAGTTGGCATAGGAAAAGATGTTACCCGTATTTGCCGGAAAGCGATTGAATTCCGTTCTGGTCCCATCCTCATTGTAGATAGGCATAATGGGCCAGGTGTGCAAGGCGTTGAAAAGGAGTCCCGTTCCCCTGCTGCCATCTGTTCTTGGAATATTGTCCAAAATATAATTGGGGGCTATATTTACTCCAATCCGGACCTTATCCGATAGGCTGTAATCCAAATTTGCCCGTAATGAATATCGTTTGTAATCTGAACTTAGGACCACACCTTCCTGATCAAAGAAGCCTAGCACCACAGAGGTTCTCAATTTCTCCTTGTTGGAAGTGATGGTAAGATTGTAATTGGTCATAGGGGCCGTTCTTAGCATTGCATCGTACCAATCATTGGTCTGGCCCTCATATTGTGAAGGGTTCTGGAAAATATCCGGCACTGGGCTGCCCTGATCTTCATAGTACTCTTTTTTAAATTGGGCGAATTCCACAGCATCCATCATTTCTATCCTTCCCCTATCGGGCACATTTTGCATACCTGTGGAAACATTGAAACTGATACTGGTTTCACCAGGTTTTCCATTTTTGGTAGTAATCAAGACAACACCATTGGCCGCCCTGGACCCATAAAGGGAAGTGGATGCGGCATCCTTTAAAATAGAGATGTCCTGGATTTCATCCGGATTAATATTGTTGATTCCACCAGAAATCGGGAATCCATCAACTACATACAGTGGATCGCTTCCTCCGGAAACCGATAGTTGCCCACGAATACGAACCGACATGCCCTGCCCAGGTTTACCTGTGCTCTGGTTAATCTGGACCCCAGGAATCCTACCCTGTATTTTTTGGGTAATTTGGGAGACTGGAATATCGGCCAGTTCATCTGCCTGTATGGTAGACACCGAGCCTGTTACCTGTCTTTTAATTTGAGTACCATAGCCCACAACAACTACTTCGTCTAGAGCAGCGGCATCCTCGGCCATGGTTACGTTCAATTGGCTTTTTCCGTTAATAGGAATTTCTTGGGCGGTAAAACCTATGTAAGTGAAGACCAAAGTGCTGTTCGCACTGGGGGCTACAATACTGTAGTTACCATCAAAATCTGTTACGGTCCCTGTGGTGGTACCCTTTACAACCACATTTACTCCAGGCAAGCCCTGTGAATCGTCTGCAGATACTACTGTACCGCTTACCGTTACATTTTGTGCCTGCATTCCGATGCCAAACAGCAGAGTTAATAGGAATAGGAATTTCCGGAAAATCCTGTAAATTCTTTTTTTCATAATCTCGTAGTTTTTAGGTTAGTTAATTGTTAAACCCTCTAAAATTTAACAAAAATTTTGAGGTACTATCAAATTTAAAGGAGCAGTTCAATTTAACTGTCCTGTACTATGCTGCTTTAAGATGATTAATTTTGTAGTCGGCAAATAATATATAAATGTAGGTATATTTTGTACAGAATACATGGTTTTTTCTGACAATGTAGGTGGTATTTATGGGATATGGACTGGTAGAACTGGTGTTGGTGTAGGGGGTTGAAAATCAGTTTCTTCAACTTTTGATCTTGTTACGAAACGGTTACTGTGGGATTGATACGATCCATAATCCAATTAAAGCTGGTTTGGGAAGGGATCTTAAGGGTGGTATTTTAAGTTGCCGTGGACCCTAAATGGAATTTCTGTCTATAAAATTAAATGGGTTTTTAATCTTTCCCTTTTCCTTGTTCAAAATCATACGGGATGCAGTCTCGCCCATTGCCTTAAAATCTGTGGAAATAACGGTAATGCCGAGCAACTCCTTAAGCGGGGTGTCGTTATAGGAGATTACCCCTATTTCAAGGCCCAAAATAAACTCCTTATCACGGATCTGATTTACCAAACTTACCAGGTCGGTTTCTTCAATGGTAATAAAGAGGTCGCCCTTTTTAAGGACGATGTCATCAAAAATTTCGTTTAGGACTTCGAAATCTATTTTGTGTTCCACGCAAAATTTACGAAAGCCTTGTAAAATTCTTCTGGGATAGGGGTAAACGGCATTTTCTGGATAGACCAGTATCATTTTTCCATATCGCGATATCTTGGCCAACCCCTCCTTTAAGGCATTATAGATGTCATTCTCAAAATCTTGGTATATTTCAATGGTATCCCCTGGAATTTCAAGATTGTTATTGTCCATCAAAATAAGTTTATTCTTGGGGATCCTATTGATGGCCTTAATGGCCTCATCCGTATAATTTATGTGTTTTAGGTCATCCGTCTTAAAATGGGGCATGATGATGTAATAATCATAAGCGTTGATATTTTTCTCTATTAAACTCACAAAAAGGGAGTTGTCGCAATGGTAAATATGTAGGTCGGTATGGGAATTGCCCCCTATGGTATTTATAAACGAATTGTAAATACGCATTTTATAGGCGCTCAACTTATTGATGAGAAAAAGAATGCTGACTTTGGATATGAGTTTAGTCCTAGTGATGTAATATCCTTTTCCCCTAATGGAGGTAATTATCTTACGTTCCTTGAGTATTTGATAGGCTTTTTCAACAGTGTCCCGAGAAAGTATGAACTCTTCGCTCAAGCTATTGATGGAAGGGATTTTGTCGTCGATCTTTAGATTTCCATTGGAAATATTATTGATTATGGAATCTACAATCTGCCTATATTTAGGGATTCTAGAATTGTCATCGATCTTTATGTATTGAAACATATCCATAAAACAGCAAATTTACGGCTAAGATTAACACGTTTAAGGCAAATTTGGTAATTATTGCGCTATAAACTTAATATTATTGGCAAACTTTAGCTCATTTGGTGGGCACAATAATGAAAAACTAAAAAAAAATCACAGGATGCAGTACAGTACAGGATGCAAACAGGAGGACTCTGTAATACTTTAGCGAATATATAATTTATGAAGCTATTAAAAATGAATGATTCCGCAAAGAATTTTAAATATGTTAATTATCTCTGGGAAGAGAGCAAGGCAGAGGCGCTAGGTGATGATCAGGTAGAACTGTTTCTTTACAGGTCGAATATTTTAGGGGCCGATCTTCGAATTACCAATTATGGAGGGGGAAACACCAGTTGTAAGACCATTGAAAAGGATCCATTGACCAATGAAGAGGTAGAAGTAATGTGGATCAAGGGTTCCGGAGGGGATATAGGTACCTTGAACAAGGCAGGTATCGCCGGACTGTATACAGAACGATTGAGAAACCTGAAAAACGTTTATGGAGGGCTTGCGGATGAGGACCGGATGGTAGGGCTGTTTGAACATTGTATCTACGATCTGGAAAGTAAGGCTCCGTCCATAGATACACCTTTGCACGGCCTACTTCCCTTTAAACATATAGATCATTTGCATCCCGATGCTTTAATAGCGGTAGCTGCGGCCAAGGATAGTGAAAAGGTCACCAAAGAGATCTGGGGAGATACCATGGGATGGGTGCCATGGCAAAGGCCAGGATTTGATCTAGGGCTGCAATTGGAAAAATGTTTGAACGACAATCCCGGTATTAGGGGAATTGTTTTGGGCAGTCATGGACTTTTCACCTGGGGGGATACCTCTTATGAATGTTATATGAACAGCTTGGAGGTCATAGAAACGGCCTCTGCGTATATTGCCAAGAAAATAGAAGAGAAGGGCAGCGTTTTTGGAGGACAGAAAGTTAAAAGTCTGCCGCAAAAGGAACGAGCCGAAAAGGCCTCTCAAATAATGCCGCTGCTCCGAGGACTTTGTTCTTCCGAAAATAGGATGATAGGACATTTTACGGACAGTGATGTGGTGTTGGAGTATATCAATAGCAAGGATTTGGCGCGTTTGGCCCCAATGGGCACTTCCTGTCCCGATCACTTTCTAAGAACAAAAATACAGCCCTTGGTATTGGGTCTGGATCCCGAGGAGGATCTGGACGATGCCAAAGCTGTATTGAAAAAATTGGAACCGGCCTTTGAGGCCTACAGACAAGAGTATAAAGACTACTATGAAACTTGTAAAAGGGACAATAGTCCGGCAATGCGCGACCCCAACCCAGTGATTATCATCTACCCGGGTATCGGGATGTTCAGTTTTGCAAAGAACAAACAGACCACTAGGGTGGCCAGTGAGTTCTACATCAATGCAATTAACGTAATGAAGGGCGCTGAGGCCATAACGGAGTATACATCTTTGCCCAGACAGGAAGCCTTCGATATTGAATATTGGTTGCTGGAGGAGGCCAAATTACAGCGTATGCCGAAAGAACAGCCATTATCCAGAAAAGTAGCCTTGGTTACCGGAGCAGGTGGTGGTATAGGCAAGGCCATTGCCGATAAATTGGCAATGGAAGGTGCCAATGTGGTATTGACGGACATAGCCGAAGACCGATTGCAAGAGGCCGTAGGCACTTATAGACCGGATACGGCCAGTTATGCCGTTTGCGATGTTACCAAAAGTGAATCTATCCAGGAAGCATATAAGAAAGCATGTTTGGAGTTTGGAGGGGTGGACATTGTGGTACATAGCGCGGGACTTGCCATTTCCAAGCCTTTGGAGGAGACTACCGAAAAGGATTGGGACATTTTACAGAATGTTTTGGTGAAAGGGCAGTTTGAACTTGCCAAACAGGCCGTTGCCATATTGCGCAAACAAGGTTTGGGAGGAGATTTTATTAGTATTGCCAGCAAGAACGGTCTTGTGTCAGGTCCGAACAATGTGGGCTACGGAACCGCCAAGGCGGCACAGCAACATATGGCCCGCTTGTTGGCCGCCGAACTGGCCGCGGATAAGATCCGTGTCAACACCGTGAACCCTGATGGGGTCATCGTGGGCAGTAAGATATGGGAAGGCGATTGGGCCGAAGGAAGGGCCAAGGCCTACGGAATTACAGTGGACGAACTTCCGGCACATTACGCCAAAAGAAATTTATTGAACGAGATTATTTATCCAAAGGATATTGCCAACGGTGTTTTTGCCTGTGTTGCCATTTTGGATAAGACCACGGGCAATATAATAAATGTTGATGGAGGTATGGCCAACGCATTTGTAAGATAATTAGTAAGTTAGTTGAGTTAGTTTTTTAGGGCCTGTCAGGTAATGTACCAATTCCTGACAGGTCTAACTCTAATTGGAAATATAATGGGATTGGATAAAACAAGAATACAGGAAAGGAACCAAAAGGATTTAAGTGCGCACCGGGAAAAGTTCGATTTTTTGTCGAATGTCCTGGTAAAGGACGGTTGTAATGTACCCGATATCATCAATAAATTGGCCGAATTCCAAGTGGCAATTCCCAGTTGGGCCCTAGGCGCAGGTGGAACCAGATTTGGTAGGTTTTCCTTTCAGGGGGAACCGTCCAGTCTGGAACAAAAAATAGAGGACGTTGGTATTTTGCACGCCCTTACCCAAACGGCCGGTGCCATCTCCCTGCACATTCCCTGGGACATACCACAGGATTATGAAGCCATAAAGCAGTTGGCGGCCTCGCACAATATCGTTTTTGATGCGGTAAACTCCAACACCTTTCAGGATCAAAATAATGCCAAGGAAAGTTATAGGTTCGGTTCGTTGAGCAATAGGGAAAAGGCCATCAGGGACCAGGCGGTCCAGCACAATTTGGAGGTCATCGAAATAGGCAACAGGCTGGGTTCCAAAAGTCTTACGGTCTGGTTGGCCGATGGGTCCAATTTTCCGGGACAGAACAATTTTCAGCAGGCATTGCAAAATACCCAGGATAGTCTTAAGCACATCTACGGTGCCTTGCCGGAGGACTGGAAGCTGTTCATTGAATACAAGCCCTATGAGCCAAACTTCTACAGTACGGTAATCCAGGATTGGGGAACTTCGTTTATGTTGGCCAACGAATGTGGGGAAAAGGCGTATACCCTGGTAGATCTGGGGCACCATTTGCCCAATACCAATATTGAACAGATCGTAGCCACCCTGATGATGAAGGGCAAACTGGGCGGATTTCACTTTAATGACAGTAAATACGGGGACGATGATATTACCGTAGGGAGCATAAAACCTTACGCGCTCTTTTTAATTTTTAACGAATTGGTGTACGGGATGGAGAATAACCCCCAAAATCCATACCCGGCATGGATGATCGATGCCAGCCATAACATCAAAGATCCCCTGGAGGATTTGATCCAGTCCCTGGAAGCCATCCAGGAAGCTTATGCCAAGGCGCTTTTAATAGATCAGGCCCAATTGAGGACGGCACAAATGGAGAACGACGTAGTTCGCTGCCAGGAGATCCTTCAGAATGCCTATCGCACGGATGTAAGGCCTTTGTTGCAGGAGGCTAGGCGCAAGGGTGGGGGAGCCCTCTCTCCCTTGGATGCCTATCGTTCGCTTGAGGTCAGGGAAAATTTGATCAGGGTAAGGGGCAGGAACAGCAAAGCTTCGGGATTATAAAACCATCCAATGAAAGAGAAGGTAACGGCAGTATTCGATATAGGCAAGACCAATAAAAAATTCTTTCTATTCGATCAGGATTTTCAGGAAGTGTACAGGGAATATACGCGATTTGAGAATATTTATGATGAGGATGGCTACCCTACAGAAGATCTGGAGCAATTAAAAAAATGGCTGAAGGAGGTGTTTGACAGGATTTTGGAGGCTCAAAAATACGATATAACTTCCATCAACTTTTCAACCTATGGTGCCAGTTTGGTACACTTGGACGAAAATGATGAGGTGCTAACACCACTTTATAATTATACCAAGGAGATTCCTCAGGAAATTATAACCTCATTTTATAAAAAATATGGACCCGAACGGGATTTTGCCATAGCTACAGGTTCCCCGGTTTCAGGATTATTGAATTCTGGGATTCAACTGTACTGGCTGAAGTATACAAAACCCGAAATTTTTAAAAGAATAAAATATTCCTTGCACTTGCCCCAATATATAAGTTTTGTCTTTACGGGTATTCCAGTATGTGAATATACCAGTATAGGCTGCCATACGGCATTATGGGATTATACCAAAAAGGATTATCACCATTGGGTCTATAATGAGGGGATAAACAAAATATTGCCACGGATAGTTTCTACCGAGACCAGTATTAATATGAACTATAATGGCAAACGTATTAAGATTGGTGTAGGGATACATGATAGCTCTGCCGCACTACTGCCCTATATCCGAAGCGTAAGGAAAAAGTTCATATTGGTATCCACAGGGACCTGGAGTATAGCCATGAACCCATTTTCGGAAGAAGTGCTGACAGATTCTGATATTGATAAAAAATGCATCAATTATATGAGGATCAACGGTAAGGCGGTCAAGGCTTCAAGCTTGTTCCTTGGCAATGAATATAAGGAACAAGTTAAAAGACTTTCCGAGCATTTTAAGGTTTCCAACGAATACCATAAAACCATTCGGTTCAACCATGACATCTATTTGGAGATTGTCCGGGATTTTGAATATATGTACCGATGGGTTAGTTTTAGTGATGAAAGGATGCCAGAGTCCACTAGAATTCCTTACGACCAGTTTGAACATGCCTATCACCAATTAATGGTGGAGTTGGTGTTGTTACAGGTAGAGAGTATAAAAATGGTGAATGGGAAAGATAACATCGAGAAGTTATATATTGATGGAGGTTTTTCGGATAACGACGTTTATATTCAACTTATATCTCACTATCTAAGAAACATGAAACTAAGTACCACGGATTCCTCCCTGGGATCTGCCCTTGGTGCGGCACTGTGTATATCGGATGTAAGACTGAACTCCAAATTCCTTAAAAAGAATTATGCATTAAAGAAACATGTGCCATTCATTATACAATAATCATGAATACCAAACCATAAAAAAATGAACGTGCCCAGTTTTAGACCCTAAGCGACCAATAATAATTAAATGTTTAGCTGTACACTATAACCCAAAATAATAACCAACCATTATGAGCCAATTCAACATAGAAGAAGAGATAGAAGATATAGCAGGTGGGGAATTTGAACGTGTACCCGTGCCCACCTCCAAATTAAAAAGCTGGAAGAGTTTTCTTGGGATGTATGCCGGGGAACACGCTGCTGGTACCGAATTTGTAATTGGCCCTTTGTTTTTGACAACGGGGGTAAGTGCCTTTGATCTAATTGTTGGCCTGCTATTAGGGAATTTATTGGCTGTGTTAAGCTGGCGGTTCCTAACGGCGGAAATTGCCGTAAAATATAGATTGACCTTGTATTATCAACTAGAAAAGATCTGCGGAAAAAATTTGGTTACCGGCTATAATTTGGCCAATGGAGTGCTCTTTTGTTTTTTGGCAGGTTCCATGATTACGGTTTCGGCCACTGCGGTGGGGATTCCCTTTAATATGGAAATGCCCAAGCTTACCGATACCATGCCCAACGGCATGACCTGGGTTATTATTGTTATTGCCCTTGGAGTAGTAATCTCATTGATAGCATCCAAAGGCTATGAAACCGTATCCAAAGCGGCCAACTGGATGTCCCCTGTAATAGTGTTGGCCTTTTTGGCCTGTGGCATTGTGGCTCTTAATCAATTGGGGGTAGGCAGTCTATCGGAATTTTGGAATATATGGGGCGAAGGTTCGGAACCTTTTCCCGGACAGATCAAATATACCTTCTGGCATGTTGTTATTTGGTCCTGGTTTGCCAATGCGGCCATGCACGTAGGAATGTCCGATTTATCGGTATTCCGATTTGCCAAAAAGGCAAGTAGTGGATGGACCACGGCAGCGGGAATGTATGTAGGACATTATATGGCCTGGATAGCGGCAGCACTGTTGTATGCCGTTTATTTAAAATCACCGGAAGCCCAAGGACTTCTTTCAAACGGGGAGGCACCCACGGTAGCCCCGGGACCTTTGGCGTACAATGCCATAGGTATCTTTGGAATAATTGCCGTGGTTTTGGCCGGGTGGACCACTGCCAACCCAACAATATATAGGGCAGGATTGGCCTTTCAGGCCATAGTACCCAAATTATCCACTTTTTGGGTTACCATAATTGCCGGGACCTTGGCCACAGTAGCTGGTCTATTTCCGGCCTTTGCCATGAAATTACTTGGCTTTGTAGCCCTATATGGTTTTATTTTGGCACCTTTCGGTGCTATAATAGTGTTCGAACATTTTTTCCATAAGCAGGCGGGTATCGTTAAGAATTACGCCGAGGTGGCAAATTTAAAATTTAATAAGGCGGTGTTTTTCGCATGGGCCATCAGCTTTGGATTGTTCTATTTTATATCCGTTCAATTCGATGTATTCCTATCCTTTGTTACCTTGCCGGCCTGGCTCCTTTGTGGTGTGCTGTTTTTGGTATTTAGCAAAAGGATTCAAAAGAGTTCAAAATAAGTTATAGGGGAGTCCCAATAACTTGGAGTGTGGTCTTTGTTATAAGGAAACACATGTAATCCCCCTGATAAAGGGCATTAGCTAGCCATTGGATTTATTGACTATAACAATTTTAAAGGCCAAACTAATCGGTTCCAGGACACTTGGTGTAGGTAGGCCATATACAAAAACACCCTTGGTTAAGTGTGCTATTTGGCACAATTAACCAAGGGTTCTACTATGGTTTCTTAATTATTTCCGAAGCTCCCGATAGTTTTAATTTATTGATAACGGGACTTCCCTTATATCTTAATTTACTGGCACCTGATGCGTCGATATCGATGGTTTCGGTTACCGAAAGATAGGCATCACTTGCTCCGGATAATCGGATGTCCAATGCCTTGGACACTAGGTCGTAATTCTTAAGTGTGCTGGCCCCTGATAGGGAAGCCTCCAATTTGTCAACTTGCCCAAAAATGTCTATATGTGCGGCCCCCCCTGCTTCCAGTTCCAAATGCTCCAAATCCAACTCCCCGGTAAATTCGGAAGCTCCCGTAAGTTCAATGGAGACGTCGGACGCTACCAATTCAGAATCCAGGATTACTTTGGAAGCACCTGATAATTCAAAATCTGTAATCCTTTTGGTAACAATGTATGCATTCAAGGTTGGATTTCCCCTTATACTTGTGTGGTTCTTCACCTTAATGCGCAGGGTGCCTCCAACCATTTCAACTATGATCTTATCATGTAGATTTTCATTGGCCTCAATTTCTATTTTTTCTTCCGTATCTGAAAATTGGACATAGGTGCGAAACGCATCCGAGACATCCAAAGCGGAATATCCCGTTAAATTTACCTCCCTAGTGGTAATATCTCCCCTTACCCTAATAATTTCATGGTCACAGGATGAAATAAGACAGCATAATAAAATAAGACTTATGTAAAAAGATTTTGTTTTCATTTACTCAAGATTTTATGATTGATATTTTAAAGACAACGGAACTGTCAAAAGGTTGCATTTTTTTAAATATTTATTTCTTCCATCCCAATGGAATTCCGAACTATAGTTATGCTCTAAATAGAAAAATATTGGAACAATTGTTCCAGTGGGCCATTCATTGGTTAGAACTATCCACTTCATGTTGATGCTGTTCCTTACTTTGGAATCAATTTTACCAATTTAGGGAGGTGACCATATAAAAAAAATCAAGGCAATGCGTTAACATTGCCTTGAAAGTAATTTTAAGATAACCGGTCAAAAAACAAATTGTTCTTTGGCAGATGTGCCCATTAAGGCTTGTTGTCCCATGTAGTGCCTTTACTGAACCAATCTGACTGGCCAATTGCTTTCACATTCGGGTTCTTTTCAATTTCATCCAGTGGATAAGGGAATCTTCTTGGAAAGGTTACTGTATTATATACATTTTCAATCATATAGTCAAAGTCAAATTCTGGATACCCGGTCCTGATAAAATCGAAATAGGATTCGTTGGTCCTAAAAACGTTGGAAATGTATTTTTGTTCTATAATTAACTTCTGGGCATCTTCTTCATTGGTTGGAATAGTCAAGGAAGGTTGTGCCAGAAAGGTAGCAATATCTACTTCGCTTACCCCTACATAGGTCATTTCGGCACTGGCGCCATTTTTCATGGCAGTCTCTGCCAAAGCCCATTCCCCTTTTAAGGCATATGCCTCGGCTTTAAGAAATTGTGTCTCCGAATATAACATGATATAATCTGGATAGGATTTGGACAGATAGGTAAATTTATAATGACTGGGGGTTTTGCCGGTCTCCACTGGGGGTCCTGCCCTATGCCCTACAAAACCAGTGGGGTCCTCCTCGGAGAAAGTGAACATAATCTCTCTTCTTGGGTCGTTATAGAAGTTCATTTTATCTATCAGAAAGTTTCCTGGGGTTAAGCCTAATCCCCCAGAATAGGCCCTGTTCATATAATCATTTATAATATTGGCATTTGCCAGGTCATCCAAATGTTGCCAAGCTACAATATCATCATTTGAAGTCATACCGTTTTCTAAATAGGACAATACCAAATCTGCCTGTGCTGTTTTGGTAGTATTGGGTGAATAAGCAAGTCGCATTGCTTGTCGTGCCATTAAGGAATAGGCAAACTTGGACCATTTGGAAATATCGCCCTGTAGCATATAATCGTCAGTGCCTGGTGATTTTTCCCCGGCACTGCCTTGGAATAGACCAATAGCTTCATTCAAAAGGCCATTGGCATGGGCATATAACTCTTCTTGTGACGCCAAGGTTGGTTGAAGTTCCTCCAAGCCCAATAGTGCATCGTCAAGGGGGGCCATGTCATAGACATCTGCAATATAGAACCAATGGGATGCTGCAATAACACCTGCAATTCCCTGATAATGGTTATTGCCATTTTCCTTGGCTTTGTCGTAAAGTTGCATAGCGTGCTTTAGGGAACCTGCGTATGAATTCCACACTTCATTGCCAAAACCTGGGCCAATGTTCATATCGGCCGAAGTAGATCCTTCAATGGCATGCCAAGATAACCATGAGGGAAATCCGCTCCAAGTTTCAAATTTGGTATTCATAGTCGTAAACCATTCGGCCTCAACGCCTATAAGCATGATATCTTCAGTAATTGCGGGTCCGTCTGTAATACTGTTCGGGTCAATATCCACATCTATCCAGTTATCACAGCTTGTAGTAAAGAGTGCGGAGACAAATATTAAAATAAGACATTTGTATAAACTTTTCATGTTATGTGTTTTTAGAATTTAGCAGTCAATGTAAGTGAATAGGTTTTAGTGGTTGGAAGACTATATCCCAGATATCCATTGCCATTATTAATGCCATCAGTATTTATTTCAGGATCGGCACCCTCAAAGTCGTCGTTGAATTTTCTCCATAGGTTCCTGCCGGAAAAGGCAACCTCCAGCCCCTGTAAAAAGGTTTTTGAAAGAAATTCATGGGGTATTTTATAGGACAGTTGTACCTCCCTTAATTTAATATAGTCCTTAGGCATTATGTTCTCTTCCATAACCCCTTGGGTCACTGTTTGATAATAGAGGTCATACCTGGTGGGTTGTGCCGTTTCATTGGTTATCACCACCTGTTGGTTTGCAAAATCGTAGTGTCCCATAACCCCGTCAAATGTGGTCATATTATTGGCGGGTCTATTTTCTTGATGCTTGGCCATGCCATAATAGGTAAGGTAATGATCGTTAAGATTAAACAGATAGCCACCCTTGCTTACATCAAGTTGGGCGGTCAATGCAAAATTTTTGTATTTGACGGTATTCCTTAAACTACCCATCCAATCTGGAGATGTTTTACCAAAAACCTTGTTTTGGGTATTGTCGGCCATTGGTCGGCCGAATCCAGTACCAGCAGTATCATCTAGTACCAATCTACCTTGGTCATCACGTAAAAAACCGGTGCCATAAAGAACGGGATAGGGTTGTCCTACAATGGCCGTTCCATAGGAGCCTAGATCAATAGGTTCGTCATTGGTGCCAAGTTTGTCTACCATGGAATCGTCCGTGGACCAGTTTATGCTAATATCCCATGAAAAATTTTCTGTTGAAACAGGCGTTCCATATACTCCTACTTCAAACCCCTTATGGGTGATACCTCCAATGTTCACATCACCATAGGTATATCCTGTAGAAGGAAGAAATTGTTCACTGAGAATCTGATTCTCGCTCCAGTTGTGATAATAGGAGAAATCGATACCTAATCTGTCCATAAAAAATTTCAGCTCGGCCCCGAGTTCAACCTCACTTTTAAACTCATTGCTTAGTCCCTCATTCGGAATTTTATTGGTTGACAGATAGCTCCTTTGTCCGTTAAATGGCCATGTTACCCCATTTACGGTACCACCTCCACTGCCTGCTTCGGCCAATACCGTATTTCTTGCATACGCAGATGCAGGAGATCCCACTTTGGCATAACTAGCCCTAATTTTACCAAATGAGAGTGTATTATTTTTGGGCAGTAACTCGCTAAAGACAAAACCTAAACTATGACTGGGGTAAAAGAAGCTGTTGGCCACACTGGAGGCCCAATCATTTCTTCCAGTTACCGTGTAATATAAATATCTTTTAAACCCAATCATCACCTGACCGAACAAAGAATAGGATCTATAAGTGTTTTTAAAATCAAAGGCTTCATAACTACTTACATTGGTGCTGTTATAGATTCCCGGAATGATCAAGCCGTTACCATCATATTCCGCTCCCCTCCATTTGTTTTCAACTATATTATGTCCTACCAGTGCATTTAGGCTGAAATCGCCAAAATTGTCGTCATAGGTAAGGGTTTCTGTGGATTCCAAATCCCTATTAAAATGCTCCCAGGAACTATAGCTACCTTCAACCGACGAATAACCACCTTTGTTCGAGGATGATTCGTTGCGGGCACTTGTTGTACTTATTCCCGTTACGGATCTAAACTTTAATTTTGGAATAATTTCGTATTCGATCGTGATCGTGGATGCAAAGCGATCCCTGATATTGTTCTCGCCAGAATTATCAAGAACCCACAGATACGGATCTCGAGATCCACCCCGATATGAACGCAACTTACCGGTTTCATCATATATTGGATATGGATTCCAAGTATTGGGGCCGGCCAGTACGGTATTCATAAACGATGAATTGTCACTACTCTCCGCCAAGCGATTGGCATTCTGCTTGGAATACATGATATTGGACGATATGGTCAGTTTAGGGGTAAACCTAAAGGAAGTATTGGCATTTAACGTATTTCGCTTAAAATCCAGTGGGTCAAGAATCCCATTATTGCTTAGATTGCCATAACTTACAAAATATGATGCATCCGCGGTTCCTCCCGAAACACTTAAATTGGTCTCATTGGTAATACCGGTTTTGAATACGTCCCATCGGTCATAATATTGGGCTTCTGGCGTTTCCGCTATTTTTGGACCCCAGCTTGTAGAGGTAAATGAGGTTACCCCATCTATGTAGGTCCAATCACCGGCACCTGCGTCCCAATACCCTTGTGACCATTTTTTTTGTAATGGAATCTCATGTATTTCATCAAAACTGGTGGAATTGGAAAGGGTAATTACCGGTTTGGAGTTGAACGATCCCGACTTTAAAGTAATAAGGATAACTCCGTTGGCGGCTTGGCTGCCATAAAGTGCGGAGGCCGCTGCACCTTTAAGTACGCTTAAGTTTTCTATGGCATTGGGGTCGATGTCGGCCAATCCGGAAGATCCGCTTCCATTGGCAGCATCGAAAGGTACGCCATTGACCACAATTAGTGGCTGGTTGCTGCCGGTAATGGATGAACCGCCACGTATAACAATTCTGGTACCACTGCCAGGTTGGCTAGAGGTACTGGATATATTTACTCCCGGAACTTTTCCGCTTAAGGAGTTTACAAAGTTGTTGGTGGCTTTTACCGCGGCAATCTCTTCGGCATCAACTTGGGCAGTAGCATAACCTAGGGCCCTTTTGTCACTCTTGATACCTAAAGCTGTTACTACGACCTCGTCCAACTCCGATACATCTTCCTGTAACACTATGGAGATCTCGGTCTGATTGCCCACTGCTACTTCTTGGGTGGCAAATCCGAGGTAGGAAAATACCAAAACATCCCCAGAAGAAGCCCGCAAGGTAAAGTTTCCATCAAAATCCGCAGAGGTTCCTGTAGTTGTGCCTTTAATGATAATACTGACTCCGGGAATGGGTTGGTCCAAATTGTCGGTTACCGTACCTGTAATCTGCTTGTCCTGGGCAATAACGTTATTAATTACAAAGAGCAGGCCTGCCCAGAAAAGGAGTCTTTGTGTAAATGTCTTTCTTTTCAGTTTTGTATTCATGGTCATTACGGTTTGATTAAATTATTACAGGTGTTTCCTTTTCACCTGTTACCAAGACCAAGTTAATTATAAAGTGAACTATTCCTAAGGGAATTTACTTAACACAGTAAAATATGCAAATAATTTGTTAAAATACAATCATAATTATGTATGTATAGCGGAATTTCATTAAAGAATCTCCATTTTAAAACACTTTAAATGTCGTCATATTCCCAATTAACGATTTTTAATCAAAAAGGAAAGTTAGGATTGTATGGAGTCAGGACCTTATAACCATTGACCTGCAAGTTGAGTTGATGATTTCTTGGCGATGTAGGAAAAAAGATTTATCAGGGTTGGACCAATTCGTTAAAAATAGTTTGCCAACTGGTGCAGCTGTGAAATTCCAAAGGGTCCATTACATTTTTTTATGGAATTATGTTAATATACGCTAGATATTGGGTAACATTATTTAGTGCTTTCTATTCAATTTTTTTTACTTTAGGGTAAACTTATTATATATGAAAGTGTTTCCATATCAAATTCTTAGGTCAAAGGATGAGAATATTTTTGTTAAGATAGATAGGGGTGATATTTTTTATGATAAGCTACATCAACACGAGGAAATACAGATTGCCCAGATTGTCAAGGGAGAAGGGCAACTGTTGATGTCGGAGACAGTTAGCTCTTATCGCCCAGGAGATATATTTGTTATAGGCGGGAATAGTCCCCATCTTTTTCAGAGTTTGGAACGGCAGGAGGATTCTTCCCACATGATTTCGGTGTTTTTTACCAAAAAGAGTTTTGGGGATAATTTTTTCAATATTTCCCAACTCCAACAAATTGGGAACTTTTTTGAAAAATCCAAAGCTGGTTTCAAACTAAAAAGGAGGACGCCCACTGTTGACAAAATAATGCAACGAATGCCCGAGGTAGATAAATTTTCGCAGTTTCTACTTTTTCTAAAACTTTTAAAGATATTAAGTAGTTCCGAGTCCGAGTTGCTAACGGATTATGTGTATGGTCAAAATATCTCAACCAATGACAGTAATCGTTTAAAGGTGATAATCGATTATGTTATGGACAATTTTCACAATGATATTACCCTTGAAAAAATCGCTGATCTGGCTTGTATAACCCCTAATGCCTTCTGTCATTTTTTTAAACAGCGGACCGACAAGACATTTTTTCAATTTTTGATCGAAATAAGAATAGAGCATGCCTGTCACTTAATCATTAAGGACCATGATCTGACCATGGCGGATATATCTGCAAGGTCGGGCTTTAAATCAATTTCAAATTTCAACCGTAAATTCAAGGAATTAAAAGGAATGACCCCTTCGCAATACTACCGGAAGAAGAATAGGACCATGGCTGGATCATATTAAAACCTCAATATCCACTGGACTCCCATAGTGGCCACATATGGCTGGGGCAAAGAGCCAATAGTATGTGGGTATTTTGACCTCCCTTCCTTTCCAACATTATTTGAAGTCTGTAGAGAATTTCCATTTAGTTTTATATCCCTTGGAAACAGGGAGATCTAAAAGTAGATTTCGCAACATTTCTATGGGCATTTTATTTTCGTGCATTACCCGGTCATGGAATTCCTTTTCGGTCCACCCCTTAGCCAGTATTTCGTTCCTAAGGGCGTAAAACTGAAGTCCCCCCATCATATAGGCCAATTGGTATAGGGGTGGATAGGTGGAAGTAAATGATCTGCGTACCTCGGCCTCGGCATTGGCATATTCATGCCCTACCTCGTTGACCAGCATGTCTATACATTGTTGGGGCGTCATTTCCTCCATATGAAATTTTAAGGAAAAAATGATACGGGCACATCGATGTATCCTCCAAAATAGTGTTCCCATTTTTTGTTCCGGGGTCTGGGGGAACTCCTTGTTCCATAGTATAATTTCCCAATATAATGCCCATCCCTCGGACCAAAATGGCGTACCAAAGGCACCTCTATAATTCTTATATCTAGAATTCATGAAGAATTGCAGGTTATGGCCCGGTAGAAGTTCATGTTGTACGGTGGAAAAGGAGAAATTGGGATTGTTGCCGCGCATACTCATCAACTTTTCTTCTTGTGGCATTCCTTGGGTAGGATAGGAAATAATAATATCCCTGCCCCCTAAAAAAAAGGGACTGATCTTTTGTCGCTCTGGGGACATCATTTTCATTCCCCAATTTTCCTTGGCCATTTCAGGAAGGGTAATAAGGTCGCGCTCCTCTATAAACGCGATGGACTTATCATAAAGTTCCATAATGGCTTCCGGTTGTTTTCCAGCTGGCACATAGGTGTTTTTAACATGCTCCAAAGCGGCTTTCCAATCCTTGCCATAGCCCAATTCCTCGGAAGCTTTGATCATTTCGGCCTTGCACCAGTCAAATTGTCTTTGGGCCGTTTTAAGAAGGTCGTCCGGGGTATAGGGGATAAACTCTAGTTTGAGGTTCTCTATTAGGGCTTCTTTGCCAATTGGTTGCCCAATAATACCACTGCCATCGTCCTTTATACTATTGTTGGAATAGTTTTGCCTTAAAAATTCCTCATAGGTGTCCAGCTTTTCCTCTAGGCTAGCGTAGGGCACCTTCATCCACCAGGTAAATTCCGGGTCATATTCATTATAAAAGAAATAAGCCTCCTTTAATCCCTCACGGAGCGATGCAATACTCTTCGCAGCTTTTTCGGCCTGTTTCCAATCTATAAAGGGACTTTCTTTTAATGCAGTTATTTTTTTGTCTATAATCTTTTCCGCCTGGTTGAAAACATCCGCCAGTTTATTCGATTCCGGTTGTTTGCCCCGTCTTCTTTCCTTTATAAAAGTATAGAGGTCGTCAGCGAAATGGGTTACATGGGCTATTTCCTTAAACGCATTGTAATCCAATGAAAGTAAGTAGCTTTCCTTGGCTATCAAGTTTTTTAAAAGGACATAATCTATTTTTCCCTGTTGGGAAAGGGCCTTGAAATCAACCTCTTCAATTTTTTTGTCCCAATCTTTGTAAAAGGCAGTGAACCTTGTATAAAACTCCTGGGACTCCTCCATGCCATAGGTTCTTTTTAAAGTATAGGTGTCTGCCCTGAAAGTATTGATTAAATCGATAAGTTCGCTAGCGCTGGCCGAGGCAGCTCCACAAAACAGAAACACTAATAAAATCCACTTTTTTTTCATTTCTTATGGGTTAAATTGAGGGCCACGGCCCGGTTGAAACTCTTTTTCTTCTTTAAAATAAAATCACTTACCAAGTTTTGGTTACTATGCCAATGGATATGTTTATGTTATCCATTTATTTTTTTATGCATTTGATAATTATTTAAACTCTGTTGAAAATTTCCAGTTGGTTTTATAATTTTCGTATACTGGAATTTCCAATAGCAGGTTTCGAAGTAATTCTACAGGTATCCTACCTTCCTGCATTACCCTATCGTGGAATTCTTTTTCGGTCCATCCCTTGGCCAATATTTCATTCCTTAACGCATAAAATTGCAGTCCGCCCATCATATAGGCCAATTGGTACAACGGTGGGTATCTGGTAGTGAACGATCTTCTTACCTCGGCCTCCGCATTTGCATATTCATGTCCTACCTCATTGACCAATAAATCTATACATTCTTGAGGCGTTAATTCTCCCAAGTGGTATTTAAGGGAGAATATGATACGCGCACATCGATGTATTCTCCAAAAAAGGGAGCCTATTTTTTGCTCGGGGGTTTGCGGAAATCCTTTGTTCCAAAGTATAATTTCCCAGTACAAAGCCCAACCCTCTACCCAAAATGGGGTGCTAAAGGCATTGCGGTAGTTCTTCTGCCGGGTGGTCATGAAAAACTGCAGATTATGCCCGGGCAATAGCTCATGCTGTACGGTGGGAAAGGAAAAATTGGGGTTGTTGCCCCTCATACTCATTAACTTGTCATCATGGGACATGCCTTCGGTGGGATAGGAAATACTAATCTCCGTACCTCCGGTAAAAAAGGGATTTACTTTTTGCCGCTCTGGGGTCATCATAATCATGCCCCAGTTTTCCTTGGCCATTTCCGGTAAGGTTATGAGGTTTCTGTCTTCAATAAATTTTATGGATTTATTGTATAATTCCATTATGGCCTCAGGTTGTTTCCCAGGGGGTACATAGGTGTTTTTTACATGTTCCAAAGCAGCTTTCCAATCCTTGCCATATCCCAACTCTTCGGAAGCTTTTATCATTTCGGCCTTACACCATTCGAATTGTTTTTCGGCTGTTTTTATCAGTTGCTCTGGGGTATAGGGAATGAATTCCAGTTTAAGGTTTTCTATCAAGGCATCCTTGCCTATTGGTTGTCCAATGATACCGCTACCGTCATCTTTTACACTGTTTTCCGAGTAATTTTGGCGTAAAAATTCCTCATAACTGATTAATTTTTCTTCGAGCTTGGCATAGGGCATTTTCATCCACCAAGTAAATTCAGGGTCATAGTCATAGTAAAAGCTATACGCTTCTTTTAGTCCTTTTCGTAGTGATGCAATACTCTTGGCAGCCTTTTCTGCCTGCATCCAGCCTTTAAAAGGAATTTTCTTTAAAGTGGACATCTTATTGTCTATCGTTTTTCCAGCCAAGGTAAAAACATCTGCCAGTTCATTGGATATGGGCCGTTTTCCCCTCCTTCTCTCCTTTATAAATTTATAAAGGCCGTCTGCAAAATCCGTTACATGGGCTATTTCCTTAAACGCATTGTAATCCAAAGAAAACAAGTAACTATCCTTCTTTATTAGGTTTTTTATAAGTACGTAATCAATTTTACCCTGTGGGGAAAGGGCTTGGAAGTCGATACCTTCAACTTTCCCTTTCCAGTCTTTGTAGAAGGTGGTAAACCGTGAATAATATTCTTGGGACTCCTCCATGCTGTAGGTCCTTTGCAAAGCTCTGGTATCTGCCTTGTAAGTATTTACCAAATCGATAAGTTCACTGGCCCTGGTTTGGGATATTCCGCCAAATAGCATTATTAGAAAGATAACCTTGATTTTCATTTTAATTAGTTGTTTAGTTAATATTAAGGCCAATCGCGAGCCTTTTGGAAATTATGTGTTTATTATTTAGTATCGAACGACCTAACCGATAGGAATGTTGAAAAGGCAACATTTCCCTGTTCCTTGGTAACTTTTTATAGGCAATTATAGCTAATAATTGAAAATCTCAATTGTCCTTGATGGTAAAATTGACATTTAGCGCCCATAGATCAATATACTCTTAAAACTTCCCAGTAATCCTGCTGCCTAAAAATACCACCTTCCCGTCTTCCCCGATATTTCCAATTTCCCTTTTATAACGAAGGCAATGTTATATTACATTGGTTGGCACTATAAAAATTGATAAACAAGTAGGGAAATAATCTAATTGGAATTTCCTTTTGATTCCTGTCTAAAAGAATCGTTGTGCAAGGTTTTTAAGTTTACAGCAACCAGAATTACAGTACTATGTAGACAAAATTAACTCCGATGGCTTAAAAGTTGTTAGTGGATTTTCATGAATATTGGTACTATTTTACGCTATGTTAAGCAGTTTTGTGTAGAGGAACCATTGAATTTAGTAGTTTTAAAAATAGGAATTTTTTTGGGTATTCTAAATACTGTAGGATTGAATGGTATTTTGTACAATGCCATAAATGTGGGTTTGGAGTTAGCCCCCGTTATTACCGGTTAGGTTGTTATAGATTGGTTAAGGCCTGATTTTCCGTAGGTAAAATGAACCAAGGGTTATGGTTTGGTAAGGGTTGTCTGCCGTGGCTCGGTCATAACCATAGTTGGAATATATGTACCGGTTGGTATGGTTTAGGGGAAACGAAGGGAAGTGTTATCCAGCTATCTCCCACTTAATAATAATAGGTTGCTGAAAACAAATTAACCTTCCGGATTGGAGGACATTGCAAAATATTGAAAAGTGTATGGGAGCCAAACTGCTACTGTATTGGAATCGTTCCAATAAAGAAAGGCAATTGGCTCTATCCATATCCCACAAAAGTGTATTGTGGATATAGCGGCAAAAGTGTTAATTAATATTTTTTATGGCAGGATCCAAAAAAAGTGAACAAAGATTTTCAACCCGTTGGGGGTTCTTATTAAGTGCCTTGGGAATAGCTATCGGAACGGGCAACATCTGGCGCTTTCCCAGAATAGTGGCCCAGAATGGAAGTGATGAAGGAGGAGGGGCCTTTATCTTGGTCTGGGTGTTATTTCTTTTTCTATGGAGTGTTCCGTTGATTATTGGGGAATACGCCGTAGGCATAAATAGTAGGAAGGGGGTAATTGGATCGGTAATGGTTACCGCGGGCAAGAAATTTGCCTGGATAGGATCTTTTATGACCTTTGTGGCGACGGCCATAACTTTTTTTTATTCGGTAATTGTGGGTTGGTGCGTATTTTATTTTATTCACACCCTTTTTAATGAATTACCAACTTCTACTGAAATTGCCCTTTCCACTTGGGAAAACTATCAAACAGGGGGGTGGCCATTGGTCTCCCATGCCGTGGTAATGCTTTTGGGCGGTCTCGCTATTTGGAAGGGGGTTAAGGGTATTGAAAAAATCAATAAATTGCTGATACCTATATTGTTGGTAATTATCTTGGTAGCCCTCATCCGGGCCCTTACCCTTGAGGGTTCTATGAAAGGCATCAGCTACCTATTCACTATTGATTGGAAACAGTTAAGTGACCCCAATATTTGGGTGGCAGCACTGACCCAAAATGCTTGGGATACAGGTGCTGGTTGGGGAATGTTCATTACTTATGGTGCTTATATGCAAATGCGTTTCGGAATTGTGAAAAATGCCTTGATTACCGGATTAGGGAATAATGTTATTTCATTGGTATCCGGGATAATGATTTTTGGGACTTGTTTTGCCATTATGGGTTCCCAAATGGGCAGTTCGGACGGTGAAATTTTGGAGGTTATGAAAAATAGTGGTCCAGCATCAACGGGTCTAACATTTATTTGGATACCCCAACTTTTTGAGAAAATTCTTTTTGGAAAACCGCTGACCATTCTATTTTTTTTAGGTCTGTCCTTGGCGGGTTTTTCATCCCTTATTTCCCAGTTGGAACTTACGGTACGTACCTTTATAGATGGAGGGATGAAGAGGTCTACCGCCATATTGTTACTGGTTGCCATTAGTTATCTTTTTGGAATTCCTTCGGCCATGAACCTAAATGTACTCACCAATCAAGATTTTGTCTGGGGGTTGGCATTGCTTTTATCCGGCGGGCTTTTTGCTTTTGTGCTCCTCAGGTTCAAAGCCTCAAGGATTAGAAGTGAAATATTGGATAGGAATCCCTTGGATATCAAGCCAGGGAGACCATGGGACTTTGTTGTTACTTATTTTATACCTGCGGCTTCAATTTTACTTCTTTCCTGGTGGTTGATCAGTGATGGGATGAACGAGAATTGGTATGATCCATTTGGTCAGTCGAGCCTGGCAACTTCACTCTTTCAGTGGGGAATTGTAATAACCGTCCTGGTCGTCATTAATAAATGGATAGCCCGAAAGACGGATGAAAATTCATAACCTTGAGAAAATACCAACGGATGAAAAGACACTTTTACCTCGCTATCAGTTTGCTGCTTTCCTTTGCACCAATAATAGGAAATAGTCAACAACCTGCTTCACCTTTGGAAGCATCGTATGTGCAGCATAGGAAACTTCGGGAAAACAAAACCTTGGGATTGCAATGGGAGCGTCTTGGACCTGTACTTAATTCTGCAAGAGTGGAATCCGTACAGTTAGACCCCACCCATCCAGGAACCATGTATGTGGCATTTGGATCAGGCAACCTTTGGAAGACCACCGATAATGGACTTACTTGGCGGACACTTTTTGATGATCAACCGGTTTTGGGAATAGGGGATATAGCGCTTGCACCTTCCAATCCTGATATTCTCTATGTGGGAACGGGGGAGAGCTTAAAGAAAGCTAGGAATTTTACGATGCCCGGGAACGGTGTTTATAAGTCTGTAGATGGTGGGAATACTTGGAAACATTGCGGTCTGGACGACTCATGGCATATAGGGGAGATAGCTGTGCATCCTACAAATCCCGATATTGTAGTGGTGGCCGTATTGGGACATTTCTGGTCGACTAACGGGAATAGGGGTATTTATAGAACCATGGATGGTGGCGATACTTGGGAGCATGTACTATACGTAGATGGGAAAACGGGAGCAAATGATATAGTTATTTCCTCCTCGGACCCCAATGTAATGTATGCTTCCATGTGGGAGAATAATCCAGGTATTTCAGGCAAAAAGAGCGCCATATATGTGAGTACGAATGGAGGTGGGACCTGGGATAAATCTTCCAATGGCTTTCCGCAAGGACCTCATGTTGGGAGAATAGGGGTTGCGGTATCCTACACCAACCCCTTAAAGGCATATGCTTTGGTGGATAACAAGGGGCAAAAAGAAACGGCTGAAATATATAAAACCTTGGATGGGGGAAAAAATTGGGTGCGGACCCACACGGAAGATTTAATGATCAATTCTGTAGTGGGCTGGTATTTTCAGGATATCTATGTAAACCCAAAGAACGATGAAGAGATTTTTGGTCTTGGTGTGCGAATGGCCCATAGTAGTAATGGAGGCCAGGATTTTAGTTTAATTGGAGGCGATGTGTACCACCTATTTCCAAGTGATGCGGATCGGCTTCATCTGGATCAGTGCGAGCTTTGGATCAACCCAGAATTTCCGGATCACATGGTGGTTGGTAATGATGGTGGTCTCTATGTTACTTACAACAAAGGGAAATCATGGATGCACCACAACAATATTCCTGCAGGGGAATTTTACGATATTGCTGTGGACAACCAAAATCCGTATTTGATCTATGGCGGCACACAGGACGATGCCACGGTATATGGCCCCGCAGCGGAGTGGGATCCAAAATATGCGGATCAGTGGAAATACCTTTGGGTGGATGCCTGGAGTGGAGGCGATGGCTGCATTACCCAAGTAGATCCAGAAGACCCCAATACGGTATATTTCAGTTCGCAGAACGGGGCTGCTAGAAGAAAGGATATGCAGAAGGACCGATCCATATCCATTAAACCCAAATTGCCCAAAGAACATAATGGGACCTTACAATATAATTTTGTGACTCCGTATGTCATTTCCCATTTTGATTCCAAAACACTCTATCATGCAGGAAATTATGTCTTTAAGACTACAAACAGAGGTGATGATTGGCAGCTTGTTAGTAGCGATCTGAGTAAATCTTCCAATCCTGCAAAAGCGTCTTTTTCTGCTGGAGCTTTTGCCGAGTCCCCAATAAAACCGGGAAATTTGTACGTAGGTACGGATAAAGGTGCTTTTTGGGCTACCAATAATGATGGCGCTACATGGAAGGAATTTTCAAAAGGTCTGCCCAATGGGTATATACGAAGTATTGTTCCTTCAAAATACGATGACTCCAGAATCTATATTACTTTGGCAGGGATAAATTATGACGACCATTCCAATCATATTTATGTAACAGAAAACGGAGGTAAAGTGTGGCGTAAATTGCAGGCAAATCTACCGGACGAAACAGCATACGTTATCTATGAAGACCCCCAATTTGAAAATGTAATTTACGCCGGGCTCTTACGTGGGGTGTATATTTCCTCGGATAGGGGCGCCTCTTGGTCCTTATTGGGAGAAAATATGCCGATTGTTGCCATTGCAGATTTGGAGATCGAAGAAAACACAAGGGATCTGGTGGTGGCAACCCATGGCAGGGGTATTTATAAAACAAACCTGAAGCCACTGCATGAGGCATTGGAGTTGGGGCTCCCCTTGAAAAAGAACTATCTATTCGCCACTCCTTCAGTAAAAAGGCCATGGGTAAACGATACCCATAAGGATATTGACTACAATTCCATCAATAAGGTGCCCATTACATTTTGGACAACAAAAAGCCAGGACGCAATCATTAAAATTTACAACCAAGGGGGAGAATTGGTCTGGGAACATACCTTGGACGCAAAGCAGGGCATGAACCAATTTAGGTGGAACCTTATCACCAAGAGCCAAAGTAGCCCTTTGCCATATTTTATCCATTATGATAAATTCATGGAGAAAGGGACTTACAAAATAGTGTTGGAAATTAATGGAGAGAATTTGATAGGAACCTTAAATGTAGAGGAAGGAATAAAACCGCGGAATTAATTGACAAATATTAAATAAACAAAACCCTATATGATATGTTCGGATTAAATAGAATAAAAAATACCCTAAAGGTAGTCTTGGTTAGTTTGATGATATCAATGACAGCCAGTGCCCAAACCCAATCAACACCAGAATTTAGGGAAAAAGCCTGGCAAGATCACGTTCAGCTAAAAATGAAATCTCCATACACCAATTTGGAATGGAAAACCGTTGGTCCTGAATTTATGGGAGGTAGAATAGAAACGATTGCGGGCCACCCGGATAGGCCCAATACCCTCTATGTGGGCGCTGGGTCTGGAAACCTTTGGAAAACAGAAAATAACGGAACAACCTGGAAACCCATTTTTGATGACTATTCCACAGCGGCAATGGGTTGTATTGCCATAGCTCCTTCGAACCCTGATATTCTGTGGTTGGGGACAGGGGAAGTTTTAATGGCTCGGAGTTCTTTTGCCGGAACAGGTGCATTTAAATCATTGGACGCGGGAAAAACATGGGAACATATGGGTCTTTTGGGTACCAACCACATTGCGCGTATTGTAATAGATCCAGAGGACCCCAATATAGTTTACGCCGCGGCAATAGGGCGGAATTATGGTCCCAATGAGGAACGGGGAGTATATAAAACCGTGGATGGGGGTGCTACATGGGAGAAGGTACTATATATATCAGAAAATGTAGGCGTGGCCGAAATAGTAATGGATCCTTCAGATAATAAGACCCTCTTGGCAGTGGCCTGGGAAAGGGATAGGAAACCATGGAACAACAAGGTTTCGGGTGCGGGAAGTGGAATTTATAAAACAATTGATGGTGGTAAAAATTGGAAAAAGATTACGGCCGGACTACCTGTTGGCGAGAAGGTAGGACGCTTCGGGCTTTCTTTTTCCACCTCAAATCCTGATATTGTTTATGCCGTACTGGATAACCGCAACCCCAAGCCGGACGATGCCAGTGACACTCGGAAAAATAATCATAGGCCCCAACTAATTCGCGGGGAACTATATAAAAGCCATGATAAGGGGGAAACTTGGAGAAAAACGCATGAGGGTAGCATTCCAACGGGTATTGGCGATGATTTCTGTCTTATTCGCGTGGCGCCCGACAATGAAAACGATGTCTATATTTTAGGGCAGAAATTAATGCGCACTGTGGATGGTGGCAAAACCTTTCTGCCTACGGGTGAAACTATTGTCCATTTACTTTCCCATGAAATCAGGGGCATGCATTTGGATATGCACGACATGTGGATCGACCCGATCAATCCTGATAAAATAGTGTTGGGTAATGATGGGGGAGTATATATATCCTATGATAGGGGCGATAGCTGGCTGCACCATAACAATTTTCCAATTGGAGAGTTTTATGCCGTTACCGTAGATAATGCGGTCCCCTATAACATTTACGGGGGCACCCAGGACAATGCTGCCCTTATAGGTCCAGGAACGCATAATGTTGGGGATAGACTTACCAAATTTGGAGTGGAAGATCCATGGAAACATGTGTATTTAGATAGATGGGGCGGGGGAGATAGTTATTTTACGGAAGTGGACCGTTTGGATCCAAATATTATATATTATGAACATCAGTTTGGTGAATTAAAGAAAAAGAATATGACTACTGGGGAGACCTTGAGTATAAAACCTAAGGAATCTTCCGGCGAACCTCCCTTAAGAAGAAATTGGATGACCCCATTTGCAATTTCACACCATAATGCACGTACTATGTACTACGCGGCCCAGAAATTATTTCGATCAAAGGATAATGGGAACAGCTGGGAGACCATGAGTCCTGACCTAACCACAGATCCGGGTCCTGAAAAACAGGGCAATGTTCCCTATGGAACTATTACATCCATTTCAGAATCGGTATTGGATGCAGGGCTTATTTATGCCGGTACAGATGATGGCAATGTTCAGGTGACCAGGGATGGGGGTAAGAGTTGGAAACTGGTGAACAAAGGTTTGCCCAAAAAGTGGGTTTCGCGTGTACGGGCCTCACAACATAGCGAGCAAACCGTTTATGTAACCTTAACGGGGTACAGGGAGGATGATTTTGATAAATATATATACAAGTCTACCAATTATGGCAAGAATTGGCGATCAATTTCAGGTAATTTACCTGCCGAACCCATCAATGTGGTAACTGAAGACCCAAGAAACCCCAATATCCTATATGTAGGTACGGATCTGGGGGCATATGTAACTACAGATGGAGGGGAAAATTGGCATATATTGGCAACAGGATTGCCTACAGTGGCAGTCCATGACCTGGTTGTACAGGAAAGGGAATTGGACTTGGTGGCAGGTACTCATGGGCGCAGTATATTTGTTTTGGATATTGAGGAAATCAAAGGTTTAATTAAAGATTGATAAGGACTATATGAAGGCTTATGGTATAGGAGGTTCAAGTATGGAAGAGGAATTGGCTGCTATGACGCCAAGGGCCCAAATGGCTTTGCCCATACAGATAGAAGAATACAATGCCCGTATATTGAAGGCATGTCAATTAATGGAGCAAAACTGCGTTAAGGTCATGTACTTGCATGCGGGGACCAATTTATTGTATTTTACGGGGATGCGATGGAATTCCAGTGAACGCATGGTTGGGGCCTTGTTGTTTGCAGATGGATCTTTGGAATATATTGCCCCTGAATTTGAAAAAGGGACCCTATTGGATTTTATGATCGTTGATGGTCATATTAATTGTTGGCAGGAACATGAAAACCCTTATAAATTATTTTCATCTGTAATAGTTGAAAAAGGTATCGATGAAGGTCAGGTCTTTTTGGACGAGTCAACTCCTTTTTTTATATCAAATGGGATACAGAAGGCCAATTCAAACCTTGGTTTAATTGATGCAAAACCAATTACAGCCGGTTGTCGGATGATAAAATCCCAAGCGGAATTAGATCTTATACAACAGGCCATGGATATCACTATGGAGGTACAAAGGGCAACTGCTAGGATTTTAAGAATAGGAATTAGTGCCAACGAGGTAACCAATTTTATTAATGAAGCGCATATTCGATACGGTATTCCCTCGGGATCCTATTTCTGCATTGTATTATTTGGAAAGGATTCTTCCTTTCCCCATGGTGTTAAAGCTCCCAAAAATTTAGAGGCGGGGGAAGTGGTTCTGATCGATACGGGTTGCATGTTGCACGATTATATTTCCGATATAACACGGACTTATGTGTTTGGGGAACCAACTAGTTTACAAGGCCGTATTTGGAACATAGAAAAGGAGGCCCAACAAGCGGCTTTTAAAGCGGCGAAGTTAGGGGCCTCATGTGCCTCCGTGGATATGGCGGCCAGAGCGGTCATAGAGGCACATGGTCTGGGGCCGGATTACGGACTTCCGGGGCTTCCCCATAGAACAGGTCATGGCATTGGATTGGGTATACATGAATGGCCGTACATCGTAAAAAATGATAACACTCCCTTAAAACCAGGAATGTGCTTTAGTATTGAGCCTATGATTTGTGTTCCTGACAATTTTGGTATTCGCCACGAGGACCATATTTATATGACCGAAGAAGGGCCAAAATGGTTTACGGAACCCATTCATTCCATTTCCGATCCTTTTAAGGTCCTAAAGCAATAAGCACGGGTTTTGTATACCCAAAGTGTATCTTTGATCTTGTGGGAATATTCATAAAATGCCCATTATTTTAGATACATTGAATTGAAATCAACTATTTAAATGTTTTAAAGCTATAATTAAATGAAAAATAAAAAGGAAGTCAGGGCATTTTTAAAAGTAATGTTTATAGGCTTGTTCTTCAGCTGTAATGTCATTGCCCAGAACAGAATAACCGAATTGAATACCTATTGGAATGTGGTAAAGGAAAAAGTGGAAGCCGGGGATGTTTTGGGATATGGGACAACATTCCATGAAGATGGGATTTTGGTTTCGGATAGGGGAGAGGTGTGTTATCCTTTAAAGGAGGCATTGCATAAATGGAAGGAGGGACTGGAAAAAACCAAAAAAGGCCTAACCAAGGTGAAATTGGATTTTCGATTTTCAGAACGGACAGGCGACAGTACCACTGCTTTTGAAAGAGGTATATTTAGGCATGATTTATTGGACGAGAATGGCGAACGTGTGGTGAGGTTTATCCATTTCGATGCACTTTTGACCAAAAAGAAAGGAAAATGGCAGTTAATGCTCGAGCACCAAAAATTACCCACAACTAAGGAAGAATGGCTGGGCATGGGGAAAATGTGACCTTAATCCCAATAATTGGCCCACAATCAAGTTCAGATTCTTTCACCACTCATGTACGTTATAATCCGTGATTCTTTTTAATACTTATATTATAAGTTAGTTGCAATAGGGGTAATATCCACTGTTTGGGTCGTTAGGCGGGTGATTTGTATTAAACTAGCAAACATCTGGTATTTACTATTTAAATTGGATACATTTTTTTAAAAAGTTTTAAGGGAAAACCATTTATGAAAGGTATTTTAATATCTTTGGTTTAGTTAATATCCAAAGAATGAAAAAAGAATATGCAAAAATGGATGCGGCCTCTTTGCATCTTGCCAATAAAAAAGTTGTTTTAAAACTTATTAAGCATAACAGTCAAATTAGTCGCTCTGCCCTGGCCAAAGAGTCTGGGTTGACTCCTCCATCCATAACTCGTATAGTGGATGAATTGATAAATGTAGACGGTTTGGTTGAAAGTCTAGGAGTGGGCAATTCCAGTGGAGGAAGGCCCCCCTTGATCGTAAAATTCAAAAACGACAATAATTATATCATAGGGATAGATTTGGGTGCCACCTATATCAGGGGGTGCATGGTGGATTTAAATGCAAATTTCGTATCCGAGATCCAAGTTCCTACAGAATTGGAAAAGGGTTTTGCGAGTATTGTAGACAAGGTGGTCAAATTGATTCATAAGCTTCAAAGTAGGAAGGAAGCCGAGGCTACTATCTGGGGAGTTGGTATTGGTGTGGCCGGTTTGGTCAACAGTGAAACTGGAATTATTGAATCTTCCCCCGATTTTGGTTGGACGAATATAGATTTAAGGAAAGAGCTGGGCAAACATTTGGATCTTCCATTTTTTTATGATAATTCCACTCGATTGATGGCGTTGGGCGAGTTGAAGATGGGAGTAAAGGAAAATCAGAAAAATTTTGCAGTAATAAATATTGGATACGGTATTGCTTCAGGGCTTGTGGTTGAAGGAAATCTTTTAAAAGGGTTTTCTGGATTTGCGGGAGAGTTTGGGCATATTCCTGTAGATACGGATAGTGATGTTCAGTGTAAATGTGGTATGTATGGTTGTCTTGAGGCATTGGCTTCGGGTCATAGGATAGCCTCGTTGGGCAAGCAGGTCTTGGCCGGGAACAGGTCGGAAATGTTGAAGGAACTTTGTATGGGGAATGAAGATCTTATTACGGCCGAGTTAGTGGCTAGGGCAGCTAAAAAAGGAGATCCGGCATCTATGAAGATTTATGAGGATGTGGCCGAGTATCTGTGCAAGGGAATTGGGACTATCGCTAATTTATTAAATCCGGAAACCGTTTACATAGGTGGGGGAATTTCACTAAACGGGGATCTGCTCTTTGATTTGATTGATCAAAAAAGGGACAAGTATTTGTTGGCAGGTAATGCAAGGGTGAATATTCAGCCTTCCACCTTTGGGGATCAAGCAACTTCAATTGGTGCGGTTTCCGTGGTTTTGAATAAAATTTTAAACTTGGAGTTGTCGAGTAATATGATCTAGAACAGGCGTATATCCAATACATGGAAACAATCTTTCTCCTTATTCTTCCAAAGGAATATAAATAATCAAAAAAATTAAATGGGAAAATTAAAAAATATTCTTTTAGTGCCTGTATTTGTTATGGCACTATTTAGTTGTAAGGAAGCCGTTAAAAGTAAGGTGTCAAAAGCCGACGGACCCAAGAAACCCAATGTTATACTTATAATGACAGATGATCAGGGTTATGGGGATCTGGCAAGTCTTGGAAGTCCCTATGTAAAAACACCCAATTTGAATAAATTCTATAATGAAAGTGTGCGGTTTACCGATTTTCATGTAGACCCTTCCTGTTCCCCTACAAGGTCTGCCTTGCTCACGGGTAATTATTCTGCCAGGGCGGGGGTGTGGCATACTATAGGGGGTAGGTCTTTGTTAAAGGAAGGTATGGTAACCATGGCCGATGTATTCAGTGACAATGGGTATAAGACCGCTGTCTTTGGAAAATGGCACCTAGGTGAGAATTATCCCTTTAGGCCAAATGACCGAGGCTTTCAGGAAGCTGTGGTACATGGAGGGGGCGGAATAGGCCAATCCCCGGATTATTGGGGCAATGACTATTATGACGATACCTATAAGCACAATGGTAAATTTCAAAAATATAAGGGTTATTGTAATACGGTTTGGTTTAATGAGGCCATAGATTACATTGAGAAAAATAAGGATGAGCCATTTTTTTGTTATATCCCTACCAATTTACCGCATGCCCCATTATATGTAGATGAGAAATATGTTGAGCCGTTTAAGGGTAAAGTTCCGGAGCGTTTGGCAAAATACTACGGGATGGTGGAAAAAATAGATGAAGATGTTGCAACCCTATTTCGCAAAGTGAAGGAATTGGCCTTGGAGGAAAATACCATCATCATTTTTATGACGGATAATGGACCGTGTCCGTGGTTTGGGGGTGTTGAAATGGATTTTGAAACCGGTTATGTGGAGGAAGGGTATACTGCCGGTATGCGAGGAGCCAAAATATGGGGTTATGAGAATGCACATAGAGTTCCATTTTTTATTCGATGGCCCAATGGAGGGATACAAGGCGGAAAAGACATAGATGCCCTGTCGGCACACATAGATGTGTTGCCTACACTAATAGAGTTATGTGATTTAAAAGGAGCAGATAGTTTAAAGATGGATGGCAGAAGCCTACTGCCACTTTTAAACGGTAAGTTGAATCAGTGGGATGACGATAGAACGGTAATTGTGCACAACCAACGTGTAGAATATCCTGTAAAAGATAAGGAATATCAGGTGATTACCAAAGATTGGAGGTTGGTAAACAGGGAAGAAAAGGAATTGTACAATATTAAGAATGATGGAGGGCAAAGGGTCAATGTGGTGGAAGAAAACCCCGAGGTGGTTGAAGAGCTGTATAAAAGGTATGAGGACTGGTGGCAGGATGTTTCCGTAGGTTTTGGTGAATATGCAAAAATGTACGTAGGGTCTGTACATGAAAATCCGGTTACCCTTTATTCACATGATGCGCATACAAGGAATGGGGAAAAGATATGGACGGTTAAGGTGGCTCGTGACGGTAGGTATGAGGTAGAGGTGAATAGGTGGCCCAAGGAGTCGGGCAAAAAAATAAAGGAGAACGGCAAGGGGGAAATGGAGGATGCGATAGGGACAGCTTTCTTGAAAGTTGGTAATATTGAGCAAACGGTGCAAGTGGATGGAAAAATGACATCTGCCAAGTTCGTGGTGGATCTTAAAGCGGGAGTTACCTGTTTTCAGTCGTCTTTTAGATTCAAGGGCAGTGACAAGGTAGGTGGAGCTGGTTTTGTCTATGTGGATTATATGGGGGCTGGGGACGCCCAAAAGATTAGTGAATATGTGCCCTCTGTTCCAGATGACCTTTTAAGAAAAGGATATGAGCAGAAAGTAGTGCTTTTTGATTAAAATGTTTGTTTAAGTTGATTGGTTTTATTTTAGTAAGATGGGAAAATTTATAACTGTTGTTTCTGTAGTTCTATTATTGGTGCTTGTATCATCCTGTAAAGAGGGGGAACAGAAACAGGCAATAATTGCAAAGAAAAGGCCAAATATTATTTTTATTCTTACCGATGATCAACGGTGGGATGCGCTTGGGTTTGCTGGGAATCCAATAATAAAGACCCCCAATATGGATAATTTGGCCAGTGAGGGACTCTATTTTAAAAATGCCTTTGTAACCACGCCAATATGTGCAGCAAGCAGAGCCACCATTCTTACGGGGCTATACGAAAGAACCCATGATTTTAATTTTGGAAAACCCAAATTGAACAATGCCTATATGTTTGATAGTTACCCTTATCTACTTAAAAAAGCGGGTTATAGAACCGGTCTAATAGGTAAGTTTGGTGTAAAGGTCAACGAAGGTATAGAGGATTCTATTTTTGATACTAGTATTAAGACTTTTTGGCCATATCTGAAAATGGTAGATGGGAAGGAGAAGCATCTGGCTGATATCAACGGTGATCACGCAATCGATTTTATTAAAAGTGATAAGGATACTCCTTTTTGTCTTTCCTTGTCCTTTTGGTCGCCACATGCCGATGACGGTGCGGAAGAACAATATTTCTGGCCGAAATATGCCGATAGTTTATATGCAAACAATGAAATTCCTACCCCTGGAACTGCAGACCCTGCTTTTTTTGAGGCCTTACCAGAATTTATGAAACATTCCATGAATCGCAAGAGATGGTATTGGCGCTATGATACCCCTGAGAAGTTTCAGAAAATGGTCAAGGGCTATTACAGGATGATCAGTACGGTAGATAGTGTAATAGGTAGGATAAGGGCCGCGCTGGAAGAGGAAGGTTTGGCCGATAATACTGTTATAGTCTTTATGGGCGATAACGGTTACTATTTGGGTGAACGTGGCTTTGCGGGAAAGTGGTTGATGCACGAACAGTCGCTTCGCGTACCTCTTATGATCTACGACCCAAGGCAGGCAGAATCCGAAAGGGGGAAAACGTTTGAGGAGATGGTCTTGAATTTGGATATCGCTCCAACCCTCTTGGATTTGGCAGGCGTGGAAATCCCAAAAACATATCAGGGAGAAAGTCTTAGGGCTTTTTACGATGGCGATTCTGAAAATTGGCGATCCTCGGCCTTTTTTGAGCATCAAAGGGAAGGGGAGACCTTGTTGCCCAAGACGGAATGTTTTAGGGATGATACATGGAAGTTTATTAGATATGAGGCCAACCCTGAATTTATTGAGCTCTATAATCTTAAAGAGGATGTAAATGAGGTGAACAATTTGGCCTATGAGGATAAGTATAAAGACATGGTAAGGCTCTACTCCAAGAAATGTGATTCCGCTGTAGCTAAATTGATGAAACAGCGTAAAGTGGATTAAAGAGCGGATAAAGTCCATTCGATATAATTCCAATATTTTTGTTATTTGGTTCAAAAAATTAAAATTCCGACAATTTAGGTTGTCCGGGATTTTTTTTGGTTACATATGATCCTTGGGTTCTAATGTGGGCAGCCTGTAGACATTTGATGCCTCTTGCTTGGGTGTCAAAAAGGAAATAAAATGATCAATGTTTATGAAACATCTCCCTAGTGTATAGTTGGAACGCCAATTCCGTTCTACGGGCGGGAAAACCCTCCCTGGTGTTAAAACTTTTTAAAGATTATATAATAATATATTCTTAATTCTGCTTTTAGCGTGAATTTCATCCATATTATTATGTTTTTATAATAGGAACATCTGGTTCAGTTCTTTATTTTTGTGGCTCATAATTGTACTATTTATCTGTTATTTGTATTTTTTAGTTTAAATAGTACATAAATAGGTTAATTTTTAGCTCAATAATGCAAATTTCAACTATTAATTTTGTGAGCTGTGTTATTTGATATTAGTATTAAAAGTAGGTTTAATAACTTTTTGTGAATATTGATGATTTATATGAGCGTCATTTTTCTTCTGGTCCCAGGAATGTTTAGGAAGGATATTGATTGAAAATTAAATTTGAGGTTTGCTGGATATGAAAAATTTATATGCGTTGGTTTGTTTTGCCTTTTTATCCTTTCTTCAGGGTTTTTCCCAGAAGGGGGAGGTGGCCAATGGAAAATGGACCGAGTCACAAATTGACGCGTTTATAGAAAAGTCGGAATTGATCCCTATTCAAATAACTAGCGATAAGGATAATCGGATTAATATTGTTATAGTAAACCAGTGGACTTCTAGGGATGAGGAACCTTATAATTCACCTGATATGAGGGGTGAATTTGTAAAGGATATAGAGGAGTCTTTGGTTGCTGCACTTACTTATGGGGACGAAAGGGCTCAAACGGCCTATTCCCACTACAAGGATTTTTTTAATGTTTATGGCCTTTGGATGCCCGATACTCCCGAATGGAAAAAGGGAATCGATCTGGAGGCGATGGATGCCATACGTGACAGGTTGTTCTTGCCATGGGCGAACGAACACAGGGGTTGGGTAACCTTTCTTATAATGCCCAATAGGGAAAATGGTGGGGGCGGTGCAGCCCGAAATCTTGAGAAGAGGGTGGGCAACGCGGTAATAGCAGGAAACGGTATTGGGAAAATGTTGCATGAAATTTCCCATACCTGTATGAGTATAGGGGATGAATATACTACGGCCGCAACAGGTACCAGTGCTTTTCCTACATATTCCGCCGATCTGGAATATGAAAGGGATAAGATCAAATGGAGGAAATGGATTGAGCCTACCACACCGTTACCAACGCCATATGAGGCGGAATATCTTGATAAAATAGGGGCCTTTGAAGGAAATCAGTACCACTTGGTCGATTATTATAGATCTACCGCCCAGGGCTGTATAATGGGAGCCGGGGTGTTTGATAATACGGAAGAAATGTGCCCAGTGTGCAACCAAAGGGTTTCCATGAGGGTTTATGACCTGGTTGATATTATAAAAAGCAGTGCCCCAGAAAATAAATCGATTGAAATAAATGGAAGTAAAAAGATTCGTTTCGCAGTAGATCATATTGTTCCTGAACCCAATACCCAGGTGGTAAGATGGTTTCTAAATGGTAAGATGATCGCAACTGGTGTTGATGAACTTGAAGTTGAATTTGGCGATATTGCAGAATATGAGCTAATCTGTTCCATTACGGATGAAACACCAAATATTAGGCCCGATCCACCTTTTGCGCAATTCCCTAAGGTTGAGGTAAAATGGAATGTCTCAAATACGGCCCCAACTTCGCAGGCCTCGCCATTACTGGTCAATTCAGGCACTGTGCAGGGAAACAAAAAATCTGGTTTGTTTACCCTTGTGCCTGGGATTTCGGGAGGAATGCCGCCTTATATTTATCAATGGTCTACGGGAAGCACTGCGGACACTTTGAAAGATGTAGGGGTGGGAATTTATGATGTAGTTGTAACCGATAGCCAATACAGGACTCAAAAAACCCGTTTTTCCATTTATGAAAGTGGATTGGGGAACACAAAATCCAGTAAAAAATCCAAGAAAAGCAAAAAAAACAATTCCATAATTGTTGTTGATGCCGATATAAAAGCTGCTGAAGTTGATAGGGATAATGGATCTGTAGTTTTGAGTTTTAGTGGAGGTCAGCCTCCTTATTCCGTACAATGGTTGAATGTGGAATATGAATATGGGAATAATTTAATTTATGAGCCTGGGAATGCCGACATTCAACTTCCTGATTTCGAATTAAAAAAACTTTTTAGTGCGAGTGACAATTCATATCTGGATTGTAAAGGTGGTGAGGGATTTGTTTCATGGGATGTGGAGGTGGCCAATAGTGGTTTTTATCCTATTGACGTAGTCTATGGTGGTATTGATATGAAGGGATCGGATGCCCTGATTTCCATCAATGGGAAAACAGAAGACAAAACCATCCACTTTAACCAGACAAGACCATTGTACACAGGATGGGATGTGGCTACTTTAAAGGTGTACCTCAAGGAAGGCGTAAATAAGGTGGCAATTATTTCCAATGGGCAATCAATTCCCAATATTGATTACTTAAGGGTGCCCTCAAGTGTTAGGTCCAAATCCAAGGTACAGCGGGAAAGAATCAATCTTGCTCCTGGTGAGCATGGCTATGTGGTTACCGATAGCAATGAAAATACTGTTCAGGGGACCGTAACTGTGCCCGAAGTATATCCTTTTGAAATAGGTAAAATAGAATTGGAGAATAAGGTCGGAGCCGTGGCAGTAGTGGATCCTCTTTCGGGATATACTTACAAATGGTACTCTAAGGACGCCACCGGTAAAAAAGGTGAAACCTATGAAAGCCCTTTGGCTATAGGTACTTCCTTTGTTCCAAGTGCGGTGGGTAATTATTATGTGGCTGCACAAAATATTCTTTCCCGTGCAGAGAGCCGTAATAGGGTCGGCTTTGCAGTGGGTAATTTGGCCGACAAAAGGCCTATTGCCATTGACCCATCGGAGTTGGGGTACGAAAGTATTAAAATGTGGTTCGATGCCAGCGATATTGATGGTAATGGGAAAGAGGATGATTTTGTTACACCACGTGGCCCCGTTCCAAATTGGAAGGATAGGTCTACTAGAAGAAACTCCAATGAGTTGTTCATGAAATACGAACCAAATCAATTAAATGGAAAAGGTGTGGCCGCCTTTGATCATGTGTGGGTGTCCTTCATGCAAAAGGAGGTTAAGGATTATCAAACCATTATAATGGTGTATAAGGAAAGTAGTATGTCCTTTCCGGGAACAAGTCTATTTAGGGGGGCTAATGGTTTGTTGGGAAAAAGCAAGAACCCCGTGAAATCTATTTTTGATAAGGACAATATAGATCCAAAGACCAAAAATGGAAAGGTTTACTTGAACGGTAAGCAGATAGACCCCTTTAATACGCCAAATCCAATGGATTTTTCCATTCTTATTGTGCAATTGGAATCCAAATCGGATTCTGGCCTTTCAAGAACGGAAGGACTTTGGGAGGGCTCCATAGCAGAAATGATTTTTATAGATAGGGAACTGCAGGAATGGGAAAGAAAGGGCGTGGAGGAATACCTGAGAAGGAAATGGTTTTCCACTGTGGATGTGGAATTTTAACAACTTGTCAATAATTACGTAGCAATTTATATAACACTTAAATTTTTTAAATGTCCAACAAAAAAACACCTTTTGCCTTATTTCATATTTGTTTAATTCTTATTGGATTGATTGTGATTGTCGGTCTGTCTTCCTGTAAGGATGAAAAGGTAACCGTAGCGAATAAAAAGCCGAATATTATTTACATTATGACAGATGATCATGGCTATCAGGCCATGAGTGCTTATAACGGAGGATTAAATGAAACTCCCAATATTGATAGGATTGCGAACGAAGGTGTGAAGTTCACCAGGAGTTTTGTGACCAATTCCATATGTTCCCCGAGTAGGGCGGTTATGCTTACCGGTAAATTTTCGCATTTAAACGGACAGCAGATCAATAGCCAAAAATTTGATGGAAGTCAGATGACATTTCCCAAGCTGTTGCAAGGGGAGGGTTATCAGACCGCTATGATCGGAAAATGGCATTTGGGAAGTGATCCTACGGGATTCGATTATTGGAATATTTTACCAGGACAGGGGGATTATTATAACCCGGATTTTAATGAAATGGGTAAAAAATCCAGGGTAGAAGGCTATGTAACCAGACTTATTACCAAGTTTAGTCTGGATTGGTTAAAAAATAGGGATCAGGAAAAGCCCTTTGCAATGTTGATGCATCATAAAGCTCCGCATAGATGTTGGATGCCAGATACTACTTATTTGGAGAAATACAACGATGTTAAGTTTCCCCTTCCCGATAATTTTTACGACGATTATGATAATAGGACGGCCGCAGCAAGCCAGAAGATGCACATAAAGGACTTCTGTCCTGTAAACGATCTTAAAATGTATGATAAGGAAGGAGAAATAGACGGACCACTGCGTAAATATTTTGAAGTTCAGATCAATCGTATGAACCCGGAACAGCGTGCGGCCTGGGATAAGGCATATGATAAGGAGATTGAATATTTTAAACAAGCCAACCTCAGTGGAAAGGAATTGATGGAATGGAGGTATCAAAGATATCTTGAAGATTATCTAAGATGTATTGCTTCTGTCGACGACAGTGTTGGTGAGATTTTGGATTATTTGGAAGAAAATGGTTTGGCAGAGAACACCTTGGTAGTTTATACTTCCGATCAAGGGTTTTATTTGGGGGAGCACGGCTGGTTCGACAAAAGATTTATGTACGAGGAGTCTTTTCGCACCCCTTTGTTGATGAAATTGCCATCTAGGTTTAAAAAGGGAACAGTAGATCAATTGGTGCAAAATATAGATTATGCACCTACATTTTTAGAATTGGCAGGAGTGGAAGTGCCAGAGGAAATGCAAGGGGAATCTATGTTGCCAATTTTGGAAGGTAAGGTGGTGCCTAAATGGAGGGAAGCATTGTACTATCACTATTACGAATACCCTGGCCCGCATTCCGTGAAAAGACATTATGGGGTGAGGACAGATAGGTATAAGTTGATTCACTTTTATAATAATATAGATCAATGGGAGCTATATGATCTAAAGGAGGATCCCACCGAGATGCGCAATTTGTACGGAGAAGAAGGGTATGCTGATATAACCAAGGAGCTTCATGCCAAATTGGAGGGGCTACGGGAGCAGTATAAGGACACTGTTGCTTTGGAGACAAATTAATATGATCCTAGAGGGGAAGGCCAATACCTTGATTCCCATAAGTAATTATTTAAAAATGAATATAAAAGTTTTCCCAATACTAAAGCTGCTGTTTTTCTTTACGGCAATGGGCTGTGTGGGCCAAATAGATACAACAAGGCCAGTAAAGTTATTTATACTCGGCGGCCAGTCCAATATGGACGGGACCGGTAAGTTGGAAGAGCTCCCCGAGGACTATATTGTACACCCGGAAAATAGTGTAACCTGGGATAACAATAAGAAAATGTGGGTACCTTTGGGTACCGATTCCTTTGCCGAAAGGAGGAAGTTTAAGTTCGGACCCGAAATTGCATTTTCCCATGAACTTGCCAAAAAATATCCGAAACATACCATAGCCGTAGTAAAGACATCGGGAGGTGGTACCAAACTTTGGAAACATTGGCTTCCGGGGCAGCCCATGTACGTTCGATTTCTTCAAAATATGGAAAACGCCCTAGAGGATTTAAAGGGGCGGGGAATTTCTTATGAAATATGTGGCATGCTCTGGATGCAAGGGGAATCCGATGCAGAGTTTTTGGAATGGGCAAATGCTTATGAAGAGAACCTTAAAACCCTTTATAAGGACGTAAGGTTGCAAACGGCTAAAAATGACTTGCCCATTGTTATGGGGCGGATTTCCATAGGTCTCTTAAGAAAGACACCGTGGAATTTTGATTATACCAAAGTGGTCCAAGCAGCTCAAGACAGGGTGGCGGCAGCGGATAGAAATGTGCGTATCATCAATACCGATAAATTGGAAACATTGAAGGACAATACCCATTTTAATTCAGAGTCCAATATTTGGTTGGGTAAAAAAATGGGAAAGCGAATGTTGGCTTTGATTAAGAATAATAGGGGCAGGGCCAATCCATAAACCCCATCCTAAATAAAGGGCAATGGCAATGGAGTTTGCTTTGCGAATTACTTCGGCTCTGGCCAATCCCGCTTAAAAATACATTTATAGTCCATCAAGTATCGTTGGGGTGCTTAAAATTATTGTTCCAGTTGCAAAGTCCATTCCGCGGCACCTGGTTGCTGTAGCATCCATTTGCTGCCATTCCAAGCATAAAAAACAACTTAGGAAATAGTGATTTCTGAAATCAAAAAAATCCTTCTTTAATAACTGTTATTCAATAGTTGATGTAATTAGGGAATATATAACTCATTGCCTGTATTTTTTATTTCTTTATAATATATCATTAAAATAAATCTAAAAGAGGTGAAAACTATATGGGTTTAGAGTTTTTTCTTTCATGTATTAATCTTCTTAAGCTCATTGTTATCGGTAGTTTTTAAAATAAATTAACTTTAATTTAACTAAACCAGCACAGTACAGGATACACTTCGAATGTGGTTTATATATTTTTGGCCTGATAGCTATAACTCTATTTGTTCTTTTCTTTTTAAAATTATATTAATAACACCTATTACGTTAATTATGGATAGTAAAGTTCAATGAGTGAATTACCAACAATAACTCTAACAATTATTAAAATGAAAGTAAAACAGAAATTCAAAAGCAAAACTAGATTTTGCAATGCAGTGCTTTTATTCCTTTTAAGTACGATGGGAATAATGGCCCAAACGGTAACTGGAACGGTAACCAGTAGTGATGGACCCTTGCCTGGTGCAAGTGTTATTCAAAAAGGAACCACCAATGGCGCAATTGCCGATTTTGACGGAGTGTATGAAATTACCCTGACAGCTGGGGAAAAAACATTGGTTTTTTCGTATCTGGGTTACCAATCTTTGGAAGTAGCCGTAGGCAATAGAACAGAGGTCGATGGGTTTTTGCAGGAAGATGCACAGGCACTTGATGAGGCCGTTGTAGTGGGTTACGGAGTACAGAAAAAGGAAAATTTAACGGGATCCGTTTCAATTGTAGGGGAAGAAGTGTTTGACAATCGCCCAGTGGCCAATGCACAACAAGCTTTACAGGGTGCTTCCCCAGGCTTGCAAATTTCTACTTCCAGTGCTACAGGAGAGCCGGGAGCTACAATGAATATGAGCATTAGGGGGTTAACATCCCTGGAAGGAGGGAACGCTCCTTTGGTCTTAGTGGATAATATCCCCATGGGAATCAATGATATCGACCCCAGTGATATCGCATCCATTTCTATATTGAAAGATGTAGCGGCTTCTGCCATCTACGGAGCAAGGGCAGCTTTTGGTGTTATTTTGATAACTACCAAAAGTGGAAAGAAAAACGGTGGCGTCAATATTTCTTATTCCACGAATTATGCGGTTACTTCCCCTATGAATATGCCTCAAAACGCAGATGCATTGTCTTTTGCCCATACCATGAACCAAGCGAGCGAAAATGCTGGAGGAAGTCCGTATTATGATGCTACTAGATTGGAATATATTGCACAAAATTTAGCCAGTCCGGGCAGTGCCCCTGAAGTAGTGGAGACGGCCAATGGTTTGGCTTGGGATCTAGGTGTGGACGGATTAAATGCTTCTGCAGCTACCGATTGGGAATCACTGCTCATTAAAAAAACCAGTTCCAGAATAAAACACAATCTTAGTGTTTCAGGAGGAAGTGAGAATACATCCTACTATTTGTCCGGTGGATATTATGATGAAGAAGGTTTATTAAAAGTGGGTAAGGATTATTTTACACGTTATAATATTGATGCAAAGATTAGTACAAAAGCCACTCCTTGGATGGATATCTCCCTTCTGACCAAATACAAATACGAAGAACAGGAATATCCAGCGCACCCTACCTCGGGATCAGGGAGGTCATTCGTTACATTGTTGATGACAAGGCTTAAACCGACCAAGCCTGCATTTTATCCAGGAACGGATGTTTGGACTGGTAGAATAGGGGAGCAGGTCCTGCAAAAGACGATGGAGAAAAATAGGCAGTTGATCATTTCTCCTAGGGTAACCCTTGAACCCATAAAAGGCTGGGTTACCAACATAGAATATAATTACCGTACCAATGACAACAGTGATGAGTCTGCATTTCCAACAGTACCCAGTGCTGTACCGGATGGGTCGGGCGGATCTATAATAACGTCCTCCAACCAGGAAAGTACCCGCTACTATTCCTCTTTGGTGACCAATACTTATTTATCGCCAAATATCTATTCTGCCTATACCAAAAGCTTTGGGAATCATAATTTTCATGTAATGGCAGGGTATCAGCAGGAAAAGTATAGTTATTCCAATTTATATGCGCGATCAGCTTATTTGTTAACAGATGCCATTCCTTCCATCAATACCTCAGTAGGAGAAAAGACCATTAGCGATGGCAAGGGACATTGGACTACCCAAGGTGTTTTTGGACGGTTCAATTATAATTATGCAGAAAAGTACTTGTTTGAGATGAATGTGAGAAGAGATGGCTCATCAAGGTTCGATTCAGATAATAGGTGGGGTACCTTCCCTTCTTTCTCAGGTGGTTGGGTGTTTTCCAAGGAGAACTTCTATCCTTTGAAAGATCAAATTGAATTCTTGAAATTTAGGGGGTCCTATGGATCCATTGGAAACCAAAATGTTGCCAATTATTTATACGTTCCATCCTTACCTATTAGTCAATCTTCATGGTTATTTGGAGGAGAACAATTATGGACCGTAGGGATACCCAATCTTTCCAGTGTTAATTTAACATGGGAGAAAGTGAATACGGTCGATTTTGGGTTGGACTTAAGAACCCTTAATAATAGACTTGGTCTTACTTTTGACTGGTATCAATCCAAGATAGACAATCTTGTAGGGCCAGGGGAATCTGTGCCGGATGTTTTAGGAACTAGTGTGCCAAAAATAAACAGTGGTGAAGTAACCACTACTGGATGGGAACTTGAACTTTCCTGGAGAAATACCTCCAATGATTTTTCCTATGGTGTAAGAGGTGTTTTGTCCGATTATAAAAGTGAAATCACAAAGTATAACAACCCTACGAAAATATTGAATAATTATTACGAAGGGATGCAACTCAATGAGATATGGGGAATGGAAACAGCAGGACTTTTTCAAACTGCCGATGAGGTAGCCAACTGGGAGAACGACCAATCATTTATATACTCTGGAGCCTGGTTTCCCGGTGATGTAAAGTACATGGATCTAAATGGTGATAATGTTATCGATATAGGTGACAATACCAAAGACGACTCTGGTGATAGAAAAGTAATCGGGAACAGTACGCCACGTTTTCAATTTGGTTTAAGTGCCGATGCTTCCTGGAAAGGCTTTGATGCTTCTTTTGTTCTACAGGGTGTAGCTAAGAGGGATTTGGACCTTAGGGGACTCGGAACCTTCAGGGGACCGGCCAATGGACCCCTTCATGCCAATGTTTATACGGAGCATTTGGATTATTTTAGGGCAGAGGACACCACAAACCCGTTGGGACCAAATACGGATGGCTATTTTCCAAACTCCTATAACCAATTCACGGGACAAAACAATAAGAACTACCGTTATCCAACTACAAGGTATTTGCAAAACGGGGCCTACCTGCGCCTAAAGAATGTTCAGGTGGGGTATACAATTCCAAAGGACATAACCAGCAAGGCCAAAATATCCAGTGCCAGAATTTATCTCTCTGGTGAAAACCTTTTGACCTTTACAGATTTAATGATCTATGACCCTGAAGCCTTTGATGGGAGGGACGGACGTATCGGTGACCAATATCCTATAAGTAAGATGGTTTCATTAGGATTAAACATTAACTTCTAAAAATAAAACAATGAAAAGGATAATATATATAATCACAATATTGATTACGGGAGTATCTTTAAATTCCTGTGAAAGCGATTTGTTGGAAAAAACACCGCTAGACCAGATTTCCGATGCGGATTTCTGGAAAACCGAAGGAGATTTACAACTTTATCTAAACCAACTTTATTCCAATTTACCAGGTTGGCCCAGTGCAGGTGCATCACCTTCACTTGATGTTGGAACGGACATTATTGCCCAATCCAGTACTTGGTTTGGAGCATCGAACGCTAGCAGATTGGATGGGACAATTTCTGTACCTGCCTCAGGTGGGGGATGGAGTTGGACGAATGTCCGTAGGGTGAACTATTTTCTTGAAAATGCACCACGTGCAGAAACAGGAAATTTGATAGACCATTATGTTGGCGAGGGACACTTTTTTAGAGCATGGTTTTATTTTGAACTGTTCAAGGACTTTGGAGACCTTCCTATAATAACCGAGGTGTTGGATTTGGAAGACGAAGCTATATTATATGGTGCTCGTAGTCCTAGAACCGAAGTGGCCAATTTTATCCTTGATGAACTTGATTTGGCAATTTCTAAAATGAAATATGCGGATGAAGTGGGACCATCCCGAATAAATAAGGACATTGCCGCCCAATTTAAGGCAAGAGTAGCCTTGTATGAAGGTACCTGGGAGAAATATCATCAGGGGACCGATTTTGCAGGAAGCACAGATGGTTCAGGATTTTTACAAATAGCTGCAGATGCTGCTAAGACCGTAATGGATGCAGATAATTATTCAATCTCTACCGGAGATGTGGATAAAGCCTATTATGATCTATTCGTTCAGACAGATTATAGTGGTAACCCAGAAGTTATGCTATATAAGCATTATGATTATTTAACCTATAATATCCAGAATTCCTTATGGAACCAACCTAATTTGTCAGGTATGACCAGGGAGATGACCAAGTATTACCTTGCTTCTGATGGTGATCCCATTGCTGTGAGCAATGACTTTGTAGGTGATGCTACCTTGGACGTGATCCAGGTAAACCGTGACCCGAGGTTGGCACAATCGGTAATGGCACCAGGGGATTTGGACATTGTAGCATTGAATGGGGATGAGACGCTATTTTCTGTACCTGATATGACCCGTAACCCTACAGGGTATTCCATAGAAAAATGGAGATCCAAGGAAATAGTCCAGAATAATGAAAGAACCCGCGATATTGGCTACATATTGTTCAGATATGCCGAGGCACTTCTAATTTATGCAGAGGCTAAAGCAGAACTGGGAACTATAACCCAATCCGATCTTGATTTAACCATCAATCAGTTGAGGGATCGGGTAGGTATGCCACATCTAGTATTAAATGCCATTACCCCGGATCCTGAATGGCCAGATTATGGATATACATTGCCAGATTATATTCAAGAGGTAAGAAGGGAACGTGTGGTTGAGATGTTTGGAGAAGGAAACAGATTGGATGACCTAATGCGTTGGAGGGCACACAATTTATTTGTTGGCACTAGACCTTTAGGGACCACTTATACGGCTGAAATTGAGGCAAAATATCCAAATTTAACGGTGGATGGTGACGGGTTCCTGGATCCTTATGTCAATTTCTTAAATGGAGGGGCTTATGGTTTCGATCCCAATCGGGATTACTTACTGCCTTTGCCTATTGATGAACTAACATTGAATGAGAGTTTGACCCAGAATCCTAACTGGTAAAACGCGTGATATTGGATTAGTGTTTAAAAAGCTGGCTACATCACTGTGCCAGCTTTTTTTTAAGGATAAGTTGTATGGCCGATCCGTATTTATTGTTCAATAAACAGGACCGAAAAAGTAACTTTCTGAAATAAGGCATATATTAATTCTTTTAAACTTGAAAATATGACAAAGATGGGATTGTTGTTACTGACCTTAAGTTTTATAGTTGGGCCTATGGTATCCATGGCACAAGAACGGCCAAATATCATTATTATTTATGCCGATGATATGGGATATGGAGACCTTCATATCCAAAATCCCGATTCAAAAATACCAACCCCAAACTTAGATCAATTGGCCTCTGAAGGCATGCGCTTCACAGATGCCCATAGCTCTTCCGGGATATGTTCCCCCAGTAGGTTCGCACTTCTTACAGGTACCTATCATTGGAGAAGGCAATTCGGAATTGTAGGTGCTTTTGGGAAGCCTTTTTTTGATGAAAGTGATGTAACCTTGCCACAGATTCTTAAAAATAATGGGTATAAAACCGCCTGTATTGGAAAATGGCATTTGGGATGGAATTGGAAATTTAAAAATGAACCCTCTGGTGAAGTGATGCAATGGGGAAGAATGCGAAAATTTTATCGACCCGCGGATGTGGACTGGAACCAACCTATTAGCGGAGGGCCTTTGGACAGGGGATTTGATTATTATTTTGGTGATGGGACCATAAATTTTCCTCCATATGCCTGGATGGAAAATGACCGCTTTATACAATTACCCGAAAGCGTTATGGATGTACACAATGTAGGCTTTGATATAGAGGAGGGGGAATGGGAATTTAGACCTGGCCCCAAGGTGGAAGGTTGGAACCCTTATGAGGTTTTGCCCACGCTTACCAAAAAGACGGTGGAATGGATAGGAAAACAGGATGGCAAGGAACCTTTCTTTTTATATTTCGCCCTTCCTGCTCCACATGCCCCAATAATTCCAAATGACGAATTTAAGGGTAAGTCTGCAGCGGGACCTTATGGGGATTTTGTTTATCAAACGGATTGGGTGGCCGGGCAGGTCTTAAAAGCATTGAAAGAAAAAGGATTGGAAGAGAATACCATAGTTATTTTTAGTGCTGATAACGGACCGGAACATTACGCCTTTGACAGGGCCGAAAAATATGGACATTTCAGTATGGGCGAATTTCGAGGTCTAAAACGGGATGTCTGGGAAGGGGGCCACCATGTTCCCTTTATTGTTAAATGGCCAAACCGCATTAAAGAAGGGTCTATTTCCAAGGAAGTAATATCCCAAGTAGATATCATGGCAACATTGGCATACATTACCAACTCCAGTTTACCAACTAATGCAGCACCGGACAGTTATAATTTAACGGCATTATTAAAAGGCAACTCATATAGTTCCCCCATACGGGAAGCTACCGTACATAATACCAACGAGAAAATTTGGGCACTGAGACAGGGAAAATGGCTTTATATGGATGGTCCCTCTGGAGAGCATTCCAAAATGCCGGATAGTTTTAAGGAACTTAGAGGGTATAAGGATTTCGAATCGGCCGGATTACTATTTGATATGGAAATTGATCCAGAACAGAAAAATAACCTCTATAATCAATATCCGGATATTATCAAGGGCATGCAGGACATTTTGAAAAGGTATCAACAGCAAGGGTATTCCATTAAGCGTCCAACTAAATAAGTAATAGGTATTTGGAAGCCTGTTTTTTATAAAAGTGACGTCAAATAATGTACCGAAGTTTTGATGAAAAACTAGACGATAAGATGACTCTTGTAATAAGACATTAATAAATTTTTTTAAACATAGAAATATGACCAAGATTAAAATACTATTATTAGCCTTAAGTTGTATGGTTGGCACTGTTAGGACAATGGCTCAAGAACTACCTAACATTATCATTATTTATGCCGATGATCTTGGGTACGGGGACCTTTCCTGTTACAATGCCGAATCGGCTTATAAGACCCCGCGTTTGGATAAAATGGCCAAGGAAGGGATAATGTTTACGGATGCCCATAGTCCGTCCACCATCTGTTCACCCTCACGTTACGGACTTTTGTCCGGGCAACAGATCTATCGTTCCACAGGAGGCGGAGGGCCAGCTTTTGAAGGTCCAGGCGGTCCCAGTTTCTTAAAACCCGGGACCCTTACTATTGCACAAATGCTTCAAAAAAAAGGATACCGGACCGGAGTGTTCGGGAAATGGCATGTAGGCTTGAGTTGGTTCGATAAAGATAATAAGCGACTTGGTGGTGGGTTTGAAAATTCATTGCTTATCGATTATGAAAAAAGTACTCCCCTTATTGATGGTCCCAATGCAAGGGGATTTGATGAGTCGTTCATTACTCCCAATTGCCCTACTACGGATCCTTTGTACGTATATATAGAGAACGGTATGGTACCCGTAGCTGCCAGTGAAAGACATAAAAGTGACAACCTACCAAACCTTGGGGGTAAATGGCGCTGGGACAACGATGAGGGTTGGATGGCACCGGGCTACAATTTCATGGAGGCAGATCTCCTGTTCTATGAAAAGACACAAAATTTTATCAAGGAACATCGAAAAAAGACTCCGGACGTCCCGTTTTTTACCATCCTATCTACCCAAATTGCCCATGCGCCGGTACTTCCGGCTCCGGAGTTTAATGGTCTTACCAATGCCGGACCCCGTGGCGATTTTGTCTATGAACTGGATGTTATAGTTGGTCGTGTGTTGGATTTGGTGGAAGAGTTGGGAATAGATGACAATACCCTGATAATGTTTAGCTCGGACAATGGTGCGGAGATCGTACATGTGGATTGGATGCGTGAGGATTACGGACATGATGCCTCCGGTGGTTGGAGAGGAATGAAGCGCGATGCCTGGGAAGGCGGTCACCGCGTTCCCTTCATCGCACGCTGGCCTGGCAAGATTCCCAAAGGATTGGTGAGTGAACAAATGACCAATATCACCGACGTTTTTGCTACGGTCGCTTCCGTTGTTGGGTACCAACTCAATGAGGAAGATGCCACCGACAGTTTTGATATGTTACCTGCCATGTTGGGGATGCAGAAGGATGGTGAGCCGATCAGGCCCCATTTGTTGACCCAGAGTTTCCGAGGGGAATTTCAAATCCGTCAAGGAAACTGGAAATACCTGGACCACAGGGGATCAGGGGGTAACCAATATGAAAAGGGATTTATGAAAAAATATGCCCTACCAGAAACGGCAGGGGATGCACCAGGGCAATTGTACAACCTGTCCGAGGATCCGGGAGAGACTACAAATCTATATTATGCCAACGAAGAGAAACGAAAGGAACTTCAGGAACTGCTAAAACATTTAAAACTTAGTGGACGAAGTGCCCCTAAAAATAGACAACCTATAGGTATTGAGAAGCTAAAGGGACTTGGTGGACAAACAAAAAAATAGCATAGCAGTATTTCAATCCATTAAATTACTTAAAGCATAAATAAATAGAATAATGAAAAAGAACAGGACTAATGGCAACTATATCAAAAGACAGATTTTAAATGGGTTGGTCTTGTTAATTTTTGGCGCCAACTATTTTTATGCCCAAGTAGTACAGGTTTCGGGGGAGGCCGAGAAAATTTCCATGAACGGCTATCTTATGGTAGGGATCAACAAGGTTCCGGAGACCTATAATGCGGGTTTCTCCACCTATGTAGCGGCATGGCCCTTGTTGAAGGACTATCCAGGAAATAGTTTTCAAACTGGGCTTTTTGGAACATGGATGCATCCGAGTTATGACATACCAAAACCGGATAGGAAGTTGTACAATGACATAGAAGGTGGATTGGGGTGGTGGCGAGACACGCGCTTTGCCACCGAAACCCCCAAGTTTATTATGGGCGGGGTCGCGTTGAATTTCAGTGAATGGGCCAATGGCCCAGGTGCAGGAAAAGGAAGGGACTGGGAGCAACCAAAGGGCAAGTACGGAATAGCTCAACTAAGTCCGTGGGTATTGTGGCCTCCGGACGGACTAAATCTGGAACAAGGTACCTGCGGGGAATTATTCGGCTACGGTTATCTGACGCTACCACTTATCAATGCAAAACCTTCCACTGCGGGAAAAAGTGTTCCCACCGGGGACAACTCATGGACCTTGTTTTTAAATACGGGGAACTTTAAGGGTCCTGTGGCCTTTTTTACACCTTATTTTTTCGCTAAACCTATTGTAGAGGAACCGGAATTGGCCGGAATGTTTTTGGATACTCGGCCCGCAAAGCCAAATAAACCTGTGCAAATGGAAACCCAACATATTCCTAGCGTACAGTACTCGGATAGCAATGGGGAGGTCTATGCCAGGTCGGCACCGACCTCTTTTCCCAGTGGGCCAATTGGCGAATCGGTGCTTATTCATCAAATGACAGCATACAAAAAGAGCGCACTTTGGGACGGAGTAAAATCATGGTTGGAAAACAACGGTCCAGCAGTAAGTGGTGCCATTGATCCCCAAGGGGCCATAGTACATACGTTTAAGGGAAAGGCAGGTTCTAGTTGGAAATTGTATTCCAAAGAGGTGCCAAAAGATCAGAGATGGCCCATCGATTGGAACTCTATGGCCACCCCAGTGGCCTTTGATTCAATTACCTTTGGATATAGTTGGAACGATCAATTGGTAAAGAAGACCAGCACTAAGGATGGGCAGTTGATGACGCTTCCGGAATACTATCAGCTTAAGAAAAAGGAGGGAGATACGCCACATTGGGAGGCAGTGCAAGCCGAAGATGTTCCTTCCGAATCCGGACTTCATAAGGTTAGTTTTGTTTCTACGGATAAACCCATGAAACCTTATATAACCCCTGTAGATAAGGAAAGCAGTTGGAAAAAACCAGGACCGGTTGCCGGACCTTTTAAAACCAAAATTGGGGATGGCAGTACAGTAACCTATTATTGGTACAAATTTGTTGATCAGCCTGCATTGCTGAACGCCGATTTATCGGTTGCCGAACGGGAGGAGCTACAGCGGCGAGTTGAGAAATTGCATAGGAATTGGACAAAGGAACAAGAATATCTCCCAGCGCCCAGGATAGGAAAGCTGGCCAATATTGACGCGGCCCTGATAGTAACCCCTCCAGCTGGGTTGGAGGTGGGCTATGTACCCATTGTCACAAAACAAGGATGGGAAGAATGATAGATCAACAGTGTGGATCATTGTGGAGAACCTTTTGGGGGTTATTGTCAAAATAAAATCGGGGCAGGAAAGACAATACCTATAAAATGGGTGGATGGTGCACTAAGGTTTAATATGTGCCTTAGATTTCTTGAAATAATTGGATTGCAATAACCCAGAGGTAGTCCAAGGAAGTTAAAATTGTATATATCCCTAAAATAAGGAATTTGGAAAATTGATATTTATGGAAACATCGCTTATGAATAATAAAGGTAGAATAGTAATATGTTTGATAATTTGCATTGGTGTCCTATCATCCTGCAAAAATAAGAACCCTAAAGAAACGGTTTCCACCAAGGGCAAGAAACCAAATATAGTCTTCGTGCTCGCCGATCAATGGAGGGCCCAGGCCACAGGTTATAACGGAGACCCCAACCTTATAGGCAAGACGCCCAATCTGGACCAATTGGCGGCCAAGGGCGTAAACTTTAAAAATGCCATTTCGGTTACACCGGTCTGTACCCCTTTTAGGGCAGCGTTTTTAACTGGACAGTATCCTACTACTACTGGAATGATCTTTAATGACCTTCACCTACCGGAGGAGTCGGTAACGCTAGCGGAACTTTTTAAAGACTCAGGTTATAAGACGGGCTATATAGGTAAATGGCATTTAGATGGCATGGGAAGATTTGACTATACTCCCCCTGAAAGAAGACAAGGTTTTGATTATTGGAAGGCCCTGGAATGTTCCCATGACTACAATAACCTTATATACTATGAAGGCAACGATAGTATAAAGAAAAAATGGGAAGGTTATGGACCATACGCCGAGACTCGGGATGCTATCTCATATATCCAGCAAAATGCAGGGAAGGACAACCCTTTTCTTATGGTTCTCGCTTGGGGAGCTCCACATTTTCCACATGGAAGTGCTCCCAAAGAATTTCAAGAGCAGTTCAATGAAAGGGATATAATCCTCAGGGATAATGTTGCAGAAGATATGAGGGAAACAGCCAAAAAGGAAGCAGTGGGATATTATGCCCATATCCTGGCCTTGGACAAGTGCATTGGCGATTTGGAAAAAGCGATCGAGGAGGCGGGAATTTCCGAAAACACCATCATTGTCTTTACCTCCGACCATGGCGAAATGCTAGGTTCGCATGGTGTTCGACCCAAACAAAAGCAAGTGCCATGGGCAGAATCGGTTAGGATACCTTTTCTTCTAAAATATCCGGCCCGTTTTGGTAATAAGAAGATTGAAGTAGAGGCCCCTATCAACGTTCCTGAAATTCTTCCAACACTTTTGTCGCTAGCAGACTTGCCAGTGCCAGGATTTGTTGATGGTGAGAATATGGCCGATGCCATCGAGAACCCCGAGCTTAAAAAGGATAAGGCAACTCTTGTTATGAACGTTTCCCCCTTTGCGGGAAAGTCGGATGAGTACAGGGGTGTTTATACGAGCAGATATGCCTATGTTAAAACCCTTGAAGGGCCATTGTTCCTGTTCGATAATAAAAAGGATACGCTCCAATTGGACAACCTTGTTCATAACCCGGAATATAAACAACTACAAGAGGAAATGGAAGTGGTTCTTCAAAATGAATTAAGTAAAATAGGGGACGAATTCAGGCCAAGGCAGTATTATATTGATAAGTGGAATTATAAATTGAATTCTGCAGGATATATCGATTATGGCAAAGATGCGAAACCCCAAGGACCAAAATTGAACAATTAGAGGAGCCCTTGGAGGCATTATTGCGAACCTGCCCAGCAGCTGATTGGCGGGTGTGGCGCGGCAATCAGCTTCTTACAGTGTACAATCAATAATTAGCAATAAATAGTTTAAAGTTAAAAGTTTATTGTTCAAGTTTGCCGAGCCAGTTATTTCGAACGATAGAGAGAAACCGTAGGTTTACGAATACCATTAAAATAATGATGCTATGAGCTAAATCATACAGGTAGCTGCAGCCTTGTATTTGTGAATTCTCTCGCAATAGTTAACGGGGGTTTCAAAATAGGACTCAGTCGAAGAGACTGCCATAGTCGGTAGACCCAGTCGAGAGGTTTTAGATTATTAAATTCAAGTGAAGAACTCTCGGGTCCGCCATTTAATCAGCATTATCTAATTTATTTTGGTCATTACCACATAAAAGGGTTTAATATATCCACCATTTTTGCCCGTTATTATAGGTACAAGTTTGGTTGCACCTTTTTGAAGCGCTATATTTTTTATGTCTATAATACCATCTACCAACTCGTTGGAGTTTCGTTTTATTTCCAACTCCCCAACAGTTAACGTTAAAGCGATCTGGGAAAATCGATTGTGACCCAGATTTATTTGTATATCGTAATTTCCGGCCTCTGTGGCTTCTATTTCCCATCCGGCTATATCTTGGCCCACTGTTTCGTTTTTCTCAAACACAGCATCGTTTAAATTCAACACAGAAGGGTTTTCATGTACTGTGCCTACAATTGCGGGCTGGGCTTTTATGAAGTTGGGGGAATTGGTCATCTCATCAAACCAAGTGTCCATTTCATTTTTTAATTCTTGGGCTTTTAAAGTGTTGGTGCCAACTATGTTGTTCCGTTCATAAGGGTCATCCTGAATGTTGAAAAGTTCAAACTGCTCTATTCCTTCTGTTTCTCCAGTATTTCCAACTAGTTTGTAATGATCTTTTCTAATGGAGATGTTATCATATCGTTCCGGTCCGCCCCTTACCCAACTTCGTACCAGGGTACGATTGTCCAAACTGGAATTTTCATTGGACAATAACGGCACAAGACTTTTTCCGTCTATAACGCTATCTGTAGGGAGTTGGGTATTGCAAAGATCTGCCAGGGTAGGAAAAATATCATAATGGGCCGCAGGGGTTTTAATATCCCTATTGCCTTTAAACTTGGAAGGAAGTCTCCAGAAACATGGGACCCTTACCCCGCCTTCATATACAAATGATTTTCGTCCTCTCATTCCCGCAGCATAACGATCGTGTTGATGACCATTGTCCGTCATAAATATGACCAAGGTATTGTCTTCCAATTTTAATTCTTTCAATTGCTGAAATAGTTTTTTTAGGTTATCGTCAATATTGGAAACCATGGCATATACCTTTCTGGCGTTTTCTTTCATGCGTTCATCCATTTCCGGAAAAGGTCTTGCGTCATTTTCAAAACCTGATGAGGGATCAAGGTCCTTATATCTGTCATAGTACTCCTGGGGTACTTGTAAAGGGGCATGTGGGGCGTTATAGGATAGGTATAGGAAAAATGGTTGTTCCTTATTGACCTCTACAAAGTCTATGGCCGCCTCCGTAAAAACATCGGAACAATAACCTTTACTTTGGAACATTTCTCCATTTTTCCATAGAATGGGATCAAAATAGCTACGGTTTCCTTTGGGGGTATTGGGCCAATCGCCTGGCTGACCAATTCCTCCCGATAAATGTCGTAGAGTGTAATCAAAGCCTTGATCTTGCGGTCTGGAAGGATAGTTGTCGCCCAAATGCCATTTGCCTACCATACCAGTGGTATAACCTGCTTCCTTAAGCATTTCTGCCAAGGTTGTTTCCTCTGTGGCCATTATGGCTCCTCCTCTATAGGTGTCCCGAACCCCTGTCCTTAGCGAGTATCTGCCTGTCATTAAAGAGGCACGTGTAGGCGCACAAACCGGGGATACTATAAACTGGTCAAAGCGAACACTTTCTTTTGCAAAACTATCCAGTGTAGGGGTTTGGACATGTGGATTGCCATAATATCCCAAATCGCCAAAACCTTGGTCGTCCGTTACCACAATGATAACATTAGGCCTTTTTGTCTTTTTTGATTCCTCTGAACATCCTATAAAAACAACAATACATAGAAGAACAAATAGGATTTTCTTTATTACAATCATATAAGTCATAATCAATAGGTTTACGGGAAGGGTTAAATCTGGCTACTTCACCTCCCAATCATCGGTTCTAAAGGAAGAGGCTGGCAAGCCTGCATTGTTATAGAGTTCCCCTACCACAAAGTCGTCAAAAGCATATCTAACAGCCACAGGGTTGGGCACAAAGGCCGAAAACAGGGTAATGCCCTGCCAATTAATGGTAGCGTGGGCAGGGTAGAAGCGCTTATCTTTTCCGGCTATCTTAAAATGGGTCAATTTTTTGCCAAAGGTAGTTAGGCCATTAATGGCATGGTCAAAACTCAGTTTAACCATGGGGCCGTCTATTTTCATTTCTTTTAAAACGGGACCGGAATAAGCTATTCCCTTTATGTTATAAGTCTTGGCCAAGGCCAAATAGGCAAAACGTTCCCCTCCAATTTGTTTATTGGCAGGGTGAATGTACTTCTCTTCCCCTATATCCATTAAACTGATCATTCCTGTGTTCTCTACAGCAGTGGAGGCTTTTAGTTGGGCCTCTCTTAGCAAGGCGGAATTTAGTCCTGGTATATTGTAGTTATAAGGTGCAATTTGGGCATAGTAAAAGGGAAAATCACCAATGTCCCATTCAGCGCGCCAATTGTTTATTAAACCGGGCAGTAGTTTTTCGTATTCCTTGTATTCCGCCTTATTGGATTCTCCCTGATACCAGATGACGCCCTTAATGCCATAACCGGCCAATGGGTTTATCATTCCATTGAACAAGGAGGTTGGTATTCTATGTGTTACCTTGCCTTTTTTATCCACTGCTGGTTCCGGAACCCACTCAAATTCCTCCAACCCATCCTTACTTATCCATGGCTCAATCCGTGTTCCTCCCCAACTAGAACATATGAGGCCTACGGGAACTTGTAGTACTTCCTGTAGCATTTTACCAAAATGATAGGCGGTAGCGCTAAAATTAGAAACGTTTTCAGGATTGCTCTTTAGCCATTCCCCGGATAAGTCCTCCAATTTTAAAAGGCTGGCCTTTCTTTTGACCGTAAAAAGACGAATGGAATTATTGGAGGATAGGGCAACTGTTTTGTTTGCATCCAATACCGGCTGGTTTAGGAATCCTTTAAAGGTCATGGCCATGTTGGATTGACCCGAACACACCCATACTTCCCCAATAAGGACATCTGAGAGCTTCAAGGGAGTGCCATCGGTTATGGTAATATCATAGGGGCCTCCTGCAATGGGGGTATGAACCTTTAACCTCCATTTTCCTGTACTGTCGGTTTTGGTGGAATAGATTCTGTTATTCCAAGAGGTGCTAACCTCTACCGTCTTATTGGCCAAAGCTGTTCCCCAAATAGCGGCATCCGTTTGTTGTTGCAGTACCATATTGTCACCAAAAATTGCTGGTAGTTTTACTTCTGCTTTGGCCAGTTGGGGCAGCCCCAGAAGACAAAGGATCAGTGTATGGTATAAAGCTGTTTTTAAGAACATAGGTAGGGGGCTACTTTTTATTAAGGGTGAGTTTTATTTTTTTCCAAGGATGTGGGTAGGCAGTGATGTACAATTCCGGATCAAAATCCAGGTTGTCCATATCATAGCCCATTACAAAAACTTCTATTTCCTTTCCTTCCATACTTTTGTCCAAGGGGATAAAATAGGTATAGTTCTTGTCTCGACGGGAGGTCATAAATTCCCAATTATTGGCAGGGTAGGATGAAGCCCTATCAGGAGATCCTATATATTTATTGCCCATTTTCGCCGCGGCATAGGCTCCTTCAATGCCATGTTTTCCATTTAGGGCTACGGAGAGATAACTACCCTCGGCTATTTGGTGCAGTACTATTTTGGACTTCCATACTTTTTTCGCTTTTTTCATACTTGAATGTGCAAAGAGATTGGAGGCCCTCCATAAACTTCTATCCAATTTTTGTCCGTTGGCCACACCTTCAATCTCTACAATTTGTTGAGGGAAATTTTTAAACCTTAGATAACGCACTTTTTTTCCTATGCTTATTTCCGATTGCTTTCCAGCCAAGTAAGTGAGCTCTTCCCAGTGTACCAAATCCGTAGAGATTTCAACAAAATTGCCTTCTCCAACAAGTAAAGGCTGTAGGGCAAATTCGTTGGGAACAGTGATTATCAGTTTGTCCAAATGGGTGATTTTTCCAAGATCCAAGCGTAAAGTGCCTCCCTCAATACGGGTGTCCAATCGATATTTCTTTTGTGGCCAAAATCCGGTTTCCAAATTGCCATCGAATAAATTCTTGTCCCAAATACCTCTATTAACAAAGGCTTCTTGATTAAAAAATGCATCACGGGCCGCTTTTACTGCCGGGAAGTTGGTTTTTCCAGACCGTTGCAAGGACCTTACTTCCAGTGCATTGTTGTCCGCAGCAAAAACTGTGGCTTCGTATAGGGATTCAATATCTTCGGGAATAGGAACCTCTTCAAACGGATTTAGTGGGCGGTGAAAGTTTTGTTTTAATTCTTCCCCGGGAAAATTGAGTTTCAGTTTTTTACCTTTCAGTATGCGATCTGCATTTTTACCGTTAATTTCAACGGAAGAATATTGGTCCTGGTTTAATAGCCCAATGCTGGTGGTGGTTCCTGGCATTCCCAATACTTCCATTTCAATAGGCGCATCGGATATATTTCTTATCGTTGTAAAGTGGGCCCCGGTAATAATGGGGTCCTTGTATTCTTCTGTGGTCGCCAAGATCAAGGCCGATCTAAAAGGGAGTACTTCAACAGGAATGGTTTCGCCTTTGGAAAAGGTGCCGATCAATTTTTCGGTAGGATGTAATTGAAGAAGGGTTATATCCCCTTCGGCCTTAAGACCTATCTCTTCATTTAGGGTCATGGAATAGGTTGCCGGTTCCCAATTTAAATTTCTAAGGCTTACTATTTGGGTTTTACCATCCCCCCTAGCAACGGCATTGGGCCCATAGGAATCACCAAGTATTTTTCCATCAACAAGAATGTCCCTGTATTTCTTATGAAGGTTGTAGATTTGGGCCAATTTAGAGAACTCATCGTCATTCAAAAGCCATGGGTTTCCATAAATTTCTGGTGAAAGAATTAGACTTCTATTGAAGGATTGTAGTATTAAATCATCCTCCCAATAATCCAAACAGGATGATATACAAACACCATGGTCTTCCGTTAGTCGCTGTAAATTGGGAACAAGCCCTCTGGACATAGCTTGTGCTCTATGGTGTGGAGCAGTCATGGTATTCGCCATATGAACGTCTATGTAGGTTTCATTGCCTCCCCATAGAAAGGTAGTGGCGTAAGGTTTGGCCTTATCCAAGCCTAGACGGTGGTTTAATAGAATTAAATCTGGGCTGTGTTCGCGAGCCTGTTGCATTAACTTAATAAAGGCATCTTCTTTTTCAGGGCGTAGGGGACCACAGACTGCATCGAACTTAAAAAGAGCAAAATCATAATCCTTGCACAATTTTACCATTTGGTCTATTCGTGCCTTTTCTTCCTCTGGCGTATCTCCAAACCCATCTGGTCCGCCCCAGACCCCTAACCGTATGTCCAAGGATTTAGCTTGTTCGTAAATAGGGTCAAAGCCATTGGGAAATTGCCTCTTAAATCGATCTGAATAAATACTGCCATAAAAATTCTTGCCATCTATGGCCCCGGCATCCAAGGCGTAAATATCCAATTGCATCCCATAATCTTCTTTAAGCCAACCAAAAAATTCCAGATTGATCTTGGTATGTTCCGCTGTGGCACCTTCATTGGTATTATTGATCCAACTAAAATATTGTGCTCTGGAAGGGGTGCGCTCATCTGCCCCCGCAGAAATATTGTTTTGGGCCATCATGGTCCAAAATGGCAAGAGTAATAAACAGTTTACAATTTGCTTTTTAATTGCAGTAGTGTACAATTTCATGTGGATTATAGGTGTTTTGTCTGTCAATTTAATACGGGCCAAGGTGCTTTGACCTAAACATTAAAGCGATAGCACATTATGGTTATTATTTTTGTGATACAACAATGGAGTAAACACCTGCTTCTAGTTCAAATTCTCCTGTTTCCAGATTTTTTATGCTGCTGTTTTTAAGCGATACCCCATTTTTGGTAATCCTTATTTTTTTGGATGAAACCTCTTTTAAATGAACCATACCAATGCTGTTTTGGGGAATGGTCATATCATAACGGTAGCTATCCAGCGATTCCTTTTTCCAATTGGATACTATGGTGCCAAAGGGTGACTCATATTGGGTATTCACATATTCCAGGCCATCAGGGGTGGTGGGAGATAGGATGAATTTTTTGAATCCCGGATTTGCAGGGTCAGGTTGTATGCCCCCAAGCCACCGATAAAACCATTCGGTAATAGATCCGAACATAGGGTGGTTGTTGGAGAAGACACCATCACTCTCCTTCCAGGTCTCCCAAATGGTAGTGGCTCCGTTATCTATCATAAAGCCCCAACCAGGAAATTCCGTACTGTTCACCACCTTGAAGACTTCTTCTGGTGAAATATATTTGGAAATGGTCTCAAGGGCGTATTTAGTGCCGAAAATCCCAGTATTAAGATGACCATTGGGGCCATTGTACAAAGCTTTTTGTAAGGAGTCCTTGGCAGCACCAAGTTCTTTTTCAGGTACAATGTTGTGATATAACAAAGTGGAAAAAAGGGTCTGACGGTTTATCTTCCCATTTACAGGTTTGTCCCAGAATTCGGACTTTATAAGGCCACGAAGTTTTTTTGCCAGACTGTGGTATCGGTCTTCATTATATTTGTTGCCCATCACCTTGGAAAATGTTTCCATTATTTCGGCACATTGGAGATAGTGCGAAGTTCCAGTTAATTGCACAGGGACAGGTGCTAGGGATTCATGGTCGCTAAGGCCATTGTTCACCATTCCCTCTGGATGGATTTTGGCTACTTTTTCCATCCATTGTACATTCTTGTCATATAATTCCTTTACAAATTCGGTGTCATTATAATAAAGGTATAGGTAATACTGTGTAGTAAGATAGGCAGACTCCCAGCTAATACCGCAATATTCTACGCCTGCAAAAGGGGCCGTGTCCACAAAAGTTGAATCTTTCATGGCGTCTACCCAGTCGTAGACCGTTTTGCGGTAAATACCTTGCATATCATAATTGTTGATATAGGATTCACTGGTGGCGTTTAAATCGCCACCGTAACCAAATTTTTCCCGTGCAGCACAATCTGATTGTACACTGACCAAATTGGACAAGAAGGTTCTTTCTGTAATCTCTTGAATATTATTGAATAGTTCGGAAGAACTGGTAAAGTCCCCGGCGTCTTCAACATTGGTATGTATTGCCAGCCCTTGAACGTCCGCAATTTGGGGAGCTTTATGGAGCCCCTTAATTTCCATATATCTATAAACATGGTAGGTGAATGCCGGTTCAAACCAGGCTGAGCCATCCTTCCCAATAACATAGGTGTCCGTTTGCCAAGCAATTTCCGGAGCTCCCGGTCCACCAACACCTTTCCTTTTTATTTGACCGATTACCGTGGTCATTGGGTTTAGGCTACCATCATCATAAATGCGCTCTCCAAACCTAAAAGTGATGGTATCGCCTACTTTTCCAGATAGTTTAATCTTATAGGTGCCTGTGAAATTTACGCCCATGTCCACTAGGTAAACTCCATTTTCAGGGGAAGTAACAGCAACGGGGGTTATGGTCCTGGTCACTTGGACAGGGGGAAAAAAAGCTTTTTGTAGGTCCCCACCTGGGCTATTGCCTACAATGGCAGGTTTCCAAGAGGAGTCTTTAAAGCCAGGGAGTTGCCAACCTTTTATTTCCTGTCTGGCGTCATACACAGTTCCCAAATAAACACTGTTCCTGATAATAGGCCCATAGGAAAATTTCCATGAGCTGTCGGTGATAATACTTTGGCTATCACCGTTCTGATACTGCAATACAAGATTGGCGATAAAAGTTGGTTTGCCCACACTAAGGTCTTTCCTTAAATTTCTTCTACCCCATTTTCTTAAAGGAAGAGGATTGTAGAAACCATTGCCCAAACTGACACCAAGACTATTGTTTCCTTTTTTGATCTGGGAAGTGATATCATATTCTGTGTAATACGTTCTTTTGCTATAGTCCGTCCAAGCAGGATCCAACACGTTTTTACCAATGGGTTCGCCATTTATACTTCCTTTATAGTAACCTGCGGAAGTTATATAAAGGGTAGCTTTTTTAATTTTGCCTTGGGCTTTAAACTCCTTTCTAAAAATGGGAGCGGGGTGATCCAGATAGAAAAGCGAATCCTTTTTTGGCAGACTGCGGTTATCCGTAATCCATAAGGCATTATCAAAATCCTTGGAACTCAAGGGTAAAGATGCCTTCTCATACAGTTGGGGATTGTTTTCGAAATCACTGAAATACGTTGTAGCCAGTTCCCCAGTGTAATTGTTGTTTTGGTCCGTGGTGTTGTGAAGGCCAAACAATGCTATCTGACAACCGGCTAGGATGGCAATCATTAGGATCAGATTGTAACGATGGTCCTTGATTTTCGATTTTAGGATGTTATTGGTCATAATATATTTTTTACGATAGTTTTGGTTTTTAATTTCCTCGTTGAAAGGTATAGTAACAAGATATGAATGTTTTTAAATGTTTAATGGGATAATACTTTTGCATCGCCCCAATTGCCAAATACTTTTTTTCCAGAGAAATCCAGGAGAATAAAGTCAAGGCCACTTACGTCTATGTCGATTTGGACTTTTCCTTTTTTGATATTTCCGCTATCAAAAATGATGCGGCCACCAAACTTTTCTTCCACCATAATTTGAAACCTGCCAGTGGCCCCTTTTGGGGAATTTTTGTCTAGGGAGACTATCGCCTGAAAACGATCGGCTTTGCCATTAAGTCGGTACATAACCTCCGAATTGCTTTTCATACCCAGTCCTTTTTTGTATTTCCTTCCGCTTATCTTGATCGGTTTACCGTGGTAGGTTCTGTCCTCTCTAGGTGTATTTCCTTTTTTAAGCATATAGTAAATATCACTGAGGTAGGTGGTTCCCTTTTGGGTAACAGTGTATTTTTCTTCCGGTACGGGCGTTGGGCCGGGAACAGGGGCGCTTCCAATACGCCCTATTTTAAGTAAAAGATGTTCGTGTTTTCCAAGGTTTTTTGCGGTAAAGGAACCATCAAATGTGCCAAGATCCTTTTCTAGCCAAAGATCCCTCACATTCTGTGGGCCGCTTAGTCCTATTTGATTCCATTGTAGGGTGATGTCCGATTTTTTTTCACCTTTATTGAGCATTAATACGGCAGTAGTTCCATCGGATAAAGGCTTGTTGTATATTTCAAGGCTGTCCTTGTCATACACTTTGAACCCTTGATGAGCCCTGGAATCTTGGTTGATGGCGATTACTTCAGGTGCCATAAGGATGTTTTTAACCTCGTCGGACATGGATCGTAAATCATTTCCGGCCATTATGGGGGCAGCCAAAATACACCACAGACTAAAATGGGCCTTATCTTCTATAGTGCTTTTTAAATTGCCTACCTGAAGCATATCCGGGTCGTTCCAGCTATCCGGTCCAGCGAATTGCCATAATCCTTTAAATGCTGGGTGAATGGCTCCGTTACCTCCAGAGGTTTCCGCACAACGGTAGACGGATTGTATTCTTGGATAGATGTCCATGGAGGTGCGCCAAAGTTGACCATAATTTTTACCACCCCAGGCCCAGGCACCACTTCCAAAATCGGAAATACTCAAAACCATTGGCCTTCCTGTTTTAAGGATCGCCTTGTGGTAAACGTCCAAATCTTCCGTAGATAACCTTCCATTTTTTCTAGCGAAACAGGCATCCAATTTAATGTAATCCACGCCCCAAGCCGCAAAGGAATCCATATCCGTTTGTTCGTGTTGAAAGCTGCCAGGTAGGTTTTGACAGGTTAGATCGCCCCTACATTCGTAAATACCGAACTTAAGACCTTTGCTGTGTATGTAGTCTCCAATGGCCTTCATGCCTCCAGGAAACTTTATGGAATCGGCAACCAATTGTCCCTTTTCGTTTCTTTCAGAGGCCATCCAGGCATCGTCCAGAACTAAATATTTATAACCTGCATCGCGCATTCCGGAACTTACCATGATGTCGGCTATTTCCTTTATTTTTTGTTCATCGATATCCTTTTCAAAGGCATTCCAACTATTCCAGCCCATGGGAGGGGTCGGAGTTAGATATTTGCTATCATAGCTGGCAACATTTCTAGTATCCTGAAGTATGTTGTTGGCTGTTTGTTTTTTCTTTAGATCCAACATGGCCTTTCCCAACCCTTCTCCTATAAGAAGGTAAGATTTTGCATTTCTATTCCAGTGATAAAATTGTTTTGATGGGGAATCTTCGATATCTATATAAAAATCCCTAGTATCAACAACAGATACATTATCCTTAAATTCAGGATAATTGGTCATGGCCAATTGTGCATTCATAAGGGAAATTGCCCTAGGATCTTTGTCGGCCCATCCTTTCATGCCTGTGGTGGCAATTACAAATGGAAGCGTAGGAGTTCCCAAATCTTTTCGTATATCCTTTATGAAATGGACTAAATTCTCTTCGTAATATTTGTTTGCAGTCTTGGTAACCCGATCGTTCCAACCCTGATGCCAGCCGAAACCGGCAAGTTCATAACCTTCTCCTTGATAATCGGGGACATATTGATGTAAATTGTCAAGTACATTGTGGATGGTAGATAGCATTTGAACATAATAGTACCCGGTATCCTTGGGTTGGGAGGGAATACGCTTGTATCCCGATTCGCCCACCGCAGAGGGAGGTCGAAAATCAACGGCAAGGCTCTTACCTCCCCAAGACGTTTTTATGAGGAGAACCTTATTTTTGTAATGGTCTCCCACAACATGGCCAAAGCCAAGTTCTGGCCCTATAGTTGTATTAAAGGCACCGTATCCAGCACTTAATTTCCCACTTTTAACTGTATCGAATTTATCCCAGGTATGTATAAACACATCATCCCGTTCCGACCATTTTCCATTTTCGTCCACCAGGTGTTGGTAATCGCCCTTTTTGTCGTTTTCAATTACCCACTTTAAGTTCCCTTTTTCCCCTTTTTCCATCTCTCCGTGGCCCTGCATATTCGATTGTCCGGCCAGTATAAAGATCTTAACAGGTTGTTGGGCGGCAGATTTTAGGTTTGGGCACAGTGTCAGTATTAGGAGGAAGGGAAGTATATTGTAATAGTTGTTTTTGGATTGCTTGGTCATCGGGTAGGCTTAATTATTAGTGTTTTATTTGTTGATATAGAAATAACGTATCCTACAAGTGTTGCCAATTCGTTTAGGGTCTTCCTTTTCCGCTACTTTAATCTGTAAAGTATGTTTCTTATTTTCCAGCCCACTGGCCAAAGTAAAGAACCAGGGCAAGTGAAGGCTTCGACTCCAATTGGTCAATAAATCCAATTTTCGCCACTGTCCTTTATCAATCCTGTAATCGATGACTCCAGCATCTGGTCCAGCAGCTACGGCAATCCCAACGGTGTTTCCAACAAATGTAAGGCTTGCTTTTCCCTTGTTGGTCCGCTCGCCTATCAGCATAGGCACATTGGTGTAATTGTTTCGGGTTCCCTTCCCATCTTGAGGCTCCCAGTTGGGTACCAATTTCCAATCTCCACTGATTTTGGCGTTCGAAATATCAATTAGAACCCCATTGTCATAGCTTGACTCGTCCAAAGGCGCCGGTAAAATGTGGCTTTTTATTTTATCGTCTTCAGCAGCAGGTCCTTGCCAGGAATTCTCCAACATGGCTATCATGGAGCGTGCGTATACCCCCTGGCCAAAAGGGGATGGGTGTAAGTTTTTAAAATCATCTTTCCAGGTAAATTCCCCTGCATCTATTCTGTCGGTCACTTCCTTGGCAAGATTAATGGAAGGAATGCCGTAATGTTCTGCGACCTTTTCGTGATTTAGAATAACTTTTGGTGTTTGTCCCTCACGGTATAATTTCATTTTACCAGGGTCAACAAAATGCATGAAGACAATATCCGTCGCGGGATTTAGGTTACGGGCATGGCGTACTATACCTTCCATGGCCCTTATTTGCTCTTCATCCGTTCTGCCATTGGTGGCATCGTTTACGGCAGCTTCCTCAAATAATAGGTCTACCGGCCCATTGCTAAAAAGATCTCGCTCCATTCGGAATGCACCTGGAGTGGAACCTGTAGAAGGGATACCTGCAGCAATAAACTCGAACTGGGTTTCCGGAAATCTATCCTTTAAATAATTCGTGATACTATCGCGCCAGCCACCGTTATAGGTAATGGAGCCACCTAAAAAGGCTACCCTGCCCTTTTTTTCATGTTCAAATTTAATCTGACTGTTTTTAAGGCCTTCCCTTACATTGTGGTAAGCTGAAGGGTCGAGCGGTTTAGCTTGCGGTTTACTGTAATACTTAATAAAATCTGCACCCAGTCTTGGTGTTTCAATGGGAAAGTGATGCCCGTGAAGGGTTTGTTTTCCCTCGGTACAGGTTACTACAGTGGCGATGCCCCCAAGTTCTAAATATTTGTTTATCAAGGGAAAGGTGTTCTCCTTGGGGGGGACCACGGAATCCGTAAGACTTATCATGTGTAATACCGGCACTTTGGCTTTTGCCAAATTTTCAAGGTTATCTATGGGATTATCAACATACTTTTTGGCTTCGGCATCCGATTTAAATCCATATTCCTCCTTTAAAGTTTTCCAGGCTTTTTCCGAACCTATACCAGTTCCAAATCCGCCAGGCCAACTTTTAAAATCGCATACTGGGGCTTCGGTATAGATACAGCTAACCAGGTCTGGATGCATTTTTGCCCAGTTATAGACAAATAAACCTCCTCTGCTAACCCCTTCCAGAGCTACTTTTTTATCAAAATCATGAGATCTGATCAGGTACTTGTAAAATCGATCCCAAGATTTCATGGCTTTTGGACTGCCAAATTGGTCGTTGGTGTTTAGGTAGGCAAGGTGAAAACCTTCGGAAAGTAAGATGCTGTCCATTTCTGAATGCCATCCCGGGAAGCGAGCCCTCCATACCCATGGTTTTCCCGGTGTGGTTTTGCTAGGTTCTATAACAAACGCTTTTTTGCCGTTAAATTCAAAATCATATCGCGCGAATCCTTTCCAGTCGGATTTTTTGCCAGGAAAATTCTGAGATACCAAAACGGCCTTTTTACCGCTAAGGTTTTCGAAGATGATTTTTGCAATTTCTCCAGCTCCTTCACCATTGGGGTGTATGGCGTCTGGGAATAAGTGGCCTTTTCCGAGCATGGGCGTATAGAGGTCAATAAGTTTTAGACCTTGCTTTTTGGCAATTTCCCTTATTTTGGGGTTCACCTCATTGGTTACGATCTCGGCACTGATCTTTCTACCTTTTTCGTAAACTGGGACGGCCAAGCATGGATAAACGGTCGGCTTGGATGTTAAATTTTGAAAAGACTCAAGGAGCTGTAGATAATCTGTTTCAAACCCATCTTTGTAGATCCAATTAAAATCCTTGCTGTCATTGGTGCCCAATTTTATGATAACGATGTCCGGATTATAGGCCAGGGCGTCTTTATAGGCCTGGGTTTCTATGTAGGGTGCGTTGCCTTTGGATAATAGAGTGCGACCGCTAATGCCAAAGTTTTTTACTTCATACCCATCGCCCAACATTCGAGACAGTTGTTCTGGATAAGCGTCCTTTATTCGGTCCTTAATTCCATAGCCAAAGGTAATGCTGTTTCCAATACAGGCCACTCTGATTTTTTTGTTTTCTTGCGCATTGGTAGTGACAAGGGGAAGAAAGAATAAGAATAAAATTATAAGTTTTATTTGCTTCATTTGAGCTTGAATTTTTCTAAGGTATAATTGATTTAATTCTTCGGTGCTTTTATTGTAAATTCCTTTGGAAATTTGGCATCTACCTCATCCCACCATTTATATAATTTCTTGTATAAATGATCCCTTAGTTCCGGTAATTCCGAAGCCAGATCGTTCCTTTCCCCTATATCATGTTTAATGTTGTATAGTTCCATCCTATAATCATTGAGAAATACCATCAATTTGTAATCCCCATCCCTAATGGCGCTACTTGGACTACCTTTTTGGTTGGATATATGTGGATAGTGGAAATAAGTGGATTCATGGATATCCTTGGACTCTCCCTTTAATAACGGGACAATACTTTTTCCATCCATGTGCAATTCAGGTCTTAAAGCTTGCCCGGTCATTTCCAAGATAGTAGGGTAGAAATCGCTACTGGTTATGACGGCATCCGAAACGGTTCCAGGCTCTATAATTCCAGGCCATTTAATGATGGCCGGTTCGCGTATGCCCCCTTCGTATAGCCAACCTTTTCCAGCCCTTAAAGGAGTGTTGGCCGTTGGAGTGCCTTCCGAAGTGGAAAGACCACCGTTATCCGCAAAGAAAACTACCACGGTATTGTCCGCTATACCTTGATCCTTTATTTTGTCCAGTATTTTTCCCACGGCCATGTCCATGGATTCTACCATGGCAGCATAAGTGGGATGGTCTTGGGTCTTTCTGTAAGTAAATGTTAGGTTTCCTTGGGTTTCTTCTGCAAATCTGTCCGCATCGGTGAGGCCTAATTTTTCTTTCTTTTTGTTGTATTTCTCAACCCTATCCGCAGGGGCATCAAAGGGAGCGTGTACAGAATACAGGGAAAAGTACAGCAAAAATGGGTCGTTTGCATTTTGGTCGATGAAATCCACCGCTTCTTTCGCCAGTCTATCGGTCATATATTCCCCTTCGGGACCATTTTCCAAATTGGGAATGTTCCAAGGGGAAAAATATTTGTTCTTGATATATAGGCCTCCCCTAAAATGTCCAGCTACATTAACATCAAATCCCTGTTTATCCGGCCAAAAGGTTCCTTCGCCTTCAACATTGTTAAGATGCCATTTTCCCATAAAGGCAGTTTTGTAGCCGGCTTCCTGGAGCAGCTCCGGAAACAGTACTTCCTCTAATGGCAGGTTTCTTTTATAGTCAGGATTTCCTGGACCTCCTATCCATTGGGTCAGGTCTATTCGCGCTGGGTTCTTTCCCGTTAGAATGGAAGCCCTGGTAGGGGAACAGATAGGGGATGCGGCATAGGCCTGTGTAAATCGAATTCCTTCCTTTGCCAATTGGTCTATATTAGGGGTTTCGTAAAAGGTACTGCCGTTGGCGGAGATATCCATCCATCCCAAGTCATCGACCAGGATAAACACAATGTTGGGCTTTTTGTTTTGGGCATATAGGTTTAAAGAAAGGAAAATCGCAAATAACAATAAAGATTTTCTTTTTAACAGGTGTGATATCATGCTTAAAACTGTTGTGTTTTTAAAGGTAAAGTGCACTTCTTTCATATGATTGACGAATTTGGAATGGCCTTACCCTATGTTTATTATCAGGAAAGTTAAATTTAATGTGAATAAGGTATCCTTCATTTTAAAGTATTGATGTTTTTTGGTCTATCCATGGGGCAGGTCTTAATATTCACCTAAGCGTGGTTTAAGTAAATGGCCCTAAACTTTCGGCAAGGGGAAACAGTATTTTCCATATCGGACATATGCTTAAGGATCAAGTGGTATTTAAGTAATTTTTATTTAAATTGATTTTGTAATTGTTCTGTTAGAAATGCTACTTCCTCCTTTAGGTGATCCTCATCCGCAATATTGATGTTTTCCTGGGGGTCGGCAAAATGGTCGAATAGTTCATGGTCCAAAAATTCACCCTTCATATTTAATTTTTTGTCCCAATTATACCATCTTATGTATCTATACTGATCTGTCCTTATGGAATAGCCCATGCGCTCTTGGTCCCTAGTTTCCATGGGCCCAAATCTTCCGAGTAGAAATTGGCTATAGGCCGCTTTACTCCATGCTGTTGCAGGTTCGTTCAATAATGGGGTTAAGCTCTTGCCTTGTAAATGCGATGGAACCGGCAATCCGGCCAATTCACAGAGTGTTGGGTAAATATCCACCAGTTCGGTAAGTGCCTTGCTTTTTTGACCTTTAGCTTTTATTGTAGCCCCGCCTATTATCATAGGTACATGGGCGTCTATATCATAATTGGACATTTTGCCCCAACCATTGTGTTCTCCTAGTTTCCAGCCGTGATCGCCCCATAGAACAACAATTGTATTTTTTAAAAGGTCCAACCTCTTTAATTCGTCCATAATTCTGCCAATTTGTGCATCGGTATATGAAACACTGGCGTAGTATCCATGTTTTACTTCCCGTTGCCTATCCAAATCCCATGGCCGCTCTGTTGGAGCGGGCAGATTGTGGTTGTCGTCATAATATCTTAATTCCTGGTCGCCATGAACGGTATAGGCAGGACTACCTTGGGGCGTGTATTGGTTATCGGCCAAGGGTATGGAATCCCTTTGGTATAGGTCCCAATATTTTTTTGGGGCATTAAAAGGCAAATGAGGTTTGTAGTAACCTACGGAGAGAAAAAATGGTTTTTTCTCAATGGCCAGTTCCTGTAATCTATGAATGGCATAGGTGGTTTGTGCACCGTCGTAATAGGCATCGTCTTCTACATCGGCACTCTCTGTAGAATTCGCTTTAAGGTACCAATGGCCTAAGGGATCCAATCTGTTTTTTCCTTGAGCGATCAACTTTTGTTTTTTCGCTTCCTGTATGTCCAAGTTTAATTTGGAGGCATATACTGCATCCGGATCAAAAGGGAAGCCTTTTAGATGAGGTCTTTCCGTCCAGGATATGGAATCCGGTATATCGTTATGGAAGGTTTTTCCCAAGCCAATAGTGGTATAGCCATTTTGTTTAAAATATTGGGGAAGGGTAACCACGTTAGGTAAAACATCCCGGAATTTTGTAGACAGATCCCATACTTTTATGGAGTCTGGACGTAGACCCGTTAACAAACTTGCCCTGGAAGGATTGCAGACCGCCTGTTGGCAATACGTCCTGGTAAAGACCACGCCCTCTTCAGCCAGCTTATCAATATTGGGGGTTTTGATATATGGGTTGCCATAACACCCCAGTTCCGGCCTCAGGTCGTCCACAGGTATAAAAAGAATATTGGGCGCTATGACCTCCGTTGCCCCGCTTTTCTCTGCGCATGAGTAAATAGTAGAGCAGAGTGCGGTTAAAACTATTATTGTTAATTGATTAATATGTTTCATTGCTATCGGTTTGGTATTGAATATTTTTTTTCGATGATGTTGAAATTTGTAAAAAAGCTTAAACGATTCACTTCTTTTTTAGGTTAGATATAAAATAGGGTTTTTGACTATTCTAAGTACTAAATCATAGGGTTGGCAAACTTTGTAAAATATGTTTTAAAAGTAGGTTAATATGATGATTTGACAAATTTTAAATCGATTTTTGTGTAGAGTTTTATACAGGATCTTTAAATAATACTAAATGAATTGTATTTTAATTTACTGGTTATCAGTTATATATGTATATTTTGTAATTTAACTTAAATTTAAAGTTTATCGTTATGTAGATATTTTTCTATCTTTATGAAATTATTCCAGTGCATTTCGGTTGTCTGTATTTTGATAATATTAATTTAGCATTAATAAGTGAATTAAATGAAGATTTCGGAATTTGGGCCTATTAATTTTACGGCCTGTTAGGTAATTTTAAGGGGGGGGAAGCTGATTTTATGAATGATTAATCGATCTTATAAAAAAACATATGGATTTAAAAAACTCCATTTATTTATTTACTGCAATGTTGATCATTGCGGGTTGTTCGGAAGCGAAAAAAGAAAAGGGCGTTGTAAGTGCCAAACCTAATGTTATCCTTATATATGCCGATGATCTGGGAAGGGGATTACTTTCGGTGGAGGGGCAGCGCATTATCAAGACACCTAATATAGATGGTTTGGCCAGTGAGGGCATGCGTTTTGAAAATGCCTATGGCGCCATGTTCTGCGCCCCGGCAAGGGCCAGTTTAATTACGGGCTATCACGATGCCCAAAAGGATAAGTGGAAAATAACGGCAGGGGGAATGTACCTCAATATTTCCAGGGGTACGATGGATCAAGCTGAAATAGAACAAAAGCTGAACGATCAGTTGGGGGAAATTCCGGAAAGTGAAGTGTTTTTGGCAGAAGTGTTTAAGTCCTCCGGATATGTTACAGGAGAAGTTGGGAAACTGGAATATGGTTTTTCAACCACGGACAAGCAGATGAAGAGGCATGGTTGGGATTACTATTACGGATATTTGGACCATGTGCGTTGTCATGGGTTTTATCCGCCTTTCTTGTTTGAGAATGGAAATCTGATCAATATTGAAGGCAACACTTTGGCAAACTGTGGCAAGACCACGGAGCGGGAAACGGAAAAAGCCTATGAAGAGCGATGGAATATGGAAGGAAAGGCAACCTATTCCCAAGACCTATTTCTAGAAAAAATATTAACTTTTATAAGGGGCAATAAGGATAAGCCTTTTTTCCTTTACCACCCAACCCAATTGCCGCACGGTCCCGTAGCAATTCCCAAGGTGCATGAAGACTTTGTCAATGATGATAGGCTTACGCAAATTGAAAAGGAGTATGCCTCTATGGTAAAAATGTTGGATGAACATGTGGGTATCATTATGGATGAGTTAAAGACACTTGGGATAGATGATAATACCATGGTGGTCTTCACTTCTGATAATGGTCATGAAATATATTACTCCAAGGAAGGCAGAATATTAAAACCGGTAAGGAACATGAAAACCGGGGAGTTTTTTGACGATGTAAATACTAAGTATTACAGTGAGTTGGCGGGAGATGTGTTTGATGGTAATGATGGTATGGCGGGAATTAAAAGAAGTAATTGGGAAGGTGGGGTTAGAGTACCCTTAATAGCCAGATGGCCGGGTAAGATAAAGCCAGGAACAACATCGGAAGCCTTGGTGTCCAACTATGACTTTATGGCTACAATGGCAGATTTGGTGGATTTTGACATGCCTGAGAGCAAGGACGGGGTTTCCTACCTACCAGAGTTATTGGGAGAAAAAGGACAAGAACATGATTATGTGGTGTATTCTTCATTTTTGGGCCCGGCCATTGTATCCAAAGAAGGTTGGAAACTGCGGTATTTTGCCGCTGATGATATTTTTCAATTATACTATCTGCCAGATGATTATAGGGAGGAAAAAAATCTTTATGAGGGCAATGAGGAGAAAGCTGAAAAGTTGAAAAAAATATTGATAGAGGAATGTGACGGTGATTTGAACAATGGTTGGTTCAAAGTTAGAAGTAGTATTTTACCTTATATAAGGTCTTGATCGTGGCGGTAACGTTGATAGGTAATCCAATGTAATTGCCATAGGTTTTGAGTTAAAGGTATATGGGATAAAGAAATAATTTTTTGTAATGAGATTTAAGGAACACACCCCCGACGAATTCTTAATATCTGAATTAAAAAATAACAAAGAGGAGGCTTTTGATTGTATTTTTCGAAGGTACTACAAAGGGCTTTGTGCCTATGCCACCAATTATGTTTATGATCTTGATAAGGCTCAAAGTCTTGTTCAGGATTGCTTCATAAAACTATGGGCCAACCGTGATAGAGCGGATAGTATTGAAAACTTACCGGCGTATCTGTCTCAAATGGTAAGGAACAGATGTATAGATCATATTAGACAACTTAAGTCCATTGAAAAGCTCCATGAAAAATTGGAATTGGAGGAGTTCGTGATCAATGCAGAGAATTCTTTGTTGTCCCGTGAATTCGAGGAGATTCTTATCAATGCAATCTCCACCCTGCCCAAAAAGAGTAAAATGGCATTTGAGTACAGTAGGTTCGAGAATCTTACTTATAAGGAAATTGGGGTTAAAATGAACATTTCAAGTAAAGCTGTGGAAGCCCTTCTCAGCCGGGCCCTAAAGTTGCTGCGTAAAGATTTGCAGCCTTATTTTGTTACGCTTATACTGGCCCTTATGTTTTGGTTTTCCAAATGGTAGACCAAATCGACTTATTGGGCCAAAAGGTTATGTAAAAGTATTGATAGTGCATCGATATATTTGCTAGTAAATAACGAGGAGGGCTTATTTTCTTCTTTCTGTAGCACCATTTCCCATTCTTATGGGAATCTTACCCTTGTTTCTTCCTAGGGTTATTTTTTAAGCTTATACTTAAAAGCAGAGTTTGAACAGTGGCAATTTGAAATTATTTTAAAAATTTCTTTAAATTTTTCACTTTTAATTTCGATCACAAAATCTTTTTGGAATTTTAGCTGTAAGCATTGTGTTTCTTGGGAAAAAATGACATAGGTATCATGCTTTTTTTGATGTATGGCCTTGTTTGCAAACATTAATTTAACTTTTTTTTTACATAAACGTAGGGTAGGATGCGTTAAGGCTCGTCATCCAATTGAACCGCATTTTTATAGCAATTGGAAAAAAGACAAAATAAAATTGAACGTATCATAGCCAAATCCTTTAAAGGTAAGCTGGATTCCAAGGAACAGGTTTTATTGGACGAATGGCTTTCCCTTTCCCAAGAGAATAAAAGGAAATTTGAGATTTACGAAAAATTGTGGAAAAGATCGGGGGAATTGATAGTGTCCAATACGATAGATGTGGAAGCGTCCCTCCTAAAAACGAAAAAGCGGATACCGGATTTTAGATTTAAAAGAAGATCCGTTTTAGGTAAGCTTCGGGTAGCAGCAGTGGTGATCCTCACCATGGGTCTTGGATTCCTGTTCAATTACCTTCTAGGGGCAAACGATCTAATTAACGGTACACCTGAAACAGTGTACCAAGAGGTTAGGGCATCCTATGGTACCAGGACCAAATTGCTTCTTGCGGATGGTAGTACGGTTTGGCTTAATTCAGGAAGTACACTTCGGTTCCCGATTGATTTTGATAAGGCGGAAGAAAGGGTTGTAGAGTTAAATGGCGAGGGCTATTTTGATGTAGCCAAAAATGAGTCAAAGCCATTTATCGTAAATACCCCAGGATTGGATGTTAAAGTGTACGGAACTTCTTTTAATGTTTCCGCATATGACGAATATGACTCCATGGAAGTTGCCTTGGTGGAAGGGAAAGTAAGTTTGGTGCAAGGTGAAAAAGGAAATAGAAAAGAGTATATGGTCCTGGATCCCAATGATGTGGTAGAGTGTAATATCAGCGAGAAAAGACTATCCCGCGTAAGCGATTCCAAGATGAGCAAGTACACCGCGTGGAAAGATGGGCAAATAGTTTTTTATGGGGATCCAATAGAGAAGGTTGTTAATAGACTGGAAAAATGGTACAATGTGGATATTGAAATAAGTGATAAGGCCCTTGAAAATTATAGGTTCACGGCAACTTTTAATGATGAAACCTTGGAGCAGGTCCTTAAACTGTTGAGTCTGTCTTCGCCTATGGAGTATAAAATTGTTACATCCAAAAAAATGAACGACAATAGTTTCAGTAGGAGGCTGGTAGTATTGTCGATTAAAAAATAATAGCATTCACAAAAACTCTAACAAAAACAACTTAAACTTTTATGCCTATGATTAGATGAATCAAAAAAAACAGGAAAGTGTTGACGCACTTCCCTGTCTAAAATTTCCCTGAACTGAGAATTCAGGTAGTAAAACAGTATCAATTTAATACCAATCCAAAATTATGAAAAAAAAGTTAATGGTAGGGAAAGCCTTTAAGGTGTTTCCGCCTTCCAAAATGTTCCTAATTATGAAATTATTTGTTCTAATTATTTGTTTGTCGTCATTCGCGGCTGTTCCTGTTTCTTCTTATTCACAGGATACAAAGCTTTCACTTAGTGTAGCGAATACTTCTATAAAACAGGTGCTGACGGAAATAGAAGAAAACAGTGAGTTTTACTTCGTGTACAATAATAACTTGGTTAATGTTGAGAGAAAAGTAAGTATTGACGTAAACAAATGGAAAATTTCCAAAATCCTCGATGCGATTTTTGAGAATGATGAAGTTGTTTTTTCCCTTTTGGACAGGCAGATAATAATTTCACCAAAGAGCATGGCGGGTGTAAAGAAAGCTTTACAGAACACTGTTGTTGGTGTTGTTGTAGATGAATTTGATGGTCCATTACCTGGAGTTTCCGTTATGGTCAAAGGAACTTCTAAAGGTACTGTTACCGATTTTGATGGAAAATATACTATTGCTGCCTCCTCAGATGATACTTTGGTGTTTTCGTATTTAGGAATGAAAACCCAAGAAGTCACTGTTGGTGGAAGTAGTACTATAAATGTCAATATGGAGCCGGATGCCTTGGGTCTTGAAGAATTTGTGGTAGTTGGTTATGGCGTATCCAAAAAGAGCGATTTAACAGGAGCTGTGGTAAGTGCCGATATTGAAAGATTATCTGAAATACCCAATGTTTCTGTATTACAGGCCTTACAGGGTACGGTTGCTGGATTAAATGTGGGTGCCGTTGACGCGGCCGGTGAGGATCCTACTATCTCCATTAGGGGGCAGAATTCGCTTTCCAGCGGTGCTGCGGCAAATCAGCCATTAATTGTGGTTGACGGAATAATCTATCGTGGCAATTTAGTGGATTTGAACAAGTCGGATATAGAATCGGTAGACATCTTAAAAGATGCCAGCTCTGCGGCCATTTACGGATCCCAGGCAGCCAATGGAGTGATGTTGATTACTACTAAAAAAGGGAAGGTTATTGGTAAGCCTACTATAAATTACACAGCAAGTTATACGGTACAAACTCCTACCGGAAATGCTCTGGAGCCTATGGAGTCTGATGAATTAAAAGATTTTTTGGTTGATGCCTATCCAGGACAAGATGTACAATCATTATTGAATACCCAGGAAATGAGAGATGGGTATGCCAATGATTTTAACAATGGTATGTGGGATATTATAACAGGAGATGGTTATATAAACAATCATAATATTAGTGTAAGGGGTAGATCTGAGGATTTTGGTTATTTTTTCTCGGGGGGTTTTACCGATGTTAAAGGGTTTGTTATAAACGATACCTATAAGAAAATTAACTATCGTATGAACTTGGACGCCAAAATTAATGATTGGTTAAGTGTGGGTACCGAGGCTTTTGTAACCACTAGTGATTACTCCGGTGCCTCGCCAAGGTCCGATCTATCCTTGTTGGTAATGCCATGGACACCTTTGTACGAGGCAGACGGTTCCCCAAGACAAATATTGCAAAATACTTGGACCAATCCACTTTTGGATTTGGAAACACAGGATAATGACAAAAGATTGAACTTGTTCGCCAATATTCATGCGGATGTGAAGTTACCTATCGATGGATTGAATTATAGGGTTAATTTCTCCCAAAACTATAGAACTACCAACCATGATAGTTTTGATCCCAACGGGGCAAATTTCACAGGTTTTGGGTATAAAAACTCTTCAATTAATTACAATTGGACCCTTGATAATATTTTGACCTACTCCAAGACTTTTAACAATATCCATAACATTAATGCAACCTTTGTATATGGTGTAGAAGAAATTACAACATCTTTTACAAATGCAAATGCACAGAATTTCACCAATGATATTTTGGGCTATAATGCTTTGGAATCTGGAGATCCAACCTTAAATGTTATCAATACAGGGAAAGAAGGAGAGCAGAGTTTGTACACTATGGGACGTTTGCAGTATGGTTATGACAATAAATACCTATTAACAGGTACGATTAGAAGGGATGGTTTCTCCGGTTTTGGGACAAACGAAAAAATTGGTGTTTTTCCGTCCATTGCTGCTGGTTGGGTTGTTTCCGAGGAAAACTTTATGGATAGTACTGATAACTGGTTAAACTATTTAAAGTTTAGGGGTTCCTATGGTTCAACAGGAAGAAGGGCTGTGGGTAGGTATGATACCCAAGCTACTGTAACATCTACGGTTGCCGGGAATTATGGTTATGTATTTGGTGACGGATTAACCCCAACGCAGACCCAAAATATAGAGTCATTGGCCAATAACGATTTAGGATGGGAAACTACCACGGGATTAAATGTGGGTGTTGATTTTGCTTTTTTAAATTCAAGGATCAGGGGTAATGTTGAATATTATGACAATTCTACTAAGGATATCCTATATGCCATCCAAATTCCATATACTACAGGTTTTACTACCATCAATACGAATATTGGAGAAGTTGCCAATCACGGTTTGGAAGTTTCATTGACCGGACAGATTGTAAAGAGTCCTGACTTTAAATGGGAAACATCATTTAGTTTTTCAAGGAACAGAAACGAAATAGTTTCTATTTTAGGAGCGGATAATGATGGGGATGGAGTTGAAGATGATTTGGTGGCCAATAGATTGTTTATCGGAGAGCCTACCGGTGTAGTTTTCGATTATGAAATTATTGGTATGTGGCAAGAGGCAGATGAGGAAGCCGATGTTATTCCAAACGGATTTTTCCCTGGCACCTATAAGATTGCCGACTTGGACGAGAGTGGGGATTATTCTGCTACTTTCGATAAAAAGATATTGGGATACACAGATCCCGATTACCGATTTGGTATAGCCAATACATTTACCTACAAGCAATTTAGCCTATATACTTTTATTAATAGTATTCAGGGTGGCAAGGATTATTACTACGGTACGGATGCTTTGATTTTTGGGGCAACCAATACACAAAACGAACGCTATATTTCTCAAAATGTGTTTAAGGGAGGCTGGGATTATTGGACACCGGATAACCCTGATGCTAGATTCAGAGGGCTGGAAGGTCCGGGTACTTATGAGCCCAACCGTTACTTGCAACGTAATTTTGTGCGAATCCAGGATGTGAGTTTGTCCTATACCTTTGATAAAGATATCTTGAAAAAGACAGGGTTTAGTAATTTAAAGTTATTTGTAAGCGGTAAGAATCTTGCCACTTTTACAAAATGGAGAGGATGGGATCCTGAAACGGGCCAAGGCTATACTCAAGGGACTCCTTTGTTGGCTAATTACACAGTAGGTCTTAATGTTGAATTTTAAAAAAGAAGATTATGAAAACTAATAAATATATAATTTTATTGTCGGTTCTTTTTTTAGGTTTTTCTTCCTGTAATGAAGAAGAATGGTTAAAAGAGGAGGCCTACGATTTTTACAGTGCTGATAATTCCTTTAGAACAGAAAGTCAGTTTAACCAGGCCGTTGCAAGTCTGTATAATTTAACTGATTTATACACAGTATGGGGGGGTGCCACTTCCCACTTTATTTTCCAGTATACTACAGATATTGCCTATAATGCAATTGGCCCTAATAGTGAACTAAATTCATACGAAGATAGGTTAACACCTGAATATGTAAGGGTAAGAACCCCTTGGCAGAGGTCTTACGAGATAATAGCTCAGGCAAATACCATAATCGGCAGAATAGATGGTGAGGATACTGAATTTTCTTCAGAGGAAAAAAGAAATGCCCTAAAAGCGGAAGCCTTGTTTTTTAGAGCTTTTACCTATAGATATCTCGGTATTCTTTATGGAGGTGTACCTTTGTCATTGGAAGAAGTAACAGCTCCTAGAAGGGATTATGTTAGAGCTTCCCAGGCTGAAGTTTTTGCCCAATGTATTGAAGATTTGAAATTTGCTGTTGCAAATTTACCGGACGTTTCAGAATTAGGTAACGAAGCTAGAATTACCAATGCCGTAGCAAACCATCTTTTGGCAGAACTCTACATTATTGTTAAGGATTATGACAAGGCTATTGCCAGTGCATCCAGTGTAATCAACAATCCTAGCTATGCCTTGATGACAGAGCGTTTTGGTTCGCATATGGATGAGCCTGGCGATGTTTATGGGGATCTTTTTAGAAGGGAAAACCAAAATCGCAGTTCCGGAAATACAGAAGGTTTGTGGATAGCCCAATACGAATACAATGTTACTGGTGGAGGTAGAGGTAGTATAATTACCCAATACTTGGGACCTCAGTATTATTTATTACAAGGGAAGGCTGATGATAAGAATTTGTTCATAGGGCCAACCAACCAAAATGGTGGACGTGGTATTGGCTGGTTTGCACCTTCGGATTTTATGCTGAACGATGTGTGGGAAAGTGTACCGGGCGATATGAGAAACTCGGAGTATAATATTATCCGTGATTTGGTAGTGGATAATCCTGAATCCGTCTATTATGGTCAAAAAATGGTTGAAAGTGATGCCATTAAAAGTATAGACACCTATAGAAGGCAATGGACAGCTATTTTTGCAAAAACTACACCTATAAATGATTTTCCTGAAGAATTGTTCGTTGATTTTGAGACTGGTGAAGTAACAAGAAATGCATCCCAGACCTTTAGGGATCATTATCAAATGCGTTTGGCAGAGACATATCTGTTAAGGGCTGAAGCCTATTTAGGGAAAGGTCAGACCGGACTGGCAGCAGATGACATCAATGAGTTGAGAAAAAGAGCGCAGTCACCCTTGGTTTCTGCAAGCGATATTGACATTGATTTTATCTTGGATGAAAGGGCAAGGGAACTTCATTTTGAAGAATACAGGTTGTTGACCCTTAAGCGTCTTGGAAAGCTAGTTGATCGTGTTACCGATCACAACCCATATTACAATGGTACTTATGATACAGGTTTTGTAATCCAGGACTATCATAACCTATGGCCTATACCCCAGCAGGAAATAGAAAGAAATACCGAGGCGGTATTGGAGCAAAATCCGGGATATGCCAATTAATTTGGAAGGTATTTAATTATGGAAATTGTACTAAAGGGCAGGACTACTATTGTTCTGCCCTTTACTTTTTTATTTTGAATGAAAAAACACAATCAACAATAAGTAGACATTTTTTCGCTAAGTTAATCAGGAATATATCATGACAAAAACCAGTACTTTTTTAAGGATTTATTTAATTATTTCCGCAATAGTATTTATTGGATGTAATACCACGAATTCGTCCGAAGATGTAAATAGGCAAAAAATCAAATTCGATTTTGATTGGAAATTTACAAAGGGCGATTTTCCAGAAGCGTCACAGCTATCTTTTAACGATAGCAAATGGGAATCCGTAGATGTGCCCCATGATTGGAGCATAGCCGGACCTTTTTTAAAGGAGAACCCTGCAGGGAATGTAGGTGCATATGCTCCTGGAGGTATTGGATGGTATAGAAAAAAATTCACCTTGGACCAATCTGATAAAGAATCCAAAGTAACTATTGAGTTTGGTGGTGTATATATGAACAGTGAGGTTTGGATCAATGGCAATTATTTGGGCAAGCGACCTTATGGTTACATTAGTTTTAATTATGATCTAACGCCCTATCTTAATTTTGGGGGAGAAAATGTATTGTCCGTAAGGGTGGATAATTCCAAGGAACCCAGCGCAAGGTGGTTTACAGGTTCCGGTATTTATAGACATGTGTGGTTGGTAAAAACCAATAAGCTTCATATTGATAGATATGGGGTATATGTAACAACCTCTTCCATAACCGAGGACAATGCCTCGGTAGAGGTAAATACGCAGGTATTGAATGGATTGGAAGATACCAAGGAATTTACTTTGGTCAACAAAGTATATGACGCCGATAATCAATTGGTAGCCGAGCACCAATCCCAAGCCAACATCCCAGGGAATCAAGAGCAGAAAATCCGTCAGAACTTAACGGTGAGCAAGCCCAATTTATGGTCCCCGGAGAATCCGTATCTATATACGCTAAGAACAGAGGTTAGATTAAATGATGAAGTAGTGGATGAGGTGTCTACCAATATGGGGATTCGCAGTATTAAATTTACAGCAGATAATGGTTTTTTCCTAAACGGTAAAAATATTAAATTGAAAGGGGTTAACAACCATAGTGATTTGGGAGCCTTGGGTGCCGCAATGAACGATAAGGTACTGGAAAGAAGACTTAAAATATTAAAGGAAATGGGGTGCAACGCCATCCGTACAGCGCATAACCCGCCTAGTGAAGTGTTGTTGGATTTGTGTGATAAAATGGGCTTTATGGTGATGGACGAGGCCTTTGATGAATGGATCGAATCCTGGCCATTTGGAAATAAAAAGAAAGAAGGTAAGGCAAAATACGGTTACCACCTATACTTTGAGGAATGGGCGGAAAAGGACCTTACGGAATTAATTAGAAGAGATCGTAACCATCCGTCCATAGTCCTTTGGAGTGTGGGTAACGAAATACCCGATGCCTGCTTTGAAGAAGGAACGGAACGTTTGAAAGTTCTTATGGATGTGGTAAGGCGTGAAGACGATACCCGGCCCATCACCTGCGGTATAACCCATATGCATTTGGCCAATGAAAGTGGATTTGCCAGCCTTTTGGATGTTACTGGTTACAATGGGGGGGGAGGCTCTGCTTTTATGTATGAACAAGATCGTGAAACTTACCCTGAAAGAAAATTTGTAGCTACCGAGGTACCACATACTTTCCAGACCCGTGGTGTTTACCAAAGTAAATCATGGGTCCGTGGAAAAAATCCGTTGGGAGGTATCATGGAAGTTCCAGACCTAACGGAGGAGGAAGTATTTGGTGAGATCAGTAAGTATTACAGTTCATCCTATGATAATTCCATGGTGCGTATTTCTGCCAGGGATTCCTGGAGGCGAACAAGGGATTTTCCATATATGGCAGGGGAATTTAGATGGACAGGTTTCGATTATTTAGGGGAGTCCATGTTTGGATGGCCGGCAAAACTTTGGAATTTTGGTATAATAGATATGTGTGGCTTTCCCAAGGACACCTATTATTTCTATCAAAGTCAATGGACCGAGGAGCCCATGGTCCACATTCTTCCGCATTGGAATTGGAAGGGTAAGGAAGGTGTGGAAATTCCTGTGGTGGCCTACTCCAATTGCGATAGTGTTGAACTGATTCTTAATGGCAAGTCGCTTGGCAAAAAGGAAATGGGAGATCTAATGGATTTAATGTGGAAAGTTCCCTATGAGCCAGGTACCTTGATAGCAAAAGGATATAAGGAAGGCAAGATGGTTAGCGAGAAAGTAATTACTACCGCTGACGCCCCTGCTAAAATTGAATTATTGGCAGATACCCAGGTCATTGATGCCAACGGACAGGATGTGGTTCATGTAGAGGTTAATATTTTGGACGCCAACAACAATTTTGTTCCGGATGCTTCCAACAACATAAAATTCACAGTAGAAGGCGAGGCAACCATTTTAGCCGTGGATAACGGTGACCCAAAAAGTGAGGAAAGTTTTGTGGGCAATACAAGAAAGGCCTTTAACGGAAAATGTATCATCATTGTAAAGGCCACAAAAAAGAGTGGACCCATTACCATAACGGCCGAAGCAGAAGGCTTGGAAGGTGCCAAAGTAGTAGCTAAATCAATTTAATAGGTGTTTTACAAAAAAAAAGGTTGGATGAAAGAAGTTTTTCAATTTCAAAGTAGTAGGAAATACATTTCAGGTGCAAAGACGGGCAGTACCAGTATTATCCAGGTAATTGCCCTGGGTTTTTGTTTTATTTTCTTTTTCCAGTACAATGCAATGGCCCAGACATCACATTATGGAATTGCAGGTAGCTCCGAAAACCATAATAAATTATGGTATCTGGAGCCTGCTTCCGATTGGATGGAAGCACTTCCTATTGGTAATGGTAAAATTGGAGCCATGGTTTTTGGGGGCGTTGAGCAGGAAAAACTACAACTTAATGAGGAGTCGGTTTGGGCCGGTCCTCCAATACCGGAAAATAGGGTAGGGGCATATAAGAGCATAGAAAAGGCCAGGGCGTTAATTTTTCAGGGCGATTATGCAGAAGCCAATAAATTGGTACAGGACGATGTTATGGGGCCACGAATAGCCCCTAGAAGCTATCAGCCATTGGGCGATTTGCTGCTTAATTTTAAATTGCAAGGTGCTCCTTCAAATTATAGGAGGGAACTCGATATTAATGATGCCCTTGCAAAAACAAGTTTTACGGCAGAGGGTGTAAACTACAGCAGGGAATATTTTAGTAGTGCCATTGATGATGCCATAGTTGTGGTGTTGACTGCGGACAAGCGCAATTCCATCTCTCTGGAACTGGAAATGAAGCGCAAGGCAGATTTTGAAGTAGCCAATATAGGTAACAATAGATTAAAAATGTGGGGACAAGCCAGTCAGAAGGGCAAGCACTTGGGTGTGAAATATGAAACCCAAGTTATGGTTTTGCCCAAAGGGGGCGATATAAAATCCGAGAATGGTACTATTTCCATCAACAACGCCAATTCGGTCGTACTTTTTATTTCGGCAGCTACGGATTATAATGCAGGGGATCCTTTCTCACCCTTGACCCAAAATTTAAGTACAGTGTGTGCCACTAAATTGAAGAAGGCAGCAAAAAAGTCCCTCAAAAAATTGAAGGAAGATCATATTGCCGATTATCAAAATTATTTCAATAGGGTTGCCTTGGACCTTGGTGGAATTAGGGTAGGGGAAAGGCCTACCAATGAGCGATTGGAGGCGGTTGCCAATGGAGCGGATGACCCTGGTTTAATGGCCTTGTATTTTCAATACGGGCGTTATCTGTTGATTTCCTCCTCCAGGCCAGGAAGTTTGCCTGCAAATTTGCAGGGCATTTGGAACGATCATTTGGCCGCACCGTGGAATAGTGACTATCATACCAATATAAATATGCAGATGAATTATTGGCCTGCAGAGGTGGCAAATCTTTCGGAGTGTCATGAGCCATTCTTCGATTTTATAGAAAGGTTGGTGCCAGCAGGAAAGAAAACGGCCGAGGAAGTATATAACAGTGATGGCTTTGTGGTACATCATACCACAGATGTATGGCATTGGACCTCGCCCATCGGAAAGGTGCAATACGGAATGTGGCCAATGGGCGGAGCCTGGTGTACACGCCACTTTATGGAACACTACAAGTTTAATGGCGACACTGAATTCCTAAAAGAGCGGGCATACCCTATTATGAGGGAATCCGCTAAATTCTTATTGGATTGGTTAACAAAGGACCCGCGTTCCGGTATGCTGGTGTCAGGTCCTTCCACCTCTCCGGAGAATAAATTCTATACCCCAAAAGATCCAGAAGTATTCGCTAATTTGGACATGGGCAATGCTATGGATCAGGAAATTATTTGGGATAATTTCACCAATGTCTTGGAAGCGGCAGAAATACTTAAAATAGAGGGTGAATTTGTGGAAAGGGTAAAAGAGGCGCTTGCACAACTTTCCCTGCCAAAGATAGGATCGGACGGTCGTTTAATGGAATGGTCGCAAGAGTTCGGGGAGGTAGACAAAGGACATCGGCATTTGAGTCATTTGTACGGACTTTATCCAGGAAATCAGTTTACGGAGAACAAGACCCCATATTATATAGATGCTATAAACAGGAGTATAGAACACCGTCTTTCCAATGGTGGCGGACATACCGGATGGAGTAGGGCCTGGATCATCAATTTTTATGCGCGATTGGGCAATTCTGAAAAGGCCTATGAAAATATTAAGGCCCTCTTGGCTAAATCTACGGCCAAGAATCTGTTCGATTACCACCCACCATTTCAAATTGATGGTAATTTTGGGGGGACGGCAGGTATAGCTGAGATGTTGATGCAGAGCCATGAAACGGATGAAAGTGGTACTACAATTATTAACCTATTGCCAGCATTGCCATCGGAATGGCCAACAGGTAGTGTTTCCGGATTAAAGGCGAGGGGAGGTTTTGAAGTGGATATAGTATGGAACAATGGCGCCTTGGAGTCCGTGTCTATCCTATCCAAAGAAGACAAAGCGTGTAAATTGCAAATAGGGGATTCTATAATGGGTGTAGAAGTGTCCGCTGGGAACAAACAAGCAATAACAGAGTTTAAATGATATATATTAAAATGAAAGGCCAAGAATTTGGAATGCTGATCGCTATATTTTTACTTTTTAATTGGGTGGGATGCAAAGTGCAGGAAAAAGAGATTCAAAACAATAAAATGGTTTTGTGGTATCAATCACCGGCCAAAAAGTGGACAGATGCTTTTCCTTTGGGCAATGGCAAGTTGGGGGCCATGTGTTTTGGTGGTACGGATGTGGAACGTTTTCAGTTGAACGAAAAAACATTGTGGGCAGGTAGCCCCAGCAATCCATATGCCCAAGATTACCACAACAAGTTGAAAAAAATCCAGAATTTAATTTTGGAAGGGAAGATTTTGGAGGCCAATAACTTTGGATTGGAAAATATGGGCGCAGCGCCTACCTCCTTTAGGTCTTATGAACCCTTGGCCGATTTATTGATATCTTTTGACAAACGGGATTCTATACAAAATTATAGGCGGGAATTGGATATGTCACAGGGAGTACACAGGGTAACCTATAGCACCTCGGGCTCCGAAATATTGAGTGAATCCTTTATTTCCGCGGTGGATAATGCTTTGTACATCCGGATAGCTTCCAAGGGCAGGGGAAAAATAAACTGTAGTATTGGATTGGAACGTGCCAAAGATGCCATCATCAAGGCGCTGCCCAACGGATTGCTACATATGGATGGTCAGATCGTGGATATTGAAGCGCCTAAGGCAAGGGATGAAAATGCTGGAGGATCAGGAGCTGGAGGGGAACATATGCGTTTTGCAGCACGAGTGAAAGGTGAAGTCAAGGGAGGGAGCATTACAGCAGTGGAAGATAGGTTGGTAGTGAAAGATGCGGACGAGCTTATAATTAAGTTAACGGCGGCTACCGATTATAACTTGGCCAAGTTGAATTTTGACAGCACTATAGATCCAGCTGTATTGGCCAATGAAAATCTAAATAAGCTGATAGCTGCCCCATGGTTGCAATCCAGACAAAAACATGTGGAAGACCACAGGAATTTGTTTGAACGGGTGGCACTCGATTTTGGCAATTCTCCAAAAGATTCCCTTCCTACAGACCAGCGATTATTGTTGTACAAGGAAGAAGGGCAGGATCCAGGCCTAGAGGCACAATTGTTTCAGTTTGGAAGATATCTCTTATTAGGTAGTTCACGTGCAGACGCCATTCTTCCAGCAAACCTACAAGGAATATGGAGCGATAGAATGTGGGCACCCTGGGAGGCAGATTACCATTTAAACGTGAATTTGCAGATGAATTATTGGCCAGCGGATGTTACCAATATTCCGGAGACATTGGATCCCTTGGTTAATTGGTTTGCGCTGATTGCCAAAACCAGTAAGCCATTGGCAAAAGAAATGTACGGTTCCGATGGATGGTTCTCACATCATGCCTCAAATCCGTTTGGGAGGGTAACCCCTTCGGCATCTACCTTTGCATCCCAGTTTAACAATGGGGTTTTGGACGCCCTTCCCGGCGCATGGATGACCATGAATTTGTGGGATCATTATGAGTTTAGTCAGGATAAGGTCTTTCTAAAGGAAAAGCTTTATCCCTTGTTATCTGGAGCCAGTGAATTTATACTGGATGTATTGGTAGCCGACTCCCAAGGGGTACTGCATTTTATGCCATCCTCTTCCCCGGAAAATCAATATAGGGACTTGGCCACAGGCCAAATGATGCGAATTACTTCTACATCAACCTATCACTTGTCCATTATCAAAGCCGTTTTTAAAGCGACTTTGGAGGCGGGTTCAATTTTGGGGATAGGGACGGAACAAGGCGACCGTATTCTTAAAGCGGAAGCGGCCTTGCCCGCTTTACCTGTCGATCCCAATAACGGTAGGCTTATGGAATGGCGCCAGCCCTTGGAAGAAAAGGAACCTGGACACAGACATCTGTCCCATTTGTTGGGGCTGCATCCTTTTACACTGATTACAAATGAAACTCCGGAACTTTATGAAGCGGCCCGTAAGAGTTTGGAATGGCGAGAGCAGAACGGACAAGGAGGAATGGGCTGGGCCTATGCCCATGGGTTGTTGATGCATGCAAGATTGTTGGAAGGGGAAAAGGCACATAAGAGTGTGGCAACCTTACTTTCCAAGGGGAAAAAGTCCAGTTTGATGAATACCATAGGACCTTTTCAAATAGATGGTAATTTGGGAGCTACTGCAGGAATTGCCGAAATGCTGCTACAGAGCCATACGAAAGATGAAAATGGTGATTTTGTTATTCACCTACTACCAGCTATACCAGAAGATTGGTCCAATGGCAAGGTCTCTGGCTTAAAAGCTCGAGGGAATTTTGAGGTAGATATGGACTGGAGCAATGGTAAATTGATTTCTGCCTGGTTGTATTCAAGGAATGGAGGTTCCTGTAGTATAAAATCCGGAGATAAGTTGATGAAGGTAACCTTGAAAGCGGGAGAGAAAAAGGAATTGACCCTCGAAACAATAAGTAATTAGAGGGGTATGTGTTTTTAAAAGCCTTGGAAAGGGCTTTCTTATAAGGTATTTAAACAAAAAAGGGACTGTCATTACGGACAGTCCCTTTTTTTATTTTGCTTCTTTTACCTCTAGGTTCAGGGTATTTCCTTCCTCGTCAATGGTCTCTAACGTCATCTGTGCCATTTTTCCGTTTTCAGGAGGGGATACCTTCACTACAATAAAGCCGCCTGTAGGCTCTTCCTGAATATAGGGCTGTTTTATTAGCCCTAAGGGGTCTGTTGAATTGGGGTCACCGGGTTTTCTTCCTGGTCTCGAATTCTGCCCATTTATAGAACCTGTACCAAATTCTTCAAAACCTGCTGGATGGATGGAGTGGTACTGCCAATGACGATCCCCGGTTATTATATAAAAATTCCTATCTAGATTATTTTTTTTGAGCCAATGGAAAAAGGCATCGCGTTCGTGTTGAAAACCACCATAGCTCACGTGGTTGTCGTGTTTGGAAGCATCATCGGGCCCAACGAGGGGTGAGGCGACAATAAAGAGTTTAAAGGTGGCTTCGCTCGCCAAGAGCGACTGTTTTATCCACTCTAATTGTTCCTTGCCCCAGATAGATTTGTGGGGCCCATCGGGTTTGTCATTAGCGTCTCGGTAATCCCTCCCTTCGGGCATCCAGATCTGGAGATGTTTGTTTATTTGCCTGGTACGGTAAGTAACTGGCTTTTCATCTTCAGGGACAGCAATTGGCGCTTGTTCCAAAAAGGTGGCCCTGGCAGTCTGTGGGGAAGGCTGCTTGCCATTCTCTACATTGTCGCTATCATTGTATCTGTATTCATGGTCATCCTTCATTAAATAGACGGGCACATGGCGTAAAAAACGCTCCATACGCGGCATGCCCATCTGTCGATGCCACTTGGCCCGCAATTCTGGAACTGTTTTTGCAATTCCTTTATTTGGGTAATCGTAATAAACCGTATCACCTGTCTGCACCCAGAAAGATGGTTTTAGATTTTCCATGGCCTCCAAGGCAGGATATCCCAGTTTTCGATCTTCACCTTCAGCGGCCCTACTTTTACTACCGGCCCTAAGTATTCCTCCTCCTAAGAAAAATTTGCCCAAATTTAGACATGAGGTCACTACAAACGAAGTAGGCTTTTCCGAATCAAGGGATTGGAGGGTGCTAAATTCGCTTACTGGACCTTTCTTGGTACGGGAGGTAGTGGGACCATAATGTACACGAACATAATAATGGGTATCGGCATTAAGCCCTTTTACCCGAAACTTGATTATAAAATCCCGATCCGAAGTGGCCTGCAACCAGGGTGATACTTCTGAATTTTTAAACTTGGGATTATCTGCTATTTCAAATTTGGCCGTTCCCTCTGCTCCCGGAATGTCGAAGGCCAAAAGCGCCTCTGGGGTATCAAATCCATTCTCGGGCATCTTGTTGGTAGCTGTTAATCTGGTCTGTAAAATGGCAGAGGTTTGGGTAACTTCCCCTACCATTTGAGGAAAACTGTACATTGAGGGATTGGCCTCCATAAATTCCCAGGAAGGCTTAAACGAAAGGGCCGTGACTCCAGCTCCTGACAATTTTATAAAATTTCGACGTTGCATATTTTTGAATTTTAGCTCTATAGGGTAGTGGCATCAGACCCGGAATTTTATCTCTTTTGTAAGTTGTATAAATAGGACAATTGTAGACGTGAAATATTTTAAAACAGTGTCCAGGTGTTCTAATTCATATTCTCCCAGATAGGCCCTTCATCCCTAATTTCAATCCATTGTTCCAGCATTAAGGGCTTTAGTATGTCTACTATTTTCGGTTTAGAAGAAGCCAGGTCGTTTGATTGTTCCGCATCGTTCGATAAATCGTAAAGTTCAAATTTTGCGGGTACGGAGGTTTTCATCCATTCCATTAAAGTTTCGTTTTCCGATTTTTCAGGTAACCAACCCAGCAGGGTATAATGGTTATAGCGCAAGGCCATATGGGGCATTCTAAAATAGGTGTCCTCATGGGTGGGAAATATCCATAAATAGGGTTTATTTCTTTCTGTTTTTTGACCTAAAAAGGCAGGAAATGCATTTGTGCCATCCAAATTTACACCGCTGGGCACATTTACTTGAGCCAGTTCGGATATAGTGGTCAAAAAATCAGTAGCCACCACCAATTCGCTACTGGTAGTTCCTGCAGGAATTTTGCCGGGATAACGCACAATACCGGGAACCCTATGGCCCCCTTCATAAGGGTATCTCTTCATACCCCTAAAATTACCGGGAGTTCCAAAACAATAATCCCTAGTGGGCGCCTCCCATTCCCCCTTGGATTCTTCCAAGTTTACTGGATGTTCCGGACCGTTGTCACTGGTAAAAATAACCATTGTGTTATCCTTTAAGTTTTCCTGATCTACGGTTTTCATTAAATTGGCAAAGGCATTGTCCAATTGTGATATGGTACCGTAATATTCTTTTTTGTTCTGGCTAATATCGTACTCAGGTCTATCAACACCCCCGTATTTAATACTGTGCTCCAAAGAATCAACTGCCTTGTTGTTGTATGCATTGCTGTATTCTTCAGGTGGCGACAACGGAGCATGGGGCTCGTGTGTGGAAACAATAAGAAGGAAAGGTTTGTTCTTATCCCTTTTGTTGGTCAGCCAGTCTGTGGCCTCTTCCGTAATTACATCACAATACCAACCATCAACCTCACCTACCGCTTGGCCGTTTCGAATGAATTTGGTGAAATTTTTAGGGCCCTCATAGGCGTTATGGGTAGAGGCAAACCAATAGTCAAAACCTTGGTCGCCGGGATCGGGTTCTTTTACCTTTTCCGATCTTTCCAATCTTGATAAATGCCATTTCCCCATAAAGGCTGTTTCATAGCCCCCGGATTTTAGCATTTCGGCAATGGTGGTTTCACTATCCCTTAAATGTGCTCCCTTATAGCCTTGCAAATAATAGATTCCACTTCTGTAGGGGTGCCTACCTGTTAAAAGGCCTGCTCGTGATGGAGAACACACAGTTCCGGCAGAATGGCAATCGGTTAGTAAAACCCCTTCCGAGGCAAACTTGTCTATTGCGGGGGTGTTCGTAATGGGATTGCCATAGCAGCCCAAGTCCCCATAACCCATGTCATCGGTTAAATAAATGATGATATTGGGTTTTGAGACTTTCTTGTCGGAAGTATTGTCATTTTTAGTTTTGCAACCCATCAATGCAGTCGCACAAAGAAATATGCAGCTAATTAATCTTATTCTTTTCATCATTAATTTGAAAGGGTTCTGCATAAAGGTGATTTTGTACAAATTACTTGGATTTTCCCCAGTCCGGTCCTTCATCCCTAATGTCTTTCCATTGTTCCAACAACAAGGGTTTTAGTTGGTCAATTATTTCCGGCTGTGATTCGGCCAGATTATTTTTTTGTTCTGGATCGGTTGATAGATCGTATAGTGCAAATTTTTCGGGAACGGACGACTTCATCCATGCAATGAGGTTATTCCCGTCTCTGTTTTCAGGGAACCAACCCAACAAGGAATAGTCGTTATAGCGCATGGCCATATGCGGCATTCTAAAATAGGTGTCCTCATGGGTTGGGAAAAGAAATAGATAAGGTTTGTCCCGCTCCGTTTTTTTGCCTAGGAATGCAGGAAAGGCATCAATGGCGTCCATGGTTATATCACTGGGAGTATCTACGTTGGCAAGTTTGGTAGCGGTAGTAATAAAGTCTGTTCCTACGACAAATTCATTGCTAGTGGTTCCTGCTGGTATTTTGCCTGGAAAACGTACTATTCCCGGAACCCTGTGCCCACCTTCATACGGGTATCTTTTCATACCTTTATATATGCCAGGAGTTCCAAAAGACATATCCCTTATGGGGTCTTCCCATTCTCCTTTGGACTCTTCCAGGTTTACGGGGTGTTCGGGGCCGTTATCACTAGTAAAAATGACCATGGTATTGTCGGCCAGATTTTCCTTATCAACCGTTTTCATCAAATTACCGAAAGCCTCATCCAGCTGTGTCACGGTACCATAATACTCTTTTTTATTTTGGGTAATATCATATTCAGGCCTTGCTACACCTCCGTAACGAATAGATTTCTCCAAGCTATCCACTTTGGCATTGTTGTACATCTCGCTATATTTTTCTGGAGGTGCAATGGGAGTGTGGGGTTCGTGGGTGGAAACAATAAGTAGAAAAGGTTTGGATTTGTCCCTGATATTTGTAAGCCAGTTCGTCGCTTCTTGGGTAAGTACATCGCAGTACCAACCGTCCACTTCTCCAACAGCTTCTCCATTCCTTATGAATTTATCAAAATTTTTAGGTCCCCCAAAGGCATTGTGGGTAGAGGCAAACCAATAATCAAAGCCTTGGTCACCAGGACCGGGCTCATCGTGTTTTTTACTTTTTTCCAATCTGGATAGGTGCCATTTTCCCATAAAAGCCGTTTCGTAGCCACCAGATTTTAAAAGCTCGGCAATGGTAACTTCATCTTTCTTTAAATAGGCTCCATAGGCTCCCTGAATATAATAAAACCCACTTCTATATGGATTTCTCCCTGTTAATAGACCTGCCCTTGAGGGGGAACATACGGTTCCTGCCGAATGGCAGTCCGTCAACAATACCCCTTGCGAAGCAAATTTATCTATAAAAGGTGTTTTAATAATGGGGCTTCCGTAGCAACCCAAATCCCCATACCCTAGATCGTCCGTTAGGTAAATGATGATATTGGGTTTTTTCTCTTCTTCTTGTTGAGGCGTCTTCTCTTTACAGGAAGAAAAAAGAACAAACAATGTAAATGTAAAGGTGAAAATTTGTAAAATCCGTATACTTGATTTTCTCATAATGGGGACTATTTTTGGAATATCAATTTTTTTAGAGCTATTTTTTTGGTAATTGTAAATGCTAAAAGTGATTATTGAAAAATGGTATAAAGGATGATTAGGGTTAAAAGTAATGCGCCGGCATAAAGTCGGACATCCTTAACACCTTTAAATTCCTTATCGGTAAGAAATTGCCATGGGTTGTCCCAGGTATACTGAAGCTGGTCCGCACTTGGTCTAGGTGTTAAATAGCTAATTATAAAATATACTACGGAACAAATACAGAAGAGCCACCATGCCTGCATCATAAAGGGTATTCCCCAAGTATCCGTAATTATACTTGGTTTTCCATATAGTGCCGGGATAAAATCTGCGGCAAAGGCACTAATACCAAGAATAAAACCAAAGATCAAGGTGACCAGGGAAGCTTCCTTGGTGCCCCTTTTACTGAATACTCCAAATAGAAATACAGTAGCGATTGGAGGAGCCAATGCTGCGGCTATCTTATTGATGGCCTCAAATATACTGTTAAATTTTCCGCCTTGGGTAGACCAGGCCATGGCTAAAATCATGACGACCACTGCGACATATTTTCCTATTTGCACTTGTTTTTTATCGGACAGGGATGGTTTAAGCCTTTTGGCTATGTCGATGGCCACCAAAGTGGAACAGCTATTAAGTGCAGCAGCTATAGTGCTCATGAGGGCAGAGAGCAATGCGGCCGCAAAAATTCCTTTTATCCCGATGGGCAATAGTTCGTTGATCAGTACCGGCAGGGCTTCATTACTGGTGGTTATTTTATCTTTAAATAAAACGTAACCAATAACTCCTGGCAAAACCATAATAAATACGGGAAGTATTTTTAAAAATCCTGCAAAAATAGGCCCTTTTTGGGCGTCGTCCTCGCTTTTTGCAGCCAAAACACGTTGCACAATGGTCTGGTCCGAACACCAGTACCATAGTCCCAAAATTGGATACCCCAGGAAAATGGCGTACCATGAAAGTCCGGAATTACCGGCATTCTCCCCAGATCTTAGCATACTCAATTGATCGGGCCTTATTTTATCTTTAAATTCGGCTAAGGTGTTTACGCCAATGTCCGGCAGTGCATTAATTGCAAATATGGTCAATATTACAGCACCAATAATCAATACAACCGTTTGAACGGTTTCAGTGATTACCACGGCCTTTAATCCTCCAAGTATGGTATAGGTGGCGGTTATGACCGATATTATCAAAATGGAAACAAATACATCTATTCCAAAAAACGACTTAAATACAATTGCACCTGCGTAAAGGCTCATGCCTATATGTACAAATAGCGCCCCCAATATGGCCATAAAGGCCAAAAAAGATCTTGAAGGAGAGCTATATCTTTTTTCCAAAAATTCAGGAAGCGTCGATATTTGGCTTTTAAAATAAAAAGGGGCAAAAATTAGCCCTAGAAATATTAGGACAACGGAGGCCATCCATTCAAAATTTCCCCAGACCAATCCGTCCTCAAAGCCAGAAGCCGCCAAGCCGACCAAATGTATGGTGGAGATATTACTGGCAAAAAGGGCGGCGCCAATTATAACCCAATTTAAACTGCGTCCTGCAAGGAAATAATTGTCGGACGTCATTTTTGTCTTTCCGGTGGACATTATACCAAGAACTAGGATTCCAACAAGGTATAATAAGATTATAATTAGATCAATTGTACTCATATTGGTTTAGTCGTTATATGCTCCAAAATCGAAATCTTTGTTCCTTATGGGCTCTAGATATTTTCGTATGTCTTCAATTATATCTTGTGCTACAGGTTCCTCGATCCAATCAATATTTTTGTTTAAGATACTTCTTTCCGTACAACTAAATAAGGTAGTCGGAATTTCTGGGTTACTTAAGGCGTATTGAAGGGCGAGTTTTTCAATTGGGATATTGTTTTCTAAGCAAAAATTAAGGGTTTTGTTTATTACACACAAATCTTTTTTGTCCACGGGATACCAATCAGGAGGCCCTTGTTGGGTGAGCAATCCACTGGCGAATGGGGAAGCACTTACCAGACCCATTCCCTTGGCCTTGATTTTAGGCATTAAACCAAGGAGTTCATCATTGATAAGTGTATAGTGATTGTGCACCAATACGGTATCCAGATCAACATTGGGAATAACTTTATTGAGCACATCCATAGAATAGCAGGAGATTCCAACAGCCCTAATTTTCCCCGCCTTTTTTAGATCCCTCAAGGCTGAAAGGCCTTCGTCTAAAGCCGTTTCCAAATGCCTTCCTTTGTTGTATTCTATGTCGTGTAAAAAAAGTAGGTCTATATAATCGGTCTGTAGCCTATTTAGGCTGCCCTCTACCGATTTTAATATTGCTTGGTAACTAAAATTTAACTCAGGAGGCAAAGAAGAAATTTTTCCGGCCTTGCTCGAAAGGATTATTTCCGAACGCTTTATATCTTTTAATGCTTGGCCCAATATTGTTTCCGAGGTAACTGGACCATATGTTGAGGTATTTCTGCCATATGCTGGGGAAGTGTCGAAGTAGTTTATGCCCCTGTCAAAAGCAGCGTGCACGGTTTTTATGGCTTCATTTTTTTCCACCCCATTGAACATACCGCCTATTGCTGAAGCACCAAAGCCCAATTCGCTTAATTTTATATTGGTTTCACCTAAAGTATTATACTTCATACTTTGTTAATTTTGTACTACGATTTTTATATCTTCATTGGAATCGGAAGCTTTTTTCATGGCTTCTGGTATTTCGTCAAAAGGAAATCGGTTTGTAATTATTTTTGTCAGGTCTATTTTTTGTTCTTCCAAAAGTTTCAGCGCCAAGGTATATTCTTGGTTAAAACGAAATGACGGCTGAAACGTAAGTTCGTTTTTCATGAAAGCTGAAAATGGAAATTCCGCATTGTCATGGTGCATTCCCAATTGAACTATTTTTCCGCCCTTTTTCATAAATTTTACGGTATTGGTCAAAATAGTACTGGCGCCAGAGGCTTCCAGTAAAATGTCGAATCCGTTGGGGGTCAAAGAAAATAGTTCCTCCTCAAAACCAGGTTTCAACGGATTTAAGGCTGCGGTGACCCCAATCTCGGTCGCTTTTTCCAATGCCGCTGTTCTTATGTCCGTTATAACTACAGGCTGTGAGGTATATAGGTTGGCGGCCATATGGCATAGTTGTCCTATGGTACCTGCACCAGTGACAAGTACAGATTTCCCCTTTAAGTCGCCTGCTATTGTTAAGGCATGTAGGACTACTGAGAGTGGCTCCAATAGGGCGGCCATTTCATAGCTTATAAAATCCTTTAAGGGCACACAGTTTTCGGCAGGTATCTTAATGTATTCTGAAAATCCGCCATTGAGATGGGGAAATACGCTAGCCGATCCCAAGTACTTCATGGAAGGACAAAGGTTTTGTTTTCCAGCTTTACAATGTATGCAGGTTTTGCAAGGCCTGGAGGGGTTGATACTTACCCTGGTCCCTTTTTTTAATTTGGGATATAAGGAAGATTCTTTTTCAATTTCCCCTGAAAGTTCATGTCCTAGGGCAAATGGTGCTTTAGGGATAAAATCCCCAATTTTGCCATCTTTATAATAATGGATGTCCGAACCACAAATACCGACAGACCTTACCTTTACGATAACTTCATTTTCGGCGGTATCTTCAGGGTAGGGGATGTCACTATACCGTATATCGGTTTTTCCGTACAATAAATATGATTTCATATTTCTGTGATGGTGTAAGTTTTACCCTTTACGGTGTTGAATTCAATAATTTGGTTCGGACGTTTTTTAATTCTAATCTGCTTTCCATCAAGGAATACCCTTATCTTATTATTGGTTTTTAATCTAAACTTTTCACCTGTCTTTGAAAGTACTTCGGTGGTGATAAGCTCCTTGTTTTTCCAGCTAAAGTCGAGCTCAAATCCGCCTCTGGCGCAAACTCCCTTGAATTCGCCCTCCGACCATTCAGTAGGTAATGCTGGCAATAATTCTATATATCCTTCATGGGATTGGATGAGCATTTCGGTAATTCCAGCGGTAACTCCTAAGGAGCCATCGACCTGCAGGGGCTTTCCACATTTGGCAAAAAGGGAGGCGTAGCATTGCTCCTTTAAATATCCTTTAAAGATAGAGTTGGCTCTATCTCCATCGTTTAAACGGGCCCAAAGTGCCATTTTCCATCCTCTGGAGAACCCTGTGCCGCCATCACCACGTTGTTCCAACACTTTTTTGACAGGTTCTATGAATTCGGGGGTACGGTTGGGGGAAATAACATTACCGGGATAGAGTCCGTATAAGTGTGAGAAGTGACGGTGTTTGTCTTCCATTTGTTCATAGTCTTCCGTCCACTCTTGAAGCATGCCATCCCTTCCTACCTGTGAGGGAGGAAAGCGATCTCTGTAGGCAAGAACCGCCTTGGCATATTCACGGTCTATATCCAATATTTCGGTGGCTTCCCCATAATAGGCGAATAGATCCTTTAATATTTGCATATCCATAGTGGCACCGGCTACAATGGTAGTGAAATAATACATTCCTGTTACTTCATCATAAAAGTATTCGTAACCTTTGCCCTTAGGTGGGTTTTCAGGGGAATTGGAGGGATTGGTAACCAACCAATCCTTTTCTGGGTACTCAACCAGGAAGTCCATAAAAAAATCGACTGAACCTTTAATGATCGGGTATACTTCTTTCAGATATTCCTTATCCTGGGTAAACAGATAATGTTCCCATAGATGGGTGGTAAGCCATGCGCCCCCAACGGTATAAGTTCCCCAGGTTGGACCGTCCATTGGGGCTGCGACTCTCCATATATCGGTGTTCTGATGAAATACCCATCCCCCAGCACCGTAATGTTCCTTGGCAACTTCCGCTCCCTGATCGGTAAGTTCCCTTACCATGGTAATCAAAGGCTCCGACAATTCGGATAGGTTGGCCGTTTCAACGGGCCAATAATTCATTTCTGTATTTATGTTGGTCGTGTACTTTGAATCCCAGGCCGGGTTCATGTCATTGTTCCAGATTCCTTGAAGGTTGGCGGGCTGGGTTCCAGGTCTTGAGGAAGCTATTAGAAGGTGTCTTCCAAAATTATAGCAAAGGGTAGCCAGTTGTGGATCTGGCTCTGTTTGAATTTTGGACATACGTTCGTCCGTTGTCAAGTACGAATTGTGGGTAGTTGGCAGTGTAAGTGTAACCCTGTCATAATACTTTTTGTGGTCCTCAACAGCACTTTGTTTTACCTCTGTAAAGGAACTTCCTTCCAAATGGGCCATCATTTCCTCTACTCGGGCATGCTCATCGCCACTAACATCCTTGTAATTGTTAAAGTTTGTGGCTGCAACAAAATAAAGGGTAACCGCATTGGCATTTTCAATCTTTAGTCTACTGCCTTTCAGTGTCATACTACCTCCTTCTGGAAGGGCTTTGATTCTTGCCTCGTATTTTAATTTACCATCAACACCCAGATAATCGGCAGATTTTCCAGTGAGTTTTAATTGGTTGCTGCCCAGACCATCCATTCGGAAATAATCTGTAGCATAGTTGGAATGGGAGTTGTTTCTAACTCCTCTTAGTTCTGCATCCAAAGAAATACTTCCCGCTTTATCGGCGGATATACGTACTGCAATCGTTTGATCAACGGCCGAAGCAATTATTTCCCGTACATAGTTTATACCGTTGGCTTTATATTTAACCGTAACGACACCTGTTTTTAGATCAAGGGACCTGCTGTAGTTGGTTACACTATCCTTTCCGAAAAAAAGATGTAGGTTGGCCATGGACTGATACTTTTGTTGCTCTACCGGGTACCCCATTAAGGCTCGGCCAAATAGCTTGTGGGCCTCTATAGGTTTACCTTCAAAAATGTATTCCTGAATTTTAGGAAGCTCTTTATAACCTCCTTTTACTACGGTTGAATAGGGGCCTCCCGTCCAATAGGTCTCTTCGTTGAACTGAATTTTTTCCTCTCCATATTTTCCATAAACCATTGCGCCCAATCGCCCATTGCCCACAGGAAGGGCCTCTTCCCATATGGATGCAGGCTCATCAAACCAAAGCGTATTTGCGGGATCAATTTTTTGGTCGCTTATTCGGGTGCTAGTAGTTGAAATCCCTGGAGATTGGCCAAAAAGCTGAACCCCCACAAAAAGGATTGAAAGGAATAGTTTGGATTTTAGTTTCATATGGCTCAAATTATATGTGGTTTTTTCTTTTTTGAAGTGTTTCTGTTCTGCATTCATACTCATAAAAAAGGAGTAGCAGCCTTTAATGTTCTGCTACTCCCTGACTAACTCAAACTAACTCAATAAACAATATATTTTATATGTTTCAATGTAAATGATCTTTTCAGGCCTTATTACAACAATCATTTTTGTAAACAATGATTTCCTAATAAAGTTTCAAGTCATCAGAACTGGAAATTCAATGTTCTGAACATTATTAATATAAGTTTAATAATGATGTAAATCTAATGATTTATAAATGATTGATTGCAATTAATATTAGCTTTAATCTATACTATTTTAACAATATCTGGAGTTTTTTCAGAAAAATATGAATGTGATAAGTTTGTGTATATTTTTTAATATGCTGTATTTTAGTTATTTATGTATTTATTTCTTTTTTATATTCCGAATTGGACATTTTTTGGTGTGATCCTTATTAATATAATATAAATAAGTATTTTAAATTGAGTTTTTGGTCAATTCGTATGGCAGTTTAATTCTCTTTGTAAAGTAGTTGATCTGTTAGTTAAAATGATGGGGTTCGGTTTTATTGATTCCATAGGGTACTATCAATTGAAAATATGGCTTTAATGTGTGGGTGTCTAAGGGGATGTTTTTATATAGGGTATTTTATTCAAGGTTCAGGGGAAGGGGGCAATTGCGTTATAGTGATGGGACTTTTTTTATAATTTGTGGGCTTATAGGTTATGATCGTGTGTATCCAAATTGAATATATGGGTTTTGGAAGCTTCGTTTGAACCACTGGGTGGAACAAAAAAAAGGCAGCATAAATATGCTGCCCCTTGTCAAGTCATCGACTCTATCTTTATTTTATGGTTTATTAGTGAAACTCAATTTTGAGAAGTCGGTAAGACGCACT